>Ga0209521_10002332_pt1 | contig 15533 bp, 14 predicted proteins | sample Rifsed19ft4_FD_184016 | JGI IMG/M metagenome (GOLD analysis project Ga0209521, IMG submission 184016) | Soil microbial communities from Rifle, Colorado, USA - sediment 19ft 4 (version 2) | ecosystem: Environmental > Terrestrial > Deep subsurface > Rock core/Sediment | place: Rifle, Colorado...
TATCGTCGCCTAATAGCCGGTGAAATCGGGCCAAAACGTCCGCCGCGATGGTCGTATAGGCCGTACCAACATGAGGCGATTGATTAACATAGTAAATTGGCGTTGTTACGTAAAATTTGGCCATAATTTTCCATTCGACAAAACGCCACTTTGGGCGTGGTTACTCTTATTATAAGTGAGCATTGGCATAATTATAACTTACTTATCAATTAGGTTGCGTGTAGGCGACTTAGAGAACACCGCTCTTATCAAGGGGGATTTGTCCTCTCTCGCCCTCCTACCAAGTCCCAAAAAGATGCCGCCTTTCAACGAGCTTAGATCTCAAGCAACTTGAGATGAAAGAGCACCGAAGGGTTGCGGCACCCGCCCAGGCGGGTCGCCCCCTAAGGTAGGCTTGAGTCCCTGCCTGCGGCAGGCAAAGTCGCGCAAGTTGCAAGCGAGTGAAAGCGGCAAAAAAATAGTGCACACGCAACCGGAGACTACAAGCGACCTAAAACCAAAACTATCAAACTATTTATGACCCACGCTTATTATAATTAAGATTTCTCAATTCTCAATTGCCGGAAGATCTTTGGCTGCTTCATAGACTTGTTTTTTGGAAACTTTTTTCTCCCGGGATGTTCTAGTAATCGCATCTTTTTTGGAGATGCCTTCCTTCATCTGTTTGAAAACTTCGTTTCGAAGAAAATCCGCACTTAATTGAGGTTTCAAGAACGACCCCTCAACCACCAAGACTATTTCTCCGCGCACTTTGATTTCCTCAATCCTTTTAATTATCTCCGACACAGAGCCTCTCAGAACCTCCTCGAATTTTTTGGTAAGCTCCCTAACAACGGCGATTTTTCTGTCTCCCAAACTGGATAAAATTTCGCCAAGCGAAGCTCTCAAACGATGCGGTGACTCGTAAAAAACTAGAGTTTCTTCTCCGCCTGCTAGTTTTTTAAGAAGATTCCGTCGTTCGCCTGTTTTTCGAGGCAAAAATCCCTGGAAGGTAAAGCGATCAGTGGGTAAACCAGATATAACCAATGATGAGATAAGAGCCGAGGGTCCGGGAAGAACTTCCAGATCAATATTTTCTTCGATACAGGCTCTGATAAGTTTGTGGCCAGGGTCGGAAATTCCAGGCATTCCGGCCTCGGAAACCAGGGCAACTGTTTTTCCTTCCCGTAGTTTCTTAATTAAAACTTTGCCCCTGGTTTCTTCGTTGTGCTCATAGTAACTGGTTAGAGGGGCCCTAATTTGATACTTACTAAAAAGCTTTCGGGTCTTTCGGGTGTCTTCCGCCGCCACTAAGTCGGCCTCTTTCAAGATTCGCAAGACTCTTAGGGTAACATCTTCCAGATTTCCAATCGGGGTGGCACAAATATAAAGTTTTCCTTTAAACTTCATTTCAATCTTCTCAAGTAAACCAGGGAAATTTTAAGATTTTTTTCAGGCTTTAAAATAATTATAACTTTTTTTAGATTTTCTGCTTTAGGCTGAAAAAGATGTAAAAATTTAGAGGAAAATGAAGGTTTATCGAGTAGGTAAAGGAAGTGCCAAACAACTTGACATCTCATTTAATCTATGGTAGCTTGGGCGATTAAGTGTTCAATACGAAGGGAGATGGTGAGAATTAGAGGTAGAAAATTATTTTCTAGGATGACAACCGTATTTATTGTACTATTTTTAGCGACTACCAGTGTTATCCCCGCTAGTGCCGCGTCTATTAAGGAAAAAAGAGAAGAAGCGAGGAGCGTTAAAAATCAGATTGACAGTTTGAGCAGAGGTCTTAATAAGCTTGCTGGTCAATACAATGCTACCCTCTCCAAGCTTTCAACTATTGAGTATGAAATTGTCTTCACCGAAAAAGAGCTTGATAAGGCCCAGGAAGAGCTGAAAAGAAATGAGAGTAATTTAGTTAAAAGAGTGGAATGGTTGTATAAAGACGGAAATAATAGCTTTATTGATGTCATTTTTGGCGCGGAAAGCTTCGAGGACTTTTTAGTGCAGATGGACACGTTAGTCCAAGTGGGTCAGGCCGACGGAAGACTCATAAAAAAGATTAAGGCGGTCAAGGCAGAAATTGAAAGGAAAAAGGCGGAATTAGTAACCCAGCATCAAAAACAGGAGGCGGTGGCCGCAAATTTGAGAGCGCTAGGAAAACAGTTAAACGCAAAACTCGCGAAGCAACAAGCCATACTCTCGAAGGTAGAAGGCGATCTCGCCAAGTTGATTGAGGAAGAAAGAGCCCGAGAAATGGCGAGAGCAAGAGCTTTAGCAGAAGCGTCTGCCAGGGCTAAGGGCAATTCGTCGAAAAAGATTGCTTCCGCGAATTATACTCCTAAACGGGTGTCGCGGGGCGAACCAACACCTCCTGGTTATACGAGGATTGGCAATTTTCTCTTCCCGGTGTCAGGTTCCTACGCTTTCTCCAACGATTGGGGACAGCCGCGCTCCGGAGGCCGAACTCATAAGGGGACCGATATCTTTTCGACTCGAGGAACTCCGGTAGTGGCTACCGTTGGTGGCAATGTCGTGCAACGCTCGGGGGGAAGCGCGGGTCTGTACACTACGCTTAAAGGAAGCGACGGAAATACCTATCAATATATGCATCTCAATGGCTACGGAAAGAGTGGCCAGGTAAACCCGGGTGATGTTATTGGTTATGTTGGAGATTCTGGAAACGCCAAAGGCACCTCACCCCATCTCCACTTTGAGATTCAGCCAGGCGGAGGAGGGGCCACTAATCCCTATCCTTACCTAAAAGGGGAAAAATAATTTCAAGGTTTGAACTGTCCGGTAGTGACTGATTTTCCGGTTTTATTTAATCTTTAAGAATTTAACTTTATTTTTTTTCAAAAGTTAGTACTGAAAGGTATGTCAGCCTAAAAAGGCACCCAGCCCGGGTGCTTTTTTTGTTGTGACTCGGAGACAGGGTTGTGGGCGTTAAGGTAAATCCGGTACCATTGATTAAAGAGTTCCCTCTTTTTGTAGCTCCGACAGAATTGTTTGAGGTTCTTAAGAATGAACCCTTTAGTTTTCTTCTTGAAAGCCAACTATCCCCGGGACAACTTGGGCGCTACTCTTTTTTGGGACTGAGACCTTTTCTCATCCTTAAGGCCCGATTCGAAGAGATCGAAATCGATGGTGAGCTCGGTTATCGAAAATTTAAGGGCAACGTTTGGGAGGTCCTGAGGGGTTATTTGGGCCGCTTTACTCGGGTTCATTTGCCAGTTTTTCCGCCATTTATTGGCGGCGCGGTGGGTTATTTTAGCTATGATCTCTCACAATCAATCGAGAATTTGCCATCTTACGCCGCTGATGATTTGCATCTTCCTCATTGCTACATTTGTTTTTATGATGCCGGTATAATTTTTGATCATTTCCGCCAAAAAATCTATCTTATTTCTTTGGGACTGCCAGAGACAAGTGAGACAAAAGTCCAGATAAAGGCCGAAACCCGCCTAAAAGAACTGGAACGTTATCTTCTCCTAGCCGGTTCGCGAGAGGTTGAGCGTGATCACGTGGTCAATACAACTTCCCAGAAGTCTCTAATAAAAGCTAACTTCACCAAGCCTGAGTACTGTGGAGCTGTCCAAGCGGTCAGAGACTATATTCGGGCCGGTGATGTTTTTCAAGTTAATCTCTCACAACGCTTTGCTTCCCCCCAAAGAGTCAACTCTTTCGAGCTTTATAAAAGATTGAAGCGCATTAACCCGGCTCCCTTTGCGGCCTATCTAAACTTGGGCGAATTACAAATTATCAGTAGTTCGCCGGAAAGATTTCTCAGGCTCTCGGGGGGCAAGGTTCAAACGCGTCCGATAAAAGGTACTCGTCCCCGCGGGAAAACTCCTGAAAAGGATTACAGGCTGGCTCAGGAGCTTCTGCAAAGCTCTAAGGATAAAGCGGAACACATTATGATCGTTGATTTGGAAAGAAATGATCTGGGCCGGGTTTGTGAATACGGCTCAGTGAAAGTCACAGACCTGATGGTTTTGGAGCCCTATTCGACCGTTTTCCATCTGGTTTCGACCGTCGAGGGCGAACTTGCCTCTCAAAAAGGCCGAATCGACCTTCTGCGAGCCTGTTTTCCTGGGGGTTCCATAACGGGTGCTCCTAAAGTCAGAGCGATGGAGATCATAGAAGAGCTTGAGCCGACAAAAAGAACTATCTATACTGGTTCTATCGGGTATCTAAGTTTCAACGGCCAAATGGATCTGAATATAGCTATCAGAACCCTGATTTCGTGGCAGGAAAATATCTATTTCCAAGTTGGCGGCGGAATTGTCTTTGATTCCGACCCCCAGGGTGAATATGAAGAGACCTTAGACAAGGCCAAAGCTTTAATTTCTGCCTTGGACGTCAGAGTTGGCTAAAACTTATGAGAGCATAGGAAAACTTTTCCTACCAATCCTTGGTAAATACGGCCCTTTTTACCATTATAAATGATTAGAGTATGTCGAGCCCCTGGATTTAAGGAGTTACCTTGGAGCTCATAGCCCAAAAATTTAAAAAGTTAGAAAAAATTTTAAGAGAGATGCAAGGGTTTGTGGTGGCGTTTTCGGGTGGCGTGGACAGCACTTTTTTGACCGTGCTCGCCCATAAGGTGCTTAAAGATCAAGTTCTTGCGGTGACCGCGTTATCTCAAACCTACCCTCAGGCCGATTTAGCGACAGTTAAAAAAGTCATTAAGGATTTTGGCATCCGCCACCACTTTGTCGACACCGAGGAGTTGGCGGACGAAAATTTCTTACGGAATCCTCCGAATCGCTGTTATCATTGCAAAAAGGAACTTTTTACGAAGCTAAAAGCGATCGCCGCGGCGAACAATTTTACCGGGGTCGCTGACGGAACCAATTTTGACGACGCTCGCGATTTTCGGCCCGGAAAAATTGCCGCTCTCGAAGAGGGAGTAAGAAGCCCGCTTCGCGAAGCTCAACTTAGAAAGGATGAGGTCAGAGTTCTTTCTCACAGATTGAACCTCGTGACTTACAATAAAACCTCGTCTCCCTGTTTGGCCTCTAGATTTCCGTACGGGGTTAGGATTACTGCTGAGAAGATTTCGCGAGTTCGTAAGGCTGAAGAATTTTTAAAACAGCTTGGATTCAGCCAGGTTAGAGTGCGACACCACGAGATGACGGCTAGAATCGAAGTATCGCCGAGTGAATTTGGCGATCTGCTACTACTTTCTCGAGCGCAAGCTGTCGTTTCTAAATTTAAAGAATTAGGGTATAATTATGTTACGCTGGATTTAGAGGGTTACCGGACCGGTAGTCTCAACGAGGTACTTTCCGCGGCCGACAAAAAATTTGGAAACACATAAAATAATCACTAAACAAACCCGAGGCATTTTAAACACCAAATCAAAGAAGATTCTTTTCTGACCATTTAGATTTAAAATCTGTGCGTCAGCATAGTTTTTTGGGTTAAGGTTCTAATCTATTTGGTCGATAAAAGTAGAGGTTGGAAGATGAATAAGAGTGAGCGATCAGGCGGCACGATGTATACCGATAAAGTGATGGACCATTTTATGAACCCCCGAAACGTGGGTGAAATCCCGGATCCTGATGGTGTTGGCACCGTTGGCAATCCTGTTTGCGGCGATGTTATGCAGATGTTTATTAAGGTAAAAGACGACAAAATTGCGGACATTAAATTTAAAACCTTTGGGTGTGGGGCGGCCATTGCCACCAGTTCGATGGTTACAGAGATGGTTAAGGGTAAACCTGTGGGTGAGGCCGTGAAAATTTCCAATAAAATGGTAGCTGAGGCCCTTGGAGGGCTTCCCCCCCAAAAAATGCACTGTTCTAACTTGGCCGCCGATGGCGTACAATTGGCTATTAAGGACTTTCTATCTAAAAATAGTAAAGGCTCAAAAACTAGCGCATCAAAAAAACAAGGCAAATAATAGGAAGCGGATAAGCACAAGAGACCTCGTGGTTGTAAGCTGGAGGCGTAATGCGGTGGTACGAACAACGGTTCAATAACTTTTTTAAAAAGTGGAAAAGAGGATATTTGTATACAAGAGGCGGGGCGAGTCAGTATGGCATTGTCAAAAAACTAAACTTAAAGCAAAAATTTGAGGAAAGCACCATTTTTTTTGAGCCGCTGGACGCGAAAAAAAGGAATTCGGCGGGATTAGAGGTTTCCTTAAAAGAGATAGTTTATTTTCGGGCAAGCGACGGGCCCATCTTCAACGTTGACAAATATATTTCCATTCTCCAGATGCAAGAGAAATCTGAAAGTACTATTGAAGCTTCTCGCGCCGAGAACAAAGCTGATAATAAGGAGAACAATGGCGATAATAAGGAATTGGTTTGTGTCGCCTTTGGACTGGAATTTTACGCCAACCCCCAAATTGCTCAAGCTCTTAAATCTGAGCTTAATGAGCTTATCCGCTCAAGATTAAAGGATACACCGCTAGTAGAAGTTAAAGAAGAAAAGCGGGTGGAGCTCACTCCGAGCATCGACACTTTTTTCCGCAAGATCAAGGCCCGCTTTAAGAGGGGTAGCACGGATGCCATTTAAACCCAGAGGTTTAGCCACGGCGATCGGGAGCATGCCGCACTTAGACCCTTCAACTGCCTGCCGGTTTATTCTGAGAACCTTCGAGGAAATTCCCTTTTGGCCCCAACTTCCTCAAATCTCTTTTGTAGAAAACATGTATGCCCAATGGATAGGAGGAATGCCGGGCATAAAAATCGATTTCCAAAAAGGAAAGATATTTTTTGAGGATGTTTTGAAGGTTGACGAAGAAGTGGAAAAATTTTATGAGAAATACCTCGCGGCCGATTTAGACGCCTTTGCTTTGACAGAAAAATCCGCTAGCGGATTTCATAAAATGCTAAATACACTTAAGGACAATCTTCCGCCAAAACTAAAAATTTTAAAGGGACAAATTACCGGCCCCATAAGTCTTGGGCTAGCTATTACCGATGAAAATAAGAATCCTCTCGTTTACCAGGAAATACTAGCGGATGCGATGGCCAAGACCCTAAGTTTAAAAGCCCGTTGGCAAGAGAAAATACTCCAGGAAGCCGTGCCTCAAGCAGAAACACTCATTTTTATTGATGAACCAACTTTAATGTGCTATGGTTCCGCCTATTTAAGCCTGGAAAGGGATCAAGTGATTTCTCTTTTAAATGAGGTTATTTCATCCCTTGAGGGGCTTAAGGGAGCTCATTGTTGTGGTAACACTGACTGGGGTTTGCTTTTAGATACCTCCGTTGATGTGATAAGTTTTGATGCTTATGATTACACCGAAAATTTAGCTCTCTACACCCAAAAACTAAAAAAATTTCTGGACAGAGGAGGCATTTTGGCCTGGGGTATTGTGCCAACCTCGCTGCCTGATCCTTCAATAATAGACCGGGAAGATGTAGCAAGTTTACTGAAGAAACTGGAAGAAAAAATGGCCCTTTTAGTTGCTGATGGTTTAGATAAAGAACAACTCCTCGAATCAAGCCTTATTACTCCCAACTGCGGCACTGGCTCAATGTCCGTGGCGCAGGCCGAAAAAACTCTCGGTTTAACACAGGCTCTTTCGGAGAAGTTTAGGTCCAAATATTTCAGCTAAATTGGGGCCTCCCTTTTTCATCTTCTCTTAATTTCAGATAAAGCACTTAACCCCCTTAAAGTTTTGTCTGCCCCCCAACACCCGCTAAATCCTGGCAAGTTTTTTTACACTTTTTAGAGTCGAAAAAAACCTATATACTTGATGATGAAGATTTTCTTACTCATTTTAATTAAGGCGATTAAAAAGGACAGGTATGAAAAAGAATATATTTACTCCCATTTTGTTAGGAATTTTAGCTCTGTTTTTAGTAGGCTGGGGCACTGGCGTATTAATATACACCGAGTATTTATGGTTCAAGGAGGTTGGGTTTACTCAAATTTACTTAAAAATTTTATTAACCAAAGTTTATTTGGGGCTAATTTTTGGTTTCGTTTTCTTCGCTTTTCTCTACGGCAACCTCCTGATTGTTAGAAAGCTCACTCCTATTTGGCGGGTAGCCGAGGAAAAAATTTTAGAAAGCATAAGAACAGGCTTTAGCAAAAGAGCTACCCTAATCCTGCTCGGCATCGGCCTCTTTTTTAGTTTGATTGCTGCAAGTAGCGCCCCTTCCAAGTGGGATATTATCTTGCGCTATTTTAATCAGACTACTTTCGGCCTAAAGGATCCCCTTTTCCATCGAGACATTGCCTTTTACCAATTTACTTTGCCTATTTACCGGTATCTCTACCAGTTTTTGGTCGGTTTGCTAAGCGTCACCTTACTGGCGGTTTTGGCGACACATTTCTTCAATGGAGGAATTACCTGGAATGTTTTCCGAAGAAAAGTAGAAGTGGCTCCGGGCAGTAGAGCCCATTTGTCCATTCTTGTAGGGCTGATTTTTTTTCTCAAAGCTTGGGATTACCTTCTTCGCCAATATGAACTGGTTTATTCCTCTCGGGGTGCTGTCTTTGGTGCCAGCTATACCGACATATCTGCCCAGCTTCCCGTTTTAAAATTTTTGGTGGTAATCGCCATTTTTTCGGGCGCTCTTTTTCTTATTAATATCTATTTTAAGAGTTTTGTACTGCCAATTTCAGGGGCGATTCTACTTGTTGTTACCTCTTCGGTTGGGGGAAGCGCTTATCCGGCCCTTATCCAAAGATTTCTCGTTGCCCCCAATGAAATTGCGAAGGAAAAAAAGTTTATTAATTATAACATCGATTACACGAGAAAAGCCTATGGCCTCGATAAGATTAAAGAACAGATGTTTCCGGTGAAAGAAACTCTTCAGCAAGGCGACTTGGAAAAAAATAAAGGTACCATCAATAATATTCGTCTTTGGGACTGGCGTCCTCTTAAAAAGACCTACTCACAGCTTCAGGAGATTAGACTTTACTACACTTTTAAGGACATCGACGTTGACCGATATTTTTTGGACGGCGAATATCGCCAGATACTTCTTTCTGCCCGCGAGATGTCGGTTCAGCAATTACCGGCTAAGGCTAAAACTTGGGTAAATGAACATCTAACCTACACTCATGGCTATGGGGCGGCCCTAAGTCCGGCTAGTGAAGTTTCACCGGAGGGATTACCCAATTTTTTAGTAAAAGACATCCCTCCGACTACAAATACGGCCATAAAAATCAGGCGCCCGGAGATTTATTACGGCGAAGAACCAGATAGTTACGTAGTTGTCAAAACTAAAACTAAAGAGTTTGATTACCCCAAGGGAGATAAGAATGTCTACGCGACCTATCGGGGAAAAGGAGGAATTCCTCTCTCGACCTTATTTAGAAAAACCGCTTTCTCTTGGAAGTTTTCGAGCCTTCAGTTATTTTTGTCAGGGGCGATAACTCCGGAGAGCCGGATACTTTTTCGGCGTCAAATTCAAACCCGAGTCAAGACAGTAGCCCCCTTTCTTAAATACGATAGCGATCCCTATTTGGTTGTCTCCAAAGGGCGGCTTTTTTGGATAATGGACGGTTATACAATTTCGGATAGGTATCCCTACTCGGAGCCCTTCGAAGGCCGGAATAATTACATTAGGAATTCGGTAAAGGTTGTAATCGATGCTTATAACGGAGATTTGACCTTTTACATTAGTGACAGAAAGGATCCCTTAATACAGACTTACCGAAAAATTTTTCCTTCTCTATTTAAACCCTTCAACAGAATACCCGAGGACCTTAGGGCTCATCTTAGATATCCTCTGGATTTCTTTAAGATTCAAGCCGGAGTTTACGGCACCTATCATATGCGGGACCCTCAGGTTTTTTACAACAAAGAAGATCAATGGGACGTACCGATGGAAATTTTTGGCGGGACCGAGCAACGAGTTGAACCCTACTATATCATCATGAGACTGCCGGGAGAAACTCGGGAAAAGTTTCTTTTATTATTACCCTTCACCCCGGCTAGCAAAAACAATATGATCTCCTGGCTATCGGCCAATTCTGACTTTCCCAACTACGGAGAGCTCCTAGTTTATAAATTTCCCAAACAAAAACTTGTTTTTGGACCAGAACAGATTGAAGCCCGCATTAACCAAGATCCTGAGATCTCAAGGCAATTTACACTATGGGGACAGAGAGGCTCTGAAGTTATAAGGGGCAATCTTCTAGTAATTCCGATCGAAGAATCTCTTCTCTACGTTGAGCCCTTATATTTACAGGCCGAGCGCGGCGAGCTTCCGGAATTAACGCAAGTAATAGTTTCTTATAGTAACCGCATTGCTATGGAGGATACTCTAGACAAATCTTTACAAATGATCTTCGCGGGTAAACCAGGTGAGACAGCGGAGACTAAGGCTGCTAAAGAGGAGGGCACAGAAGAAGGCGAAGACGTTAAAACTCTCATTGAGCGGGCGGCTGATCAATTAAATCAGGCTCTGGAAAAACAAAAGGAAGGAGATTGGGCCGGTTACGGGGAGCAAATAAAAAGGCTTGAAGGGACTCTTAAGAGCCTTCGGGAAAAGTCGAGTATTAAGTGAACTAAGCTAGTAGGAGGGGATAGAGATGTTTTCAACTCAAAACTTAGAGCAGGAGCACCGGATAATCGAGAGAGTTCTTAACTCGCTTGAAATTGCGGCCCAAAAACTGGGTGAGGGCAAGCCTGTCTCGCCGGACACCTTTAATAAATTTTTGGATTTTATCAAAAACTTTGCGGATAGCTGTCACCATGGTAAGGAGGAGGATAACCTCTTCCCGGTCTTAGAAAAATTTGGAGTCCCTAAAGAAGGGCCCATAGGGGTGATGCTTTTAGAACACGATCAGGGGCGAAGTTTTGTTAAGGGCATGAGCGACGCGGTTAAGAAATACGCCAGGGGCGAAACTCAGGCCAAAGAGGATATTGTAAAAAACGCGCGAGGGTATGTTAACCTGCTTTCCCAGCACATTCCCAAGGAGGACAATATCTTATATCCCATGGCCAACCGAGCTCTTCCTCAAGAAGAAGACCAGAAGCTGGCGAAAAGATTTGAAGAGGTTGAGGAAAAAATCATGGGAAAAGGTAAACACGAATATTATGTTAACCTGGCGCAAGATCTCGAAAAAGAAGTCAAGGAGTTATAATTTTTGAGCCTTTCGAAGAAAGCTGGCGAGAACTCTTATTAGTCGGTGGCGCCCTGAGGGCGGGCCTTTTTGGGGCCTTAATGGGGGGCCCTATTTCCCTTGAAACCCTTACCCGAAAATTAGAGGCAGATCAGCGGGCCCTAAAGATTGTTTTAGGAGCGCTTATTGCTTTGGGGCACGTGGCTATAAAAGATAATAGTTACGTTATAGCATCGGAGGCCCAGGAGTTATTTGGACGCCCTGGGAGTCCTAAATATATAGGCCATTCGACTCATCACGCCTTGCGCTTGGTAGAAAGATGGCTCGAGATCCCTGAAGTAATTAAAAGCGGCAAGCCTGACCGGCGCAAAAGAACGGCTGAGGACCGGGAACACTTTATCGGGAGTATGGATGCTAATGCCAGAGAAGTCGCCCCCTACGTTGTTGAGTTGTGCCTAAAAAAGTTGGCCGGTGTCAAATCGGTTGTTGACATAGGAGGAGGACCCGGAAGCTACTCAAAGGCTTTCCTAAATAGGGGCGTAAAAGCCACTTTGTTTGATTTGCCCGAGGTTATTGAATTACTTAAAGAATATAAAAACCTGGAAGGTGTGGAACTTATGGGCGGTGACTTTAATGTCACGCTTCCTCCTGGCCCCTTTGATCTCGCCTTTTTAAGCAATATTACCCATATCTATGGGCCTGAGGAAAATAAGGCTCTATTGAAGCGGGTGGTAAATATTTTGAGTCCCAAGGGCGGCGTGGCAATCTTGGATTTTGTCCGGGGAAGAAGTTTATCAGCCCCGCTTTTTGCCGTAAACATGCTTGTCAACACCGAAAATGGGGGCACTTGGAGCGAGGAAGAATATTTATCCTGGTTTGAGAAGGCAGGTTTAGAGGAGGTTGGTATTTTCGATATTGAGCCGCGGGATCAGCAATTAATTTTAGCCACAAAAATTTAAGAATTCATTTGTGTTAAAGAGATGGTTCCTTGAGGCTCGAAAAAATAGCAAGCGCTAAGCCCGAGTTAAGGGTTCAGAGGTGGCGTCGTGCCAAGGGTTTTTGTTGGGACCAGCGGCTACAACTACAAACATTGGTCAGACGATGTTTTTTATCCGAAAAATTTGCCTGAGCGAAAGTGGCTCGAACATTACGGTAAAACTTTCAACACTGTCGAGTTAAATGTTACCTTTTACCGCTTACCGAAGACCGAAGCCTTCGAGGGTTGGCGCATGCGAACTGAACCCAATTTTGGTTTTGCGGTTAAAGGGAGCCGGTATATCACCCACGTTAAAAAATTTAAAGAGTGCGAAGAGCCGGTAAAACTTTTCTTCGAGCGCGCGGGTGCCCTTAAAGAGAAACTAGAGGTGGTTCTGTGGCAACTTCCCCCAAATCTCAAATTAAACCTCGAGAAACTCGAACAATTCTGCTCTTTGCTTAAGAATTTGGTTTCATCCAAAAATGCTCGCCAAAGTTTTGAGTTCCGCCATCAGACCTGGTTCTGCCAGGAGGTATACGAATTGCTTAAAAACTATAATTTCTCCCTCTGCATTGCCCATTCTAGCCGCTACCCTCGGGATGAAGTTGTGACAGGGGACTTTGTTTATCTGCGTTTTCACGGCGGAGAGGTTCTATATGGTTCTAACTACTCCGACGATGAGCTCGACAGCTGGGCCTCCAAAGCTAAAAAGTGGTTAAAATCGGGAAAAGATATCTATGCTTATTTTAACAACGATGCCCATGGCTACGCCGTTAAAAATGCGCTGACGTTCAAAAATTTGATCACCATCTGAAAATTAAGGGACTATTGCTAAACCCTAAGTGTCTTAACCGCTGAGATTTTTAATGAGCTCGCAAACTAAAAATATTCTCCTCACATTTTTATACTTTGGCGCCTGGGCCTTAATTCACACCCTCACCGCCTCCTTGTCTTTCAAGCAGTTTATCAGGCGGACAACGGGAAAGTTTTCCGCCTTTTATACACTTTTCTATATTTTATTCAGTTTAACCACCCTTGGACTTTTCTTTCTGCTGGTCCCGGAAATAAAAGGCTTATTTTATCAAATTAAGGCACCCTTCTCGCACCTTTTAAGGTTTGTTCAGTTTTTAGCCGCCATATTTCTTTTTCTTTCGGCAAAACAGTTCGACATTGGGGAATTTTTGGGTTTTAAAGAGGGATTGCGGTTTTTTTCCAAAGAGGCTCCGGCTGATCCAACACTCGTCACCACTGGTCTTTATGGTTTTGTCCGGCACCCACTCTATTTTTTTGCCATCATTTTTATGTGGGCAAACCCAATTATCACTTACAGATATCTCACAATTGTTTCCGCCTTCACCCTGTACTTTTTAATAGGAAGCTATTTTGAAGAAAAGAAGCTCGTGGCTCAGTTTGGCGAAAGTTATCTAAATTACAGGAAAGAAGTGCCAGCATTTCTGCCGCTCAAATGGCTAAAAACTCTCGTCCCGTCTGGAAGATGAGTCTCAGATAGGGGTTGAGTATGAAACTAAACCATAGCTTTAACGTTTATCTCAGGCCTAAAGCACCCTATAGCTTTGAGCTTACGGTTAGGAAACCGGCCGGTTGGCCCCTTTTTACGCCCCTGGAAATCTTTCAGAAGGGGACTCTTTGGACAGCACTTCACCTCGATAATCTTCTTTTAGGTTTGAGGCTTAGCTCGGGAGGAACGGTATCGAAACCGCAGATCGTGCTGAGTGTTTTTTCTGGAGAGTCTCTAAGTCCGGCTCAAAAACTTGAAATACAGAAAATTTTGGGCGCAAAACTTTCTGTAGAAAATGATTTGACAGATTTTTACAGACTGGCCGAAAAGGACCCAATTCTCAAACACTCTGTCCAGGACCTTTACGGAATGAACGATACGGAACTAAGCCATCTTTATGCGGCTGTTTGCCTCTCCATTTTGCTACAGATGGCGCCGTTGAAAAGGAGCCAAGAGATGATGGAGTGTTTTATAAGGAGTTACGGCGAAGTAGCCGAGTTTGAGGGGAAGAGAATACCGGTCTGGCCGACCCCTGAAAGAGTCGCAAACCTGAGCACCGCTGAACTCGCGCAAAAGTGCAAACTTGGCTATCGGGCCAAGTACGTTTTTCAATGCGCTAGATTCCTTGAGCAATCCTCCCTCCCGGCGTTCAGCGAGCTTAAGCAACTCTCGTTCGAAGAGGCAAAGAATAGATTGCTCAAGCTTCCAGGTATAGGAGATTACTCGGCCGATATTATAAGCCCCCACCGCGGATTCCCAATTGATGTTTGGTCGGCTGATATTTTTAGTCAACTGTTTTACGGGGCCAAACCAGGGGCAACAAGAACAGCGATTGAGCAGGTAAAGGCCGAGGGAATTCGTCGCTGGGGCAAATGGTCCTGGATGGCTTTTTTCTACACCGTCCAGGATCTTGAGAATCTTTCACGAAAACTTGAAAGAGACTTAAGACTTTTTTAGAAGAAGGCGCGCTTATTCTCACTCCGGATAGATTTGTTCTCCAGTTTTTTTATCCTTTAAGAAAATGGCGTCCTGAGGACAGGCCTGGGCGGCCTGAATAATAGTTTCATCATCGGCGCCGTCAGGATTGATGACAACCGATTTGTCATCGGCATCCAGATCAAAAACATCCGGTGCAACTCCTACGCAGCTAGCGGCACCAATGCAGAGGTCTCGATCAACTATAATCTGGAATTTACTCATTTCCCCTCAAGTTCAAGAGTTTTTGACATTGATGTGATTATTGATAGTAATATATCACCAACTTTTTAAATTCGTCAATTTTTTGCCGCTGGATTTATGCTAGTATTAAAGGTATCTCCGCAGTTTGAAAATCTCTTCTTTTTCGCTTTAAAAGCCAAAGTCCTTTGAGGGGGTGCAAAATGAAAAAAAATAAAGTTGCCTGGAAATTTGGAGGAAAGGCCGGTGAAGGAATTATGGTTACCGGCTTAATTTTTTCCAAGATTCTTTCCCGGGGAGGATATAACGTTTTCGATTACGTTGAGTATCCTTCTCTAATTAAAGGCGGACACAACAATTACTACGTAAGGGCCGACGCCAACAAAGTTTATTCCCACTTGAAGCCGCTTGATCTGTTAGTGGCCTTGGATAAGCTAACAGTCGATCTTCATCTTGATGAATTACGCCCGGGAGCGGGCATCATCTATGATGGCGAAAAAGTTCATTTAGACGAACAAAACCTTAAGAGGCAGGATGTTAATCTTTATCCGGTACCCTTGCTTAGACTGGCCGAGGAAGCCGGTGGGAAGATTATGAGAAATACCGTTGCTCTTGGAGCCTCGGTAGCTCTGACCGACTATGATTTTAATATTCTTTCGGATGCACTGGCCGAGATATTTAAGAGAAAAGGCGACAAAGTAATAAACAATAATATTTCGGCCGCAAGAGCCGGCTACGACCATTGCAAAAGTAATTTCGAGGGGTTTGGGGTGAAACTTGAAAAAATCCAAGCGCCGGAGCGCATATTGCTGACCGGGAACGAAGCTATAGGAATCG
>Ga0209521_10002333_pt1 | contig 15530 bp, 15 predicted proteins | sample Rifsed19ft4_FD_184016 | JGI IMG/M metagenome (GOLD analysis project Ga0209521, IMG submission 184016) | Soil microbial communities from Rifle, Colorado, USA - sediment 19ft 4 (version 2) | ecosystem: Environmental > Terrestrial > Deep subsurface > Rock core/Sediment | place: Rifle, Colorado...
GTTGGGGTCCGAATCCCTCATGGCACAGAGGTATCCTCAGGGGGGTTCTCCCCGTCGGTCACGAACTGGAGCTCCCCCTGCGGGAGGAGATAGATGGGATTGAACAGCTTGCCGTTGTTCCGGATCTCGAAGTGCAGATGATAGGTCGAGGCCCGGCCGGTGCGCCCCACCGTGGCGATGACCTGCCCGGCTTCGACCGCGTCTCCCGCGTCCACGAAGTTCCGGAGGTTGTGGGCGTACACCGTCATGAAGCCCTCGTCGTGCTCGAGCTTCACCACGCGGCCGTAGAACTGTTCCCAGCCGCTGAACACCACCCTCCCTCCCGCGGCGGCGAACACCGGCGTCCCCAGCTCCGCCTTGATGTCGATCCCCCCGTGCCACCCGGTTCGGCGCCGCCCGAACGGAGAGCTGATGGGCCCCTCGACAGGCCAGCGGAAGGAGAGCGCCGTGCCGTCCAGGTCGGGGACCGCGAGGACGAAGTTGGCGGGCGCGCGCACCGACGGGGCGGCCCGGCCGCGAGGCGCGGCGCGGGCGCTCCCCGAGGGGATGAGGAGACGCTGGCCGAGGCGCAGGGCGTCCGGCCGCCCGAGGCCGTTGGCGTCGATCAGGGCGCGGAGGCTCACCCCGAACCGCTTGGCGATCCCACTCAGCGTGTCCCCCTCTTTCACGTGGTAGATCGTCCCTCCGCTCTTGGCCGCGGGGACGGCGGGCTTCGGGTGGGCGTGGGCCAAGGTGGGCACTACCACCGCCACCACGCCCAGGGCCAGGAGCCAGCGTTGCATGCGGCGTCTCATGCGTCGAACTCGGCGAAGCGGATGCCGAAGGAAGCGAACCGCCCCGACGGCGGAAGCCACGTCATCGAGACTTTCTCCACCCGCGCCAACGGCGGACCTTTCTCCAGATCGCGGACGAATCCCTCGATGGTGTCGCGCGGGCCCTCCACGCGCACCCGGACGCGGCCGTCCTTCAGGTTCATGACGTAGCCCCTGAGCCCGAGCTGGAGCGCCTTCCGCTGGGCGAAGTTCCGGTAGCCGACCCCGTGCACGTCGCCGTCCACGAGGATCTCCGCCGCGCTCCTCTGGAGGGGCTGGGTCATCTCCTCAGAGATTGCGCCGGCAAAGCCAGCGCTCGATCGGCCGCCAGACGAACGCTTGAGGATGCGACGATGGCGGCGCGGGCAGGGCCCAGGTCGGTCACGATCGCGACGTCCACGAAGGCATGCCAGGAGGGAAATTGGTCGGGGCGACTGGATTTGAACCAGCGACCTCCTGCTCCCGAAGCAGGCGCGCTACCAGGCTGCGCTACGCCCCGATCTTCCACTTGACTCCCGCCGCGTGGGCCTCAGGCCTCCCACCCGTATTTGCCGATCAGCTTGACGAACACGCACCCGGAATCCGCGGAGATCTTCTTTTCCCCACCGACCCGGTCCACCACCGTGAGGGTCTGGGCGAACGGATCCCCGACGGGCAGCACCATCCGCCCGCCCTCCACCAGCTGGTCGAATAGCGGCTCGGGCACCGCCGGGGCCGCCGCGGAGACGAGAATCCGGTCGAACGGCGCCTCGTCGGGCCAGCCGAAGGTCCCGTCGGCCGTCCGCACCCAGACGTTGGTGTACCCCATCGCCTCCAGGGTAGCGCGGGCGCGGGCCGCGAGCGAAGCGATCCGTTCGACGGAGCAGACCCGCCGCGCCAGCTCGGCGAGGACGGCGGTCTGGTAGCCCGAGCCCGAGCCGATCTCCAGCACCTTCTCGGTGCCGGTCAGATGGAGCAGCTGCGTCATGATCCCGACGATGTACGGCTGCGAGATCGTCTGCCCCTCGCCGATGGGCAGCGGGTGGTCGCCGTAGGCGCGATCCCGAAGCGCCTCCTCCACGAAGAGGTGGCGCGGGACCTTGCGCATCGCCTCCAGCACCCGCGCGTCGGTGATCCCCCGCCGGACGAGCTGCTCTTCGACCATGCGCTCGCGCTCGCGCGCGAAGCGGGCCGTCGGCGGGCCCGGAAGATCGCGCGGCAGGGGCGCCCCCAGCATCAGACTTACCCCTTCCGGCGCGGCCGAAGCTGCGCGTTCAGGGGCGCCTCCCAATCCCCGAGACGCCGGAGCGCCCCGTAGTGGGTGAGGTCGAGGTGGAGCGGCGTCACCGCGACGTACCCGTCCTGGACGGCGATGATATCCGTGGCCTCCCGGTCATCCCACAACGGCGGCCCGGCCCCGATCCAGTAGTACGTCTTCCCCCGCGGGTCCTTTTCCTCCACCATCTTCTCCTTGTACACCCGGTGGCCGAGCCGCGTGAAGCGGATCCCCTTCGGGCGGCCGCCGGGGACGTTGACGTTGAGCAGCGTCTTGGCGGGGAGCCCCTCGACCAGCGTCCGCATGGCGATCAGGCGCGCGACCTTCCCCGCCTCCTCGAATCCCCCCTGCTCCGGCCCCACCAGCGAGACCGCGATCGACGGGATGCCCAGCAGCGTGCCCTCCATCGCCGCCGACACGGTCCCGGAGTACGTGACGTCGTCGCCCAGGTTCGAGCCGTGGTTGATCCCGGACACCACGAGCTTGGGCTCAGCCGGCAGGAGCCCGAGCACCGCCAGGTTCACGCAGTCCGACGGCGTGCCGTTGACCGCGAACCGCCGCTCCGCCAGGCGATCCACGCGCAGCGGGCGGTGGAGCGTGAGCGCGTGGCCGACCGTGCTCTGCTCCCGCTCCGGCGCGACCACATAGACGTCGCCCAGCGGGGCGAGCGCCTCGGCCAGCGCCGCGAGCCCCGGCGCGTTGATCCCGTCGTCGTTCGTTACGAGCACCAGTGGCGTTGACATAAAAAAGGGCAGATCGGGGAATCTGCCGGCCTACGGGAGAAATTGGTCGGGGCGACTGGATTTGAACCAGCGACCCCTTGCACCCCATGCAAGTGCGCTACCAGGCTGCGCCACGCCCCGGACCATGAAGCATTGTACGGGAGCGAGCGGGAGAACTCAAGGGCCGCGGCCGCGGTGATCGCGCGTGAGGAGGGAGCGGATGGCCTCCAGGCGGCCGCGCATGCGCTTGAGGGCTTCGCTAGAGGTGGAGTCCTGGATCGGCTCGGCCTCCCCGCGGGATTCGGCCAGGAGGCGCTTCTTCGCGCCCTCCAGGGTGAGGCGCTCGTCGTAGAGGAGGGATTTGATCCGCACGACCAGCTCCACGTCCCGCTTACGGTAGAGGCGCTGGCCGGCTTCGTTCTTCTTGGGATGGAGGAGCTTGAACTCGGATTCCCAGTAGCGGAGAACGTAGGCCGGCACGTCGGTGAGGTCCGCCACCTCCCCGATCCGGAAGTACAGCTTATCGGGAATCGCCTGGGCCATGGCGCCCGACGGTCGCTACTGGTTGATCCGGGCTTTCAATCCCTTGCTCGGCTTGAACGTCAGCACCCTTCGAGCGGTGATCTCGATGCTGGAGCCCGTCTGGGGGTTGCGCCCGCGCCGGGACGCCTTCTTCCGGATCCGGAAGTGACCGAACCCGACGATCTTCACATCCTCCCCGCGCTCGAAGCATTTGGAGACGAGGTCGAAGACCGACTCCACCACCGCTGCGGACTGCCGCTTCGAGAGCCCGTGCGCCGCGACCGCATTGATCAGATCGTTCTTCGTCAGGGGGATCACCTCCCTCCCGTTCCGACCGTCTCGCGGACCCATGCCACGTAGGCCGGCGAGCCGGATTCCACGGGCAAGGCTAAGATCTCGGGAACCGAATACGGGTGCAGGGCGAGGATCCGGCGCTGGAGGGCCGCGTAGCGCTCGCGGCCGGTCTTGATGACCAGCAGCCCCTCCCCTTCGTCCTGGAGCCGTCCCTCCCAGAAGTAGATCGAGCGGACACCGGGCACCACGTTCACGCACGCCGCCAGGTGCTCCTCCACCAGCGTCCGGGCCAGCGTCGCCCCCACGTCGGCGGATGGCACGGTGACCAGGACGACGAGCGTGTCCACCTCGCTCACTGGACTACCCTTTCGGGGTTAAGACGTCGGCCGGGGATGCTCATCAGCGCGGGGCGCCCTTCACGACGAACCCGGGGACGCCCTTGCCGCTCAGCTCCTTCTGCGCGGCCTCCGCCTCCTTCCGGTCGGCGAAGCCTCCCACCCTCACCAGGTGGAACGTCGCCTTCTCCCCACCGCCGGCGCCGACCCGTCGGATCTTCACGTCCATCCCGGCGTCGGCCAGCTCCTTGGACAGCGCCACCGCGTCCTTCAGGGGCAGCGCGGGGCGCACCACAGCGCCCCCCTTGACGGCGTCCACCCGGAGGCCCTTGGCCTTGACCTTGTCGTACACATCCCGCTGCTTGGCCCCCGCCACGAAGATCTCGTTGCCGCTGGTCCCCCCGCCCGAGCCCCGCGTCACCGTCGCCTGCTGGACGGAGTACTGCTGATCCGTCAGCCGGGCCGCGAGGCGCGAGGCGTTCTTGGCGTCGCTGAAGGCGCCCACCTGAACCCAGTAGTCCCCCTTCGACGGGGCGGCGGCAGGCGTGGCCGCGGGCGCGGCGGGCTTCTCGGCAGGCTTCTCGGCCACCTGGGGCGCCGGCTTGGCGGGCGCCGCGGGCTTCTCGGCAGCCTTGGGCGCCGGAGGCGGGGCGGGCGCGGGCTTGGCAGGCTTCTCGGCGACCTTGGCTGGCGGCGCAGGCACCGCAGGGGCCGCGGGCGCGGCGGGAGCCGCCGCAGGTGGCGGACCCGGCGCTGCCGGAGCCGGAGGCGCCGGTGTGGGCGGGGGCTTGGCCGGTGAGGCCTGAGGGGGCTTGGCGACGGTGACCTGAGGCTTGGACGGCCCTCCCCACCACTCCTGGACATAGGGGAGCGCGAGCACGCCCACTACGGCGAGGATGAGGACCGCGAGCGCCGCGCGGAACCAGGGGTTCGCGAAGATGCTCCGCGGCTCTTCCTCTTCCTCGTACTCCTCTTCTTCGTCTTCGTAGTCGTCGCGCTCAGGGCTCATCTGGCCACCCTCAGGCGGAGGTTAGACGGCGTTCATATTACCACGGACGCGAACCGTGACAAACGGATTTTGCTTTGGGTTCTGATGAGTTAGCGCGCCCCCTGAGGGGCGGCGCTTGAGGCCTGGGGCGGCGCCCGGCGAAACGCGAGGTCGTCCACGAACACCTCGGCCTGGCTCCGCGTGTCGTTAGAGTCGATCATGATCGCGATCTGGCCGACCCGCGGGGGCTCCTTGCCGAAGAGCTCGACGTAATCCTGATAGACGTTCCGCTCTTCGCGGACCCACTGGCCCAGCTGCACGCTTCCGCTCTGGAGAACCACCAGCTTCACGTTGGTGGCCTGGGGGCTCGCCACGCGGAGCCCCGCCGGCGCCCGGCTGTCCCAGATGTAGCCGATGACGTCGCTGTTGATGCGGGGAAACGGCCAGCGGGGGAAGATCACGTACACCTGCCCCGCCTGGTCGTCGGTGGTCCGCTCCCGGATATCGCCCCCCGCCGGGAGCTTTGTGACCTTCCACGACCACGTCAGCAGCGGGAACTCTTTCACGTCCAGGACCACGTCGCGGTAGAGGGCGTACGAGCTCCGCTCGCTCGCCAGGCGAAAGACGATCCGGTCCTCGTCCACCACCACTTCCACCTGGGCCCGGCCCGCGAACTCCTTGAGCTCCCAGGCGAGCGGCACCCCCGCGAACGGGAGCCGGGCCGGGATCTCGTCCACGATTTTCACCGCGACCTGCTCGCCCGGTCCGCCACGGGGGACCTTCGCCACCATCAGGCTCGACTGAGTCGAGGGGGGGGGAATCTTCTGCTTCAGCTCGGCGGGCGGCGGGGCCGCGCTACGGCTCGGCTCGGACGGAATCGGCAGCGCGTAGCCCGGCGGCCGTGGGCTCGCCGGCACCGGCTGAACGGGTCGGGGCGGCACCGCCGGCGTGGGCGCGGGGACCGGCCGGAGGGCGACGGGGGGCGGCGCGGTCGCGGGGACCTCCGGCGCGCCGCGCACCCCGCCGAAGAGCCGGCTGTAGTAGGCGCGGTGGCGGGGACTGGCGACAAAGAGCGCCACGATCGTCACCGCGATCCCCGCGGCGAGGGCGATCCCGACCCGCGAACTCCGGCGGCGACGGCGGCGCTTCACCGGCGCTTCCTTCGCTTCCGCACGGGGGCGCGGCGAAAGAGCAGGCGCACGGGGGAGCCCGCGAACCCGAAGGCCTGGCGCACGGAACTGACCAGGTACCGCTCGTAGGAAAAGTGGATCTTGTCGGGCTGGTTGACACGGATCGCGAACGTCGGCGGCCCCACCCCTACCTGGGCGGCCGAATGGAAGGTCAGCGGAACGCCCCGGATGCTGACCGGGCGCCGCTCCATCGCCGCCCCCAGCGTCTTGCTGACGAGCCCCGGCGGGATCCGCTTCACCGCCTCCTCACCGACCTGGTCCACGAGGTCAAACAGCGCTTCGAGCCCCAGGCGCGTCACCGCGGAGGTGAAGGCCACCGGGGCGTACTCGATGAACGGGAGCCGGTCGTGGATCTCCGCCACCACCTCGGCCCGGCGCACCATCCCGTGGGGCACGAGATCCCACTTGTTCACCGCGATGACGATTGCGCGCCCTGCCTCATGCGCATAGCCCGTGATGTGGGCATCCTGGGCGGTGACGGCTTCGGAGGCGTCCAGGAGCACGATCGCCACCTGGCAGCGCTCGAGGCTCTTGAGCGCCATGACCACCGCGAGCTTCTCGAGAGGGGCCGTGACCTTCCCCTTGCGCCGGATTCCGGCCGTGTCGATCAGCACGTAGTCGCGCCCGCGGAAGGAAAAAGGCGTGTCCACGGCGTCGCGGGTCGTCCCCGGGGCCTCGTGGACCAGGACGCGCTCCGACCCGAGAAGCGCGTTGACGAGAGAGGACTTCCCGACGTTGGGGCGCCCGACGACCGCGACTCTCAGGCCCTCCCCGGCCGGCGCGGGAGCCGGCGCCGCGCCCGGCGCCGCCTGGCTCAGCGCCTCCAGCAGCTCGGCCACGCCCCTGCCGTGCTCGGCGGACACGGCGAACACGTGCGGAAACCCTAACCGGTACACCTCGCCCAGCAGGGCTTCCTGCGCGGGCCCCTCGGCCTTGTTGGCGGCGACGAAGACCGGCCTCCCGCTCTTCCTGAGGATTCCGGCGATCTCTTCCTCGAGCGGCGTCAGGCCGGCCCGGCAGTCCACCACGAAGAGGACGAGGTCGCACTCCTCGATGGCGGCCCTCACGTGGCGGCCCACCGCCTGAACCAGATCCTGGTCGGCGGAGGGGTCGAACCCGCCGGTGTCCACCACGGTCGCCTCCCATCCGCCGAAACTGACGCGGCCGTAGAGACGGTCGCGGGTGACTCCGGGCACGTCGCGGACCAGCGCCTGACGCCGCCCCACCAGCCGGTTGAACAGGGTGGACTTGCCCACGTTGGGCCGCCCCACGATCGCGACCACCGGCCTCAGCATCACCGGCGGGGGATCGTGCCGACCAGCACTTTCACGAGTGCCAGGGGGGTCGGCTCCACCGCCACCACCGGAACCCCGAGCTGGGCTTCCAAGTCGGCCGGGGTGAGGTCGTCGAGGAAGACACCGGCGAAGTCCCTGAGCGCCACGGCGGGAATCAGGACGAGGTCCCCGAGCGGCACATGGGAGAGCTGCTTCAGGATGTCCTGCCCGGTCAAGAGACCGGTGACGCCGATGTTGCCGCCGAAGAACTCGTTGGCGATGGGGCTCACGGTGACACTCAGCCCCTCGACCGTGACCTTCTCCAAGAGTACCTCCAGGCGCGGGGCGAACATCTCTCCAGTGACGACACTCACGGCGCGGGCGGGCGCCACCGCCGCGGGCAGGCGGCGGAGGGCGCGGAGGAACCCGTCGCTGAAGCGGCGCACGAGCCCCACCCCGTCCTCGACGAGCGGATATCCCTCGTAGTCGCCGGCCCCTGGGGGCTCGAGCCCGCCCTGAAGGTAGAGCTCGTCAGCGGCGAACACGAAGCGCGTGCCCAGCCGCGGGCGGAACCGGCGCTGCCACCCCTCGACCGTTCTCACGACCTGACGGGCCTCCTCCTGCGTGTGGACGCGGAGCCGGGGAAGGCGCTCGCGATGGGCCGTGAGCCCGACGGGCACCACGGCGACGGTCGCCACGCCGGGATGGAGCTCGCCGAGCTCCCTCACGCTCCGCTCGAGGTGCGCCCCGTCGTTGAGATCCGGGCAGAGGACGATCTGGCAGTGCATCCTGATCCCGGCCCGGGCCAGCCTCCTCATGCGCGGCAGGAGATCACCCTTGATGCGGGGCGAGCCCAGAAGGACGTGACGGAGCTCGGGGTCGGTCGAGTGGACCGACACGTAGAGCGGCGACAGGCGCTGGCTCTCGATGCGCCGGAGCTCCTCCTCGGGCAGATCGGTGAGCGTGATGTAGTTGCCGTGGAGGAATGACAGCCGGTAGTCGTCGTCCTTGACGTAGAGGCTCCGGCGCATCCCCTTCGGGAGCTGGTGGATGAAGCAAAAGACACACTTGTTGGCGCAGGTGGAAATCTCAGCGGGACGGGGCGGCAGCAGCTCCACGCCCAGATCGCGTCCCGCGCGGCGGCGGATGGTGAGGGCGGCCGCGCGCCCGCCGCGCTCGAGCTCGACGCGGAGGGTCGCCTCCCCCGCCTGGAAGTGGAAGTCGATGCTGTCCCGGAGGGGCGCGCCGTTGATGGCGACGAGCCGGTCGCCGGCCAGGAGCCCGGCGCAGGCCGCGGGGCTCCGCCGCCGCACCCGCGCGACGATCACGCCGTCAGCGGACGAGGGTCGGCTCATGGGGCTCCCGGGGAGCGGGCGGGTTGAGCAGCCGGGTCCCTTGGTAGAGGTACTGGATCCCCGATGCGGTGGTAAAGGCCGCGGTGATCCAGAAGAAGGGCTTGGCCGCCGCCGGCAGCTTGAAGACGTAGACCATCAGCATGGCGGCGAGCACCGTCAGCATCTGGAAGAACGTCGAGGCCTTGCCGAGCCACGTGGGGGACGGGTGGATCGTCCCTCCTGACATGTGGATCAGCACCGCCCCCAGCATCAGCACGAGGTCCCGGCTGATGACCACGGCGGTGATCCAGAAGGGGATGACCTTCAGGTACGTCAGCGTGATGAACGAGGCGGTGAGCAGAAGCTTGTCGGCCATCGGGTCCAGGAACGCGCCGAGGCGGGTCTGGTCTCCCCGGTGGCGGGCGAAGTAGCCATCCAGGGTGTCGGTGAGGCTGGCCAGCAGGAAGACGACGAGCGCCGTCGTCGGACGCCGGTACACCAGGAGCGTCACGAACACGGGGATCAGGATGATCCGGACGACCGTCAGCCAGTTGGCGAGTCCCACCAAAAACCTCGGACTTCCATTCTAGCATCGTTCCCCCTCACCCCGCCCTCTCCCCCACTGGGGGAGAGGATTAAGGTGAGGGGGCAGGAATCAGCCGCGCTTCACCTGGTACGCGGCCACCTGGCCCAGGAGCGGCCGCGGCAGCGCCACGTCGAGCAGCACGCCGCCCTCGCCGTCCTCCCGCCTGAGGACACGGCCCCGCCGGTAGCAGAGAGCCAGCGCCGGGCCGTCGGCGTAGGGGATGCGGAGGGTCACGTGGCCGACCTGGGGGCGGAGCGCCCCCTCGAGGGCGCCGAGCAGCTCCGGGAACCCCGCTCCCGTGAGGGCGGACACAGGAATCCCTCCCGACTCCTGGCTCAGTCGCTCGAGGTCGTGCGGTTCCTCGACGCGATCAGCTTTGTTCAGCGCCAGGACCACGAGGCGGTCGCCGAGATCCAGATCAGAGAGGAGCCGCTCCACCGCCCGCATCTGCTCCTCCGCCCCCGGATGGCTCGCGTCCAGCACGTGCAGCAGCACGTCGGCGTCGTCGAGCTCCTCCAGGGTCGCCCGGAACGCGGCGATCAGCTCGGGGGGAAGCTTCCTGATGAAGCCGACCGTGTCCGTGAGGATGAAGGGCGGGCGGTTCGGCAGGGCCACCAGGCGGGCGGCGGGATCCAGCGTGACGAAGAGCTGGTCCGCCACCCTGAACTCGGAGCCGGCCAGACGATTCAGGAGCGTCGTTTTTCCCGCGTTGGTGTAGCCCACCAGCGCCACCACCGGCCACCCCGACGCGCGGCGGCGGTCGCGGAGGAGGCGGCGGTGACGCTGGACGCGCTTGAGCTCCCCCTGGATCTGGAGGATGCGGCGCCGGATGATGCGCCGGTCGGACTCGAGCTGGGTCTCGCCGGGTCCCCGGGTGCCGATGCCGCCTCCGAGCCGTTCCAGGTGGGTCCACCGCCTCACGAGCCGGGGAAGCAGGTACGTGAGCTGGGCCAGCTCGACCTGGAGCTTGCCCTCGCTGGTCCGCGCGCGCTGGGCGAAGATGTCGAGGATCAGCGCGCGCCGGTCGATCACCTTGAGCCCCAGCGCCTTCGAGAGGTCGCGCTCCTGGGCGGGCGAGAGGTTGTCGTCGGCGATGACGACGTCGGCGCGCCGGTCGCGTCCGAAGGCGCGGAGCTCCTCCACCTTGCCCTTGCCGAGGTAGAGCCGCGGCGAGCGGGAGGGGCCGTCCTGGCTGAGGTTCCCCACGACCACGGCGCCGGCCGACGCGGTCAGCCGCGCCAGCTCGGCCAGCGACTCCTGGACCTCCCACCGCGTCTGCTTGGGGGAGCGGCGCGTGACGAGGACGGCGCGCTCGGGACTGCCGTTGGTGTCGATCATGCGCGACCGATTCACCGGGCGAGTCCCTCCTCGACGACCCACTTCTCCACCTGCTCGGCCGCGCCCTCGATGCCCCCGGCCGCCTCCACGTCCACCCAGCGGATCCCCGGCTCGCCGGCGAACCAGGTCCACTGGCGCTTGGCATACTGCCGGGTGTCGCGCTTCATGAGGCGGATCGCGTCGGCCTCCGACCACGGGCCCTGGATCACCCGCACGAAGTGCCGGTAGCCGATCCCCTGCAGCGCCGGCAGTGCCGGACTGTGCCCGGCGTCAAGAAGGCAGCGCGTCTCCTCCTCGAGCCCGCCGGCCACCATCCTCTCCACGCGCGCGTCGAGCGCGGCGTAGAGCGAGGGGCGCGGCCGCGTGAGCCCGACGAGCAGCGTGGCCCATTCCGGGCGGCTCTGGCGCCAGTGGGTCGGCGTCCCCAGGGGCGCTCCGGTCAGGCGATGGATCTCGAGCGCGCGGATGATCCTGACGGGGTCGCGGGGATGGATGCGGCGGGCCGCCTCAGAGTCGACTTCGCCCAGGCGCGAGTGGAGCGCCTCGACGCCCTCGCGCTCCAGGAACGCCTTCAGTTCGCGCCGCACCTCGGGATCGGCCGGCGGCGCCGGCAGGAGCCCGCGCAGCAGCGCCCGGATGTAGAGCCCCGTGCCGCCGACGACCAGGGGGAGCTTCCCGCGCTCGAGAATCGCCGAGATGGCCTCCCGGGCCTCGGCCCTGAAGCGGGCGGCATTGTAGCGCTCATCCGGATTGACCACGTCCACCAGGTGATGGGGCACGGCCGCCCGCTGCTCCCCCGTGGGCTTCGCCGTGCCGACATCCATCCCCCGGTACACCTGGCGCGAATCGGCGCTGACAACTTCGACCCGGAGACGCGAGGCCAGGCGGACGGCCACCTCGGTCTTGCCGACCCCGGTCGGCCCGGTGATCACCACGAGCGGCGGCAGCCTCTGGCTCACCACGTGCGCTTCAGCTCCCGCTTGATCTCGCGGAGGGAGAGGCGCGAGACGATGGGACGGCCGTGGGGGCAGAAGTACGGGGTCTCGGTCTGCGAGAGGTCGGCCAGGAGGCGGGCCATTTCCTCCCGGTCGAGGGGGGCATGAGCCTTGATCGCGGCGCGGCACGCGACGAACGCGAGCGCCCGATCCACCAGCGGCGGAGCGGAGGTGCGGGGCGCGCCGACCTCGTCCACGAGCGCCTCGAGGAGCCGGCGGGGCTCCGCGCCCTTGAGCAGCGCCGGCACCGCGCGTAGGAGGAGGCTGGCGCCGCCGAACCCCTGGAGGTCGAAGCCGAGGTCGGCGAGGGCCGGGGCCCACTCCTCGAGAAGAGCGCGACTCGCGGGCCCGAGCTCGAGCGTGAGCGGAAACAGGAGCTCCTGGGACGGCAGCGGCCCCGCGCCCAGGTCAGCCTTGAGGCGCTCGAAGAGCACCCGCTCGTGGGCGACGTGCTGATCCACGAAGAACACTTCCTCCTCGTTGGCGGCGACGATGAACGTGTCCCCGAGCTGCCCCACGACGGCCCCGAAGAGCGACGCTGCGTAGCCCGCCGGTGCCTCCTCGAACAGCGCCGGCTGGTCGCCGAGGACGAGGCCGGCCGCGTCAGCGAGCGGAGCGGCCGGAGCAAGGGGCCGGGGCGAGGAGACCACCTCGGGGGCCCTGAGCGCGTCCTGGACGGCGGCGAACACCAGCTCCTGAACCAGGCGCGGCTGGCGGAATCTCAGCCAGGCCTTGGTCGGGTGGACGTTGACGTCCACGTCCGTCGGGGAGACCTCGAGCGTCAGCACGGCGATGGGGAACTGGTCTCGCGCGAGGAGCGGGCGGTAGGCCTCGAGGAGGGTCTGGATGAGCTGGGTATCGCGCACCGGCCGGCCGTTCACGATCAGGACCATATCGTCCCGGTTGCCCCGCGCGAGGGCGGGCGGGCCGACGAGGCCGCCGATCGTCACTCCCCGCTCCTCCCGCTTAACCTCCAGGAGCCGCCCGGCCAGGTCGTAGCCGAGGAGCGCCCCCACTCTGTCGCGAAGCGATGATGCCTTCGGAACCGTCAGCACCCCACGGTCGTTGTGGGCCAGGCGGAGGTGGAGCCCGGGCTGGGCCAGCGCCAGCTGGGTTGCCACGCGGAGCGCCGCGGCCAGCTCCGTGTGCGGGCTTTTCAGGAACTTCAGCCGCGCCGGAGTGTTGAAGAAGAGGTCGGCGATCTCCACCGTTGTCCCCTCGGAGCACTCCACCGCCCCGCGTTGCTGAATCTCGCCCCCTTCCCCTTTCAGAATGGCGCCTCGCTCCGACCCGCGGGCCCGTGACATGAGCGAGAAGCGCGAGACAGCGCAGATGGCGGGGAGGGCTTCACCCCGGAACCCCAGAGAGCGGATCGCCAGGAGGTCAGCCTCGGAGGTGATCTTGGAGGTGGCATGGCGCTCGAGCGCCAGCTCCATCTCCTCCGGCGTCATCCCCATTCCGTCGTCCACCACCCTGATCAGCCGCCGGCCGGAGTCCTTCAGGTCCACCTCCACCCGCCCGGCGCCGGCGTCCACGGCGTTTTCCAGGAGCTCCTTGAGCACAGAGGCGGGCCGCTCGACGACCTCGCCGGCCGCGATCTGGTTCACCAGGTGATCGGGCAGCCTGATGATGCGCGTCATGGCTCTTCCTTCAATACCCTCGGAGGGGGGCTCCGCCCCCCTTCCGATTCCTCCCCCCGGAACAGATTGCGCGGGCAAAGCCCGCGCTCGAACCCCGGTTCGTCATGGCTCTTCCTTCAATGTAGCCTGCCAGCGGGCCAAAAGGTTTAATGCCTGGAGCGGCGTCAGGCCGGCGACATCGAGCGCGGCCAGCTCCCTCAGCAGCGGGTGGGGCGCGGCCGGAAAGAGCGCGAGCTGGGCCCCGTGCTCGGGGGCGGCCGCCGGCTCGACCTGGCGCGCAGCCTCCAGCTCGCCGAGGAGCACTTTCGCCCGCTCGATCACCGCCACGGGGAGCCCCGCCAGCCGGGCGACCTGGATCCCGTAGCTCCGGTCGGTCCCGCCGGGGCGCACCTTGTGGAGGAAGATGATCTCGTCGTTCCACTCGCGCACCGCGACGTGGAAGTTCCTGACACGCGGGAACCGCTCGGCCAGCTGGATCAGCTCGTGGTAGTGGGTCGCGAAGAGCACCTTGGCGCCCCGGCCGCGCTCGTGGAGCTCCTCGGTCACGGCCCAGGCGATCGCCAGGCCGTCGAACGTGGACGTGCCCCGCCCGACCTCGTCGAGCAGGACCAGGCTCCGCGGGGTGACGTTGTGGAGGATGCTGGCGGTCTCCAGCATCTCCACGAGGAAGGTGCTCTGGCCGCGCGCGAGGTTGTCCTGGGCGCCGACCCGCGCGAAGATCCGGTCCACCAGCCCGATCCGCGCCTCCCGCGCCGGCACGAAGGCCCCCATCTGGGCGAGGATCACGAGGAGGGCGGCCTGGCGGAGATAGACGCTCTTGCCCGCCATGTTGGGCCCCGTCAGCACGATGATCTGCCCCTCCTCGCCGTCGAGCTCGAGGTCGTTGGGGATCACCGGCTGGGCGCCGACCGCCGCCAGGACCGGGTGGCGCCCGTCCACGATGCGAAGTTCGCGCCCCTCCGTCACCTCTGGCCTGACCTGGCCGCGCGCGTGCGCGACCGCGGCGAGGGCGGTCAGCACGTCCGCGGCGCCGATGGCCCGCGCGGTGCCGAGGAGGCCGGGAGCCTCCTTCGCCACGCCCGCGCGCACCTCCTCGAAGAGCTCGCACTCGAGCCGGTTGATTCGCTCCTCCGCCCCGAGCACCTTCGCCTCGTATTCCTTGAGCTCCGGCGTGACGAAGCGCTCCGCCCCGACCAGCGTCTGGCGCCTGACGTAGTCCTCGGGGACCTTCGCGAGGTGCGCGTTCGACACCTCGATGGAGTAGCCGAACACCCGGTTGAAGCGCACCCGGAGCGCCCCAATCCCCGTTCGCTCGCGCTCGCGGGCCTCGAGCCCCGCGATCCACTGCCGGGCCTCCCGGGCCTCCCGCTTGAGGTCGGCGAGGGCCTGGCTCCAGCTCTCGCGGATCAGGCCTCCCTCGTGGAGGCCGAGCGGCGGGGCGTCCTCCAGGGCATCCGCCAGGAGCTTGGCGATCGCCTGAAGCTCGGCCATTCCCCCGGCCAGCGCGCCGAGGAGCGGCGCAGGGAGCCCGGCCAGGACCTGCTTCAGCCGCGGCAGTGGCGCGAGGCAATTTCTAAGCGCGATCAAATCGCGGCAGTGGGCCACGCCGAGCGCAACCCGGCTCGTGAGCCGCTCCAGGTCCCCAATGGTGCCGAGGAGCCCACCGACCTCCGCGCGAAGAGCGGGCGCCTCGACCAGCGCAGCGACCGCCGCCTGGCGGCCGCCGATCTCGCCCAGGTCCAGGAGGGGACGCAGCAGCCACTGCCGGAGCAGCCGGGCCCCCATCGCAGTGCGCGTCTCGTTGAGGCTGGCGAAGAGCGAGCCGCGGGCGGACCGGTCCTGGAGGGTTTCGAACAGCTCGAGGGTCTCCACGGCGCTCCGGTCCAGCAGGAGCGCATCTCCCGGGACGAAACGCTGGAGCCGGGTCAGGTGGCCGAGGGCCTCGCCCTGGGTTTCTTGAACGTACGTCAGCGCGGCAGCGGCGGCCTGGACCCCCCACGTCATGCCGCCGAGGCCGAAGGCCTCGAGCGTCGGCACCCTGAACTGGGTGCAGAGGATCTCGCGGGCGGCGGCGAGCCCTGGCGGGGCGGCGGCGACGGTGGTGAGGGTCGCGCCGCCCGCCTTCAAGCGTTCCACCAGGCGCTTGTCCTCCTGGAGCGGCCCGGGGAGCAGGATCTCGGCGGGCCGTCTCAGCAGGGCGGCGTCGAGGAGCGCCGGGGCCTGGCTCGATTCCTCCCCCGCCCAG
>Ga0209521_10002336_pt1 | contig 15516 bp, 12 predicted proteins | sample Rifsed19ft4_FD_184016 | JGI IMG/M metagenome (GOLD analysis project Ga0209521, IMG submission 184016) | Soil microbial communities from Rifle, Colorado, USA - sediment 19ft 4 (version 2) | ecosystem: Environmental > Terrestrial > Deep subsurface > Rock core/Sediment | place: Rifle, Colorado...
CGTCCACTTTATCGGCTCCCTCGGCGCCCATTATGACGTCGCCACCGCCACGGCCGAGTATTCGATCATCGCCGCCGGCCCCATTGATACAGTCAGGGTAATTAGTACCTATGATCAGATCGCTGGCGAAAGTACCCACTATAGTATTAAGGCCCGGGACTTCCTCATCCACCCGGCCATCTCGATCATTGTCCAGCCCGTCGCATTTTTCTGCCGATCGCAAACTTACTATCGCGGTCTTCACCGCATCATCGTTCCCGGGCGTGGGATCACTGACGCCCCCCGGCCGGACGATTTCTGTCGTAACCGTCACGGAAAACGCGTGTTCTGACGCGTCAGAACAGGTGACGAACCACCTCGCGTCCGGAGGAGGCGGTAACGTAATCGACACTGGGACCCAGGCCTCGCGGACCTGAGGGTTCGGGAGCGCAGCCGTGCAGTCATCGGGGAGGTCGAGGCTAAAGGTCGTATTCACGACGACGAGTCCATACGGGCCGTTATCGTGGAGGATAGCTGTCGCTCCTAGATCAAACTGCGTGCCGGTATCGGCCGACTGAGGAGCTTGGACCGCCAGCGAAGAAACCATGATGTCGGCTTGAGTAATCACGTTCACCCTAGCGATCTCGGATTTGACATTGTTTTCCGGCACCGGGTCGTCAGAGCCCGTGATTCCTGCCACAACCAGCGAGCCCGTCTCGCCGGGGCGGTCGCAGCTCACCGCCCAGGACGCAAACACGCTTACACTGAGGGAGACCGGTAGAGTCGCAAATGATGGCGCTGTTAGAGGAAAACTGCTCGGGCAGGACCCACTGGGTTCAAGCTTGATACTTCCACCTACCGGGAAGTTCTCCGGCCCGTTATTGTGGAAGGTAGCTCGGGCCGAAATTGCGAAGTACTGGTTAAGGTTTGCAGACGCGGGCGCGGTGACCTGAAGCGACGTCACTTCTAAATCCGCGACGGGGAAGATGACGATTTCCGTCGTGGCGCTGTCTCCGATAACGTTGTTAGTCGGCGTCGGGTCAATGATATCTGGGTCGAGGATGGTCGTGTCTTGCTCGACGGTGAAAGAGTGGGGTTCCTCCAGGGAGCAGCTGACCGACCACGATGCGGTAAGGCCAAACACCTCCACGGACGCTGGAGCAGGGATGCTAGGGATCACATAGGGATTCGGAGAGGTTGTGGTGCAGTCCGGGGGGAAACCGAGCAGGAACGATGCGTCAACCTTAACAAGGTTGGCCGGGCCGTTATTGTGCAGCTGGGCGTAAATTACGTTTATGTCGAATGGTTCCTCTGCGAACGCCGCGATCGGGGCTGTCATCTCCAACCCAATGGCCTTAACGTCTGCGTTTTCAGTGGGTGCTGGCTCCTCTGAACATCCGAAATGCTCACCGTCATCGGAAATATCGGTGTCGCCATTCATATCCTTGCTGACGGCAACCCGCGCATCGTTTATAGAGTCTGTGGAAGTGAAGGCGTTGTACTGGTCGAACACTAAGAAACGAGTGGGCTGGATCCTCGACAAACCAGGAGCGTTGCCCTCGATGATGATTCGGGATAGTACACCGGGACCGCTTTCGTGCGGTCCGGCACCATCAGCGACCGCGGCTTGGAATGGACTAGCGAGATCGGGAAGAGGCGAGCCACTGCCGAATAGAGCGCTGAACGGCTGACCGGCGCCTGCCGCGAGACTGAGAAACCTAATGTCGGCAGATTCGACGTCCAGGACATCCACGTCCCACCGGAGATCAAATTGCCATGCGCCAACAAGCCGATCAAACGGAATACCCCCTCCGGGTCCCGGATGACTGCCAACAGTGATGTCGATCGACGCCCTATCTTGCCCTGCTGCGAGAGAATCTTCATCGGCGTTGAGAACGCCATCGTCAATGATCTCGATGCAGCTCTCCAGCGGGCTCAGAGGCACCTGGCAGCCATCGTCAACCACGCCATCCGGCGCGTCCGGTAGGGTGTCAGCATCCGAATCGGCGAGGTCGTCGTCGACGCCGTTGCCGCAGGTGCCAGGCGCGTCCCCAGCGTCAGTCGTATCGTAACCCTCGGCGTCGGCAATCCCATCGCCGTCGCGGTCGCCTGTCGCGGGCCGTCCGTTAGCATCGACACCCTGGGCGACGCCCGGCGGCCCTGCGTCAATTGAGATCTGATCTATGTGCGCTCCTGTGCCATCGTGGCCGGCTTCACTAACCTGCACTAAACCGACGGCAACGGCAGCAACAGCAAGCAAGAAACCGAGGAAGCAAGTGCGGGGTAGCCAGGCCTTCACGATATACCCCTTCCAGCGCGTGAAGCGAACGCGCTAACATACGGTTATTTTGAGATGAACATAAACCCCTGTCAATGTTTCTTCGCGGCTATTTCTGGGTACGCGCCCCAAGACATCCCTGTGCCCTCCGCCCTCTGATCTCTGCCCATCCGTCCTCTGACCCCGTACCCTCGTACCTCGCCACCCGTGCCATGGACGTAGTGACATTCCCCCCTTACACCCGCCGCCTCCCTTCGCTATCATCGTCTTAGGGGTTCCTCCGGCTCGCGGGGACACATCGGGCGAAAACGATCATCTTGAAGTCAATCAAGCTTTCGGCTGCAGCCACACGTAACAACCGGCCAAAACCAGACTTTTTCAGAAAAGCAATCAAGCCGCGTAGCGAAAAGGCGCGGGCTCGATCAAGATGCGAGCGCTAGGGCTAACAGCTAAGTGCCAACAGCCAACAGCCCATCGCCCTACTTCGCGAACTTCTTCTCGAGGGCCTTGCCGACGTGAGGGGGGACGAGCTCGCCGACGTCGTAGCCGAGGCTGGCGACCTCGCGGATGCGGTGGCCGCTGACGTAGAGGTGCTCCAGGCTGGCCATCATGTAGACAGACTCGATCTCCGGGGCCATCTTCTTGTTCATGAGCGCCATGTCCAGCTCCGCTTCGAAGTCGGTGACGGCGCGGATGCCCCTGACGAGGACCTTGGCCTGCTCCTTGCGCGCGAAGTCCACGACGAGGCCGGTGAAGGACTTGACCTCGACGTTGCGGAGGTGGCGGGTGGCCTCGCGGAACAGCTCGACGCGCTCTTCGGTCGAGAACAGGCACTTGTCGGCGGGCATGTCGTAGACGGCGATGACGAGGCGCTCGAAGACCGTTGATGAGCGCTGAGCGATGTCGATGTGGCCGTTTGTCACGGGATCGAACCTGCCGGGGTAAACTGCTATGTGCAAGCCTTACCTCCTAACGGTAGATGGACACGGCGCTGTCACCGTGGCGCCGCGAATTGACGAGTGCGAGCGGCCCGAGCTGCGCCGAGGGCTCCGCCCGCGCGCTATGTTCGAACACGAGCAGCGTTGCTCCCGGTTGGACCAACGCGGATGAAGACAGCCTCTCCAGTACTGAAACGGCATTCGAATCCGCGTACGGTGGGTCGGTGAGGACGAGCGTGTATGGCCCCGGCAACCGCCCAAGGGCGCGCTCCGCCGCGAGGCAGTGGATATGTCCGCTGTCCTCAAACCCCGTCAGACGAAGGTTCTCCCGGATCACCGCGCAAGAGGCGGCGTCGCGCTCGACGAAGTCGCAGGAGCCGGCGCCGCGGCTGAGCGCCTCGATACCGAGCGCTCCGCTGCCGGCGTAGATGTCCAGCACGCGGGACATGTCCACATCGAGCGAGGCGAGCGCAGAGAAGATTGCACCCCGCATCAGGTCAGAGCTGGGGCGGACGGCTGCCGCCGAAGCGCTGCGTGTCCGTACGGGCGGGCTCTTCAGGCGACGGCCCCTGGCGCTACCCGCGATCACTCGCATGGGCCCGGCTGAACGTCAGGACTTGGTCGTGAATTTGGTGTTGTCATCCAGGTCGAAGCCGGTCTGACCATCGGCGGCCTGTACAGTGGTGGTCACGACGTTCTTCACCTCGGTGCCGGAAGTCGCGGGGGCAGTGACCTCATATCTGCAGGACACCGCATCCAGGCCGTCTGGGTCGACCTCACTGCCATCGTGGTCAGTGTCCTCGTCGAGGACGATGCCGACTACCGACGCACTGCCGCCTTCCGTCCTGCAACTGGTGATGTTACCCCACACGCTATCGAGCAAAGAAGTGACGTTGACCTTTACTGAACTGTCGTTGTCGATGATGACCCAGTAAGTCACTCTTGAGCCTGGTGCCGCAGTCTCATCGTTCCCAGCCGTTCCGTTGCCGTCGGCATCCACGCGAACACCGATCTGAATGGGCAACGTCGGATTGGGCGTGGGGGTCGCCGAGGCACCGGGCAGCGGCGTTGGAGTAGGCGAGGCGGTAGGCGGGGCGAACGTGATGAGAGGCGTGGGTGATGGTTCGACGGCCTTCTTGACTTCTATCAAGGTCTTGCGGCCGAAGCGGAGTCCGCCATCGCTCACGACCAGTACGACGTTGTGGGGGCCCTCTTTCGGGGCGACCCAGGTGGCGGTCGTGCCAGCGCCCGCGCCGAAGTCACCCCCGTCAGGCGCCTGCCAAACGGGCAGCAGCGCGGTCTCGTTGGGGCGCAGAAGCGACACAGTCGCAGAGCGAAGTAGCTCGTTGATCACGGGCCAAACATTGGCCACATCGGACTGGCCGGAGGCGTCCGATACCGCGAGGCCCCCGAGCCGGTAGGCCTGCACAATCTCCAGCTTGAAGCCGACGCTGAAGACATTCTCGATGACTATCCGCCGGCGCTCCGTCCCACCGAGATCGAACCTGACGGCGGCGGCGGCCTCATCCCATCGCAGCGGCGATCCACCTTCCGCCTGATCGAGATTCCGGGCCACGAGCTTGACGGTTGTGCCGGGCTTTATGTCATCCGGGTTCACGGGCTCGCGGACCGCCGCTTCGGCGGCAATTACCATGGCCTGGAGATAACCGATGGGCCGGGTGACATCCCCCACGCCCTCGATACTGTAAGGGCTGACGACCAACAACACCTTCCTGGGATCGACCTCCTCCACGATCTGGCTAATAGCGCGTGGCATCGTCTCCCAGTAGGATACCGGGTCGGCGATGGGCAGAATCTTGATCATGTCCACCGCTTCTCCAATCGCCTTCCAATCGTAGGCCTGCCGCTGCTGGTCGCTGGGCGGGGGTAGCGTCAGGCTGAGACGCTTATCGCCGAGCCGGTCCGCCAGCGTCCTGACGAACTCTGTGAACTCCGGTTCGAGGTCCACGTCCACAGACGAGTATTCCAGGTCGATGCCATCGAGGCCGGAATCATTGACAAGCGAGACGATCGCCTGAATATGGGCGTCCCGGCGCTGTTCGTCGGCGAGGATATCGTTGACGACGTTGGCAGTGTCCGTGCCGCTGCCAACGATTGTGGGAATGACGAGCGCTTCGCCCTCAGGCGGGCTGGTGGCTGTTCCCTGTACAGTCCCGTCCTGTGCGGGGGTGTAGTCGCGTGGGCTGATGATGGTGATCTGCGCTTCGGGATGGAGAGTTCCGCCCGGAGGCAGGGAGCCTGCCACCTGATAGGGCTGGGCCGAAACCCTGAGGACAACGAGATTGGCCGGCACTTCCGTGAATTCGCTTTCAGCTCTGCCTCCCCTGACGACTTTTACCTCCGCCAGCCTGCGCCAGCGGCTCTCGTCGAAGGTGTAGAAGCCGAGGCCGGCCGGGTCCTCGGTCGTTTCGCGAAGGGGAAGGGCGAAGCCGCGAACGGGAGGGAGGTCGTCTTCGAGGTCGAACTCGATATAGTCGCTCACCTGGTCCAGGCCGGGGGCGAGAGCAGGTATGCGGGAGGTGATGCGTCCGCTAATGCCGCCGAAGTCCAGCTCACCGCCATCACCGCCGCTGCTACTGCTAGCCCCGCCATCGCTGCCGCCGCCCAGGAGCGTGGAAACGCCTACGACGAGGAGAATGACGATCGCCAGGAAGGCGATCGTACCACCGATGATGATGGGGGCGGGGTCCCGCTCCGACCGTCGCCTCAGGAGGCGGTCGAAGGGGCCTTCGGGTCTGGGTAGGTCGCGTCGGAACCGCTTTCCAGGCGGTTGCTCTCTGGGCGGGGGGCGTCGCATCTGTTAGGGCAAATACCTTTGGTGTGGACCGTCCCGGCAGCTTCTCCCAGGGTGAACACAGCGGCAGTGGGCCAGCCGTAGTGTAACACAGGCCCTGGTTGGGCAACACCGATGGTGCGCGCTATTTACAAGCGGTCTCAGCGGCAATATAATTACGTTCGAGGAAAGCGCCAACGCGTGACTGAGGGTTCCGCCTTCAGTCCTTTTTTTCATGGCAACCCGAGGAGTTGAAGTTCACCATGTCAAGCAAGCCGATCCCACTAACCAAAGCGGGGCTGGACAAGCTTCAAAAAGAGCTTGACCACCTTCTCACGGTGGGCCGCGCTGAGGTGGCCCAGCGTATCCACGACGCAAAGGAGCTTGTGGGCGCTCAGAACACACCGGAGTACGAAGACGCCCGCAACGAGCAGGCCTTCGTCGAGGGGCGAATACTCACGCTGGAGAACGTGATCCAAAACGCCGTCATCATCGAGGAGTCTCATGACCACCAGCGCGTAAACCTGGGCTCAACAGTGACGGTCCTCAACCATAAAGGCGAGCGCGATAACTACACAATCGTCGGCTCCGCGGAGGCGGACCCCAAGGCCGGGCGGATCAGCAACGAGTCGCCCGTGGGCCTGGCGCTGCTGGGCAAGGGGTTGGGCGATAAGGTGCAGATAAACGCGCCCGCAGGCGCGTTGAGCTGGACGGTCCTCGAGATCAACTAGCGACTCATAAGGGGCAAAGCTACAATCAGGCGGCGCGCTCCGGCCCCGCCTCTGCTTTCGGAGACCCATGTCTGAAGAGGAGATCATCGCGCTGCGCCGCCACAAGCTCGAGCGGCTTCGCTCCCGCGGCATCAACCCTTACCCGGCGCGGGTACAGCGCACCCACTCGGCGAAAGCGGCCGTAGACCTGATTGCGGCGTCGGCGGATTCGCATGAAGTCGTCACGGTCGCGGGCCGGGTAACCGCGTTCCGGCGCATGGGCAAGGCGGCGTTCCTGGACCTTCGCGACGGCTCTGGACGGATACAGGCGTATTTCAAGCAGGAGAGAATCGGCGTGGAGCCGTATGAGATGCTTCTGCACGACATTGACCTCGGCGACTTTCTGGGCGTGACGGGCACACTCTTCCACACCAAGAGCGGCGAGCCGACTATTGAGGCGCAGACGTTCACGCTCCTCACGAAGGCGCTCCGCCCCCCGCCTGAGAAGTGGCATGGACTCCAGGACGTCGAGATACGCTATCGCCAGCGGTACCTGGACCTGATCGCGAACCCCGAGGTGCGGGACACCTTCGTCGCGCGGTCCCGGGTGATACGCGAGATCAGGCGCTTCATGGATGCGCGGGGCTTCCTGGAGGTGGAGACGCCGATTCTCCAGAGCAGTGCCGGTGGCGCAGCGGCGAGGCCGTTCACGACCTATCACAACGCGCTGGACCGCCAGCAGTATCTGCGAATCGCCCTTGAGCTGCACCTGAAGCGCCTTGTAGTGGGCGGCTTCGACAAGGTTTACGAGATCGGACGAATCTTTCGCAACGAGGGCGTCTCGACAAAGTATAACCCCGAGTTCACGATGCTGGAGTCCTACGAGGCGTACGCGGACTACACGAACGTAATGGCGATGGTTGAGGAGATGGTATCGGCTGTCGCTGAAGAGGTGCTGGCAACGAGGCGCGTGCCGTACGGCGAAACGGAGATCGACTTCTCGCCGCCCTGGCCGCGAGTGCCGCTTCGCGAGGCGATCCGGGAGAGCTGTAGCGTAGACTTTGACGCCCATCGGGATGCCCGATCCCTCGCGAAGGCGGCGGCCGCCGCCGGCGTCGCCGTCGAAGAGTCCTGGGGCCGGGGCAAGATCATAGACGAGCTGCTGACGGCGCACGTGGAACCGCACCTGATGCAGCCGACGTTCCTCACCGACTATCCCGTGGAGCTTTCGCCGCTGGCGAAGCGCAAGCCAGACAGCCCGCACCTGGTGGAACGGTTCGAGCTTTTCATGGCGGGCCGTGAGGTCGCCAACGCATACAGCGAGCTAAACGACCCGGTCGATCAGCGCGAGCGGTTGCTGGAGCAGGCGCAGTTGAGGGCGGCGGGAGACGACGAGGCGGAGCTGGCGGACGAGGACTTCCTGGTAGCACTGGAGCATGGCCTGCCGCCGACGGCCGGGCTCGGCATCGGCATCGACCGGCTCGTGATGGCGCTGACGGGACACGCGTCGATCCGCGAGGTGATCTTGTTCCCGGCGCTGCGCGAAAAGGGTGAGGGATGAACCGACGCGCGCTCCGCGCCGTCGTCTTCGATCTCGATGGCGTCATCTGGGACGGCGAGCCTCTGTATCACGAGGCGTTCAACGTTGTACTTGCCCCGCAGGGGCACCGCGTCTCGGAATCCGACTACACGAGGATCATCGGCCTCTCCGTGGAAGCCGCCTGGGACTGGGTGCGAGAACGATTCACCCTTTCGGAACCGCCGTCGCTCCTCTATCGCGCCTACGACGAGGCCGTCCTGGAGCTGATGAAATCGCCGGTGGAGCCTATCCCCGGAGTGCGGGGGCTTCTGGCCGAATTGCGTCGCCGCGGCGTTCCGCTGGGGCTGGCTTCGGCGTCGCTCCGTCAGTGGGTGGACGCGACGTTGAGGGGTCTCCGGCTCGAGGACGCCTTCGACGCAACGGTGTCAGCGAGTGAAGTACAGCGGTCGAAGCCGGCGCCTGACCTTTACCTCACGACGGCCGAACGGTTGGGCATACTGCCTGAGCAGTGTCTCGCGGTCGAGGATACGGCGGCGGGCATCGCCGCCGCGAAGGCGGCGGGCATGTTCGCGATTCAGGTCCGCGCCGCTTCAACCGCCCTTCCGCCGCTGCCGGAGGCAGACCTAATCCTGGAGGACTATTCCCAGTTCGACCTCTCGTTCTTCGAGGCGCCGGTGGGCGAGGCGTTGGATTGAGCGGGGCGCCGGGAAAGGGCGCTCCCGCGCCCGGGACACCGGGTGCCGGGCCGCGCGGGCCCGAGTTGCCCGGCGAGGTCCGAGAAGTCGCTGCCGCGCTCATCGCGTTTCTCGGGGACAATCTGCGCGCTCTGATCTGGCACGGCTCATGGGCGCGCGGTGAGCAGACCGCCGAGAGCGACCACGACATGATCGTGGTGGTCGGACAGCTGGACGATGAAACCATCCGCGGTCTAGAGGAAGTGTTCCGCGGGCGCAGTAGCTGGTCGACTTACGTCAAGACCGAACCGGAGCTTCGACAGTACCCGCTGACGGGCCGGCTCCAGTTCCACCACGGCGCGATCGTGTTGTACGGCGGCATCGACGCCCCGCCGGTGACGCGAGAAGGCCTCATCGAAGACCTGCGACGCACCGCGATCGATGTGCAGCACGAGTGCAGGTACCGGGTGATCCACGGCAGCGGAGGAGGGATGTACGAGGGCATGGACCCGGCCTACGCCCGAATACGTACCGCCCGCTGGATGTACTACCAGTCGAAGCTGGCGTTAATGGCGCTTAAGGCGCGCGAGGTCCTGAGGGGAAAATCATATCCGCTCACCCGCAACGAGCTGCGGCGGCGACTGACGGATGAGCACGAGCTGGCTATCGTCGACACCATCGACTTTTGGCCGGAGCTGCGGCCGGGATTCGAAGAAGACGTGACGCCGCTCGCGCTTCAGCTCGATGCCTTAATGAGGAAGCTGGTGAGCGAGCTGGATGGGGCAGAACAGCCGCAATGAGGCGCCATTTCACAGCTACCGGTTTCGTGGTCGACGGCTCACGCACCCTCCTCCACTGGCACAAGCGTCTGCAGCAGTGGATGCCTCCGGGCGGCCACATAGAGCCGGACGAAGACCCCGTACGGGCTGTGTTGAGGGAGATCGAGGAGGAGACGGGGCTTGTCGCCGAGGTCATATGGACACGTGAAGCCGAGCCGTTTCAGTATCCAGAGCAGCTCCCGCCGCCATACACGATACTGGTGGAGGACATTCCCGGACCGGACGAGCCGCACAAGCACATCGACATGATCTATTTCTGCCGCGTCGTGGACGGCGCCGGGCGTTTGCGCGCCGACGATCCGACGTTGCGTTGGGTTGATGCGGAAGACCTTCACGCGAAAGCCCCGCTCGATGTCGCTGGGTGTGGAGTGTCCGTCGCGGTGCCGGAGGATGTGCGTCAGCTCGCTTTGCTGGCGATTGAGGCGGCGCGGCGCGCGACGCCTCATCCTCCGCATCCTCGGTCCCCGGAGCACCCGATACCGAAGACGTTTTCGATTGATCCCTAGTTGGTGATTTCTAGAATTACACCGTAATCACAAAAACCCAAAACTACGAAACAGTTTCTTTCGTAAAGTGACACTGGGCCCAATCCTTGACCCTTCACCCCTCACCCGTCACCCTTGACGCATGCTAGGCATTCAATTCATTCGCGAGAATCCTGAGGCCGTGCGCCACGCGCTGGCCCGCCGCAACACCGAGGCGCCGCTGGACGAAGCGCTGGCGCTGGATGCCGAGTGGCGGCGGGCGCTGACCGAAGTCGAGGCCCTGCGCGCCGAACGGAACGCGATCTCGAAGGAGATCGGCGAGCTGTCGCGCCTGGCGAAGACGGCGGACACGAAGGAAGCGAAGCACGCGGAGCACCGCCGGAGCGATCTCGTCGCGCGGTCGTCGTTTCTGGGCGAACGGCTTGAGGGGAGGGAGGGGCAGGTCCGCGAGATGGATGAGCGCCTGCGCGGCCTCCTGCTTGAGATCCCGAATATCCCCGCGGACGATGTGCCGGACGGCGCGGACGAAAGCGGCAACGTTGTCGTGCGGCAATCAGGCGAGCCGCAGGTGCTGGAGTTCGAGGCGAAACCGCACTGGGAGATCGGCGAGGCGCTCGACATCATCGATCTGGAACGCGGCAGCAAGCTTGCGGGCGCGCGGTTCTTCATTCTGAAGGGCGCAGGCGCTCGCCTGGAGCGCGCCCTGATCGCGTGGATGCTGGACTTCCACACCGCCAATGGCTACCTGGAGGTGTACCCGCCGGCGATGGTAAGGGAGGAGAACATGTGGGCCGGCGGTTGGCTGCCCAAGTTCGCCGACCTCATGTTCCACGACGCCGAGGAGGATTACTGGCTCCTGCCCACGGCCGAGGTCGCGCTTACAAACATGCACCGCGACGAGGTACTGGAACCAGGAACGTTGCCGCTGAACTACGTCGCCTACACGCCCTGCTTCCGGCGCGAGAAGGCGTCGGCCGGCCGTGACGTGCGAGGTATCAAACGCGTCCGCCAGTTCGACAAGGTGGAGATGTACAAATTCGTCGAACCGGCGCAGTCGGAAGCGGCGCTGGATTCAATCGTGTCCGATGCCGAGGTGCTGTGCCGAGCGCTGGGGATCCCCCACCGGGTCGTCCAGATCTGCGCCGGCGACCTTGGCTTCAACGCATCGAAGGCGTTCGACCTCGAGCTGTGGGCGCCCGGCAGCGGCGAGTGGCTGGAAGTATCCACGTGCTCGAACTGCACCGACTTTCAGGCACGCCGCGCGAATATCCGCTTCCGCACAGAAAAGGGCGGGCGGCTGGAGCACCCGCACACGCTTAATGGCTCTGGACTCGCGCTCCCGCGGGTGCTCATATCGGTCCTGGAGAACTACCAGCAAGCGGACGGCTCTGTCGTCGTGCCCAACGCCCTCATACCGTACATGGGTGGCCTGGAGCGCATAACCCGACGCGACGACGGTCCCGAATAGAGCCTCCCGTCAGGCGAGGCTGAATCCCACAGCGCAAATGAAGAGCGGCGGTGAGTTAGCCACCGCCGCTTTAGTGCTCGAGTCCGTTCGATCAGCCGCCGCCGGCATCGTCATCTTTTCTGCCGTCGCCTCGGCCATCGTCATCGTTGTCGCCGATGCCTTCTTGGCAACGGTCGTCGATGCCGTCTCCGTTCTTGTCGTGTCCGGGTGGGGGCGTGCCGTGATGTTCGTGGCCATTACCGGGAGGGTCGCACTCGTCCTCATCCCCAGGCTCGCCGCCGTCACCCTCATCACCGGCGCCCTGGCCATCGGCACCCTCGTCGCCGGCGCCTTCGTCATCGGCGCCTTCGTCGCCGGCATCTCCACCGTCACCTTCGTCCACCTGGCAACGGTCGTCGATGCCGTCCCCGTTCTTGTCGTGGCCAGGTGGGGGCGTGCCGTGATTGTCGTGGCCATTGCCGGGAGGGTCACAGTCAGCTTCATCAGCGCCGTCGCCACCGGCATCGTCACCGGCCCCGTCGTCCTCGGAGTCGCCATCGTCGCCGCCCGGCTGGTCATCAGATCCATCGTTATCGTCTGGGGGGTCGTCGTTGCCGTCAGGCGTGCCGTCATCTGCGGGGTCCCCATTCTCGCCCGGGGCTTCGTTGGCAGGCTCTTCTTCGTCTGCGCCCGTACCATCCGGCGTGTCGTCAGAGGCCGGCGGGTCCGCTTCGATTTCTGGCGCCGGCTGCGGCTCCGCTACGCCATCGTCGGCCATCGGTGGGAACGTGCGGGCCGCCTCGTCCGCTGCGGCCGGGTCGTTCGGCGCGCCAGGAGTCTCGAATACGTTGCCCGTGTCCGGCGTGGTCTCGCTCGGGCGCACTGCCGTTACATCGCGCAGGACAAACACGATTGGCTGCGACGGCGGAGCGCCGGGGCCGTCCTCAACAACGACAACTGAGGGTATCACGCCGCCGTGGCGACCGATTTCGGCCACCCCACCGGGGCCCGCGACTGAAATGAAGGCCGATAGTGCCAACGGCAACAGCGATGGATGAGCCAGCAACTTTAGGACGCTACTCCACTTCATCGAGGAATTTTCTTCTGCTCTCGGGGCTCCTGCGCCCTGCCGGGCCGGGCTAGCGCCACCAGCAGCGTAAGCGCCAGCGGGGTCGTCGCAGGCAGCGAGAGAAGAAGCTTCGAGAGGACCGGCGGATTGAACATTCCACATCTATTATGGCGACGCGCATGGCGCTTACGACCCCCGTTGAGTGAACGTTCGTTCACACTGGGGTGAACGTTGCGTTAACGAACCCTTAACGGTTCCCAGACGCCTTCTTATCCACCGGAGCGGGGTGGTGTGGGCGCTCCCAAGCGAATTTCAACGCTCGCTCCGGCCGGGAAGAACACAGGTGCTATCATGTCTGCACGATGCGGATTCTCGCGATAGATGTAGGGACAGGGACGCAGGATATCCTGCTCTTCGACTCCGCTCAGACTCTTGAGAACGCCCTTCAGTTGATCATGCCTTCGCCCACCCAGATCGCGGCGGGACGTATCCGGCGCGCGACTGAGGGCGGGCGAGCCGTGTTCCTGACCGGCGCCGTCGCCGGGGGCGGGCCGTGCCATGGGGCGCTCGAAGACCATTTGCGCGCCGGCGCGCCGGCGTTCGCCACCCACGAGGCCGCGGCAACGTTCGACGACGATCTGGAGAACGTGGAGCGAATGGGCGTAACACTGGTGTCAGAGGACGAGGCGAAATCCCTGGATGCTCAACGCGTCGAGCTTCGCGACGTGAACCTCGACGCCATCCGCATTGCGCTCGCCGCATTCGATGTAGACACTGACTTCGACGCGTTGGCCCTGGGTTGCTTGGACCACGGCGCGGCGCCGCCCGGTTACTCCGACCGGCTGTTCCGGTTCGACCATCTACGACACGTCGTCGAGAAACGCAACGACCTGCGCGCGTTTGCCTTCCGCCCGGAGGAGCTTCCCGATTACCTCACGCGAGCCCGAACGCTGGTGGCTTGCGCTGACACCGGCGTACCAGTCGTATTTCTGGATACGGGGCCGGCCGCCGCGCTGGGCGCGCTCCAGGACCCGGAGGTAGCCCAGAGCGACAAGCAACTCATCTTGAACCTCGGCAACATGCACGCGCTCGCGTTCCACGTCCGCGGGACGCAGATCCTATCGTTGTACGAGCACCACACGGGTGAGATGGAGGTCGGGCAGATCGAGGACTTTACTGAGCGGCTCATGGCGGGAACGCTGGCGCACGAGGAGGTGTTCGGCTCAAAGGGGCACGGCGTGTATTACGCCGAGGAGCCAGGAGCGAGGAGCAAGGAGCAAGGGAGGCAACCCCTGATCTCGGTCACGGGGCCGCAGAGGAGCAGGCTGCGTGGTAGCCGGCTTGAGCCATATTTCGCGGCGCCGCACGGCGACATGATGGTGGCCGGCTGCTTCGGGCTGCTCTGGGCGTTCGCTGAGAAGTACCCCGAACATCGGGAAGAGATCACCGCGGCGCTTGGCGTAGTTGCGACGGACGCGGCCGTGGGTCTTTAGACCGCCCACGGAGCCGAGTATGGTAGGGAACCACGAAAGGAGAAGCCCATGCCCAGCCAGCAGCTTGAAGAGATCTCTCAGATGCTCCGGACGCGACGAGAACAGGCGCCGCCGGACGTAAGCATCCCGGAGTCGCGCGCGATGTTCGAGCAGATGATTGCCGACTTTCCTGCGCCGGCAGGCGTCTCCTCCGAACGCGTCGACGCCGGTGGCATCGCGGGCGAGTGGATCGCCGCCGAAGACGCCTCAGACGAGCAGACCATCTATTGGCTGCACGGCGGCGGTTACTGCATCGGCTCAATAAACACGCATCGCGGCCTGCTGGCGCGAATCTCCGCTGCCTCCGGCGCGCGGGTGTTCGCGATCGACTATCGCCTGGCGCCGGAGCATCCCTTCCCGGCGGCCGTCGAAGACGCCGTCGCAGGCTACCGCTGGCTGCTCTCGACCGGCGTCGACCCGGCGCAGATCATCATCGGCGGCGACTCCGCAGGCGGTGGCTTGACTGTGGCGGCGCTCGTTGCCCTGAAGGAGGCGGGTCAGCCGCTGCCCGCAGCAGCGGTCTGCATCTCGCCCTGGACGGATATGGCGTTGAGCGGAGAATCTCTCCTCTCCAAGGCGGAGGCGGACCCGATGATCACCACCGATGGGATCGCAAGAGTGCGCGATGCCTACATAGGCGAAGCCGACCCGCGCGCGCCGCTGGCCTCTCCCATTTACGCCGACCTGTCAGGTCTGCCGCCAATGCTGATCCAGGTGGGCGAAGACGAGGTGCTGCTCGATGACTCGACGCGGCTGGCGGAGCGAGGGGCGGTGGCGGGAGTCGATGTCAAGCTCGAGATCTGGCCCGAGATGATCCACGTCTGGCACTTCTTCGCTGAGATGCTGCCGGACGGGCAGCAGGCGATCGAGCGCATCGGGGGGTGGATCCGCGAGCGCGCCGGGGCGTCTGTTTCGGCTAGACTCTAGAGGCCAAGCAGCTTCTGGGCACAGGGTGAGGATAAGACTGGGGTCTAAAGCCTGGGACAACGAAGTGAAGATAGCAGGTGGCAGCGCCGGTCTAAAGGCCAGCTTCATGCAGTGCCCGCACTCGATAAGCCGCGTTCGCTCAAGGAACTTACCTACATCGCGCGCGACGAGCCCGCAGCTGACGCCTCTCGCGAAGGCTCGCAGACACAATCGTGAAGTCAACCGACACAAGCGTTCTCTAAGGAGGTCTGCTCAGAAGTAGTTGACGGTGATCCCGCCGTCGATCACGAACGTCGTCCCAGTC
>Ga0209521_10002337_pt1 | contig 15516 bp, 15 predicted proteins | sample Rifsed19ft4_FD_184016 | JGI IMG/M metagenome (GOLD analysis project Ga0209521, IMG submission 184016) | Soil microbial communities from Rifle, Colorado, USA - sediment 19ft 4 (version 2) | ecosystem: Environmental > Terrestrial > Deep subsurface > Rock core/Sediment | place: Rifle, Colorado...
GGCAGGGAGGGTCGAGCTTAGGGTTCAGGGCTCGGACCACGCCACTCCTAATCGTCCGCGCTCTGCCAACCCCTGATTCGGAGTCGATGACTTGAAGCGGTCAAGTAGCGCCTCTCGTGGAAAATAGGCTCGTAGAGGCAGGATAAACCAGTAAACGAACACAAAGAGGCTCACTCAATGAAGCTGAAAATGTTTTCGTTCCCACTAGTTGCTGTCTTGTTGTTTTCTGGCGTGCTAAGTGCTCAGGAGCGCGTCCAGCCGAATGCGAAAGTGTTCATTGAAGGGTCGGCGACCGTAGACGCATCAAATGCCGGGGACAAGGCGACGTACGCCGACTTCACTATAGCCATCGCTGCGGCGCTTATGAAGAAGAAAGTGCCCGTCGTAGTCGTCACAGACCCCGAGCAGGCGGAGTTCGTGATTCAGCACACGTCTTCAGCGAAAGAGGATAGTACCGGGACCAAAATAGCGAAGATCGCCTTTGGGTCGTTTAGCGGGACCTCAAAGTTCGAGGGTTCCTTTATGGTCATTAGCAAGGAGAGTACGGCCGTAGTCTACTCCTACAACGTCAAGAAGGGAGACTTTCAATCGGCCGCCGAGTCGTTCGCCGAGCACTTCAAAGACGACCACATCAAGAAGGGCAAGAGCGGCTAGCGCCAAAAAATATCCTGACGGGATGGAGTCACCACGGTGGTGAAGGCGGGACCCGAATTCGAGATTCTGGCGGAGAACTCACTGGACGATTACTCTCTCAGCTCGCCGGCCATCTCGGAGGGAAAGGTTTTCATGCGCACCGCCACCTACCTCTACTGTATTGGGGAGTGATGGACGCCGGGGGGGTGGGCTCCCGAACCCGTTCTCCGGCCGTTCCATTCAAGACGCGGGCTTGTAGTACAGAACCATCCCCGCGCCGGCCGCCGCCAGAACGAAGCCCAGATAGAGCAAGGGACTGGGAGCTGCCTTGGGCGGATGCATCAGCAACGAGACCAGCACGTTCACCAGGGGAGCGCCGGCAAAGACCAGGGGCATCACGTAGGTCGGGCTCCCTCCCGCCTTGAAGGCCCAGATGATGCACACCGCGCCCGCCGCTCCCAGCGCGCCGCCCAGCGTGGCGGCGAGGGACCCACTCCAGTTGAAACCAGAGAGCCCTCCTTCATAAGAAAGGGCGACCACCGGCACCAGGATACCGATGAGAAAGTATGCGAAACCGACACAGAGAAGGGCGCGCAACGGGTTCCCGAGAAGTACCTGTCCTTGATGCAAGGCGGGCCCGTACGTGCCCCAGAAGACGACTGCGCCCAGTACGAACAGCATCCATTTCATTGCGTTGAGCTCCAATCCGTGAGTTTAGTTCTTACTGTTTCTTCCCGAAGCAATAGACGACGCCATCTTGGGAACCGATCACCAGTCGTCCCTCGGCGATGGCCGGGGAGGCAGAGAAGGGAGCGCCGGCGTTGAACTCCCAGAGCTTTTCGCCGGCTTCCAGGGAAAGGGCGTACAGTCGCCCGTCGTTCGAACCTATGTAGACACGCTCTCCCGACACTGCCGGAGAGGAATCGACTCTTGCACCAGTGGGAAAGGTCCACAGTGCTTTGCCGGTCGTAGCGTCCAGGCAGTGAACCAGCTTGTCTCTTCCCCCCAGAACGATGCGGCCGTCGACCACCGCTGCCGAGGAATAGAAGGGGAACTGTCGCTCGGGGTGGAGGTAGCGCCAGGCGATCTTCTGTTGGACCAGATCGACGGCCAGCACTTCGTTGTCGAAGGTCCCGTAGTAGGCAAGGTCTCCGACGATGGCCGGCGAGGCGGCGGTGTAAGAGCCGGAGTCGATTTGATGGACTTCCTTTCCGTCCTCGATTCGCACCGCGCGCAGTATGGAATCGCAACCCGTGATATAGGTGACGCCCTGGCTCACGGCCGGGGTGCTGTGAATGAAGCCGTTGCTCTGGAGCTTCCAGAGTAGCTTCCCACTCTTGGCATCCAGACAGTAGACGTGCTCGTCGTAGGAGCCGATGAGAACCTTGTCCTCGACGATGACCGGAGAGGACTTGATCTCACCGAGGGTCTCGAATTTCCAAACCGCCTTTCCCGTCTCGACGTCCACCGCATGCACGACTCCGGCCAAATCGCCGATGTAGACCAGGCCGTGGGAGACGGCCGGCGAGGACTCACCGATCCCGGCTTCGCCCACGAAGTATTTCCAGAGGACCGATCCATCAGCCAGGTCGAGAGCCAGTAGGTCGCCGGAAAACGTGCCCAGGAAGACCCTGCCGTCGACGATCGCCGCGGAGGAGTCAATCGAGTCTCCTGCTTCATAGCTCCAGAGCAGCTCCAGCTTGTCGGGGAGCGGCGACGCCGCGACTCCTGTCAGGTTGGGATTGCCGCGGAACTGGCTCCAGCCGTCATGGGACGAGCTCCTGGCGAGGGAGAAGGTCGACACCGTCAGCAGGAAAGAGATCAATAAGCCCACTGATAGACCTCCAATGCGCCCGAGGCGTCGAAGGGGCGGGGATTGAAACGACCCGTCCACTGATCGGCTGCTTCCTCGGCCAGCGTCGTGAGCTCCCTCTCCGGAACCCCGAGGGAGCGCAGGCGCGAGGGTAAGCCCCCTGTGTTCGCTAGTTGCTCGAGCCGCCCTGCCAGGCTCTCGCCGGGGTCTCCTTCCTGCGTCGCCTGAGACGAGAGGCTCAAGAGCTCGCGATATCGCGGCCCGGCCGTGGCGGCATTCCAGCGGACCACATGAGGCAGCAGGACCGCGATCGCGATACCGTGAGTGGTCCCGTAATGCGTGGTGAGTGGGTTGGCGCAGGCGTGAGTGGCTCCCAGCATCGAGCTCTCGACGGCAATTCCTGCGTAGTGGGCACCGAGCTGCATGGCTCCCCGTGCCTCGATGTCCTCGGGCTCCGCAAGGACGCGCTCATAGTGTCCTTCCAGCAAGCGCCAGGCCTCACGGGAGAAGGTATCGGAAAGCGGGTTGCGTTTCGCGGTGACATAGGTCTCAACCGCGTGCGCCAGGGCGTCGAATCCAGTGACCGCGGTTACGTTTCGCGGTTGGGAAACGGTGAGTCTGGGATCGAGAAGCGCGATGCGGAAGGCGGCCTGGGGATCGCCGCAAGCCATTTTGACGTGGGTGTCGGCATCGGAGATCAAAGCGTAGGATTGTGCCTCGCTGCCGGTTCCGGCGGTGGTGGGGATGCCGATCATGGGGAGCATGGGCTTTAGAGCCTTCCCATAGCCCCAGTAATCCTTCATGGTCCCGCCGTTGGTCAAAAGGAAGTTGATGCCTTTGGCGCAGTCCATGGAGCTTCCGCCGCCCAGGCCGATGAGCGAATCGATTCCTTCGCGGGCGGCCAGATCGCGCCCGGACTCGATCATGAGGGTATCGGGATTCTCACCGAAATCGTGAAAACCGAAGACCCGGATCCCGGCGGCGGCGAGCTCCCGGGTGGCCGACTCGAAATGACCGCAGCGGACAAGCCCCTGGTCGGCGGTGACGAGCGTTCGGCGAAATCCGAGATCCCGGGCGAGGGGCCCTAGTCTTCCCAGAGCTCCTTCACCGAAGATCAGGCGGCTCGTGGATTGGAAGTCAAAAGGCTCCATTCACGCGTTCAAGAATTCAAGCCACTCAACGTTGTTGGGCCAGAGCAAAGAGCTTGTTGCGGCTGGCGATGAAGAGCACGCCGTTGGCGGGAACCGCGGTGGAGTAAACCGAGCTTCCCATGTTCATCTCGCCCAGGACGACTTTCTCCCTCCCCGTCTTCAAAACGACGACGTCCCCGTCTTCGTCGCCCAGGTAAAATTTGCCGTCGGCGACGAGAGTGGATGACCAGACGGCGGCAAAGGTGTCGTGGACCCACTGAACCGCTCCGGTATCCGCGTCGAGGCAATGGATGAAGCCGCTGAAGTCGGGTATGTAGACCAGACCGTCCTGGATAGCAGCGGTAGAGATGGATCTCCTAATCTTGTCGTAATGCCAGACCAGTCCGGTCTCGGTGATGTCGCCTCTCTTGGTGGGATCGATGGCGTAGAAGTGGCCCACGCCTTCGCCATGCTCGGGATCCTGTCCGTTGCCGATGTAGACACGATCGTTGTACAGCACCGGGGTGCTGATGAGTTCATTACGAGTTCTCGGCCACACCGAATCCTTGGGATTGCTATCGAACTCCCAGAGCTTCTCCCCGGTTTCGGCCACGTATCCTCGCACCCAGCCGTCGCCTTGACCTATGACTACCTGCACCACGCCTCCCAGTTCCCCCACGGCTGCGGAGGACCACTGCCCATGAAGGATGCGGTCTTCCACCGAGTTGTCCTCCCAAACCAGCTCGCCGGTCGTCTTGTTCAGTGCGATGATGGCGGGGGCGCGGGGAGAGGGGATGTTGACGTGGCTCTCGTCCTGGCCGTTCGACGTGTTGACGAAAATCAAATCACCGTGGACCACTGGTGAGGAGTTGGCCATGTTGTGTTGGAAGGTGCCCACCTCCTCGATCATGTCGAACCTCCAGACGATGTCGGCGTCCTGCGGAGATGTGTGCGCCTCATCTTTGAAGGGGCCGTCGTTCTCTCCATCCCGAAACCCCTGGATGTCCAGGGACATGACTTCGGCACGGTTGGTCACGTAATAGAGCCGGTCTCCCTCGACCAAGGGTGAAGAACAGACGCCTTGATATGGCCAGTCGTTGACTCGCCCCGACGCCATCTTTTCGGAGAGGGACTGCCAGAGAAACTCGCCATCCGACTCACGAAAAGCCAACAGGATTCCGGCATCCTGCGTTCGTTCCGGATCGTAGCCGGCCTCGTTGTTCGTACCCACGAACACCATGCCTCCCGCCACCACCGGGTTGCCGTAGCTCTGTGAGCCGAGATCGGCGACCCATTTGACGTTCTGGCCGGTCGTGACGTCCCACGTCTCGGGGAGGCCGGTCATGGACGACACCATGTTGCGATCCGGTTTTCCTCCCCACATCGGCCAGTCTCCGGTGGTGTCAGCTGCCCGTGTGGAAGAAAGCACACCGAGACCCGTCATGGTGAGGGCGGGAAGGAGGACCTTAGGAAGAAGCAAACGACGAGAATGCGTATTCCGCTTTGAGTTCATGGGTTGGCTGTGACCTCGAGATTGTCGAAAAAAACTTCGTTGGTAGCGTCGCCGTAGAGTCCCGGACTCCCCACACGGTTGGGAATGGGATCGATGCGCTCGACCGTCCATAGGGCGGGCTCCGGCTCGCTGGTGGGCCAGGCCTTTCCCCGGGCCCGCACCGTTCCATCGGGGAGATTGCTGACCTCGAGCTTGAGGCGGTACCAGGTGTTCGGGTTCCAGGGAAACCGCTGGGTCACGGTACGCTGGGTCTCGGGTTGCCAGGCCTGGAGCTCCAGACGCTGGTGATTGCCGAACAAGACGAGAGCATAGCGTTCGGCAACCACACCGGCATCCCCCATTTGTCTTCGCTGCTCGGAGGATCTCACATCAGCCGCCACCGTGTAATCGGACCAGTCGGAGTGTCCCAGGTAGGCGCGTGCCCTCTTGGTAAAAGGGTTGTCGGCGAGCTTGACCAGAACCTTGTTCCCTTCCTCCTGGCGCACCGTGAACTTGCCGGTGGCGTTGATCCAGTGTCGGGGAACGGTATCCACCGCCATGTTCTCGAAGCTCTCGTTCCAGGGGAGAGGGGGGATCACGCGCACTCGAGCGGCTCCGGAAAGATCGCCCACCGTTGCCTTCACCAGCCCGGCCTGCGCCACGGCATCGGCCGAGGGTGTAAACGCGCCGCTCGCTTCGACGGTGCCTCGAAGGTTCTCGAGAGTCCAGGTAGTCTCGGCACTTCCCGCCAGGCGGCCCTTCTCGTCGAAAAGGCGGGCCTCGAACTGAACGGGCTCTCCCGGTGACAAGACCAGCTCGGTGGGGACGACCTGCAGGTGGGTAGGAGGTCCGGCCGCGGGCAGTGGCGCGGAAGGCTCTTCCTCGGCAACCGGGGTCGGCTCCGACTCCTGGCCGATGCAATAAAGAGCGCTCGCGGTCACTAGATAGACGTGACCGCGGGCAACGGCTACCGAACCGACGATCTCTTCCGGTTCGGACTCGGTGCCCAGCTGTTCCTCATCGAGTATTCTGCCGCCCTGGGTGCCCGGTTCGATGATGAAGAACTTGCCGTTCTCGGTGCCCACGTAGAGTTTCCCGTCGGCCAATACGGGAGATGCCTTTTGGATGGTTCCGAGCTCGAGAGTCCAGAGACGTTCGCCGTTAGCGAGATCGAAAGCAGCGAGGTTTGCACCGTTGTCGATTTGATAGAGTCGCTCTCCATCGATCACCGGGGAGGAGTAGCCACCCAGGAATCCCAGGACCCGCCATCGAACCTGGTCGTCGCCGATCTGTCCGGTAGCGGTAGCGTCGATGGCGGCGATGAGACCCATCTCGCTATCGTGGACGTTCTCCTCGCCTTGACTGACGATGGCGGTCGTTCCATGGACGACGGTGCCGGAGTTGATGCCGCGCTTACTGATCTCGTACCGCCAGACCGGCTCGCCGGTCTGCGGCTTGAGGGCGTGTACCGCCCCATCCCCGCCGCCCGCGATCAGCAAGCGAGTACCGTTAATGTCGGCTGCTATGAAGGGCGCGTAGGTCGTGTCGTAGGGGCGGCCACCCGGTGAGCTCACCCACACGGTTTCGCCGGTCGTCTTATCGAAGGCGAAGAATCTCTGGCCTCCGCGCGCCTGGTCTCCCCAGCCCGAGTTGATTCCGCTGACGATCACCAGATCCCCTTCCACGACAGGTGATACCGTGCGCCCTCCATGGGTCGTCACCAATCCAAAGTCTTCGCCCAGCGGCCGCTCCCAGAGAAGCTTTCCGTCCCCATTCAAAGACAATAGGGTGCCATCGACGCCGAAAGCGAAGACGTTGCCGGTGGCCGGATCCGCCACTGGCGAGGCCCATCCCACCCGGTGGGGAGGCACGTCGCTCTGGGACACGTTGAAGCGATGCTCCCACAGAAGCTTGCCGGTGTCCGCATTGAAGCACATGATGCGTTCCTGGAGCGTTTCGCCTTCTCCGGCGTGGTTCTGCAGGAACAGCCGATCGCCTAGAACGATGGGTGCGGAGCGGCCTCCGTAGGGAGCCTTCCAGGCCAGGTTCTCTCCGTTTGGAGACCAGCTCGAGGGAAGGCCGGTTGCCGGGGATCGACCGTCGCGGGCCGGGCCACGCCAGTCGGCCCAGTCGTTATCACCGGGATGGAAGGACAGCAACGGCGCCGCCACGCTCCCGAGAAGGAGCGCTATCAGCCACGGCAATGTTTTTGGAAGCATCTTCTCGGCCATTTTGATCAGTCTACCTCGGGAAAAGGACAAAGGGAGTTTGCCACGGTTACTCCAGTCGCTGCAACGATATCGAGCGACGACCATACAATGCTGAGATGGACGGGTCAAGTCCGCTCCTTCTATTTAGTATGCCACGCGGCGCAGACGGCTGGCCGCCGGCTTCTGGTAGAATGACGCTTCTCGAGGGGAGCCTGTTTCCAGGGAAAACTATTTCTAATGACGCACAGAGTCTTCCAGGTCGCCTCGATTCGACGGCCGTTGTCTCAGCGGGACTGGCGATCGCGGGCTTCCTCGGAGCCTCCCGGCTGACCGTCAGCGCCATAGGAGATAACGGTCAGCTGGCCGCTGCTGGTGTCCAGCACCCACGGATTGCCCCAGGGGTCCGTGGCCGACGGCCTGTCGAGGAGTCCCTCCGACACCAGCTCGGAGACGTCGGCCGGATCGACACCTCGAACGGCTCGGAACTTCTGCGCCGCCGATTGAATCTTGATGAAATAGACCTGCATGGCGGTGTCGTTGATCCTGGCAACCGCCTTGTCACCCAGGTTGGGTTCGCTCGATCCACCCGAGTCGCAAGAGACGAACGTCACCGCCAGAATCGCAGCCCCTATCGAGAATCGAAGCTTCATCTGAGCACTCCCTTGGGATTTTTCTAAGTATATAATCATCCTGACCCCGGGAGCCAAGACAGGAGAGCCGTCTCCTTGAGCGCATCCCTCGACTGGGTCTCTCAGCTCAAGCGGTGGCACGTGAATTGAATAGCTGAAGGCGTGGAAATGCGGTCAAGCAAGCAAGAACGGGCGCTGTCAAGAAAAGACCGACGGAGAGCGTGGGGATTTGCCCTCGGCGTTTGGATCTCCGCTTTTGCTCTGTTGGCTGCGGTCGCAACCGCGCTGGCGCGCGCGCCCGAGACACCGCCGGAGTCTTACGCCGACAAGCCGGAGCTCAGGCTTTTCATAGACTCCATGGCGGAAAAACACGGTTTCGATCCGGCTTCCCTGGAAGGACTGTTTAGCCGGGCAAGATTCCAGCCCGGGATCATTCGAGCCATGACCCAGTCTGCCAGGGGCAAGACCTGGGATGACTACCGGCCGCTCTTCGTCAACCCGGATCGCGTGCAACGCGGGGTTCGGTTTTGGAACGATCATGCCGCGGCCTTGGCGAAGGCTAGGGAAGTCTTCGGCGTTCCCGAAGAGGTGATTACCGCGATCATCGGGATAGAGACCCACTACGGAAAGAACACCGGTTCCTTCCGCGTGCTGGACGCGCTCACCACTCTGGCGTTCGAGTACCCGCCCCGCGCCGAGACTTTCCGCGCCGAGCTGGAGCAATACCTGTTGCTGACTCGAGAGGAGGAGCACGTCGGGCTCCTAAACGCCAAGGGATCCTATGCGGGAGCCATGGGAATAGCGCAGTTCATGCCCGGTAGCTACCGTTACTACGCGGTCGATTTCGACGGCGATGGTCGCCGGGACCTGATCGGCAATACCACCGATGCCATCGGCAGCGTTGCCAACTATTTGAGCCGGCACGGCTGGCGTCATGGAGAGAGGACTGTGGTGCGCGCTCGGGTCACCGGAGAGCACTATCTGCCCTACGCGAACTCGGGACTGGAGCTCAACTACATCGTGGCGCAGTGGAAGTGGCTGGGTGTCGCGCCGCTCGACGAGCTGGGAGGGGGTGAGGAGGCCATTCTCTTCAGCCTGCGCACCCAGAACGGGCCTGAATACTGGCTGGGACTGAACAACTTCTACGTCATCACTCGATACAACCGCAGCTCCTATTACGCGATGGCGGTTCACGAGCTGGGCAGGGAGATCCGGTCTCTTCGCGAGCAACCAGGCGATGCGGCTCCTTGAATTCTCCCGAAAGCTTCTGGTAGAGAGCGATCTGACTTCCGTAGCGGGTGAGTCGCAAAGTGACGCGCCACAGGATGAAGAGCTGCTGGGCCACTACCGCCGCCGTGACCAGACTCACGGTGGACCCGTCGAAGAGGTCTGAGACCGGAAGATAACAAAGAGCGGCAACCCCACCTGCTACCGCGACCGAGAGAGCGAGCCCCACAACCGGGACCGCATTGCCGATGGTGAAACGCACCGCCCTCCAGAGTGAGCGCCGCATTTTCGCCTCATCGGTAACGACGGCGTGGATGCGCGCGTAGTCGAAGCAGATTCTGAAGAAGAAGAGCGCGATGAGGGTGAATCCGGCGCCGATCCACGCTCCCCAATAAGAAACATACTGGTAGGGATCGGGGCCGAAGAGAAACCGCTCCGCTCCCCTGGCGGTCAGAGGCAACAAAGAGAGCGCGGCCAGCAGCAGTAGGCTCCACAGCGCGAGTCGGAGAAAGCGGCCGAAGAACTTAGCCGCCCCTCCCCAGAACTGAGCGGCCTGATATCCCCTCTCACTAGCTAGAATCGCTAGTGCGCCTCCGGATAGAAAGAGAGAGAACACCCAGAAAGCGATCGCCCCGAATAGGAACAGGACGGTCAGCGCGGGCGCCGCCGCCCGGTTGGCAGTGACGAGCTCGAAGAGGAAATCGAGAGTCACCCCTTGGATGAGCTCGTTTGCCGCCAGGGAACGGCCCGCAAACTGCAAGAGCACCTCCCGCAGGGGGAGTGCGACGAGCACTCCGGCAAGAAGGCTGGCCAGGTAGAAAACGAGCAACAGACGCTTGGTGGACCACGCCCGCCTCAAGCCCAACTGCAAGGTGATCCAGATCATGATGACGCCTCGGCCCGACCTCTATGGGCTCAGGAAATCCAGCAGGCACTGCCACCAGAACATCCACCGGGTGACGACCCTGTTGACTCCGAGCTGGCGAGGCTCCAGGGTGCGGCTGTTGTTGGTGTAGCTCCGGTCGAGTGGAATTTTTTTGTCCGGATCCACCGTCGCCGAGGAGAGCCTCGCCGGCCGGACGAACTTGAGCTTCGTCCAGAGCTCCTGACCATCCCAGCTCTCCCGGAGGGTCTCGCCGTCCTCGAATGCGATCTCGATCTCGACCGGAAACCTGAAATCGCCCAGGCGGCGAATCCCCACCTCGCTCTCATAGAGCTTCGGGGCACCGGCCTCGGTTCCTTCCGGAACTGCTTCTGGGCTGGACGGCTGGGCAGCGCTTTCTTCCCAGGACTGCCAGGGCTCTTTCACGGAACGGTCGAAGTCGTACCCCGTTTGTTTCAGTTCGCTGCTCTCGATGGAGGAGACCGAGTAATCCAGCACGGCGTTCGTGAACAGCGCCTGATCGAAGTACCAGCTCAAGTCTTGTCCGGCGACGTCGCTCATCACCCGAACGAAGTCCTCGGTCCGGGGATGCTGGAAGCGCCACCGGCTCACATAGGTGCGCATCGCCTCGCTCATGGTCCGTGAACCCAAGTGGTTGCGGAGCGTTCGCAAGATGAGTCCCGGGCGGGCGTAGGAGTTCGCTCCATAGGTGAACCGGTCATAGTTTTCCCAGGCCTTCCGGTAGATCGGATCCGATGTGGGACTGGCGATGTGGATAGCGCGGTTGATTTGCTCGACGGTCAGCTTGAGTCCCAGAAAATCGATGAGATATCCCCCATACAGGTCCTCGAACACCCGACTGTCGGTATAGGTGTTGACGCCTTCGTCCAACCAGGCCTCTTCGAACTCGTTACTGGCGAGCAGGTGATACCAGTAGTTGTGACCGAACTCGTGAGTGATGACATGCTCGAGGAGTCGCACCCCCGCCGGCAGGTTGTGGTAAGTTCCGGCGACGATGAGCGTGGGATACTCCATTCCACCGGTCGTTCCCGCGCCTCGCCGCGGGTCCACCACCGTCAGGTTGGGATAGGGGTAGTCGCCGTAGTGGTCCTGGAAATAACTCACCGCCAGCTTGGCGGCCTCCACGTGCCGCTCGCCCTGCTCGACGTGATCGGGCTGAAGCAGAGCGCGTATCTCTACGTCTTGCGCCTTGCCTGAAAAGACGCGGAACTCGGGACTCGCCGTCCAGGCGAAGTCATGGACGTCCTCGGCGTGGTAATAATGCGTCGCGGTTCCGTTCGCATTCTCGATCACCCCTACTTCCAGGCCGGTTGCTCCCACCACGAAATCATCCGGCACGGTCATCCGCACGTCGTAGACGCCATAATCCGCGAAGAACTCGGAGTTGTAGTGGAACTGGTGGCAATTCCATTCCCCGCGATCGTAGACGCCGATCTTGGGAAACCATTGACCGACGAAGAAGTACTCCTCCTTGGCACCGGTGCGAGCGAGGGGAGGACTGGGTAGCACCGCCCGGAACTCGAAATCGAGAGCCACCGCCTCTCCGGGTGCGAGAGGTGCTGGCAGCGGGACTCGGAATACGGTCTTGTCGTCCTGGTTGCCGTCGTCTGGCTGAATGAACTCCATCTCGCCGGTTAGATCGGTGGGCGAAGCAGCATTGATTCGGAAGACCTGATGCCAATCGGCGCGCAAATCCGACTGGTAGACCCGAAAACGATCTGGGTTCATTTCCTCGAGTTTGGAAAGAGCCAGGCGATCCACCTCGATGAAACCCCATCCTCCCTCGTCTATCGCGTTGCCGCGCAAGCTACCGCCGGACTCCCGCATGAAAGTTGTGCGAGAGTTCCGGAAGGCGTTGAGGTACAAATGGAACTGAAGCTCGCCTATCGTCTCCCCGGTCTTGTTGTACCAGGTGAGCACCTGCTTGCCGCTCAGCGTTCGGCTTTGGGGATCGAGCGCCACGTCGATCTGATAGTTGGCGATGCGGGGGCTCAGGGGTTCTTCGAAGAAAACCGGCACTCGCTCCTGTTCCGCTTGGCTTCGCACCGGCCAACCGAGCCAACCGAGAAAGACGAGTGACATCAGACCAACGCTAGCTCGAACCAGCCGAAGCGGCATGCGCGTCACTTCCCTCAAGGTAACGATTCTTACGCTACCAGAGTTCCCTGGATTTGCATCTCTATCGAGACCTGTCCGATTCGGCCTTCGAAGGTAGTGCGGTAGGGATCGCCCAGGTAGAGTTTGCGAGTCATGCGGCGTCGGTATACTTCAACCCGGAACCTGTATTGAAGAGAACGACGGTCTCCTCCTTGTCGAGCCAGCCACGTGCCAAGAGGAGCCGGAGAGCAACCAGGCAAGCCGCCCCCTCGGGAGCGGCGAAGATCCCCTCGGTGGAGGCGATGGTCGAGACCGCCTCCCGGATCGCCTCGTCGGTAACGGCGATGGCGGTGCCTCCGCTCTCCCGGATGGCGCGCAAGATCAGAAAGTCACCTATCGCTCGTGGGACACGGAGACCGGAGGCGAAGGTCCGCGCGTTCTGCCACGTCTCGGCGCTTTCCTTTCCCTCCTCAAAGGCTCGCACCATGGGCGCGCACCCGGTGGATTGAACGCAGACCATCCGCGGGCGATGACCATCGATCCAGCCGAGCTTCTCCATCTCGTCGAAGGCCTTCCACATGCCGACCATACCGGTTCCGCCTCCCGTCGGGTAGAGGATCACGCCCGGTAATCGACCACCGAGCTGCTCGAAAAGCTCGTAGCCCATGGTCTTCTTACCCTCGATGCGATAGGGCTCCTTGAGCGTGGACACATCGAACCATCCGAAGCGGGAGCAGAGCTCCCCTACCAGCCGCCCCGCATCGGTGATGACGCCGTCCACCAAACGGACGTCGGCCCCATAGGCTCGACATTCGGCGATGTTGGCCCGTGGCACGTCGCGGGGCATCACCACGTGGGCGGGGATCCCCGCCCGCGCCGCATAGGCGGCAAGCGCCCCGCCGGCATTTCCGGCCGATGAGATGGCGAGCTCCTTGACGCCGACCTGTTTTGCCATCGAGACCGCCAGGCAGAGCCCGCGGGCTTTGAAGCTGCCGGTGGGGTTGAACGACTCGTTCTTGATGTGCAGCCGCTCCGCACCAATCCGTGCCCCCAGCCGAGAGGCGGGGAGCAGCGGTGTTCCTCCTTCACCGAGCGACACGCGGAATCTCGTCTCCCTGACCGGCAGCATTTCCTCGTACCGCCACAGGTCGCGGCGTCTTGGTGGAAGGAAAGAGGGACTACCGAAGACACGCCCGCCCTTCTCCAGGTCATAGCGCGCCAACAAAGGGGAACCGCAGGGGCAAAGCCCTCGCGGCGCGGCGGCATCGAGCTCCCGGCTGCACCGAGAGCATTCCAGGTGCGTGAAGAGGGTAGGGGGCATCTGGCGTGGGTTTTCGCAACCAACGGCGGGAGGGCGAAGGAGCTCCTTAGACGGTGAGGAGCTCCTGCTCTTTCTTCTTTGCTAGATCGTCCACCGTCTTGGTGTGCTCATCGGTAAGCTCTTGAACTCTCTTGAGCGCTCGGGCTTCTTCGTCTTCCGAGAGCTTCTTCTCCTTCAGCATCTTCTTGAGATGGTCGTTGGCGTCCCGGCGCACCTGTCGGATGGCGGTGCGAGCCTCCTCGGCGATCTTGCTCACGTGTTTCACCAAGGTTTTGCGGCGCTCCTCGGTAAGAGCGGGGATGGGAATCCGCAGGATCTTCCCGTCATTGGAAGGGTTGAGATCCAAATCGGAGGAGAGGATCGCCTTTTCGATCACCGGCAGTAGTGCCGGCTCCCAGGGCTGCACGGTAATGAGATTACCCTCCGGCACGGCCAGGTTGGCCACCTGGTTGAGAGGGGTGGGGGTGCCGTAGTAATCCACGCTGACGCCGTCCAGTATGGCCAGTGAGGCCCGTCCGGTTCGAATAGCGACCAGCTCGTTCTTCAGAACCTGGACCGATGAGTCCATGCGTTTCTTGGCATCGTCGACGATTTCCTTTGACATGGTGCGGACCTCCTTCCAGAAGCCGTGCCCAGCCGGCGGCGGCGAATCAGCTACGGACCATGGTGCCGATCTTCTCGCCGCAGACGACGCGCTTCATGTTACCCGGGTTTCGCACATCAAAAACAATCAAGGGAAGGCGATTGTCCATGCATAGGGATATAGCGGTGGTGTCCATCACCTTGAGCCCTTTTTCGATGACTTCGAGGTAGGTGATGTTGTCGAAGAGTGTGGCGTTCGGCTCGCGCTCGGGGTCTGCCGAGTAGATCCCCGCCACCTTGGTACCCTTGAGAATGATGTCCGCCTTGATCTCCATGGCACGGAGAGCGGCGGCGGTGTCGGTGGAAAAGTAGGGATTGCCGGTTCCGGCCGCAAAGATGACGACGCGGCCTTTCTCGAGGTGACGGATGGCCCGACGGCGAATGAAGGGCTCGGCCACCTGTCGCATCTCGATGGCGGAGAGGACGCGGGTGTGAGTGCCGAGCTTCTCCAGAGCATCCTGGAGGGCGAGCGCGTTGATCACGGTCGCCAACATTCCCATGTGGTCCGCCGCCACGCGGTCCATCACGCGGGCGGAAGGTGCGATTCCCCGAAAGATATTACCGCCCCCGATGACCGCTGAGGTTTCGACGCCCATGGACCGCACTTCGTGGATCTCACGGGCCATCATTTGAAATATCTTGGGCTCGATGCCGAACTCTTGCCCGCCCATCAAGGCTTCGCCGGAAAGCTTCAGGAGGATACGTTTGTAGACGGGTTTCTGAGTCGGCATCTCCCTGTCCGCGCGATGGCGTTCTTAAGTCAGGCCGTGGGGGCGCTGGCGCTAGTCTATATCGGTTCGCCGCGCTCGAACCTGGCAAAGCGGCGGACCTGGATGTTCTCCTTAAGGATCGCGATCATGGAGGTGATATGCTGCTGGACCGTTATCTCCTGGTTTCTGATGAAGGGTTGCTCCAGCAAGACCACTTCCGAATAGAACTTTCCCAGCTTGCCCTCGACGATCTTATCCACCACTTGGGCCGGCTTGCCGGAGGCTGCCGCCTGACCCCTCAAGATCTCCCCCTCCTTGGCCAGCACTTCCTCGGGTACCTCCTCACGGCGCACGAAGCGAGCCTGGGCAGGACTGGCCGCCGCCACTTGCATGGCCAAGTCCTTCACCAGCTCTTGAAACTCGGGAGTCTTGGCCACGAAGTCCGTCTCACAATTGACCTCGATGAGAACTCCGATCTTGCCTCCGTGAACATAAGAACCGATCAAGCCTTCGGAAGTCGTTCGTCCCGCCTTCTTCAGCGCCGCGGCCTGACCCCGTTTTCGGAGGATGGTCACCGCTTCCTCGAGATCGCCGGCCGCGTCCACCAGGGCCTTCTTGCACTCCATGAGGCCGGCTCCGGTTTTCTCTCTCAGCGTCTTGACTTGCTGTGCGGATACGTTGCTCAATTGAGTTGCCTGCTTTCTCCCA
>Ga0209521_10002342_pt1 | contig 15502 bp, 13 predicted proteins | sample Rifsed19ft4_FD_184016 | JGI IMG/M metagenome (GOLD analysis project Ga0209521, IMG submission 184016) | Soil microbial communities from Rifle, Colorado, USA - sediment 19ft 4 (version 2) | ecosystem: Environmental > Terrestrial > Deep subsurface > Rock core/Sediment | place: Rifle, Colorado...
GGCCGGACCTCTCGTTCGAGTCGCAGAGCGAGGAGACTCGATACATCGATACGAACGGACACGGCACGCATCTCGCCGGCATCATCGCCGGACGCGCAGAATCCGCCGGGGACGGCTCCTACGTGACGGACACTGAGAGCTTCCTCGGGGTCGCGCCCGACGCGAGGATCATCAACCTCGAGACCAGCGTGACCACCAGCGACCAGCCGTGGCCGGGGAAACCGGTCCTCTACCGGATGCACCCCGAGAACGTCCCCTGCCTCACCGCGGCGGCGGTCGACTGCTGCGTTCTGGCCAACAACCACGTCCTCGACTGGGGCATAGCGGGGCTGATGGAGACACTGGAGACGCTGCACGGGGCCGGCATCAAGACCGCTGGGGCGGGGCGCGACGACCAGGAGGCGGGGGCCCCGGCGGTGTTGGCGACCGGGACGGGCACCAGGGTCCTGGTGTACGCGTTCGCCGCGACGACCCGCGATCGGAGAGTGGCGAGCGCGGCGAGGGCCGCGTCGATGTCCCCTGCCGCGGCAGGAACGGTCATCCGCTCGGACCTCAGGTAGCTTGCGGCCCAGTCGACCGTGGGCTGGAAATCGAGCGGGACGACGAGCGCGTGCACGCCCCGGATCGCGAGGAGCGCGTTGAGGCGGAGCACGAGCTGCACCGTGTCCGGGCTCTGGACGTCGATCGTGTCGAGCTGCGTGTGGTAGTACGAATCGAAGCCCTGGATCCACATCATCTGGATCGCGGACCCTCCGCCCTTCGCCGCGAACGACCATGCATCCGTCCAGGACCAGACCGGGTTGTAGTACGCGACGGCCCCGGTGAGGCCGAGGTCGCCGATCACCTCCGCGACGAACGGGTTCACCTCCCACGTGTTCTCGACCCAGTACCGCCCGGACGTCTTTCGGAAGCTCACGCCGTCGAGGTTCAGCTCCACGACGAGGCCCGCGAGGACGTCCGGATGGGCGAGGACGAATTCGTAGGAGCCGACGAGCCAGTTGTACCACGTCCCTCCCGGTCCCCCCGTCTCCTCCGCGCCGACGGACATGAACACGAGCGTCCTCTCGTTCACGAACGTGCCGAGCGTCCTTGCCTCGGAGAACAGACGCGCGAGCTCGAGTACGACGGCGATCGAGGAGCAGTCGTCGTTCGAACCGGCCCACCACGTGTCGATGTGGCCGGAGATCACGACATACTCGTCCGCGCGCGTCGTGCCTCGCAGGATCCCGGCGACGTTCACCGATTCGGAGAACTTCTCGGACAGGGTGTCGACCCGCCCCTCGATCTCCAGGGTGACGGGACCGGCCTCGAGGAGGTCCTGGATGTGCTGTGCGGAACGTGGGGAGATGGAAATCGCGGGCACGGGAGAGAACACGGAATCCTGCTTGAGCCCCTCCGGATTGTCGTAGCCGTCGTAGTAGCCGTAGAACAGGACGGCGGAGGCACCGTGGAGACCCGCCTCCTCCGCGGGCGTGTTCGGCCACCCCTGCACGTTGTCGTCGCGGTGGACGAGGGCGATCGCCCCCTGCAGATCGCCGACCGTTGCGAAGTCCGCGGCGGTGCCGAGGCCGACGTCGACGACGTCCGCGACGAGGGTCCGGCCCCCGTTCGCGTTCCCGAAGGAGTACGGCGCGTGGTCCACACGTCCCCAGATCGAGTACGTGTCGCCGTACACGGTCGCGGGGATCTCCTCATCGCCATGGGAGGCGATCTTGACCGTCGTCCCGTAGTGCTTCCAGTTCGCGACGGGGAACGTCTCCCACCAGATCTCGTCGAGCCCCATCGCAGCGAACTCGTCGTACACGTATTGCTGCGCGGCACGCTCCTCCGCGGAGCCCGCGGTCTTCTCGCCGAGCCCTGAGAGGTACTCGAGTTGCGCCCAGGCGTTCCCGTAGTCGAGGCCACGAAGGATCCGCGTCTCCTCGGCGGTGAGGCCGGTGACCGCGCCGCCCCCGAGAGGCGGTGCGCCGATCGAAACGGGCATCGCCGCGACGACGAACAGCAAGAGTCCAAGCCCAATTGCCACCATACGCCGAGTCGACATTCCCTTCCCCCTGCGTAGGCCGGCGGATGCCATCCACCGGGCGCAAGGGAATCGCCGCGGCGCGTATTATGGTATCCCTGAAGTGGCCTATCACGTCAGATAACGGAATCCGAAAGGATTTGTGCTCCACGGAGGCTGGCACCGCCTCTCGGTTGCAACCGTGAATCCGCTCCATCGTGTTGTCGAGCACGTCTACCTGACGGACGTCGGAGGCGTGCCCCTCGCCCACCTCTCCGCGCGAGCGCGCTCCGAGAAGGACCCGGATCTGATCGCCTCGATGTTCACCGCCCTCCAGAACTTCATGGACGACTCCTTCCGCGACGTGGGGATTGGGAACGTGAGGAGCATCGAGGTCGGGAGGCGGCACCACGTCGCCTTCGGGCGCGGGCAGTGGGTCCTCCTGTACGTCGTGTACCGCGGACGGGAGTCGAACCGCCTCGAGCGCCGGATCGACGAGCTCGTCCGGGAGATCGAAACGCGGTTCGCGACCTCGCTCCAGAGCTGGGACGGGGACATGGACAAGGTCCGCGGCGTGAGGGAGTTCCTCGAGCGAGAATGGAATGTGCCCTCGCGGGAGCCGGTCCCCGCCGTCATTGCTCGCTGAGCCGTGCGTGCGGGATCATCCGCGACGCGATGCCGGACGTCGGAGGACGCGACCCGGACGGATGCCCGTCGGGCGGCCCGCGCGACCTGCGACCTCCCCGTTCACGAGGACCCACCGGATCCCGCGCGCGGGCGACTTCGGCCGCGCGTATGTCGCGGTGTCGCGAAGGGTCCGCGGGTCGAACACGACGAGGTCCGCCTTGTGTCCCTCGCGCACGAGCCCGCGGTCCGCGAGACCGAGACGCGCCGCGGGCAGGCCCGTCGCGCGGTGGATCGCCTGGGCCAGGGACATGAGACGGCCCCGGCCGTAGCGGGAGAGGAACCGCGGGAACGTGCCCCACGCTCTCGGGTGGGCGCCGAACGCGGCGAGCACGCCGTGGCGGGACGAGGTCCAGCCGTCCGAGCCCACGACGGTCGCGGGATGCCGGAACACGCGCATCACGTCGGCCTCGGACACCTCGTGGATGATGATCTCCCCGCGTCCCTCCTCCTCGATGAGCAGGTCGAACAGGGCGTCCTCCGGCGCCTTCCTTCGGAGGCGGGCGATCTGCCGGAGCGTGCGGCCTTGGAGCCGGCGGTTCCGCCCCGTGATCGACGCGGAGAACACGACCGCGCCCCAGCCCACCTCCCGCACCGTGTTCTCCCAAACGTCGAGCTCCTCCCGGATTCTGCGGGCGTACGCCCTCCGATGGGCGGGGTCCCTCAGCCGCTCGACGAGCGCCTTCGGTCCGCCTTCCTGTGCGTCCGGGGGCAGGAGCGCAGTGAGGTCCGTGGAGGTCGCCGTGTACGGGTACACGTCCATGCCGACCCTCTGGCCTCCCGCGAGCGCCGCATCGATCATCGCGAGCGTCGTCCGGGTCGTGCCCCAGTGCCGGGGTCCCGTCGCCTTGTGGTGGGAGATCTCGAGCGGGACGCGCGCCCGCCGCGCGGTGTCGAGCGCCTCCGCGACGGCCCGGACGAGGGTCGCGCCCTCGCCCCGGATGTGGGTCGCGTACAACCCGCCCGAGCGCCCGACAACCCGCGCGAGGCGGACAAGCTCCGCGGGGGGCGCGTACGCCCCCGGGGGGTAGATGAGGCCGCTCGACAGCCCGAACGCACCCGCGTCGAGGGCATCCTGGAGGAGGACCTCCATCGTCTCCATCTCCGACGGCTCCGCGGGGCGGCGCTCGAAGCCCATCGCCACCGCACGGAGGTCGCCGTGGCCGACGAGGGGCACGACGTTGATCGCGGGCTGCGTGCGCTCGACGACCCGGAGGTAGCCCGCGAAGTCCCGCCACGACGGATCGAGGCCGAACGCCTTCGCGGTGTCCGCCATGCCCCCGCAGCCGGGCCGGTACGGAGCCGGGCTCGCGCCGCAGTTCCCGATGACCTCCGTCGTCACGCCCTGGCCGATCGCGTTGTCCGCGGTCGGGCAGGCGAGGAGCGTCAGGTCGGAGTGCGTATGCACGTCGATGAACCCCGGCACCACGACGAGGCGGGTCGCGTCCAGCACCTCGGAGGCGTCCCGGCGCGCGATCCGGCCGACCGTCGCGATTGTGTCCCCGCGGATCCCGACGTCCGCGCGCCGCGCGGCGGCGCCCGTGCCGTCGTAGAGCCGGCCACCGAGGATCGCGAGGTCGTAGCCCATCGACGGGTTCGGGCAACGCGCGACGCGGGAAGAAGGTAACCGCGGCGGCGCCGGGCTAGGAACAACACATACGGAACCTTGACGTCGGTCGAGGCCATCGGCCCCTCGCTCGAAACGCCCGTGGAGGGGTTCGCGCATGTATCCGAGGGCTCCCGCCGTCGTCCTGTTCGCGACGCTGATCGCCGCGAGTGTGCTTGCCTTGCCGGCCGCCGCCGCTCCGAGAGACGCGCCCGCGTGGCGGGTCCTGGTGTATCTCGACGCGGACAACAACCTCGACGTGTACGCGGGGGCGCATCACCTCGGGATCGTCCAGGTCGACCTCGACGAGCTCATGGCCGTCGGGTCAGCGGCCGGAGTGGACGTCTTCGTGCTCGTCGACCGGTGGGACGGTCCCGCCCGGCTGTACAAGGTCCTCCCGGGCACGCTCGTCGAGCAGACGGCGTGGCCGCTCGGGGGGAACGAGGTGAACATGGGCGACCCCGCGACGCTGCGGAGCTTCGCCGCGTTCACCTTCAAGGCCTCGAAGGCCGAGCACACCTGGCTGACGTTCTGGGACCACGGCAGCCCGGACTACGTCGCCTGGGACGACAACCCGGGCACGGGCGCGGATCCCGACACCCTGACGCACGCGGAGGTCGTCCGCGCGCTCGATGGGTACGCGGTCGACGTCATCGCGGCGGACGAGTGCCTCGTCGCGCAGATCGAGGTCGCGTACGAGTATCGCGCGACCGGATTGGACACGGATTACCTCGTCGCGAGCGAGGGGTACACGGGCTGGAGGGGCTATCCGTATGACGCGATCCTCGAGGAGCTCGTGCGGAACCCGCAGATGAGCGCGCGGGAGCTTGCGGCCACGATCGTCCGAGAGACGCAGGCGTTCCTGTCCGAGCCGCCGTACATGGGGGAGGAGGTGAACACGCACGCCGCGGTGGACCTGCGCGCCGTTCCGGACCTGGCCGCCGCGTTGCGCGGCCTCACGGACCTCCTGATCCCCGACATGAAGAGCCACGTGGGCATGGTCACGGCGGCGCGGGGCGGTGCCCAGATCTCCTACGGGAACGCGGCGATCAACGTGATCGACCTGCGGCGGTTCGTCGAGGGCATCGCGGACGCGACGAGGTCTCCCCAGATCCGGGCGGCCGCCATCGCGACGCTTGACGCCCTCTCCGATGCCGTGGTCGCCATCCAGGCGACGCAGTCCACGGAGCGGATGGCGGGCGGCCTGGGGATCACCCTCCCGACCCAATCCTGGGGCGCGGGCGCATACGCGCGGTACGCGTTCGCAGGCGAGGGATGGTTGAGCTTCTTGGAGGCCTACTGGGCTGCGGTCGGCGCCTGAGCGCATCCGGCGGGCGACGCGGACGGCGTCCGATCGTCGGCCGCAGGCTGAAGAGGGGGCAGCCGTTCCCGGATGGGTTCGTGAGGTGTGGGCCATGGGAACGGATGCGGACGCCGACGAACGCGTGTTGCGGGACATCCGGGACTCCCTCGGAATTCCCGGCCTGTCGTTCCGCCGGTTCCGCGGGGCCGACGATTTCGTGACGATGTCCGAGATATCGAGGGAGAGTTGGAAGGCGGACGGCTTCGAGTGGAGCGTCTCCCCCGAGGACATCGCGAACGCGCTCGAACACTCGAAGGACGCAGACCTGCGCCGGGACCTCGTGTTCGTCGAGGTCGACGGACACGTCGTCGGCCACGGCGAGGTCGGATGGGGGTGGCAGGATCCGACGACGACGGTCTACTCCCACCGCGCCTCCCTCCTGGGCGCGTGGCGGGGGAAGGGCATCCGGGAGGCGTTGCTCCGGATCAACGAGCACCGGATCCGGGAGGTCGCCGGAGGGCACCGGGAGGCCCGTCGCAAGTTCTTCCAGACTTGGGCCGCGGAGGACCCGAACGACTGGCGCATCCTCGTCGAGCGGGCCGGCTATGTCCAAGAGTGGCACCTCGTCGAGATGGTCCGCCCCGACTTGGAGGACTTCCCCGACCACGCGGTCCCCGCAGGGCTCCAGGTCCGGCGGGTCCGGCGCGAGGATTACCCCCTCGTGTGGGAGGCGCTCTGCGAGCTCCGGAGGGACGAGCCCACGTTCACCGAGGAATCCTGCGATGCGTACCACTACCGGGAGTGGCTCGGCTCGAGCACGTTCCGGCCGGAGCTGTGGCAGGTCGCCTGGGACGGGGCCACGCTCGCCGGGATGGTGCTGAACCGCGTCGACGAGGAGTTCAACCGGAGCCTCGGCCGGAAGCGAGGGTTCACGGAGGAGGTGTTCGTGCGGCCGCCGTACCGGAGGAAGGGGTTGGCGAAGGCGCTCCTCTCCCGCAGCCTCCGGATGCACGCGGGACTTGGCATGGAAGAGGCCGGGCTCGACGCGGAGGTGAGGAACCCCCACATGGCCGTGAAGCTCTACGAGAGCCTGGGATACCGCGTCGTGAGGCGCTTCACGTTCTACCGGAAGCCCGTCGACCCGGGGCGCGGAGACACCGCGGGAGACCCGACGCGCGGGCGATGAAACAATCCGCATCCCAGGGACCGTCGCCCGGGGCGGCGTGCCCTCGTCGGGGTCAGAGATCCGCACCGATCGCGTCCGCGACCGTGTGGACGTCCTTGTCCCCGCGTCCGGAAAGGGTCACGACGACAACGCGCCCCGGGCCGAGCTCCCTCGCCTTCTGGATCCCCGCGAACACCGCGTGGGCGGATTCGAGCGCGGGGAGGATCCCCTCGAGCCTCGCGAGGCGATGGAACGCCTCGAGGGCCTGCGCGTCCGTGACCGCGACGTACGTGGCGCGGCCGGAGTCCTTGAGCTCCGCGTGCTGCGGTCCCACGCCCGGGTAGTCGAGTCCCGCGGAGACGCTGTGGGTCTCGAGGACCTGGCCGTCCTCGTCCTGGAGCAGGTACGTCTTCGCGCCGTGGAGCACGCCGACCCGCCCCGCGGTGAGCGAGGCCGCGTGCCGTCCGGTCTCGAGGCCCATGCCGCCGGCCTCCGCCCCGAGGAGCTCGACCTCGCGGTCGTCGAGGAACGCGACGAAGGATCCCATCGCGTTGCTCCCGCCCCCCACGCACGCGACGATGGCGTCGGGGAGCCGGCCGATCTCCGAGAGCGCCTGCTCCCGGATCTCCCGGCCGATCACGCTCTGGAAATCCCGCACGATCGCGGGGTACGGGTGGGGCCCGACGACGCTCCCGAGGCAGTAGTACGTCGTCGCGACGTTCGTCACCCAGTCCCGGAGCGCCTCGTTGACCGCGTCCTTCAGCGTCCTCGAGCCGCTCTCGACGGGATGGACCTGGGCTCCGAGGAGTTTCATCCGGAAGACGTTGAGCGCCTGCCGTTCGATGTCCACGGACCCCATGTACACCTCGACGGGGATCGCGAGGACCGCGCCGGCCATCGCCGTCGCGACGCCGTGCTGGCCCGCGCCCGTCTCCGCGATCATCCGCGACTTGGCCATCCGCTTCGCGAGGAGCGCCTGTCCCATGACGTTGTTGAACTTGTGCGCGCCCCCGTGCACGAGGTCCTCCCGCTTCAGGTAGATCCGCGCGCCGCCGACGTGCTCCGTCAGCCGGCGGGCGTGGTAGAGCGGAGTCGGTCGGCCCCCGTAGTGACGGAAGTACCACGCGAGTTCGTCCCGGAACGCGGGGTCCGCCTGGGCCGCCTCGTACGCGGCCTCGAGCTCGTGGAGTGCGGGCATGAGAGTCTCGGGGACGTACTGGCCGCCGAACGGTCCGAACCGGCCCCTCGCGGCGACGTCAGCCATGTTGCAGCTCCTCCAGCTTCCGCGCGGGGTCCTCGTGGACCATGATCGACGTGCCGACGAGGACCGCGTCCGCCCCCGCGGAGAGCATCGCCTCGACCTGCGAGCGGGTCTCGACCCCGCTCATCGCGATCACGGGGCGGTCCTTCCGCCGCGCGCCGAGGATCCGGGCGGTCGTGCCGACGTCGATCGACATCGTTGCGAGGTCGCGGTTGTTGATCCCGAGGATGTCCGCGTCCGTTGCCGTCGCGGCGTCCCACTCCTCCGGGGTGTGGACCTCGAGCACGACGTCCAGGCCCCGGTCGTGCGCCCCGTCGACGAACATCTGGACGTCCCCCGGGACGAGGTCTCGGGAGAACAGGGACTGGATGAGGAGGACCGCGGAGGCGCCGGTCGAGCGCGCGGCCTCGATCTGCACAGGGTCCACGACGATGTCCTTGAACAGGACGGGCAGGGCCGTGGCCGCGGCGGACCGCACGAGCCCGAGGTCGCCTCCGAAGATCCGCGGCTCCGCGAGGATGGACAGACCGAGAGGCCTCGCCGCGACGATCCGGTCAAGGAGCGCGCGGAACCCCTCCGTCCGCTTCCCGCTCGTCATCGTCGGCGAGGCGTACTTGATCTCCGCGATCACGTCGCTCGGCTGGGACGCGGTGCCGAGGGTCTCCAGGAACGACGGCGCACGGGCCACGGCGTCCTCGACGTCGTAGTAGCCTTCGAGCACGAGCGCACGCGCGTTCGACACGAGGCGGCTAAGTCCGTCCATGGACCTCCACCTTCGAAAGGTCGCCGCCCGTCGCCTTCACGAGGGTCCGGAGACGGTCGAATGCGCGGCCGGAGTCGATCGCCTCCGCGGCGAGAGGCACGCCGTCGACGATGGAGTCGGCCTTCCCGGCGACGCAAATCCCCGCGGCCGCGTTCGCGAGGACCATGTTCCGCTTGGGACCCGTCTCGCCGTTCAGGATCCGCAGCGCCTCCCCCGCGGCTCCCGCGGGGTCCGACCCCGCGAGGTCCTCCGGGCGGACGGTCTCGAATCCCAGGTCCCGCGGCATGAGCGTGTAGTGCCGCGTCGTCCCGTCCGCGACCTCGCCCATCGCGGTCGGGCAGCAGAGGCAGATCTCGTCGACGCCGGCGAGACCGTGGACGACGATCGCCCGCTCCATGCCCAGGCGCAGCGCGACGTCGGGAACGATCTTCACGAGCTCGGGCGAGAACACGCCGAGGACGTGACCCTTCGCCCCCGCGGGGTTCGTCAGCGGGCCGAGGACGTTGAACACCGTGCGCACGCCGATCTCCTTCCGCGGCCCGGCGGCATGGCGCATCGCGGGATGGAACTTAGGGGCGAACATGAAGCAGAGGCCCGTCTCCCGCAGGACCCGCTCGACCTGGGGCGGCTCGAGGTCCACGCGCACGCCGAGCGCCTCGAGGAGGTCCGCGCTCCCGCACGCGCTCGTCACCGCGCGGTTCCCGTGCTTCGCGACGACGACGCCCGCCCCGGCGACGGCGAACATCGCGATCGTGGAGACGTTGAACGTGTGGAGGGACGCGCCTCCCGTGCCGCACAGGTCCACCATGCGCCCGTCCGCGGGACCCCGGATCGACGCGCAGCGCTCGCGCATCGCGACGGCCATCCCCGCGATCTCCTCCGAGGTCTCTCCCTTCATCCGCAGGCCGACGAGCAGCGCCCCGATTTGAGCGGGCGTCGAATGGCCGTCCATGATCTCCGCCATCGCGTCGTGCGCGCGCTCGAACGTCAGGGATCGGCCCGCGACGACGTCGGCGAGGACCTCGCGGATCACCGACGGACCCCCTTCAGGAAGTTCCTCAGGATCGCCGGGCCCTCGGGCGTGAGGATCGACTCCGGGTGGAACTGGAGGCCCTCGATCGGGTACGTCCGGTGGCGGACGGCCATGATCTCCCCGTCGTCCGCGGTCGCGCTCACCTCCAGCGCCGAGGGCACGCTCGACGATTCGATCGCGAGGCTGTGGTACCGGCCCGCGACGATCGGGTTCGGGAGGCCCTCGAACACCGTGCGGCCGTCGTGCCGGACGAGGCTCGTCTTGCCGTGGAGGAGCCGCGCCGCGTGCCCGACCGTGCCGCCGAACGCGGTGCCGACCCCCTGGTGGCCGAGGCAGACGCCCAGGGTGGACGTGGACGGGCTCAGCTCTCGAAGGATCTCCGCGCACACGCCGAAGTCGCGCGGGTTCGCCGGGTGCCCGGGTCCCGGGGACAGCACGATCGCGTCGGGGTCCATCCCGCGGACCTCCTTGAGGGTGATCGCGTCGTTCCTCACGACGACGGGGTGCGCCCCGAGCTCCCCGAGCCGCTGGTACAGGTTGTACACGAAGGAATCGTAGTTGTCGACGATGAGGACCTTCACGGGGTCGCCTCCTCGAGGGCGGCCTTCAGGCTCCCGAGCTTCGCCTCCGTCTCCGCCCACTCCCGCGCGGGGTCGGAGTCGGCGACGATCCCCGCGCCCGCCTGGACGTAGTACATCGGGCCGTCCGCGAACAAGGTGCGGATCGAGATCGCGGTGTCCATGTTCCCGTTCAGGGACAGGTACCCCACGACCCCGGCATAAGGACCGCGGGCGGTCCCCTCGAGGTCGTGGATGATCTCGAGCGCGCGGGGCTTCGGCGCGCCGCTCACCGTGCCCGCGGGGAACACGGCGCCGAACGCGTCGAGGGCGTCCTTCCCCTGGGCGAGCGTGCCTTCGACGCGGGAGACGATGTGCTGCACGTGGCTGTACCGCTCGACGGCCATGTACTGCGGCACCTGGACGCTCCCGAACCCGCACACCTTCCCGAGGTCGTTCCGCGCGAGGTCGACGAGCATGTTGTGCTCCGCGCGCTCCTTCGCGTCCGCGAGGAGGTCCCGCGCGAGCCGCTCCGACTCCGCGGGCGAGGAGCCGAGCGGCCGGGTGCCCGCGATCGGGAACGTCGTCGCCGTCCTGCCGGCGACGCGGAGGAGCATCTCCGGGCTCGCCCCGATCACCCGGCGCTGGCCGAAGTCGAGGTAGTACATGTAGGGGCTCGGGTTGATCCGACGCAGGGCGTCGTAGAACGCGAGCGGGTCCCCCGCCATCCGGCCGTGGTCCCTGCGCGACAGGACGATCTGGAACGCGTCGCCCTCGACGATGTGCGCCTTCGCGGTCTCGACGCTCGCCATGAAAGCCTCGGGGCGCACCTCGGACCGGGCGGGCTCCGCGCGGAAGTTCCCGCGGACGTCGCGGGGCTTCGGGAGGTCTGCGAACCGCGACGGGCCATGGGAGAAGTATTCCGCCGTGCGCCGGCCGTGGTCGACGATCACCCCGTCGAGGTAGAGCCCGAACTCGAACTCGGGGAACATCGAGTCGCGGTGGACGGGGACGGAGTCGAGGTGGCGGACGAAGTCAAAAGACACATACCCGACGAGCCCGCCGATGTACTGGCCCGGCGCGTCGGGACGGGCGTGCTCCGCGAGGATCGAGCGCAGCGCCTCGAACGGCCGGTCCGTCTTGATCGCGTCGCCGTTCGAGCGCAGGACGCCTCCGCGGTAGCTGATGATCTTCTCCGGGTCGAAGCCGACGAACGTGTGCTCCGCGAGCCGCTCGGGCCCCGTGAGGCTCTCGAGGATGAACGCGTGGGGATGGTCCTCCCGGGAGGCCGCGAAGAGCGAATACGGGTCGATCCCAGGGTCCAGGGCGACGCGCTCGATGGCCTCAGCCTCCGAACACGACCTCGCCGATCGCGCGAGCGAACGCGGGGGGGTCGGGGTGCTGGAAGAGGTTCCGCCCGGCGGCGACCCCGCTCGCGCCCGCACGGATCGCGGCTCGGAGGGCGTCGAGGAAATCGTCCGGCGCCGCGCGGCGGGGGCCGCCCGCGACGATCACGGGCACGGGGGATCCGCGGACCGCGTCCACCAAGTCGCGCGGGTCCGGGGGCATCGTCGTCTGCACGATCCCCGCGCCGAGCTCCGCGATCGCCCGGACGCAATGGGCGAGCCCGGTCCCCGGAGCCGCCTCCGTCGCGGGGGGATGCGCCATGCCGAGGACGGGAAGGCCGAGGCCCGACGCGGCGTCGACGACGCGGCCCGCGTCGGAGAGCATCCGCTCCTCCGCGACGTCGCCGAAGTGGATCTGGACGGACACCGCGTCCGCCCCGAGCGCGAGCGCCCGCTCCGGAAGGGTTCCAAGGACCTTCGACGTTGGGCGGGTCCCGAGCACGGTCCCCGCGGAGAGATGGACGACGAGCCCCGCGGACGTCGGGAGGGCGGGGGCGATCCGGGGGACGAGTCCCGGGTTCGCGATGACCCCGGTGATCGGGGCGCCGCGGAGCGCCTTGAGGAGGGCGACGGGGTCCTCGATCCCCGGAAGGGGCCCGGCCGGGAGACCGTGGTCGAGGGCGAGGAGGAGGAAGCGGCCTCCGGGGCCCTCGAGACGGCGGAGTCGACGGGAGATTCCAGGAGAAGGCATGGCCTTCCTCGCGTGTTCTTTTATGGAAGACATGCAGTGTATTTATACATTATTGTATTTTATTCATCGTCACATATGCTTGTGGGAGCTGGCGCGTCCGCGCGGCCCGGCGGCGCCTGGACGGCCGCGCGAATCAGGTCCGGCGTGGCGCGGAGGGAGAAGCGGTCCCGGCGGGCGACCGCGAACGGGTGTGCACGGCTCGCGATCCGGCTCCCGACGGGGCGTCGGCACAAACCGTATTGTGCCCACGGTAGCGTTTATCGGGAGCCCGACGTTTCTGGGAACGCCATGGTGCGAAACATGCGGGTCCGGGACGTGATGTCCACGGAGGTCTTCGAGATCTCCGAGGACGCGACGCTCCAGGCCGCGGCGAAGCGCATGGCGGACGCGCGGGTGAACAGCCTGCTCGTGCGGCCGGAGGGGAAGGAGGATCCGTTCGGGATCATCACGTCGACGGACATCGTCGACGCGATCGCGGACGGCATGGACCCCGAGGAGGTCAAGGTCCAGGACGTCGACACGTCGCCCCTCGTGACCGTCACGCCGGGCGTGCCCATCGCGTACGCGGCGCGCCTGATGAAGCGCGCGAACCTGCGCCACCTCGCCGTGTTCAACGGGAGGGAGGTCGTCGGGATCCTGAGCGCGCACGACATCGTGAGGGCCGTCGGCCGCGCCGGGCGCGACGCCGTGGCAAGGGTCGGGATCGAAGAGGAGTCCGTCCCCGCCAACTGATCCATCGGAGGGAGGAGCGCGGACGCTCGCGCTCGGGCCAGCCCGGGCCGGTGCCCTCACGTCGGGGAACGGGCGCCGGTCGCCAATGCGCCCCCGCGGTCGTAGCGGTCCCGGAAGAACTCGTGGTGCACGGCCTGCACGGCCGTCTCGAGGTCCTTCGTGTCCACGGTGAAGTGGTACGCGACCATGGACGCGCCCGCGGAGATCAGTTGAACGTTCACCCCGAGGTCGGCGACGGCGCGGAACACGCGGGCCGCGATCCCGTGTGCGAAGCCGAGGCCCTCCCCGACGAAGCAGATCAGCGAGGTGTGCGGCGCGACCACGATGCGGTCGACGACGGTGTCCGGGATCCGCGCGAGGAGCTTCTTCGCGTGCCCGACGGAGTTGGAGTCCGTGACGAACGCGATGCACGTCTGGGAGGTCGCCGCGCTGTACACGTTGATCCCCGCGCTCGCGAGCGCGGTCGCGGTGTGCGCGAGCAGGCCCTCCTTGAACCCGTCGCCCGAGGCGTACACCTTGATCGTCGTGAGGTCGCGCACGTAGGACACGGACTTGACGTCGCCGCTCTTGTCCACGGTGTCCGGGCCGATCCGCGTGCCCGGGTCGTCGACGTTGTAGATGTTCCTCAGGAGGATGGACGCGTTCGCCGCACGCGCGGGCTGCACGGCCCGCGGGTGGAGGACCTTCGCGCCGAAGTACGAGAGCTCCGCGGCCTCGTCGTACGAGAGCGCGGCGAGCGGGAACGCCTCCGGGACGATCTTCGGGTCCGCACTCATGAACCCCCCGACGTCCTTCCAGATCTCGATCGCGGGCAGGCCCAGGGCGTGGCCGATCACCGCGGCGCTGTAGTCCGAGCCGCCGCGCCCGAACGTCGCGGTCTTCCCCTCCGTGGACAGGCCGAAGAACCCCGTGACGACGGACACGTGTCCCGCGTCCGCCTGTCGCTGGAGGAACGGCGCGAGGTGCGCGCGGGACTCCTCGAGCAGGGCCGTCGCGTTCCCGTAGTGGTCGTCGCACATCAGGCCGATGAGGTCCGCCTCGTGAGGCCAGGCGTCGATCCCGCGGCCCCGGAGGTTCGCCGCGACGACCTGCGCGCTCAGGCGCTCGCCGAAGGACATCGCGAAGTCCCGCGTCCGCGGGGTGATCTCCTCCGTGAACGCGACGCCGTACAGGAGACGCTCGAGCTTCGTGCAGAGGGCGTCGATCGCGTCGACGGTCACGTCGGGATCCGCCCGGACCTTCGGCAGGAGACCGAAGTGCTTCCGGCGGAGCTCCGCGATGTACAGGTCGATCTCCTTCTCCTCCCTGGGCTTCGCGATCGTGGTGGCGAGGGAGTCCGTCACGCCGGCGATCGCGGAGACGACGACGAACTTCCGGCTCGCGTCCTCCTGGAGGATCTTCGCGACCCGGTCGTACATGTCCGGCCGGCTCACGCACACGCCGCCGAACTTCGCGACCTTGAGGACGTCAGCCAAGGTACCCTCTCCGGTGCGCGAGCTCCGCGTTCAGGACGCTCCCCCCGGCCCCGCCGCGGAGGGTGTTGTGCGAGAGGACGAAGAACCTCAGGACGCGGTCCGTCACGCGGATCCGCCCGACGGACGCGGCCATGCCCCGCGCCCTTGCGGGCTCGCCCGCGTTCACGTCGAGGAGGGGCTGCGGCCGGTTCCGTTCCGTCCGGACGATGATCGGCTCCTTGGGGGCGGTCGGGAACCTCTCGCGCTGGGGCTCCCCGCGGAACGCGGCGAGGACCCTCGCGATGTCCTCCGCGGCGGCGTCCTCCGCGAGGGGGATCGACACGGCCTCGAGGTGGCCCTCCCGCACGGCGACGCGGACGCAGCTCGCCCAGACGTCGATCGGGCTCGGGACGACTCCGTCGGACCACGTGCCGAGGAGCTTCTTCGCCTCACGGCGCATCTTCTCCTCCTCGTTCTCGATGAACGGGACCACGTTCGCGGTGATGTCGAGGGAGGGCACCCCGGGGTAGCCGGCGCCGGAGAGCGCCTGGTACGTGGACACGTGGACCTGCTGGAAGTCGTATGCGTCCGCGAGCGGCTTGAGCGCGAGGGCGAGCCCTGTGATCGAGCAGTTCGGATTCGTCGTGAGGAAGCCGCCGCCCTTGAACGTGCGCTGGCGCTCGACGAGGGCGATGTGGTCCGCGTTCACCTCGGGCACCAGGAGGGGGACCTCGGGCGCCATGCGGTGCGACGAGGCGTTCGAGAAGACGCCGATCCCCGCGCGCGCGGCGTCCGCCTCGAGCTCCCCGGCGACGTCCGCGGGCAGGGCGCTGAACGCCGCGCGC
>Ga0209521_10002343_pt1 | contig 15501 bp, 14 predicted proteins | sample Rifsed19ft4_FD_184016 | JGI IMG/M metagenome (GOLD analysis project Ga0209521, IMG submission 184016) | Soil microbial communities from Rifle, Colorado, USA - sediment 19ft 4 (version 2) | ecosystem: Environmental > Terrestrial > Deep subsurface > Rock core/Sediment | place: Rifle, Colorado...
ATTCGGGCGAACCGGGGTAATAATGTAGGAAACGGAGTTCGGGACCGAGCGCGCCGACCGCATCTCCGCCTGGGAGCGGAACCTGGGTGGTCGAGGCGCGCGACGAGACGGGCCGGGTGCTCGCGCGCGAGGAGTTCCTCTGCCGCGAGCGAGGCGAATAGCTACTCCTTCAAGAGCTTCTATCTCACCTCCTCCCCCGTTTCCCGGGCGTGATGAGGAACCGGTCGAGAATCTTCTGACTCAGCATGGGTCAGTTTTCGGGGTGGTAGTAGACGGGCTTCTCCGGGAGCTTGTCGGTCGCGACGATCGTCCCGCCCTTAATCACCGCGCTCAGCTTGCGAATGTTCGAGATGTTCTCCAGCGGATCGGCGTCGAGCACCAGGAGGTCCGCCCTCTTTCCTTTCTCGAGCGTCCCGAAGTCCTGAAGCCCACGGCAGGCGATAGCACCGTTTCGGGTGGCGGAGACTATGGCCTGGGACGGCGTCATGCCGAGCTCCACCAGCCCTTCGATCGCCACGATCGTCCCTTCTCCGGGATCCTGGTAGCCGGGCTTCGGCTTCCGCGCGAGCTCCGGCGCCGCCGCACGATAGTTGTCCGTCCCGACGGTGACCCGGCAGCCTCCGGCGATGAGCTTCATCGCGTTTCGGCGCCGCGTCTCGAGAAGCTCGCCCAGTTCCTCCGCTTGCCGGCGCCGCTCGGCCTTTGTGAGCTCGCGCTTTTCCGGCTTTCCTTGATGTCCGGTAAGGGCCCCCGGGGACGCCTCGATCGTCTTCGTCGCTTTCTCCCGCTTCTCCAGATGCTCCTTCCAGGCAGGGCCGGTCACGGTATTCACCAGCATCGAGCAGATGACCTCCCGCTCGCGGAAGAGCGCGACCATCTCGTCCGTGATCTCTCGCGGAACCAGGACTTCGGGATGTTGCACCAGGTCGACGCCCGCCTCGAGGGAAAGGCGCAGGCCTTCGAGGGTCGTCGAATGCGTCTCGGCGACGAGGCCGCGCCGGTGGGTCTCCTCGACCAGCACCTTCTGCGCCTCGGGAGAAAAACCGATGAGCGTCGGCATCGAGGTATGGCCGGTGCCACCGTACTTCACGAAGTTCACTCCCTTGTCGAGATACGCGTTAATTGCGACCCGAAGCTCCGGAGGCGTCATGTCCATCAGCTCTTCGCCCGAACCCTGGGCGACGAGCTCGTTCATTCGCTCCTGGAACGGCGTGAGCCCATCCTCGGGGATCAAGCTGAAGGTGATGGAGAAGGGTCCGCCCCAGCCGACGATGTTTCCCGCGGCCAGAATGCGCGCCCCCACCGCATCCCCGCGCTCGATGCGGTCTCGCACCGCAAGGAGCGGGGGGAGGACACCGTAGCTGTCGCGCACGGTCGTAACCCCGTACTTCAGTTGAAGCTGGGCGGATTCGAGAACGACCTCCTCCTGGCGATCGTGGTAGCGAACCAGGGTCTCGTAGCGCTCGCCCGTGTGGCCGCCGTAGAGGGAAAGGTGAACGTTGGTGTCGATGAAACCCGGAGTCAGGAATTTTCCCGTGGCGTCGAGCGGAAGCACGCCTGGGGGAACGGGAGTCGAGGACTTCGGACCGATCTCGGCGATGCGGCCGTCTCGAATCACCACTACCGCGTTCGAGAGGGGCGGACCGCCGTTGCCGTCGATGACGGTGCTTCCCACGATGGCCACGATGGCGAGGGCTGGCTCTTGCGAAGGGGAGCTCGGGGCCGCGGCGGCGACGAGGGTGAGGACGAGGAAGGTTGCTGGTCGCATGGCCGAGCAGTATATCCAACCCGGGTGAAGGGCTGATGCTTCTCCCGTCCCCGCTAGCGCCGTTCCAACTTGTTCCGCCGAACTGGTCCGCTGTGGTCGTCCATACAGCCGCGTGTTGTTCGAAGGATGCAATCTAGACAGACTGTCTGGGAAGCCTGCTCTCGGTGCGGAAGTTCCTCGCGAGCCCGGTCGGAGCCGACCCCGATGACGATGGCGCTCACGACTCGACCACCCTTCCCTGTTCGAGCACGATGACCCGTTTGCCCATCCGGGTGATGAGCTCCCGGTCGTGGGTCGCCACCAGAACCGTGGTGCCGCGGGCGTTGATGTCCTGGAAGAGCGACATGATCTCGTAGGCGAGGTCGGGGTCGAGGTTCCCCGTGGGCTCGTCGGCGAGGAGGAGCACCGGCTCGTTGATGAGGGCGCGGGCGACGGCGACCCGCTGCTGCTCGCCGCCCGAGAGCTGCAACGGGTAGCTGTTCATCCGATGGTGGAGGCCCACCTGCTTCAGCACCTGGAACGCCCGGCGCTTCCGTTCCATCGTCTCCACGCCCATCACCCGCAGCACGAAGGCGACGTTCTCGAAGACCGTCTTGCGCCGGAGAAGCTTGAAGTCCTGGAACACCACTCCGATGTCGCGCCGCAAGTAGGGGATCTTCGCCTCGGGGATGGCGGAGACGTTGCGGCCGTTGACCAGAATCTGTCCCGACGTCGGAGTCTCCTCCCGGAAGATGAGCTTCAGAAACGTCGTCTTGCCCGCGCCGCTCGGGCCGGTCAGGAACACGAACTCGCCCTTGTCGATCTCGAGGGTGACGTCGGTCAGCGCCACGTTCTCGCGGCTGTACTGCTTCGAGACGTGGAACGTCTGGATCAAGCGGGGCTCACCGAGAGAATCCGGACAAGCACCTCCCGCGCGAGCTTCGGGTTCGCCTGTCCCTGGGTAGCCTTCATGACCTGGCCCACGAAAAATCCCAGGACCTTCTCCTCTCCGCTCCGGTACTGAGCCACGAGATCCGGGTGAGCCTCGACGATGGTCCGCGCGATGGGCTCGATCACCGCCGGGTCGGAGATCTGCGTGAGCCCTTCGCGCTCGATGATCTTCGCGGCCGACTCACCCGAGCCGTACATCTTCTCGAAGACCTCCTTGGCCATCTTCCCGCTTACCTTTCCCTGGTCGACGAGCGCTACGAGCTCTCCCAGGGCTTCGGGGGCGATGGGGAAGGCTTCCGGCGCGATCGGAGATTCTTTCAGCTTCCGCAGAACGTCGGACATCACCCAGTTGCTCGTCGCCTTGGGATTGCCGGAGCGACGGGCCGCGGCCTCGAAGAAGTCGGCGAGCGAGCGCGAGCTCGTGAGGACCTGCGCGTCGTACGCGGGAAGGCCGAGCTCCGCGACGAACCGGCCCCGCTTCGCCTTTGGAAGCTCGGGAAGGGCGCCGGCGATCTCGTCCACCTGCTCGGCGCTCAAGCTCAGAGGCGGGAGGTCGGGGTCGGGGAAGTAGCGGTAGTCGTGCGCCTCCTCCTTGCTCCTCATCGGATGCGTCTCGTCCGCATCCGGGTCGTAGAGTCTCGTCTCCTGAGCCACTCGAGAGCCCGCATCGAGGAGCGACGCCTGGCGCTCGACCTCGTAGGCCAGGGCACGTCCGAGGAATCGGAACGAGTTCAGGTTCTTGATCTCGACCTTGGTGCCGAGCTCGGAAGCACCCCGCGGACGTATGGAAACGTTCCCGTCGCAGCGGAAGTTTCCCTTCTCCATGTCGGCGTCGGAGACGCCCGCATACTGCAGGATCTCCCGGAGCGACTCCGCGTAGGCGACCGCCTCCTCCGGGCTCGAAAGCGCGGGGCGGCTCACGATCTCGATGAGGGGGACTCCGCTGCGATTGAAATCGACGCCGCTCTTGGTGGCGGCGTCTCGAAAACCTTCGTGGAGGAGCTTTCCCGCGTCCTCCTCCATGTGGATCCTCTCGATTCCGATCCGCTTGCGCCCGGACGCGGTCTCGATCTCGAGGCCGCCCTCCTGCGCCAGAGGCCGGTCGTACTGCGAGATCTGGTACCCCTTGGGAAGGTCGGGATAGAAGTAGTTCTTGCGCGCGAAGATCGAATCGCGGTTGACGCGGCAGCCCACGGCAAGCGCCATCCGGGTCGCGAGCTCGACCGCCCGGCGGTTCAAGACGGGAAGCGCCCCGGGAAGACCGACGCAGACCGGGCAGACGTTGGTGTTAGGCGCATCTCCGAATCCCGCGCGGCAGCCGCAGAAGAGCTTGGTTCTCGTCAGGAGCTGAGCGTGGCATTCGAGCCCGATGACGGTCTCGTAGACTCCTTCCCCAGCGCTCATACCGGCTTGGGCTCGCGATAGAGCTCGTCGATGAGGTGTTTGTAGCGCGACTCGATGACCGACCGCCTGGCCTTGAGCGTCGGCGTCAGCTCGCCGCGCTCGATGGTGAATTCCTCCGAGAGCAGCGCGATTTTCTTCACCCGCTCGTACTGCGAGAAATCGAGGTTCACCTTCTCCACCTGCTCCATAATCAACGCGAGGACCCGGGGGTGAGCGGCCATGTGGGCGCGGCTTTCCGCGGGGACGGAGCTCTCGCGGCACCAGAGCTTGAGCTTCTCGAAGTTGGGGAGAATCAGGGCCGTGGCGAAGCTCCGGCGGTTTCCCACGACCACCACGTCGGCGATGAACGCGTTGGTCTTGAGCTTTCCCTCGATCGACTGGGGCGCGATTTTCTTCCCGCCCGCGGTGACGATGATGTCCTTCTTGCGATCGGTGATGGTGAGAAAACCGTCACGATCGAGAACACCGATGTCGCCGGTGTGGAAGAAGCCGCGGGAGTCGATCGCCTCTCGGGTCGCCGCCTCGTTCTTCCAGTAGCCCTTCATCACGTTCTCTCCGCGGGCGAGAATCTCGCCGTCCTCCGCGATCTCGACCTCGACTCCGGGTACGGGAGGTCCCACGGTTCCGAACCGAATGCGCTCCGGTTGGTTCACGCTGATGACGGGCGAGGTCTCGGTGAGTCCGTATCCTTCGAGGATGGTGATGCCCGCCGCCCAGAAGAAGTCGGCGATCTCCTTCGAGAGCGGCGCCGAGCCCGAGACGAAGAAACGGAGCTCGCCTCCGAGCCGGTGATGAAGCTTTTTGAAGACGACTGCGGTCGCGATCTTGTAGCGGAGGCCGAGCCCGAAAGGCGGGCTCTCGCGCCTCAGGCGATACTCACCGTGCTCTCTTCCCGCCGCCATCGCCCAGTCGAAGATCCGGCGTTTGAGCGGGCTTCCCGCGGCCGCCGACTCTTTCACCCGCGCGTACATCTTCTCGTAGAAGCGCGGCACCATGGTCATGACCGTCGGGTGGATCTGCCCGAGATCCTCGATGACGGTATCGATGCTCGCGGCGAGCGCAACCGAGACTCCCGCCGCGGGGTAGAGGTAGTGGGCGACCATGCGCTCGAAGACGTGCGAGTAGGGGAGCGCCGAGAGCGCGCGGTCCTTGGGGCCGAGGGGAAGCACCTGGAGAGAGGCCTTCACGTTGGAGACGAAGTTCCGGTTCGTGAGCATGACTCCCTTGGGATCTCCGGTGGTCCCCGAGGTGTAGACGATACTCGCGAGGTCCTCCGGCGTCACCGCCTTCGCGAGCCTTTCGGCGGCGGACGGATCTTTCTCCGCCTCCTTCCTTCCTCGAGCCTCGACCGCTTCGAGCGGAGTCCCCTCGATTGCGGTCGCCGGGTCGAGCGTGATGACGTGCTGAAGCGAGGAAAGGCCCGCGCGGATTTCCGCGAGCTTTTTCTGCTGGACGGCGTCGGAGACGATGACCGCCTTCGACTCGGAGTCCTTCAAGATGTAGGCGACCTGACCGGACGTGAGAGTGGAGTAGATGGGAACGTTCGGGGCACCGAGGATCTGGAGCGCGGCATCGACGAGGAACCACTCGTGACGATTCTCGGAGAGGAGCGCGACGCGGTCAGAGCGCTCGATGCCGAGAGCATGGAGCCCGAGCGCCAGGTCGCGCGCGCGAGAAAGCCAGCTCTCCGAAGAAATCTTCTGCCAGGCGCCATCCTTCTTGTAGAGAAGGGCGTCGTCCTTGCGGTAGGCCTGCGCGGCCTTCGCGAGAAGCTGGTTCAGTGTCTCGAACTCCATGATGCACCTCAACTTGCGAGGGATGTTAGCACAGCGCCCCAGGCCGTGGGATCCTCCGCATTGGTTATAATCCCCCCGCAATGGTTTCGTTGGTTCGCTCCTTCCTGGGCCTGGGCTCGAACGAGGGAGAGCCGTTCCGCCGGATCGAGAGCGCGCTCTCGGAGCTTTCCAAAAGGGGCGTTCCCGTGGTCCGCGCTTCCAGTCTCTACCGAACCGAGCCCGTGGGCGGCCCTCCTCAGGACTGGTACGCGAACGCGGTCGCCGAAGTCGGATTCGAGGGCGAGCCTGAAGAGCTCCTTCGAGTGTGCCAGTTCATCGAGTCGCTCCACGGACGAAAGCGCGAAGGAAAGAACGCTCCTCGAACGCTCGACCTGGACATTCTCCTCTTCGGCGATCGGATCCTCGACTCCCCGGATCTCACGATTCCACATCCGCGGTTTCGCGACCGTCGCTTCGTACTGGTCCCGATGGTCGAGGTTGCCCCGGACTTCGAGGACCCGATCTCGGGCCTCACCATGCGGGAGCTCCTTTCCCGATGTCCGGATCGAAGCGCGGTGCTCTGATGCGCTATCGATACGTCGCCTTCGAGGGCCCTCCGGGGGTGGGGAAGACCGTCCTTGCGAAGCGGATCGCGGAAGCTCTCGACGGCGGAACGGTGCTCGAGAGCGAGGCGAATCCTTTCCTGAAGGATTTCCACGCGGGGCGCCCCGGTGCCGCGTTCCAGGCCCAGGTCTTCTTCCTTCTGAGCCGCTACCGGGAGCTCTCCCAACTGGCCCAGCGGGAGCTGTTCTCCCAGGTCAAGGTCTCGGACTTCATCCTTCCGAAGGACAAGATCTTCGCCTACCTCAACCTCGACGACAGCGAGCTCCTGCTGTACGAAAAAATCTACCGCACGCTGGCGGTGGAGGTCCCCTCACCAGAGCTGGTGGTTTACCTCCAGGCGCCCGCGGAGACGCTGATCAAGCGCCTTCGCCGGAGCCCCGGGCACGTCCCCGACGACTCCACGATGCGCGAGATCGTGCGTGCCTACGATTACTTTTTCTTCCACTACTCGGCCACGCCGCTTCTCGTGGTGAACGCGTCCACCGTCGATTTCGCGAGCCCCGAGACCAACCTCGACTACCTGGTGCAGGAGATCCGGCTCATGCCGGGAGGCACCCGATACTACGTCCCCTCCGCCGACTAGGGGCCCGGAGGGTCCCATCCTCTCCGAGCGGAGCCCTCAGCCGGAGCAGAGCGCGAAGCGCGCAGCGACAAGCCGCGGGGGTGGGGCCCCACGGCATTGAATGAGGAGGGAGGGGAGCGCGCGAGCGGAGCCGTCAGCCGGAGCGCAGCGCGAAGCGCGAAGCGACGAGCCGCGGGGGTGGGGTCCTCGCGGCACTGAATAACGAGAGCGAGCGCGCACTATAGTTGTTCCGATCCGGGGGGCATGCTACCCTGAAACCATTGGGACAACATCTTGTTATACGTCCGCCTTTCTCCCCGGCGGCTTTCGACTGACTTCTTTCGATTGGCGGAGGTTCCCATGAACGACTCCCCCTCGAGACGCCCGGCGCTCCACAAGCGCCGGTACATCGTCGACCCACCGTTTCAGTACCGGCTCATCCGGACGCTCCTTGCCATCTGGCTCGCGCACTCCGTTTTCTTCACCCTCGTACTGTATTTCTTCTATGAGGGCCACCTGCGGCAGTTCTACGATCTTGTGCCCCGGCCGGGGCTACTCCCTCTGGTCTCGCCCTCGACCCTGTTCGCGCTTTCGATTGCCTTCGTGGTCGCCTTCGGCTTTGTGGTCCTCCTGGTCGTCGCCGTTTACATGAGCAACCAGATTGCCGGACCCCTCTACCGCACCAAGAAGGGTCTGGATCGTGTGGGACGAGGCGAGTGGGGCTTCCACCTCCAGTTCCGGCAGGGCGATTTCCTGGGGGACGTTCCCGCGGCCTTCAACAACATGCTCGACAGTCTGCGCCACCAGGCGGAGACGGACGTGGAGGAGCTCCGGGCGATTGAGGCTCTCGACGACGATCCCGCCGAATGGAAGCGACTCGTCCGAAAGCAGCGGGAGCGCAAGGAGGCGCAGCTCGGGGTCGGACCGGACGCGGGGGGAACCTCCCGGGAGCCGGAGGCGGTATCGCTCACCGTGCATTAGCAGGCACGAGCGCAAACGGGCCGGATTGTCATATTATTATCGCTTTCTCGATTCAAGCTCGAGTTCGCCGCTGGATCATGACCAAAAGGAACGACGGAAAGCCCCTCCGCGACCGCTCTCCCTATAGCGACATCCTCGGGGTCGACCCCTCCCTCATCAAGGAGAAAGTGCGGCGCGAGGCCGAGGAGGGGCGGGATCTCCTCACGTCGAACGATCTCTTCGGCGACATCATCGACGATTTTGGATCCAAACAGGGTGCTTCGGGTGAAAGCGCCCCCCGCCCTCCGGACTTCGAGTCCGCTGGAACCGACCCCTTTACCCCTGGAACTCCGAAACCCTTGGGGAGCGGGAAGGGCTACAGCCTCCTCGATGCCGCCTACTCGACCCTTCTCAAGGACTCCCACCTCCACCGGGACGTGGAGCGACTCGAGAAGCTTTCGACTCCGGAGGGGCCGCGCGAGGATAGCGCGGACTATGGCCGCTACTCCCTCCTGGAGAGAGTGGCGACCGGCGGGATGGCCGAGGTCTTCCGCGCCAAGCGCAAAGGGGTCGAAGGTTTCGAGAAGGTAGTCGCCCTCAAGCGCATCCTGCCGCACCTGTCGAACAACAAGGACTTCGTCGAGATGTTCATCGCCGAGGCCAAAATCGTGGCGTCGCTGTCCCATCCGAACATCGTCCAGATCTTCGATCTGGGCAAGATCGACGACAGCTATTACATCGCGATGGAGTTCGTGGAAGGCAAGGACCTGAGAACCATCCTCAGCCGGGCCCGGAGCCGGAACACTCTCCCCGCTGTCGACTTGGCGGCGCTCATCGCCTCCCGTGTCAGCGCGGCCCTGGAATACGCCCACCGCCAGCGCGACAGCGAGGGGCGCGAGCTTCGCATCGTGCATCGCGACGTGAGCCCACAGAACATCCTCGTCTCCGACGAGGGCGAGGTCAAGCTCGTCGACTTTGGAATCGCCAAAGCCGCGACCAAAGCCTCCCATACCGACTCTGGCTCCCTTCGAGGAAAGCTCCTGTACATGTCCCCGGAGCAGGCCTGGGGGAAGGCGCTCGACAAGCGGTCCGACCTGTTCGCGCTCGGGGCGGTGTTCTTCGAGATCTTGACCGGGCATCTCCTCTTCAGCGCCAGCTCCGAGATGAGCGTCCTGGAGCGGGTCCGTGAAGCTCGGTTCGTGCCCCCGTCGTCCCTGAACCCCGCGGTTCCCATCGAGCTCGAGGCGGTGGTGATGCGGCTTCTGAACAAGAACCCCGTGGAGCGGTACCAGGACGCCTCGGAAGTGCTCCTGGACCTGGATTCTTATTTGCGCCGACGTCCGGCGGGCTCGGCGGACCTTGCCCGATTTGTCAAAAGACTCTTCGAGACGGACGCATAGGAGCTATCCTTGACCACGAAAGTACCCGAAGGCATGGTCCCGCTCACGAAGGAAGAAGCCGGCATCTTCGAGCGGAGGCTCGCCATGGTCCGGAAGCAGCTCGACGACATCGACCAGGAGATCGAGAAGGAGCTCCGGGAGGTCCGCGAACGGATCGACGCCCTCCAGGAGAAGCGCAAAGCGGCGCTCAAGGTCTACGACGCCGCCTGCACCATGCTCGGGATCGAGAACGACCTGGGCCAGGACTGAGCGCCCAAACGGGCGGTTTGACCTCCCTCCCCGACCGCTGGTACGATCGTCGAACTTGCCCCTATGAGCTGGTTCAAGAAGGAAAAGACCCCCCTCGCTCCCATTCGCAAGAGCCGCATGCCCGAGGGGCTCTGGACCAAGTGCCGGGAGTGCTCCGAGATCCTCTATACGAAGGAGATCGTCCGAAACCTGAGCGTTTGCCCCAAGTGTAACTACCACATGGGGTTGACGTCGCGGGAGAGAGCCCGGTCGATCCTGGACGAGGGGAGGTTCGAGGAGATCGAGCGCGGCATGCGCTCGACGGATCCTCTGCAATTCACCGATACCAAACCCTACGGGGAGCGGCTTTCGAGAAGCCAGCAGGCGACGGGGCTCGACGACGCCGTTCTGATCGTGCGGGGGAAAATCTCGGGCATCCCGGTAATCATGGCGGTCATGGAGTACGGCTTCATCGGCGGCAGCATGGGGGTCGTCGTCGGGGAGAAGATCACCCGGGCGGTGGAACGGTCGATCGCGGAGCGGTCACCCCTCCTCATCGTCTCCCGTTCCGGGGGGGCGCGGATGCAGGAGGGAGCCCTTTCGCTGATGCAAATGGCCAAGATCAGCGCCGCCCTCGCCCGGCTGGACGATGCGCGCGTTCCGTACATCTCGATCCTGACCGACCCGACGACCGGGGGTGTGACCGCGAGCTTCGCCATGCTCGGCGACTTCAACCTGGCCGAGCCCAAAGCTCTCATCGGCTTTGCCGGGCCCCGGGTCATCGAGCAGACGATCCGCCAGCCGCTGCCGCCGGGTTTTCAGAGGTCCGAGTACCTCCTGGAGCACGGCATGCTCGACATGATCGTCGAGCGCGGCGTCATGAAGGACACGCTTTCGAAGCTCCTGCGCTTCCTCACCGCTCCCGCGAAGCCACCAAAGCTCGAAATCCGGGTGGCGCCGACGGAGCTGCCGGTGCCGACGCCCCGTCCGACTCCCCAGGAATCCGCCTGAGGCGGGTCCCCGCGACACTAGCTCCCCCCGATTCATCATGACCTACGACGAAGCGCTCGTCTATTTGAAGGGCCGGGAGCGTTTCGGCATCAAGTTCGGCCTCGCGAACATCGACCGCCTCGCAGAGGCGCTCGGCAGACCCGAGTGCCGGTACGCCTCCCTTCTCGTGGCCGGGACCAACGGGAAAGGCTCGACCGTGGCTTTGTCGGAGTCGATCCTTCGGGCGAGCGGGCTCCGCACGGGACGCTACACTTCGCCCCACCTTCGGTTCGTCGAGGAGCGGATCCACATCGAGGGGCGGCCGATTCGTCGGGAGGAGCTCGCCGACGCGGTCTCCCGAGTGGCGGAGACGGCCGAGCGACTCTTCGAGGGCGAGCCGGACCGATCGGCCCCCACGTATTTCGAGGCCATGACCGCTGCCGCGTTCCTCGCTTTCGCGGAGCGAGGCGTCGAGGTCGCGGTACTCGAAGTGGGGATGGGCGGCCGCTTCGACGCGACCAACATCGCTCCCGCCGATGTTTCGGTCATCGCCCCCATCGGGTTCGACCACGAGCGGTTCCTCGGAGGGACTCTCGCCGCCATCGCCGCCGAGAAGGCGGCCATTATCAAGGAAGGCCGCCCGGTGGTCGTCGGACGTCTCGAGCCCGAGGCCCTCGAGGTCGTCCGCCGGGAGGCGGAGGCGAAGAAGGCCCCCCTGATTGCGGCGCTCGAAGGGGTCGAGATCCGAAGCGAAGAAACGGGAGAGGGTCAAAGGGTGTGGCTAGAGACTCCTTCGCGCGACTATGGGGTTCTCGAGCTTCCGCTCGCGGGGGCGCACCAGCTCGATAACCTCGCGCTCGCGGTGCGAGCGGTCGAGTGCTACTCACGCTCCCTCACGATCGAGTGCGTCGCTCGTGGGGTCGCCGCGACCGAGTGGCCGGGCCGTCTCCAGAGGATCGAAGGCAAGCCGGCGCTTCTTCTCGACGCCGCCCATAACGTCATGGCCACCGAGGCGCTCGTGCGCTATCTCGAGTCCCATCCACACCCCAGGCGGGTGCTGCTCTTCGGGGTCATGAAGGACAAGAGGGTGTGGGAGATGCTCGAGCAGCTCCTTCCGCTGGTTCGCTACTTCATCGCCACCCGACCCGAGATGTCCCGCGCCCGCGACCCCGAAAAGCTCGCGCGCTTCGCGAAAGAGCGAGGTGTCCCCGCGGAGGCGGTACGCTCCCCGGAGGCGGCCCTCGCCCGCGCGCGCAAGGTCGCGGGTCCCGAGGGCGAAGTCCTCGTGGCGGGCTCGATCTTTCTACTCGGGGAGGTCCTTCCGGCGCTTTGAGCCCGTGGGCGGAAGGTCGCAGGGGCGGGCGAACTCCTGGGTAATATATAGAAAACCGTCGGCTCCGCGAGCGATGCCAATCCCGATCAGGGTGAATCGCTCGCTGAGGATATTCGCCCTGTGGCCGGTGCTCACCATCAAGTCTCCGAGCGAGTAGTCGATGGTGGTGTGCTTCGAGAGGTTCTCCCCGAAGGTGCAGATGTCGGGAAGAGCGGCCACGATTCTCTCCTCGATCGAGTGGTCGAGATCGTGGTGAACTCTTCGCGCGTCGGCCATCTTCGTGCTGTACTCTCGCCCGACGTCGGCCAGGGCGGGGGAGAAGGCGAGGGGCGAGAGCCGCCGGGCCTCGCGCTCGACGTTGACGAGCTCGGCCATCCGAAGCTCGAGCTCGGGGACCGACTCGTCCGCCGACTGGCATGAGAAGCTGATGACCAGCACAAGCCCGAGCCCCATCATGCACCGATCCTAGCCCGAGGTTTACGAACCGTCACGTGGCAGGGCCTCCGGGAGCACGTGGAAATCCTAGGCGCAGCACGGTATCTTTCGGTGGTAAATTGGTCGCAGTGGTCGAGAAACTGTTGCTGCGTCTACGCGTCAATGGTGAGCCCGTCGAGGTCGCCGTTCCCGCGCACAAGACGCTTCTCGAAGTCCTGCGGGAGGACCTGAGGCTCACCGGGACCAAGCACGGTTGCGAGCTCGGCGAGTGCGGCACCTGCACCGTGCTCGTCGACGGGGAGCCTGTGCTCTCCTGTCTCGCGCTTCCCATCGAGCTCCAGGAGTCGGAAATCCTCACCGTCGAGGGACTGACCGAGGGCGGTCGGGCGCATCCGCTCCAGGTAGCTTTCGCCGAGATGGGCGCCGCGCAGTGCGGGTACTGCACTCCGGGAATCCTTCTCGCCGCGAAGGCTCTCCTCGACCGAAACCCTTTGCCGGAACGGGAAGAGATCCAGCAGGCGCTCGCGGGCAATCTCTGCCGCTGCACCGGATACCTCCAGATACTCCAGGCCATCGAACGAGCCGCCCGGGGCGAAGTGGGGAGTCCCATCTCCGTCTAGCGCACTAATAATGCCTACCAAGATCGACGTCGAGCCGCGGGAGAGGACGACCGCCCGCGAGGCCGAGCCCCTCACCATCATCGGCAAGCCCAACATGAAGGTCGACGCGATGGCGAAGGTGAGCGGGGAGACTCTGTTCGCCGACGACCTCGCGCTTCCGCGGATGCTCTTCTGCAAGCTCTTGAGGAGCCCGCACCCCCACGCCCGCATCGTGAACGTCGACGTCCGGAAGGCTCAGGCGATGGCGGGGGTCGTTGCGACCCTCGTGGGCTCGGAGCTTCCGATTCCCTTCGGCATCCTTCCCGTTTCCCAGGACGAGCACGCCCTTTGCTTCGACAAGGTGCGCTTCGTCGGGGATCCGGTGGCCGCGGTTGCGGCCCTCGACGAAGAGATCGCCGAGCGGGCCATAAGGCTCATCGACGTCGAGTACGAAGTCCTGCCTCCCGTCATGTCGATCGAGGACGCGCTCGCGCCGGATGCCCCCGCAATTCATGAAGACGAGCGCTATCAGGGAAACGTGCAGAAGGCGGTGTCTCTCCAGTTCGGAGACGTCGACGAGGGTTTCGCCGAGGCCGACCACGTGCGCGAGGACACGTTCTTCTTCCAGGGAAACACTCATCTGCCCCTGGAACAGCACTCTGCTCTTGCGAGCTACGGAGCCGATGGGAAGCTCACCCTCTGGTCTTCGACCCAGACGCCCCACTACGTGCACCGGGCGATGGCGAAGGTACTCGAGATGCCGCCCTCCCAGATCCGCGTCATCGCCTGCCCGAACGGCGGCGGATTCGGAGGGAAGAGCGACCCGTTCAATCACGAGATCGTGGTGGCCAAGCTCTCGATGAAGACCCGCCGCCCGGTGAAGGTGACTCTCAACCGCGAGGAGGTCTTCTACTGTCATCGCGGGCGGCATCCGGTCGCGATGTGGGTGAAGACCGGCGTCAAGAAGGACGGCGCCATCACCGCGATGCACTTCCGCTCGTTTCTCGACGGCGGCGCCTACGGGAGCTACGGGGTCGCGAGCCTCTACTACACCGGGGCCCTCCAGACCGTCACCTACAAGGTCCCCCGCTACAAGTTCGAGGGGCTCCGGGTCTTTAGCAATAAGCCCCCCTGCGGTCCGAAGCGCGGCCACGGGACGGTGCAGCCTCGATACGCCATCGAGTGCCACCTCGACAAGGTAGCGGAAGCGATTGGAAAGAACCCCCTCGATCTTCGTCTCGAGCGCGTTGTCGAGCCGTTCTCGACGACCGCGAACCACCTCGAGCTCCGCACCGTGGGCTTGAAGGAGTGCCTCGAGCGAGTCGGGGAGCGTTCGAAGTTCCGGAAAAAGCACGGAAATCTTCCGCGCGGACGCGGCATAGGCCTTGCGGCCTCGAGCTACATCACCGGGGCGGGCCTTCCCATTTACTGGAACCAGCTTCCCCATAGCGGTGTGCAGCTCAAGCTCGATCGAGGGGGCGGGGTCACCGCCTTCTGCGGCTCGACCGACATCGGCCAGGGGTCGGACTCGGTCCTCGCCTACGTGGTGGCGGAAGAGCTCGGGGTCGAAGTGGGAGACGTTCACGTCGTCACCGCCGACACCCACCTCACTCCCGTCGACCTCGGAAGCTACTCGAGCCGGGTCACGCTCATGACGGGAAACGCCGCCATCCAGGCCGCGCGCCGGTTGAAGCCGCTCCTTCTCGACGAAGCAGCGCAGAAGCTCGAGGTTCCCGTCGAGAGGCTTCGCATGGCCCATCGCCGCATCTTCGATCGGGAGCATCCGGAGGTGGCGATGGATTTCGCGGAGGCGGTGGTTCTCGCCGAAGCGCGTTACGGGACTCTGGGCTCGACGGGAAGCTACACTCCTCCTCGCTCCGCCGCGAAGTACAAAGGCGCTGGAGTGGGCCCGAGCGCGACCTACAGCTACTCGGCCTGCGCTCTCGAGCTCGAAGTCGACGAGGAGACGGGCATCGTGCGCGTCGAGAAGATCTGGATCGCCCACGACGTCGGAAAGCCCATCAACCCGCTCCTCGCCATCGGTCAGATCGAGGGAAGCGTCTACATGGGGCTCGGCGAGGTCCTCTACGAGGAGCAGGTCTTCCGCCGCGGGCTCCACAAGATCCCCTCGCTTCTCGACTACAAGAGCCCGACGTTTCTCGAGATGCCTCCCGTGGAATCGATTCTGGTGGAGACGCTCGATCCCGAAGGGCCCTATGGCGCGAAGGAGTGTGGTCAGGGGCCGCTTCTCCCGGTGATCCCCGCCGTCGCGAACGCCGTCTACGACGCCCTCGGAGTGCGGATCGACGAGACCCCGGTCACTCCCGACAAGATCCTTCTCGCACTCGAGGGGAGGCTTGCGAAGCCGACGGTGCCCGCGTACGAGTTCCCTCCGCCGATCGAGGTCCCGCCCCTATGATGCGTCTTCCTCCGTTCCGCTACCTCAAGCCGAAGTCGGCGCGCGAGGCAGCCCGAATGCTCGCCGCTCACGCG
>Ga0209521_10002346_pt1 | contig 15493 bp, 10 predicted proteins | sample Rifsed19ft4_FD_184016 | JGI IMG/M metagenome (GOLD analysis project Ga0209521, IMG submission 184016) | Soil microbial communities from Rifle, Colorado, USA - sediment 19ft 4 (version 2) | ecosystem: Environmental > Terrestrial > Deep subsurface > Rock core/Sediment | place: Rifle, Colorado...
TGGATAGGGCTGCTTGAAGCCAGCGCCATAGCCTCTGAGCTTGAAAAACTGCAATTTTCAAGGCCAATGACCCATGACCTTATAAAAGACATACTTCAGCGCATGAACATAACCGTAACCAAGATAGAGGTAACTGACCTGAAAGACAACGTCTACTATGCGTCCATTCACATGGAAAGGGGAGGGGACACATACAAAATAGACGCGCGCCCGAGCGACGCCATCGCGCTTGCGCTCCGGGTGAGTTCCCCGATATATGTTGACACAAAGGTCATTGATAAATCAAAAGATATTGACCTGAGGGACGAGAAGGGCAAGGACAAGAAAAAGTGGCTCGAAATGCTGGAAGAACTTTCTCCGGATGCCTTCGGCAAATACAAGATGTAATCCTCTTTAAGGCACAATCTTTCCGCTATCCAGAAGCCAATAACTATGGATGCCAACATTCTTAAAGAAGAATCCAAAAAATTTTCACTCCTTGAGGAATCAAGGAAGATCGTTGAGAGTCACTTCCACGATTCCATTTTCATAACGGAGTACGGAAGGCTTGAGACCGCGCGTTCCGAGAGATACGGTATTTCTTACTCCATAATTATCGTCCATGTCGAGTCCTTCAACCGCGGCAAAACCGTCCCCGGCAAAAAAGAACTCCTCGATTTTCTGAAAAAGCTCGTCTCAACCGTGACAAAAGTAGTAAGGAACTGCGATGTTACGGGAATGCTTGAGGACAGGCGCATCATTATAATACTTCCCCACACAGATTACTTCGGTTCCCTCATAACGATAAAAAAACTTTCAAAGGCGCTTGAATTCTTAACGATAAGCGGGGAACCATACGCGTCAATAATATTCTCGCAGGCGACCTATCCAAAGGACGCAAGCGGGTTCGGGGAGCTTGTCGGCACCGCCACGCGAAGGGTGACCGAAAGACTGGAATCCCTCTGGGAAACCCATGACCTGCAAAGTAAACTCTTCTGGGAGATAGTTGCCGCCCTTACGGGCGGAAGTTACAGCGCGGCGGAATATTCAACCTTCGATGTCGGGGCGGACCTTGACCTTGAGAATTCTTTCGTGCATACGGTAAACGAGACAATAATCCGGGAGATATCACGGACACCGGAAAAAAGAGGGATACTTTACATCGGGACAAAAAAGATTACCAACGACCTGCCATTTAAAAATCACCTTGATTCCATCGGAAAGACCTCCACAAAGATATTTCTTGTGGGGGAGGGGGTGGCCGGGGCGGCGGGGGTGGGCTCCGCGCTTGATATAAAGAACGCAACAACGATAGCCTTAAGCGACCACCGCCTGGAAACCACGTACTTTACCTTCTACATGAGCGAGGACTGCGCATACGCCCTTATTTCCAAGGAAAGCTGGGCGGACACGCACAACTGCTTCCATACGGGAGACCCGTATATAGTTGAGGGGCTTATAACCAAACTGCAGAGGGATTATTCGCTTCAGGAGCAACTGTGACGGCCTATACCAAAAAGATACTTCTGGCGATATCGGACAGAGAGGTTGCGGAGGGGTTTTCTGCATTTCTTAAAGAAAAGGGCTTTGAGACCGTCGTTTGTTTTGACGGCGCCTCCGCCATGGAGACGGCATTAAGGGAAACCCCGATACTTATAATACTGGACCTCTACCTGCCTGTCATAAAGGGAGAACGCCTCTTCCAGATATTGAAGAACAACCCCCATACATCCAGGGTTCCCTTCTTCTTTCTTTCCGAAAGCCAGAAAGAGGTCAAGGGGTTCAGGATCGGTATGGACTGGTTTGTGACAAAGCCGTTCCAGTGGGAAGAGATGTACGGGAACATGAAGCAGTTGCTTCTTTTGAGGGGAATAACGAGCTATTCCCTCGGGGACAAGGACTTCCAGGGCAGGCTCTCCCAGATACCGCTTGCGGATGTTTTACAGATGCTCCGCCTCAACAGAAAAGAGGGGGAACTCACCGTAACGAGCGGCACATCCTCTGCAACCGTCTTTATCAAGGACGGCCAGATATTCAACGCCGCCATCGGGGAAGTCGAAAAGGAGAAGGCGCTTTTCAGGCTGCTTTCGTGGAAAGACGGCACATTTGAATTCCGTCCCGCCCATGTTACGGCCGCTCAAAAATTAACCCAGTCAACCGACAGCCTCGTTTTGGAGGGCATGAGGCAGATTGATGAATACAACAACTCAAAAGGGCTTTTCCCCGATGAAAATTCCCTTCTTAAAATAAAGATTGACACATCCAGCCTCCCCGAGGGGCTGAAGCCGGTAATGTATGAGGTGCTTAACCTTGTAAAGCACTACCCGAGGGTCAAAGACCTCGTGGACCGCTCTGCTTTTCCGGACTTTGAAGTTTACAAAACCCTTGTAGGGCTTTTAGGCAGGCACATACTGGATGAGATAAAAGAGGCAAAAAGAGGAGACGTTCCTTCAAAAGGCATAGTTTCTCCGCCCCGGGCCATAAAAATAAAGGAGAAACTTATAAGCAGGTGGTCGGACATGCTTACCGTGAATTTCGGCAAGATCCTTGTCGCCTCGACATCCATGATACTTACAAACAGGTTCATAGAGGCATGCAAGGATGTGCCTGATTTTCTGGTTGATGAGAGGCTTGTCACCTCCAAATATTCGAGCAAAAACACACTCGGGGATCTCGGGAGACTGAAGCTCTACGGCGGCATGGATATAATACTTTTTTCCGTCCCAACGCTCAAAAACCTGAGCCCGCTTCTCAAGATGATTTCATCCAATGTTATCGGGATTATTGTTTTGTGGGATGAAGACGGCAACGCGGATATCCCCCAGCTTGCGGCGACAAGGAATGAAATCCTTTCAAGAAGGAGGGTTCCTGTTTTGCATATCTATGCCGGGAAAAACGAGCCTGACAAGACGCTCATCAGGGAATACAGGAACATGTTCGGCCTTAAGGCGGACGACCCCGTCTTTACGCTTTCCTCCCCGAGGAGAGACAATATCCAGAACATCTTCCAGAGCTACTTTTCGGCGCTTTTAAAAGAAGACTACATCTCAGGAAAGGTCCGTGCAATATGATTGATTTCCATGTCCATACGCTGCTTTCCGACGGGGTGCTCGTCCCCTCCGAAGTCGTTGCGAGGGCAAAGGCGCTGGGCTACGAGGCGCTTGCCATCACAGACCACGTTGACGAGTCAAACCTTGAGGATACAATTGAAAAGACACTGAGGTTTACGGAGAGCGTGGGTAAAAACAATCTGCGAGTCGTTGCCGGAGTGGAACTCACGCATATCCCTCCGAAAGACATAGAGCGCCTGACCAGAAAGGCAAGAGAACTGGGGGCAAAGCTGATAGTGTGCCACGGCGAAACAATCGTTGAGCCGGTTGAGCCCGGAACAAATCTTGCCGCGATAGAGGCGGGCGTTGATATACTTGCTCATCCCGGGCTTGTAGGGGAAAAAGAATGCGCCCTTGCAAGAAAAAACTCGGTCCTATTCGAGATAACAACGCGCAAAGGCCACTGCCTCGCAAACGGACATGTGGCTTCAATGGCGAAAAGATCAGGCGTTGGATTGATACTGAATACCGACTCCCACGAACCATCTGACCTTGCTACAGATGATTACGCCCTGAAGGTTGCGCTGGGCGCAGGTTTAACGAAAGGTGACTATGAAAAAATCCGGCAAAATTCCAGAACCCTTCTGCAAAAGGTCCTCGGCCTTTAAGATAGCCGCGGTCCTTTTTTTCATGCTCTTTTGTCCTTCCTATGCCCTGGTGGAGGACAATCCCGGCGCGGCGTGGAGCACCCATCTTTATAACCAGGAGAGACAGAACATATCCCCCGATGACATCTCTCTCCCTCCGCAGGGCAGATGGAGCAAAAGGATCTCCTCCGTCAATCCCTTTAAAAGAAGCGGTTCCACGGAGTTCGCAACCTCCCCGGCAATTTACAGGGACACGCTCTATGTCGGTTCAAAAAACAGGAGGTTCTACGCTGTAAACCTTGCATCCGGCGGCGTTGTCTGGAAATTCAAGGTGGAAGGCGAGGTAAATGCCCCCGCAACCGTTACGGAGGACATGGTCTGTTTCGGCTCGTTTGAAGGGGTGCTTCACTGCGTTGAAAGGGAGACAGGCAGGGAAATCTGGCATTTCAACTCAAGGGGAGAGATAAACGCTTCACCCCTCGTAACGGATTCAACCGTCTACCTTTACTCCTCCGATAACAGGGTCTACGCCCTCTCCAGGGCTGCGGGGGAGCATGTGTGGACGTATTTTAACAGCTCTCCGCAATATGTTTCCGCAAGGCTTGCGGCCTCCCCCGCGCTTGAAGGTAAAAGGCTTTTTGTCATGTTCAACGACGGCACCCTCGTGTGCCTTGACGCAAAGACAGGGAAGGAAATATGGAAAAAAGACATATTAAACGGAAACCTCGTTCTCCCTCGCGCCAGAAGGACCCCGTATCTTTTTGAAGGGCTTGTTTATGTAATAGACGGCCAGGGCTACATAGCCGCGCTTGACGGCGAAAGCGGCGAAGAAAAGGACAGGTATGACATGATGAAGGCAACTGACTTTGTCGTGACAAAAAAGAGGATATATATCCTGGGTGCGAGCCTTCTTGCCTTAAACCGCGCGGCCGGCACGGTTCTCTGGAAAAGCGAACTCCGGCACGGGGTACCCTATTCCATGGCCGCGACCTCCGAACATATCTTTGTCCTTTCTAACACCGAAACAAGGTTTTTAGACGTCCCCTACCTCGAAAAAGAAATCGGGCAGGTCACCTCTTATACGGCCGAAAGAGGCGACGAGGCATGGAGTGAGAAAGTTCCCAAGACTATACGCGCCAATGCTTCCATCGCCGGGAACCATGTCGCCTTTGTAACAGAAGAGGGGATTTTGAGAGTCTTTGGAACAAAGTAAGCGCACATGAAAAGACCTCTTAACATAGCCTTCTTATGGCATATGCACCAGCCCCTCTATAAAGACCCCTTTACAGGAGAATACATACTTCCGTGGGTCCTTTTCCACGGGACAAAGGACTACCTCACGATGGTCTCCCTGCTCGATGAATTTCCCTCAATCCACCAGACATTCAACCTTGTGCCGTCCCTTATAGAGCAGTTAAAAGACTATGCCTCAGGCGAACCAAACGACAGATACAGGAAGGTAAGTTCCAGAGACGCCTCTTTACTTACGAAAGAGGAAAAATTATTCATGCTTGAACGTTTCTTCCAGGCAAACTGGGATACCATGGTAAAGCCGGTTGAGAGATACTGGGAGCTTCTGAAAAAGAGGGGCTTTTCCGCAAGGAAAGAGGACATAGAAGAATCGCTCAGGTATTTTACGGCCCAAGATTTTCTGGACCTGCAGCTTCTTTTTAATCTCGCGTGGATAGACCCCGGTTTTGCGGGCAAGGACCCCGAACTCTCTTTTCTTGTGAAGAAAGGGCGCAATTATACGGAGGAAGACAAAAAAACAGTCCTTTCAAAACAGATTGATATAATAAAAATGATAATCCCCAAATACGTGGAAATGAAACGCCGCGGGATTATCGAGCTCACCGCCTCTCCGTATTATCATCCGATATTGCCGCTTCTTTGCGACAGTTTTTCCGCAAAGGAGGCCATGCCGGATATAAAACTGCCTCAGGAAAGGTTCAGACACCCGGAGGATGCCACGGACCAGATACGCATGGCGATAGGACATCACAAAAATACCTTCCATGACCCTCCATCCGGCATGTGGCCTTCCGAGGGTTCAGTAAGCATGGAGATACTGCCTATTTTAAAAGGGGAGGGGATAAGGTGGCTCGCCACCGATGAAGACATACTCTCACTATCGCTCGGAGTTCCTTTACTTCGGGATGCGGAGGGCAACTGCAAGGATACCATAATCTACAAGCCTTACAGGATAGACGTTGACGGCTCCGCTTTAACAATAATCTTCAGGGACAGGGTCCTTTCAGACCTCATAGGGTTCAATTATGCGCGGTGGGAGGCGGATAAGGCCGCGGAGGATTTTATAGAAAGGCTTACAAAGATATACGCGGGTATCGAGGACCCCGGCTCTCACATCGTGAATATAACGCTTGACGGGGAGAACGCGTGGGAGTACTACAGAAAGAACGGCAGGGATTTTCTTGCGTCCCTTTACTCAAGGTTAAGTGAAAACAAGATATTCAGATGCGTCACCGTAAGCGAGTTCCTTTCGGAAAACCCCGCAGAGGAGAACCTTCCAAAACTTTTCAGCGGCTCGTGGATAAACCATAACTTTAAAATCTGGATAGGACACAGCGAGGACAATACTGCCTGGGATTATATAACGGAGGCAAGAAGGGCCCTCTGCGCGCATAAGATGGCCGCCGGCATTTCCCCTGAAAAAAGCGCTTCGCTCGAAAAGGCCTGGAACGAATTATACGCCTCTGAAGGAAGCGACTGGTTCTGGTGGTACGGGGATGAACATTCCTCCATGTGTGAAGGCGACTTTGACGCCCTTTTCCGCTCGCATCTTAAAAAGGTCTATTCCATTATAGGGAAAGAACCCCCCGCGATACTGGATATCCCGATAATATCGGAGGACAGGGGTTACAGCCCGCCGAAGATTCCAACGGGTTTTATAAACCCTCTGCTGGACGGGGAGATTACTAACTATTACGAGTGGCTTTATGCGGGAAGGCTTGAGCGGGCGGCAATAAGCGAGGCCATGCACAGGGAAGGAGAATCGGCCGGGCTTATAGACGGCATCTCATACGGGTTTAACCTTGAAACCCTCTTTTTCAGGTTTGATTACCGAAAGGCCGTTGCCCCCTACAATGAAAAGTGGGATATTACCATAAACTTCCTTTATCCGAAGCCGCAAAGGATTACGGTAAGTGTTTGCGGAAAGGAATCAAAAGGGACCATCCTCGAAAAATCTCCGGAGACAGGCCAGTGGAAAGAGTGCGGGGAACTGAAACTTCTCGCGTCCGGCGGCGTTGTTGAGGCAGGAATATCTTTTAAAGAGCTTTCCGCAAAGGGATGGGACGAGGTCAGGCTCTTTATTGACATAGAGGCGGAGGCGGGGCTTGAAAGATGGCCCCCGAGGGGGTTTCTTGTTATAGAGGTTCCAACCGAAGATTTTGAATCGAGGCACTGGGCGGTATGAGCGTGGAAAGACTCACTCCGGCAATGCAGCAGTATCTTGAGATAAAGGCAAGACATAAAGACGCCGTCTTATTTTTCAGGATGGGCGATTTTTACGAGATGTTTTTTGAAGACGCCGTCCTTGCCTCCGGGATTTTAGGCATCGCCCTTACCTCAAGGGACAGGGAGAGGAGAATCCCGATGTGCGGTATCCCGTATCATTCAGCGGGAACTTATATAGCAAAACTGGTAAAAGAAGGGCGTAAGGTCGCTGTCTGCGAGCAGACGGAAAACCCGAAAGACGCGGAGGGCGTTATCAGCAGGGCCGTTACAAGGGTTATAACCCCCGGCATGGTCATGGCCGAGGAACTTCTCCAGTCAAAGGCAAATAACTATGTGGCGGCCGCAACATGGAACGAAAAATCCGCGGGGCTTGCCTACGCGGACATTACAACAGGGGAGTTCAGGGTTTCGGAGTTTGGCTCCATGCAAATACTGCAGGATGAGATAAAAAGGATCTCTCCTTCCGAACTCGTCCTTCCCGAAGGGAAAAAGGAGGAGATTGCGCGGACGGAAGACCTTCTTTCCGAAAGATTTTTTCCAATAAAAAGCATAACGTATCTTGATAGTTACGACTTTAACGATAAGACTTCGCTTGAACGTCTGGCGAGCCACTTCAATGTCTCCTCTCTGGATGGTTTCGGGGTTTCCGGCTTTGGCGAGGGTATAAAGGCCGCCGGCGCCCTTCTTTATTATGCGGAGGAAACCCAGAAGACATCCCTCAGGCATATAAGAAAACTCACCCCGTACTATCCCGGCAACTTTTTGATACTGGACCATTCTACAAGAAAAAATCTTGAGATATTTGAAAATCCCGGGAACCCCGCCAAGGGAGGAACGCTTCTTTCCCTTCTCGATGAAACCAAAACCCCAATGGGCGGAAGAATGCTCAAGTCCTGGCTCAGTTTCCCGCTTCTTTCCACTGAAGAGATAAAAGGCCGTCTTGACAGCGTGGAAGAACTGGTGGAAAAAAGGCTTCAGAGGGAAGAACTGGAAAAGGCCCTTTCGCAGATCCACGACCTTGAAAGGATTATCGGAAGGATATCCGTAGGATGCGCTGGCCCGAGAGACTTGATAGCGCTCAAGGAATCGCTTGGAAAGGTCAGTGAGGTAAAAAGACTTCTGAAGACTTTTAATTCTTCCCAACTTTGCGCCGTTTTTCAGGCGCTTGACGAGGTTCCGGAGGTTATTGCCCTTATAGAAAGGTCCGTATGCGAAGCTCCACCGGCGACTATAAAAGACGGGGGTTTTATAAAAGATGGTTTTTCGGAAGAACTGGATAAACTGAGGAGGATAGGGGCGGAGGGGAAAGACTGGCTTTCTAATCTTGAGGCGCAAGAGCGGAAAAAGACGGGCATCTCAAACCTGAGGGTAAGCTACAACAGGGTCTTTGGCTATTACATTGAGGTAACAAGGACAAACCTGAAAAATATCCCTCCCGATTACACAAGGAAACAGACCCTTGTAAACGCAGAGAGGTTTGTAACGGAACAGCTCAAGGAGCGGGAAGAAAATATCCTGAACGCCGAAGAGAAACAGAGGGCCCTTGAAGAGGAGCTTTTTTCCCGGATAACGAAGGAGATTTCCATCCATGCCGGAAGGATTCAGGCAAGCGCCGGCCTGATAGCCACGCTCGATTGCCTCGCGTCGTTTGCCGTCGCATCGGCTGACAGGGACTATGTAAAACCCGAGGTAACAACCGGCGAGGCAATCATTATAGAGGAGGGCAGGCACCCCGTGGTTGAAAAAGACCTGGCCGGGGGATTTGTGCCAAACGACCTTTTGCTTGACTGCGAAGAAAACCAGATAATGATACTCACAGGGCCGAATATGGCGGGGAAATCAACCTATATAAGGCAGGTTGCGCTCATAGTTTTGATGGCCCAGACAGGGTGTTTTGTCCCCGCGAGGAAGGCTGCGATAGGGGTGGTAGACAGGATATTCACAAGGGTCGGGGCGGGAGACGACATCTCCAGGGGGCGCTCCACATTCATGGTGGAAATGAGCGAGACGGCAAACATACTGAATAACGCCACAAAAAAAAGCCTCATAATACTCGATGAGGTGGGAAGGGGCACCTCAACCTTTGACGGGTTGAGCATCGCGTGGGCGGTGGTTGAATATATCCACGACAGCCCCATCCTCCGCTCCAAAACCCTTTTTGCGACACATTATCACGAACTTACCGAGCTTTCCCTGACAAAGGAAAGGGTCAAAAATTATAATATGCTTGTAAAGGAATGGAACGATAAGATTATATTCTTGAGAAAGGTGGCTAAAGGGGGCGCAAGCAGAAGCTACGGTATTCATGTGGCGCGCCTTGCCGGCATTCCTTCTATTGTCATAGAAAGGGCAGACGAAATACTCAGAAACCTTGAAAGGGGGGAGTTAAACGAGGAAGGGCTGCCCAAGATTGCGAGGGGAAAGACCTTTAAGGGGCAGATGAATATCCCGAACCTCATTGGTTCGCCTGACGCGCCATGCCATGACGCGCCCGGTAATAACCCCCCCCTTAACCACGTTGACCCTATATGGGAGGAACTTAAAAAACTCGACGTAAACAATCTGACACCCGTAGAGGCTCTTAACATACTGGATAAAGTCAAAAAAATGCTGGGGGATGCTGGCGGATAAGTGACTTCATTTTCCAAAATATTGCGGACGTTCCGGACTGGAATTAAACCAGGGTTTTTTATCCTGGCGGCGTTTGTTATCTTCCTGTCCCAGAATGCCTTATCCCGGACAAACCCCGCAGTCGCACAGGTAAGCGGCATAAGACACTGGTCGGGCCCGAATTACACGAGGGTCACAATTGATCTGAGCCGGAAGGCCCAATACATATGGCGCCTCCTTGAGAAAGACCCGGCAATCGGCAAGCCGCGCCGCCTTTATATTGACATAGAGGGCGCAAAACTTGGGAGGGGCCTCAAAAAAGAAATCCCGGTTGAAGATGTTTTTTTGAAGTCAATAAGGGCGGGCCAGTACGATAAAGATACCGTAAGGGTTGTGCTTGATATCCAGACAATCAAGGACTACAGGGTTTTTCCACTGTCAAACCCCTTCAGGATCGTAATAGATATTCAGGGCGATGGTTTTAAAGCCAAACCCGCCGCCGAAAAAAAGGAAGGCCGGCCGGCCAAAGGCACAGCCGCCGTAAAAACCATCGTCATTGACCCCGGACACGGCGGCCATGACCCGGGGGCAATCGGAAAAGGAGGGCTCAAGGAAAAAGACGTAACCCTCAGAATTGCCAACCTCCTTAAAGACGAACTTGAGGGGAAACTCAAGGCCAATATAGTTGTCACAAGGAAAAAAGACACCTTTATCGCGCTCGATGAAAGGACCGCCGTCGCAAACAGCAAAGAGGCCGACCTCTTTATATCAATACACGCCAATGCCAGCCCGAAAAGGGAGGCCTCCGGGGTTGAGACCTACTACCTCTCTTCCAGCTGGGACAGGGACGCCATGATGGTTGCGGCAAGGGAGAATTCCTCCACAAAAGAGGAGATGGAGGATACCCTGCAGTACATCTTAAAGGACCTTCAGAAGACAGGAAGCCAGCAGGAATCAATCCGCCTCGCAACCGCCGTGGAGGAAGAACTTTCAGGCGCGCTTAAAAAAAATTACAGCGCCGTCGAGGCTAACGGCGTTAAGGGCGCGCTTTTTTATGTGCTTGTGAACTGCGATATGCCGAGCATACTTGTTGAGGTGTCATACATAAGCAACCCGCTTGAAGAAAAAAGGCTTGGAAGCGAAAAATATCTTGAGGAGATTGCGAGGGGAATCACCAACGGCATCTTAAAATACCTCAGCGCGCAGGGTGTCTGATTTTTATATGGGCGAAACATTTCTTCTGACCAGAGGGGACAAAAACGAATTAACGGCAAAGATAAAGGGGCATTTTGCCGCGCACGAGGAAGAGTTAAAAAAAACCCACCGAATCCCATCGGGCGGGCTTACTATCACCCGCTCCCACACCATTTTTGTAGACTCTATACTCTCGTCCCTTTTTAAAGCCATATCCGCAGAGGTTTCAGCCGGGAGGGATACCGCCCTTATCGCCCTGGGAGGCTACGGAAGGGGCGAGCTCAACATACGCTCCGACATAGACTTGATGCTCCTCTATAAAAAGGGGCTGACTGCGGAGATTGAACAGCTCACGCAGAAGATGCTCTATATACTCTGGGACGCCGGGCTTGACGTGGGATTTGCCATAAGGAAATCAGGCGAATGCATTGACCTTGCCAGAGAGGATTCCAAGACGATGACGTCTTTTCTGGATATAAGGTATCTTCTCGGCGATAACGGGCTCTTTACGGAACTTGAGGAAAGGGTAAAAAAACACCTTTTTACAGGTAAACCCCTCAGAAACTTTATTGAAGAAAAACTTGAGGAGAAAAAAACGAGGCACGAAAAATACGGGGGAAGCGTCTACATACTCGAGCCCAATGTAAAAGAAGGGGAGGGGGGGCTGAGGGACATCCACACGGCCACATGGGTTGTGAAGGCCAAAAACCAGGGGCAGTTTCTGCCGCTTGAAACAGGGCTTCTCACCGGGGCGGAAATAAGGTCCCTTGAGGAGGCAGGGGATTTTCTTCACTGGGTAAGAAACGACCTCCACTTTGAAACCAGAAGGAAAAAAGACCAGCTTACGTTCGAGCACCAGGAAAGGATTGCGGGCCTTCGGGGCTTCGTTGACAAAGGGCATGAACTGGCCGTGGAAGCCTTCATGCAGGAATACTACCGCCGCGCATCCGGTATAAAAAACACATCCGACCTTATAATATCAAGGTGTTTGAGGAAAAAGGACGCCGTATTCACCTTCATACGGAAAAAATCAAAGATAGACGAAAATTTTTCCACGCTCGGCGGGCTCCTTACGGTTGCCGGGGACGATGTATTCACAAAAAACCCGCCCTCCATTATGAAGGCATTTGAGCACTCGCAGTCTTTTTCGGTGGATATGGACCGGCGCACAAAGGACCTTATACTTAAAAACCTCGAAGTTATTGACGATGCGTTCAGAAGTTCGCCGCAGGCCGGAAAATCCTTCATGAATATCTTGAATGGGGAGAAGGTCTATGAAACGCTTCTTGAGATGCACACCCTCAAGGTCCTTGAAAGATATATCCCCGAATTCAGCGCAATAACCTATAAGGTCCAGCACGACCTTTACCATGTATACACGGTGGATATCCACTCCCTTTTTGCGATAAGAGAGCTTGAGAGGTTAAAAACATCCTACAGAGGGGAATTCGCGCTTTTATCAGACCTTTTTTCCGAGGTCAAAAATCCAGAGATACTGATACTTGCCGTCCTTCTGCATGATATAGGGAAGGCGCTCGGCAAGGGGCATGCGCAAAAGGGGGCGGCGGTTGCGCCGGAGATATGCAAAAGGATAGGGCTTACCGAAGACGACACTAACCTTGTGACATTTCTCGTGAAAAACCACCTGCTTCTTGCCGACACGGCCCAGTACAGGGATATGCACGATGAAAAACTCGTTATCGAATTTGCCAGGACTGTGGCGGACGCCGGGAGGCTTACCCTTCTTTATCTCCTTACGTTTGCCGACGTGAGGGCGGTGGGCCCCGAGGTCTGGAACCAGTGGAAGGGGACGCTTTTTATGGAACTTTTCTTCAAGGGAATGACTGTTCTTGAGAGGGGAAGCTTTGAGGCGGAAGAGGCTGGAGCGAAAATTTTAAGGATAAAGGAGCGGGTAAAAGAACTCCTCAATGAAGAGGCGGACGCCTTTGCCGTTGAAAATTATTTCACGCTCCTTCCCACGAGATACTTTCTTGCAAACGGCCCCGAGGCCATATCCGCCCACATAAAGATTGTAAGAAGCCTCAGGGGGGAACCATATGTAATGAACGTAACACAGGTTACCGAGAGGGAATACACTGAGCTTACCGTCTGCACACATGACATACACGGCCTTTTTGCCATGATCTCGGGGGTAATGGCGGCCAATTCCGTAAACATACTCGGCGCGCAGATTAACACCTTAAAAAACGGAATAGCCCTCGATATCTTTCAGGTCGAGAGCGCTTTCGGGGAGCTTATAACGGATGAACTTAAGATTAAAAAGATTGAAAAAAACCTCCACGAGGTCATAAGCGGAAAGGTTAAAGTGGCGGCGCTTGTTGAAAAGGTGAAGCCTTCCATACTCGACAAGAAAATAAAGCCAAAAGTGCCCACATACGTGGAAATAGACAACACCATCTCCGATACCTTTACGGTCATAGACATACACACCCAGGACAGGCTCGGACTGCTTTACAGGATATCTTCCACCCTTATGAACCTCGGGCTTTATATATATATCGCAAAGATAGCCACCAAGGGGGACGGGGCGGCGGACATATTCTACGTAAAGGACATATTCGGGCAGAAGATATATAACAAAGACGCGCTTGAAGATATCGAGGGCACCCTTAGAAGCAACCTTGCCTGAACTATGGCCCGAACTATGACTGGAAAAAAGAACGGGGACATCACCATCGCGGATTATCTCAATACTCTTACAGTTGAGAAGGGGATTTCCCTGAACACAAAAGAGGCTTACGGAAGGGACCTTAAAAGGTTTTTTGACTATCTGAAAGAGGCTGGCAAAGGGCCAAAGAAGGCAGCGCCCGGCGATATATCGGGCTTTCTTCTTAAACTTAAAAGAGGCGGGCTTTCCGCAAGGTCTTACGCGCGGACGCTTATAGCAGTCCGGGGCTTTTACCGCCATCTTCTAAGAAATAACATAATCAAAAATTCGCCGTGTTCATACATAGACGTCCCTTCTTTCAATAAAAAACTTCCCCGGTATCTGAGTTTTGAAGAGGTAAGCGGCCTTCTTCAAAGCGCCGATACCAGGGCAAAAAACGGTTTAAGGGACAAGGCAATGCTTGAGGTCCTGTATGCAACAGGACTTCGGGTATCGGAACTTGTAAACCTAAGGCTCAACGACCTTAATCTTCAGGCCGGGTATCTTAAGGCATTGGGCAAGGGCAATAAAGAAAGGCTTGTCCCCCTCGGAGAGGAGGCCATGAGATGGCTTAAGCGCTATATAGAAGGGGGGAGGCCCCCGGCGCTGAAAGGGGGGTTCAGCCCCTACCTTTTTATAACAAACAGGAAGACCCGGATGACCAGGAAACATTTCTGGCATTTAATCAAACGCTTCGGCCAGAGGGCCGGCATCCCGGCTGAAAAGATAAAACCGCACGCTATCCGGCATTCTTTTGCAACGCATCTGCTTGAAGGGGGCGCCGACCTGAGGGCTGTTCAGGAGATGCTCGGACACGCGGATATATCAACCACCCAGATATACACCCACATAGCCGCCGAAAGACTTAAAAAACTGCACAAAAGGCATCATCCGAGGGGATGATAGGCGAGGGGATAGGGGGGATAGAAAACAGGACGAAGGGCCAACGGGCCAAAGGAAAGGAATGGATGGGTTTTTGAACGTTGTCCGGGGCGGCCAGGAGAAATGTAACATAATATATATTATGCGACACGCTGCCGGGAGATGCCTTAACCCGCGGCCTCTCTCTCTGAAACAATCATTCTATTACAACGTTTGTAAGTGTCCTTTTAACGCCCTTGATCGCCTGCATCTTTTTAATCACCACATCCCCAAGGACCTTGAAGCTTGAGGCCTCAACAAGGACTATCACATCGTAAGGCCCCGTTACCATCCTGGCATCCCTTACCCCGCCGATACTCCTCAACTTTTCCACTGCCGCGGCAGATTTACCGTGTTCGCATTCAACAAAGACATAGGCTTCTACCATGATTGCCCTCCCGTTTAGATGGTTAAAGACATGATAATAAGTGTTAATAAAATGTTATAATACCTTAATATTTAAGCAATTTTTTGATATTATCATAGAATTTACGGGAATTTGCTAATCAGACGCCCCAGACCCTTCTGGCCAGACCATTCTGGCCAGACCATTCTGGAATGATAATCACTGGAATTCTAATCAATTGCATATGATTTGGCAAGATAAACTATACTGAGAGGGAAAATATGGCGCCCCCGAGACGATTCGAACGTCCGACACACGGATTAGGAATCCGTTGCTCTATCCATCTGAGCTACGGGGGCTTTGGTTTAAGGCAGGGACAGTCATTGCAAGCCGTTTTTATTTTAGAAACGTAACACCTTTATCAAAACTGAACTATCAAAACTGCACCAGGGAAAATACCTTCTGGGGGCTGAGTCTTTCCCTTCCTTTAAGTTCGGTAAGTTCAACCAGAAAAGCGCATTCTATAATCTTTCCTCCTGCCTTATTGACAAGGTCAACCACGGCCCTTGCCGTGCCTCCTGTTGCGAGAAGGTCGTCCGCT
>Ga0209521_10002351_pt1 | contig 15479 bp, 12 predicted proteins | sample Rifsed19ft4_FD_184016 | JGI IMG/M metagenome (GOLD analysis project Ga0209521, IMG submission 184016) | Soil microbial communities from Rifle, Colorado, USA - sediment 19ft 4 (version 2) | ecosystem: Environmental > Terrestrial > Deep subsurface > Rock core/Sediment | place: Rifle, Colorado...
GCTGTGAGCTTCACGGAATACCTCCTCAAGGGTTGCACTGTCCTTTGGGTTCTTCTCAAGACGGAGAAGTCCGTCATTGAGCCTCTGCACATGCTCACCCCCCTCTGCCTTGAATAAATCTCGGAGTTCTTTGTCTTCAATCATTGTCACACCATTTTCTTCAGTTCCTGTGCCGCTTCATTCAGCCTCTGTATCCCTATCTTTGTCTGGCTTATGCCTGCCGCTGTCTCCTTTGCACCTGTATTAATGTTGTTCATAGCCTCTGTAACCTGTTTTATTGCTGCAGCCTGCTGTTTCATGTTAAGTGACACCTGCTGTGCATTCTCATATACATTGTTCGCTATACCTGATAACGAGCCGAAAGACTCCCCTGCCCTCTGGGCAATCTGTGCCACATCCTCCACAGTCTTTGTCCCCGCCTCTGTTACCATTACAGCAGAATTGGTAGCCTTCTGAATATCTGCTACAATCGTGTTCACCTTCTCTGCTGACTTCTTACCCTGATCTGCAAGCTTACGCACCTCCTGAGCAATTACGGAAAAACCCTTTCCGCTCTCTCCTGCCCTCACAGCCTCAACTGCGGCGTTTAGTGCAAGCATGTTAATCTGCCCTGCAATGTCCGTTACCATATTTGCTATACCCCCGATTTGCCCTGTCTGCTCGCTCAATTTAAGTATCTGCTCTCCTATCGCACCAACCTTCTGTTTGAGGTTAGACATACCGGCTGATGCCTGATTCGCCATCTTGATACCATCCTCAGTGGTTGAGAGTGCCTGTTTTGATATTACTGTTACTGCATCTGCCTGCTCGGCAGACCTCCTCGTTGAGACACTCAGTTCATCCATAGTCGTAGTAGTCTCACTTACAGATGCTGATTGTGACTGTGCTGTCCTTTCATGCTGTTCAACTGTTGAGGCTATCTCTGTTGATGTGGAGGAGAGGGAGCTTACAGCACTATTGATTGAGCGTTTTATTGAGCCTGTTATCAGAAAAGATATGCCAAACAAAACTATAATGCTGACTGCGGTAATAAGCATCGTTGTTATCCATGACTGCTTTCCTACCTTCATACTCTCTTCATAACTTGATTTTGCAAAATCCTCCTTTGAGAGATGCAGTTTTGCAATATTATCTTCTATTGCATCCTGCATCTTCTGGGTCTCTGTCATTGCAAGCCTGAAGGCATCCTCTTTTGAAAAGCCATCGCTTAAACTCAATACCTTTTTATAACTCTCATGAAGCGTATTCCAGTTTGATATAATTGACTTAAAATAATCATTTTCTTTATTCCTTAATTTATAAACCTCTTCATTCTTCAAATGAGAGTCTATTCCAAGGTCTATCTGCTCCATTTCTTTCTTTAATTCCTCCATCTCTTTTACGCTACTTGTCCCGATATGCTGAAACACCTTCAGACGATGGTCCCTTATATCTTTTCTCAGCTTAATAAATTCATTAAGAGGGATAAGGTTTTCATTGTAGATATTATCTACGTGCTGTGCTATTTGATTGATATTTTTCAATCCCATATATCCTTCAATAATAAAAACAACAGATAAAATAATGAAAGTTATAAGAAGCTTTTTTGTTACTGTGAGTCTTTCAAACCATTTCATACATCCTCCTTTGCCCCTCACCCTAACCCTCTCCCGCAAGGGGCGAGGGAACATAAATATTGCCCCTCCCTTGATGGGAGGGGATTAAGGGGAGGGTGACGATTATTTCTCTTTTGCTTTTTTATAAAATCTGCTGTCAATAAAACCTTCTAAATCCACCTTTTCAATAATCCCTGCCTGAACAGCAATATCAGCTATCTTCTGAAAATCCGATATTTCAGGATTGAGGTTATCAAATAGGATTCTATCAGTTGGATTCTTCAATCCCTCCCTGACAACCTCTTCATCATGCCCCATATATTTTTTTGCAATTGCAGAGACACTGTTTAACTTGGTTTCACGCTTATCCTTTTCAATGAACTTTCCTGAACGAATCAGGCTCTCAACCCATTCCTGCACAGCAGATATATTCTGTTTTAAAAACTGATTTCTGACAACAACAATGCACTCTACATGATTATCAATAATATCCTTTGTCAGGACAAGCACCCTCCCGACTCCATGAAGATGAGCCTTTGCACCAAAAGGCTCTGCTACTATGAAGGCATCTATCCTGCCGAGCTTCATGGACTCTTCCATATACGGAGGGTCAACGACTGTAGCATCAACATTTTTCAATGAAAGCCCCTCTTTACGCAAATATTTATCCAGAAGGGCGACATGAGTTGCCTTTCTGTGGGGAATTGCAACCTTTTTATCTTTTAACCCTGTGGCAGAATGAATATCAGAATCCTTTTTTACGGTTATTGCAGAGCCGTTTCTGTGGGCAAGCAAAACTGTCTTTATATCCGAGCCTGTATTGAACATATCCATTGCAAGTGTAGATAGGATAAATCCTGCATCTATAACACCTGCATTTAATGCACCTGCCATATCATCCCACTTTTTAAACATCTTAAGCTCAACATTTACCTCTTTAAATTTTTCATTATCCCTTTCATGCGATACCACAAGTGTAAGATGATCAAGGATTGGCAGATAACCGACCTTGATTGTAGTTTTTGCAGAGACATTTATAGGAATAAGTAGTAAGAAAATCAAAAATATTAAACACAAATTCGTTTTCATAATAAACCTCCCTCTTTTGTGTCATTCCGAGCAGAGCGAGGAATCTCGCTTTTAAGATTGCTTCGCCTTTGGCTCGCAATGACATTTTCATTATTCCAAAATTGTTACGCTTCTTCATCTACAAACAATTCTTTATTTGTGAGTATCTTTTTTAAGTCAAGGATGCTGAGCATCTTGTTATTATATGGAAACTCTCCTTTTATATACTCATGGTTTATATCGCTGACTGCCGCAGGGACAGGCCTGAACTCTGATGGGCTTATATTTATAACCTCAAGGACATCGTCTACTGTCACACCCACAATGAGGTCGTTTATATGTGCTACAATTATCTTCCCTTTATCTCTGCCCTTTACTGGCAGGTTTAAAACACCCCTGATATCCACGAGTGTAAGTATATCCCCGCGAAGGTTCATATCTCCAACTATATGCGGAGGTGTACAAGGAACAGGCATTATATCCCTCGTCTCTAAAAACTCCTTTACCGTATCAAGGCTCACACCATAGTATTCTCCATTCAAACTGACAACTGATATAGGTATCTGATTGGCAGGGGCAAGGCTCTCATAAGGCTGCATCAGACTTATTGCCCGCTGATGGAAAATAGCCATATCTTCAGGGGAAAACCCTTCAAATGCAGAATGCGGAGTGCGGAGTGCGGAATGTTCAATCGGTAATGTTTCTAATTCTGCATTCCACAATCCGAATTCCGCACTTATAATTGTTTTGTGATTGAGGAGCATGATAATCTCCCCTCCAATCTTTGCCTCGCCTTCTATAAAATGCGGATAAATATCCTTTTTGCCATAGGTTAGTGCAGGCTCAATATCAGATTCAGGTATGCCGACCACATCATGGACACCATTAACTATAATACCTATGAAGATGCCTTCTGACTCAAGGATAATAATACTGTCAGTTAGATGGTAAGGCTTCTGTCCATGTCCAAATCTGATACTCAAATCCATCACAGGGAGAATTTTTCCTCTAAGATTGAAGACTCCAACAATATATTGAGGTGATTCTTCTACAGGTGTCAGTTCAGGAAGCCATAAAATCTCCCTTACTGACAGGGAATCTACTGCAAAGCGGTGGTTATTGAGTGTAAAGATGAGAAGGTGCTTAATTGTAGGCATATTTACACCTCCAGTCATAGTTTATTTTATCATTTCCTCAACATGCATTATTAATTCCTCTATTGTCAGTTCAGTATATGGCTCTATCCGTTCATCTGATGGTAATTTCTTAAGGAGATTCAATGCTGAATTTCTCATCTTAAATGCCATCTCTCTATCCCCCTTTCCCTCGTATATAACCCCCATCTCAAGATATGCAGGGATATGAGAAGGATTGAGATATATCACCTTCTTTAACATCTCCTCTTCATCTTCAAGCCTCCCATTTTCACGGGAAATCTGTGCAAGGAGATAGTAAGGTTCAGCATTAAACTTATCAATCTCTATTGCCTTTTTTAAATGGGACTCTGCCTTCTCATATTCACCTATATTCGCATAGGTCTGACCTATGAGACGGTGTGCATCAAAGTATTCAGGATTCGTTAGTAAGATATATTCTAACTTCTCAATTGTCAATGGATAATTACCTTTATTATATAGCTCCTTTGCCTCAGACATAATTGATTGCGGAGTGCGGTTTTCACGTTGCGTAACAGGTATAAAGGGAATTTGCGGTATTTTGGCTTCCAACTTCTGGCTTCTAACTTCTACCCTCTGACTTCTGGATTTCAACTCCTCACTCCTAACTCCTAACTCCGAACTTTTCTTATACACCACTGACTCTGGAAATACCTTCGGTCTCAGATTGGCAATAGCTTGCTGGGGCAGTTCTGCATGTCCTGTCATCAAATAACCACCGTCATTAAGTGTTTCATTTAATTTTGATATAACTTTGGAAACCACATCTGGAATAAAATATATAAAGACATTCCTGCATAGAATAAGGTCCATATCGTGGAGCATTGATTTATAGTCAGGATAATCATCATTGATTAAATCAATATGTTCAAAATTCACCATTTCAATAATACCTTTATCAATTTTCCATCCATCCTTAACCTTCCGAAACCATTGCTTCTTTACATCTTCGCTTACCATGCGGAATGACCAATCCCTGTAAAAACCAAGTCTTGCTTTTTTTATAGCAGCTTCATTAATGTCGGTTCCAAGGATAAGGATGTCCCACCCCGCTAATCCCCCCTCACCCCCCTTTACTAAAGGGGGGGACTTCTGTATGTCTCCATTTACTAAAGGAGGGATTTCTGTATGTCCCCCTTTGAAAAAGGGGGATTCAGGGGGATTTTTAATCAATTCATTCAAAAGGATGGTAATGGAATAAGCCTCCTCTCCCGTTGAGCATCCCGCACTCCATATCTTGAGCGTCTTGTCTTTCATTTGTTTTTCAATCAGCTCAGGGAGGAGATAGTTTTTTAAAAGTGAGAACTGTCCTTTGTCTCTGAAAAAATATGTTTCACCGGTTGTTAAGGAGGTGATAAACTCCTGACATTCAGGCTTATTCTTATCTGAATTTAGTAATTGGTAGTATTCATTCTCAGAGGAAAGCCTGAGAATCTTAATCCGAGAGGAGATTGTATCAATCAGCTTTTTATTGTCCTGCTCCCTTATGTATAAACCGCTCTTCTCTGAAATAATCTGCCTGAATAACCGCAAAAGTGCATTATTCATGAGCTATTCTATAACAAAAGAAATGACGGAGGGGATAAAAAGTGCTATTATTTTAAAAATATGTATGAGGAGGATTTAGTCTGCTAAAGGTTATAGTTTTTATAAAACAGGTGCCAGATACCAGCTCAAAGGCTGGGGTTAATCCAGACGGCACTATAGACCGTGCAAGGGCTAAAAGGATGCTCAATCCATTTGACCGCTATGCTCTCCAGAAAGCCCTTGAGATTAAGAGAGATTCAGGTGCCGAAGTAACCTGCGTTGCTATGGGGCCACCTCCTGCAGTGGAAGTCCTCATAGAGGCATTTGAACATGGTGCTGATTACGGCATTCTTCTTACTGATAAGAGACTTGCCGCAAGTGATACACTTGCAACTGCATACGCACTCCATAAGGTAGTTCATTATCTCGGCGATTTTGATGTTATCCTTACAGGACTTCAAACAACAGATGGAGATACAGCACAGGTTGGACCACAGATTGCTGAAAGGCTTAATATTCCGCAAATCACCTATTGCGAACATCTTTCAATCTCAGGCAGGATTTTTAAGGGACAGAGAATAGTAGAGGGTGGAAATCAGGAGATTGAAGTTCATTTGCCTGTCTTGATAACAGTTGCAAACTCTGCCACACCGCTTGATTACAAGCGTTTTGCAGATGTGGCGGCAGTCAAGGAATTCCTTCGCCACCCTGAAGAAAGGGATAAGCGCATAAGAACAGTCTCCCTTGATACTATTGGTGCTAATCCAAACCGCACAGGTCTTTTAGGAAGCCCTACAGTCGTTGGCAAGACATGGAAGATTGGAGATGTCGGCGGAAGCTGTATTGTCTTTAAAGGTGAAAGTATTGAACGGGAGGTTGATGAACTTATGGAACGGCTCCGAACTGATGGCCGCGGTGTGGAGGAACTGATTAATGCCTAATCCGCATAATGTGGCAGTGGTAGCCGAGCAGTTTCACGGCAGCCTTCAGCAGATAACATCTGAACTTATAGGTGCGGCACGATTCCTTTCTGAAAAATTAGGGACTGGAGTCTCATGCTTTTTATTAGGGCATGAAATCACACAGCTTGCTGAAAGACTTGTCCATCAAGGGGCAGATGAAGTGATTGTTATAGATGCTCCCCAATTAAAAGAATATGCAACTCTTACATACAGACGGGCAGTTATTGGCATCCTTGAGCATCTGGGGACACCGCCTCAAATAGTCCTTATGGGTTCAACTACAATAGGGAGAGACCTTGCACCCCGCATAGCGGCATATTTAGAGACCGGACTGACGGCAGACTGCACTGAATTTGATATAGGAGATTATGAGCATAAGGGGAAAGCTGACCCATCAAAGACTGGAAATTTTAAAAATATTCTTTATGCGATTCGTCCAAGTTTTGGCGAAAGCCTGAAGGCACGAATACTTGGTCCTTGGAAAAATCCTCAGATGGCGACAGCACGGATAGGCGTGGTGCAGGCACTACCTCTTGATACATCGCGCAAGGGCAAAATATATAATATATCCGTTAATTTCAAACAGGAGGACTTGAGGATAAAGGTGTTGAAAACTGTCAGGGATGTCTCTGTCTCGGTTAACCTTACCGAGGCTAAGGTGATAGTTTCAGGCGGTTATGGGCTTGGGGAGCCAGAGGGATTTGAGGTTGTCCGAGACCTCGCATCAGTTTTTAAAAATTCTGTTGTGGGGGCAAGCAGGCGGGCTGTTGACAGCAGCTGGATAGGATATGCCCATCAGGTAGGTCAGACAGGCAAGACTGTGCGTCCTGACATATATATCGCACTCGGCATATCAGGGGCTATACAACACAGGGTTGGCATGGCAAATTCAAAGCTCATTATAGCTGTCAATAAGGATGCCGATGCACCGATATTAAAGTTTGCCCATTATGGTATAGTTGGAGACCTCTATCAGGTGGCACCACTTTTAAAGAAGGCGTTAATAAAAATGGGAAAGGAAAAGGTTCAATAATTATGAAGCGGATTGAATATGATGTCCTGTTTGTAGGCGGAGGCATTTCGTCTCTTAGTGCTGCCCACAGGCTTGTTGACCTTGCGAAACAGGGAAAGGCATCGCTCCGCATTGCTATCTTTGAAAAGGGAAAGGATTTTGGCTCCCATATATTGAGCGGTGCTGTATCAAATCCGAGAGCTATCAGAAAGCTCTTTCCTGATTACGAGACAAACGGCTTCCCCATTGAAGGAATATGCAAAGAAAGTCATGTGATGATGCTTGGGTGTAAAAAGGTATGGGAGATTCCATCTATAATATCCCCTCCTGAGATGAATAAGCTCGGCTATCTTATCCTGTCATTAAGCGATGTGGTCAAATGGATGGCTTCAAATCTCATAGAAAAGGTGAAGGATTCCCCATCAATAATTGTTGACCTTTATAATGGTTTCCCGGCAACTGAAGTAATCTACAACGGCAGCCGCATAGAGGGGGTAAAGGTTGACAGCACAGGTAATGCAGAAAATGACAACTGTTATGGCAAGGTGACTGTTTTCGGAGATAAAGGCTTTCTCTCCAGAGATATTATAACAAAATTTAATCTCACGCAATTGCCGCAGAAGTGGGCTGTTGGTGTTAAAGAGATATGGGAAACCCAAAATGATTTTTCAGGGAAGGTATGGCATACAATAGGATACCCGCTCCTTGACGGGAGCTTCGGCGGAGGCTTCGTATATGGTCTGAAGGATAAAAGAATCGCCATAGGCATGATAGTTGGGCTTGATTCAGAAAACCCTGCCCTTCACCCTCCGCAGATATTACAAAACCTTAAAAAGCATCCTTGGATGCAGGGGATGATAAAAGGCGGAAAGATATTGAAATATGGTGCGGCATTGGTTCCGGAAGGGGGCTGCTATTCGCTTCCGAGAGAGTTTTCAGTTGATGGCGGAATGTTAATAGGAGATGCGCTTGGCATATTAAACCTTAAAGGTTTTTCTGGAATTGACAAGTCTATGGAAAGCGGCATGACTGCCGCTGATATTATCTTTGAGGCTGTGCAAAAGAAGGATTTCTCAATCAGCATCTTGGGAAATTTCAAGCAAAGACTTATGGAAGGATGGGTGGGAAAAGAGCTTAATGATGCCCGATACTACCGCTACGCATTCCATGAGAATAAAAAGATTTTCGGTGATTATCTGCCAAAAATTGTAAAGGGGCTTGATGAATCAGGCATTATTATTGGATTCCTGAAGGCATTTATAAGCGACCCTCTTGGAACAATAGGCTCTGCGATAAATTTAAGGAAAATGATGACAGGAACAAAAGACATTGGGACTGTCAAATGGGAGGAAGACCGAAAATACAGCAAAGTGGATTATAAGGCTAAAAAAATGATTGAACCTGAAGGCTTCAATAAGAATACTATCTATTCTACAGCCGATGTTGTGTTCTATGCCTCTACACATTACCACATCGGCAACAGGCATATAGATGAGTTCAGTGCCGATGTCTGCAAAAGTTGCATTCAAAAATACCACTCATGTGGAAATGAAGTACCATGTGTCGGGGACTGCACTGCTGAAGTCCATCAGATACACATCAAGGATAATGAGAAATTCCATTTCATGAATCTGGAGAATTGTGTTCAGTGCCGAACATGCGAAATTGTATGCCCTGAAAATAATCTGAAGGTCAACCCTGCCGAGCATGGGAGCGGACCAGATTTCTCAGGGCTGTAAATATTATGAAAAATTTACTGCGAATAACACAAAGAAAAAGATAAGAGCATTAAACACAAATGACACGAATGGAACAAATTACACGAATATTTTGGTCTTTTTATTTGTGTCATTCGTATATTCGTGGAATTCGTGTTCTATATTCTGTTTTATAAGTCTTCGTGGAGCTTCGTGGTAAAAATTATTTTGGTTTTGGCTTGGATGGTCGGGGTGAGAGGATTTGAACCTCCGACCTTTCGGTCCCGAACCGAACGCTCTGCCAGGCTGAGCCACACCCCGACTTTAAGTTAGCCGTTAACAACCTTCTTTAAATTATCAACTGTAGCCAAATTATAGTCAACTTTTTTGTAGATTTAATTATTTTTATAAAGCCCCCTACCCTCTTTAAAAAAATCTTAAAATCTTTATTTTAATAATAACATTTTTATTGTAATATTGAAACATAATGCAAATACTAAATTTAGGAAGATGAAAGTACTTTTTATCTCACCAACCTATTTTAGCAAAAAATCTTTTATTGGCGGGGGGGAGCGGTATGCTTATGACCTTGCAAAGGCAATGTCTAAAAAGGCAGAGGTTTTATTCTTAAGTTTTGCCGAGGAAACTTCCTCGTATGCCGACGGCAATCTTAAAATTGAATATATTAACAAAACTTGTCAAATTGTCCCTTTTTCATTGAAATTCCTGAAATTTTTATACTGGTCTGATGTTATACACTGTTTTCAGGCATATAATTTTGTTACTGATATATCGGTGATTTTTGGAAAAATCTTAAAGAAAAAAATATTTATCACTGATATCGGCGGTGGCAGTAAATATTCATTGTCATATCATCTGCCTATACTTAGACAAAGCGACGGCTTTTTTCTGATTTCGGAATATTCCCGAAATTTATGGAAACAGTCGTCTGTAAAATTGAGACCCGATAATTTGAATGTAATATATGGCGGGGTTGATACAGAGAAATTCTCTCCTGATAACAGCGATAGGTCTGAAACTGCTCTATTTGTAGGAAGACTCCTTCCTCATAAAGGAATTGATTATTTGATAGATGCAGTTACAGACTCATTCTCTCTTGATATTGTGGGTAATGTATATAATGAAAGATATTTTAACTTATTGAAAGAAAAAAGCCGGAATAAAGCAATAAAATTTCATACAGATACAAACGATGAAAAATTAGTGCAGAAATATCGCAATTCTCTTGTAACGGTTTTGCCTTCTGTATATAAAGACTGCTATGGAAATTATACCAATGTGCCAGAATTATTCGGGCTTGTTGTATTAGAGTCAATGGCGTGCGGAACACCTGCAATTGTTACAGATGTCGGTTCTCTCCCAGAGATTGTTGATGATGGAGTTACAGGTTTTATTGTCCCTCCAAATGACCCCTCTGCCATCCATGATAGAATTGAATATCTAAGGGCAAATTCTGATATTGCCCACACTATGGGCATTCAGGGAAGAAAGAGAGTGATGGAGCGATTTACATGGGATGTTGTTGCAAACAAATGCATTGAGTTCTATGGACAAAGGTAATATTTTAATACCACCATGATGGACTGCTGTCCCACTCTTCAGGATAACATTTGCTGCACAGAGAAAGGTCTCCCCTCTGATGCATAAGATGTTTATCCCTTATATCATGCAGCGCCTTGCTATTCCATATATCTATGAGTGACTGATTATTAACATCTCCGAGTGTTATAGAACAGTCCCAATCTTTACAGCAGAGAGCAACCTTGCCGTCGTTACAAATAATCAATTCGTTCCAAAGCCTGAAACATGGGACAGGCTTTAATCCTGAAGGATTAATAAACGGCTCAACACCTCTTGCCATATCTGAATAACCCCCAAAATTGACAGAGTCCACAATACCTTCCCACTTTTGCCTGAATGCCTCAACTTCATGCATGTTATCCTTCATCGCAACAAACTGGACAGCAATAAAGGGTATAGATGCCCCCCTTTTCTTTCTGAGGCGGAGTAATTCTTTAATATTTTGTTCTGCCTGCTGAAAACCCTTGTTTCTTCTTATGGCGATGTAGGTCTCTTGTGTAGCGGCATCCAGACTTACTCCTATGGCGTTGACCTTGTTTTCAAATAATATCTCCATCTTCTCATTATTAAGGAGTAGCCCATTTGTTAAAATGGATATATTGATGCCTTTAGATTTTGCTCTGATATATGATAAATATCTTCCAATATCCGACTGAATAAAAGGCTCACCGAACAAAAATGGGAGGATTCTTCTGGCTCCCCCCTTAACGGATTCATCAATAATCCTCATAAAAAGGTCAAAATTCATCTTTCCAATGCCTCGTTTCATTTGTCTCCTTGGACACATTATGCAGTCTAAATTACAGGAATTGGTCAGTTCAATAACAACATCAGAGGGAAAAGATAGAAACCTTTTCATTTTTAACTGCCGTATCCCTTTTCTAAAGGTATTAACATGGCATATTTTTTTTAAAAGGGACCTTTCAATAATCCTTACTTTATTTTTTAATTTTATAATCATTTATTTTCCAACATTTCTCTGTAGAGATTTTCTATCTTGTCAACCATTTTATCTACAGAAAAATTCTCATGTATATGTTTCTCTGCCATTATTCCCACTTTTTCCATCTCTTCCGGGTCATTTAAAAACTTGATAATCAATTCAGCCAGCTTTAATGAATTACCCCTTTCATAGAGATAACCTATTTCAGGTCCGGTTATGATTTCCTGAGGACCACCGGCATCTGTGGCAATCACCGTCTTTTTAAGCGCCATCCCCTCACATATAACAAAACCGAATGGTTCAGGATTAATTGATGCATGAACAAGGATATCCATAGCATCAATATAGTCCTGAACATTTTCATGAAAACCTGTAAAAACAATTGAATCCTCCAACCCTAAACTCTTAGTCATATTTAATAATTCATTTTTATAGCCAGTCTCTATGTTGAACATTTCATCTCCTACAATCAAAAACTTAATATTTGGCATAACTTTTTTTATCCTGTATGCAGCATCAATAAAAAAGGCATGCCCTTTCCACCTTTGAATCCGCCCAACTATTCCAACTACCTTCTCCGCAGGTTTTATGCCAAGCATATCTCTTATCTCTTTACCTTTGGCTGTATCGGGATTAAATTCTGAAAGGTCTATCCCGGGATAAATAACGATAATATTTTTACGGTCTGGAGAGATTCTCTTTTGAAGCGAGGCAGTGTAAAAAGAATTGGCAATTATATAGTCGGAAGGAATCATAGTTGCAATTTTATCAATCATATCAAATTTTCGGGAGCATGTATGTTGAAACCATACTCTTCGCCGCTTAGCAATCAATGCAGCCAGCCCGCCATAAATATAACCCATGCTGGAATTTCCATGCACAATATCAATTTCCTTATCCTTAATAAAGCTGATTATCTTATGAACTGCCTGTAAATATTTCCATATATACCTTAACCGTCCTGCATCATAAACATAAACAGGAATACCCAATTTAAGGATTTCCTTTACAAAAGGTCCATCTTTCAAGAAAAACACAAAAGGTTCACAAACATCCCTGTTGTGAAATTTGACAAGATTATAAAGAACCCTCTCTGCCCCTCCTCTCTCGGCAACAGGAGAAATATATAATACTCTGATAGGTTTTTTCATTTTTTCAAATAGCCTCTATCCAGAGCCATGCCTGCTCTTGCCCTCTATGTTCATCTAATGACATATTCAGATCTTCCTCTGAAAGTTTATTTCTGCAAATTTCCATATACTTTTTTATATCTTTTTTCTGTACAGTAATTTTTGAGATTATATGAGTTTTTCTAAATCTTTCCTTAATTTCTATCTCAACCTTATCTACAGGGATATTATTAGAATTATGAACTTCAATAAGCAAATCACATTGCAAAATATGAGGCGACTTTACTGGGTCTATTAAATTATACTCACCTCCTTCAATATCGCAGATTATAAGAACACCTCTCTGGGATAGCTTATTAAGTATTTTATTTGAACAACTGCTTCGGATAATAACATTTTTAATATTGTTGATCTTTGATAGCCTTGCCTGGAGTTTCCTGGCATATGAACTTATATCATAGGAGTAAACCTCAGCTTTAGAAATAGCTTTAGCTAATCCAATTGCATAATATCCTTCATCCGAACCGATATCTATGATGCGAAAATATTTTTTTTCAGCTATAAATTTATTGATTAATTCGTGTAATTCTGATTCATAACTTCCTATCCATCTATTGGTAATCAACCCGAAAACATTCTCATTGAAATATTGCAACCCTTTAAATGGTCCGCTTAATACTTCAATATGATTATCGGTATAGAGTTTTCTTGAAATCTCGCCCTGAAACTTAAAAAATTTGTCGCGACTCTGTTTTCTAATTCGATAGCCGTCAATAAGATATCCAAGCCTTGGGTATAGCTTAAAAACCAGAAATCTCAATTTTTTTTTACTAATCCACATTGTGTTCTTCATGGTTATTTATTTTTTAAAGGCATGGTCAAGATACCTCTCTATCATTAGCCTCTCTGAAAAATATTTTTCATACGCTTCTTTTCCTCTCTTTCCCATATTCTTTCTCAATGTATCATCATCTGCCATTCTAACTACATTTGCCACAAAAAGAGCTTTATCTGTTGATGGTGAAAGCAGAGTGAAATTTTCCTGCAGAAAAATATCATCTGTCAAGAAACCGTTTGTTGAAACAACGGGAACCCCATGCTTAAGGGCTGTCATTAATGTTGTTCTTCTTGAGGAGATACCGTCAATCAGCGGAAGTAAAAATATATCTGTAATTGAAAGGTATCGCGATACATCTTCACTACTGCAGTAACCCGTGCAAAAAATCCTTTCTCGTAAATAATCAGGTAATTCTTTTATATGGGCAGATATTGTCGTTTCATCCTGCCCTATTACTATTAATCCAGCATTGTATCCCTTCTTAATTAAAAATTCCAGAGAGGCTATCACATAGTCAACCATTTTGGCATAATGGAAAGAGCCGAAAAAGGTGAGGATGAGCCTATTTTCAAAACCTACAGGTATTTTAAATGTAGAATCTTTTGATACTATCTTAATATTAGACGATACTGGAATCCATTTAAAATTGCTCCTCCTCCAGAAAAAAAACCTTTTCAGCATCCTCTCCCAAACCTTAATTGAAACACCAATCCTATCGCTCCCAATAATCAAAAAGAAAAGCATTAATCTCTGAACTATTGATATAAGGAAATACTTAACAGAGTGTCCAAAAGAAATAAAGGGTTCATGAACCATTGTCATAACCCTGTAACGAACCCTTAAACAAACTGCGAATAATGGGAAAGTAATATTGATTCCGCCCTTTCCATAAAGGAAGGACACATACTGGACGATAATCAGGTCGGGAGAAAACTGTTTGACAATTGAAAGGATAGAGAAAAGGTTATATCCTCCCCATTTTTTTATTCCTCTCAAAATATGAAATCTGCCTTTTTCCTTTTGCGGCAATCCTTTTTGTTCTGAAGTAATAACTATAACTTCATGCTTATCGCTAAGCCCTTCTGCAAGCATTTCAGTATAATCCCCTACCCCGCTATTATCCGGGGGAAAGGCAGGAGATATTATCATTATCTTCACAATTGCAGTCTCCTTTTGATCTGAGATAAACGCTAATAAATATCATTTTAATTGCGGAAATTATGCCGCTTTACAGTTTCCGAGGCTGCATTAAGCAATTGACTGATATGCCTCTCTATAGTAAATAGCCTTGCCGCCATTGCTTTCCCTTTTGCTCCCATATCAGAGGCAAGTTTTGTATCTTGTAAAAGCAATTCAATTTTTTTTCTCATTCCCATAATATCTCCGGGTTCAATTAGGAAACCCGTCTCACGGTCAATCAGCCATTCAGAGACAGCTCCGGCATTAAAAGCTATTACCGGTAATCCGTGTGCCATTGCCTCAATCCCTGAAATTCCGAATGGCTCAGGCCAGAGGGATGGAAAAATCAAAACAGAAGCCCTTTTATAATAATCATTTAATTCTGTCTCTGTAAGCCATCCTGTAAACTTTATCTTTTCTGCTATGCCTAACTTGTCTGCAAGTTTTTTAATATTTGGCAGATAATATCCATCTCCGGCAATGACCAGCTTGCAATCAATTTTTAATCCCTCTACAGCCTTAAGCATATAATCTACTCCTTTTTCACGAGAAATTCGCCCTGCATACAACAGCATAGAAGCGTCTCTTTTTTCTGCATTTGAAGAATTTGAACTTGCGAAGTGATTTATAACAGCAATCTTTTCATTTTCAATTTTATTCTCATAAAGATATTTTTTCACACTCTGACTGAAAACCACAATACCATCAAAATTTTTGCTCTGCGACAAGGCAGAGCCGCATTGAGAAATCC
>Ga0209521_10002354_pt1 | contig 15473 bp, 15 predicted proteins | sample Rifsed19ft4_FD_184016 | JGI IMG/M metagenome (GOLD analysis project Ga0209521, IMG submission 184016) | Soil microbial communities from Rifle, Colorado, USA - sediment 19ft 4 (version 2) | ecosystem: Environmental > Terrestrial > Deep subsurface > Rock core/Sediment | place: Rifle, Colorado...
GACATTCGCGTTGGAAGCCGAGCGCGACTCCACACGGCCTCAGGAACTCTCGTTTACGACTCCAATCTTCAATGGCGTGCCATGCGAGAGCGGGAGAGCACGATTTTTGAGTTCCGCCATCCGCCGACCGCTCTTCTTTATTGCCAGGCGACCGTCCAGCACGACTTCTCCCGCGTGGAGATTCTGTTCTCGAAGACGGCCTGGCGCGGGTTCGCTTCGTCCGAGGCCGCGTGTTGGGAGATCCCTTATCCCCTCGACCAGCTTCTCCTCGTGCCCGCACTCGCGCTTCGAGGTGCGGTACTCCTTCACGCCTGCGGGGCGGTGGTCTCGAACCGAGGTCTGGTGTTCGCCGGGCACTCGGGTGACGGCAAGACCACGCTCGCAGGGCTATTGGCCAGCGAAGGGACGCCGCTTCTTTCCGACGAGCGCATCGCCGTCGGCAAGACGGAACGGGGTTTCGTTGCCTTCGGCACACCTTGGCCCGGCGAGGGGAATGTCGTGTCGAACGCGTCCTCTCTCCTGTCCGGGATGTTCGTTCTAAGAAAGGCTACGCACCACGCGGTGGGGGGCACGTCTCCCTCTCTCGCGGCGGATCTCGTCGCGCGCGCCATAGTGCCGTACTATCTCCCGGAGATCGCCGCCCGGATCTTCGAGGTCTTTTCTCACCTCGCGAACGAAGTCCCTATCCGGGAGCTTCACTTCGCGCGCGCTCCCGGCCTCACCTCTCTCCTGCGCGAGGCGGCCTGAGAGCCGAATCACTCGAATGCTTGACAACCTCTTCTTTCAACTCCTAAACTCCGATTTCACTCGATTTAGCCCGTAGCGGCGACCGTTTTGCCGAGAATCGATGGAACCGAAGCATCTAATCTCTATCCGCGATCTGACCGCTGAAGACGTCTCCGAGGTCTTCCGCATCACCTCGGAAATGAAGGCATCGCCCGAAAAGTTTGGAAACGTTCTCGCCGGGAAGACCCTCGCGCTCCTGTTCCAGAAGCCCTCGACGCGGACTCGGGTCTCGTTTCAAGTGGGGATGTTCCAGCTTGGCGGGATTGCTCTTCAAATGAGCTTTCGGGATCTCCAGCTCGATCGGGGCGAGACGCTCGCCGACACCGCCCGGGTGCTGTCAGGTTACGTGAACGGGATCGTGGCCCGCACGAACGCGCACGCCGATCTCGTCGAGATCTCGAAACACTCGTCGGTTCCGGTGATCAACGGCCTGACCGATCTCCTTCACCCCTGCCAGGCGATCACCGACTACTTCACGCTGATGGAGAAGAAGAGAAGTCTCCGCGGCAGGAAGATCGCCTATATCGGCGACGGCAACAACATGTGCCACTCCCTGATCTACGGCGCGGTGAAGGTCGGAATGGATATCGCCGTCGCGACCCCCGCGGGCTACGAGCCCAAGTCGATCATCGTCAAGAGCGCGACCCGCGAGGCGACGAGCGCCGGGGTGAAAGTCGTCCTCACGCAGGATCCCGCCGCCGCGGCCCAGGGCTCGGACGCGGTCTATACCGACACCTGGGTCTCCATGGGCCAGGAAGCGGAGGAGCAAGAGCGGCTCCAGGCGTTCCAGGGCTATCAGGTGAGCGCGTCCTTGATGTCGAAGGCGAAGCCGGCGGCGCTCTTCATGCATTGCCTTCCCGCTCATCGAGGACGAGAGGTGGCGGAGGATGTGATCGACGGTCCGCAGAGCGCGGTCTGGCTCCAGGCGGAGAACCGACTGCACGTGCAGAAGGCGCTCCTCTATCTGCTCCTGGGCCACTGAGCCTCTAGAGGGCTACTTCGACGCCAGGTGGAGGGCGACGATTCCCCCGCTGAGCCTCGAGTAGCGCGGCTCGGAGAAGCCCGCCTCGTCCAGGAGACCCACCAGAACTTCCGGAACCGGGAACCCCTGGATGGATTCGGAGAGATAGCGATAGGCCTCCTTTCTCGAGAGCAGACCTCCGACGGCGGGAAGAAGCCAGTCGAGATAGATTCGGTAGGGGAGCTTCAGCCATCCTCGATTCGGCTGCGAAAATTCGAGGATGGCGAGTCTCCCGCCGGGTTTGAGCACCCGCCGAATCTCGGCGAGCCCCGCGTTCATGCTCTCGAGGTTCCGCACTCCGAACGCGATGGTCGCACGGTCGAAGAGGTCGTCCGCGAACGGAAGCTCGAGGGTATCGGCGCAGGCGAGGGCGATGGGCCGGCCCGCTGCCGCCGACTTCTGGCGCGCTCGAGTGAGCATGTTCCAGGTGAAATCGCACGCCGTGCAGGGACACTCCCGCGCGATCTCGAGCGCGAGATCGCCCGTGCCGCAGCAGAGATCAAGGACCCGGTGCTCGGGGCGGAGCTCGAGGCTTTCGACCACGCGGCGGCGCCACCCGCGGTCGATCCCGAGGCTCAAGACGCGGTTCAGGAAGTCGTACCGAGGGGCGACGTCCTCGAACATCTCCTTGATGACCGACGCGTCAGGCATCTTAGTACTTCGCTCCTTATTTACGCTAACGAATGGGAGTAAACGCAAAGGCGCAAAGGCGCAAAGAAGAAATTCCAAATGCAAGGGGATAGGGGGACAGGAGGAGATAGGGAGATAAAATTGGCCAATAGGTCCTGATTCATCTCCCCATCTCCTCCCATCTCCCCATCCCCTTTTCTTACACTTCTTTCTCTTACACTTTTTTCCAAACCTAGCGCCTTCCGACTCCGAGGCTTTCGAGAGCCCAGGCGATCTCCGCCTTCGGGAACGATTCCACGATCTCGACTCGTCCCCATCCGACGGGAAGAATGAAGCGAAGCCCCAGTTTTCCGATCTTCTTGTCTTTCGAGACCGCGTCGAGGGTCCGACGTTTCGAAAAATTTCGCAGCGAGGGAAGGGTCCCTACGCTTCGGACCGCGGCTTCGAGCCTCTCCGCGAGGGACGGGCTCAGCCTTTCGCGGCGGCGAGCGAGCCGGATGGCTCCCACCATTCCCCAACCGACGGCCTCCCCATGGGTGAGTGTTCGATAGTCTCCCGCCGCTTCGAGCCCGTGGCCGATCGTGTGGCCAAAGTTCAAGATCCGCCGGAGCCCTTGCTCACTCTCGTCCTCACGCACCACCTCGAGCTTGCGGGCGACGCCATCGGCGATCGAGTCGACGAGCGCCCGCTCCCCGGGACGGAGGGGCGCCGACTCCATCCGTTTCAAGAGCCGCGGCCGGCCGATGAAACCGTACTTGATGAGCTCGAAGAGACCCGAATGAAACTCGCGCTCGGGGAGGGTCGAGAGGAGCCCCGGATCGAGGAAGACTGCGCGCGGCCGGTGAATGGCGCCGATGAGGTTCTTCGCCCGGGGATGGTTGACCCCGACTTTCGCCCCGATGGCGCTATCGATCTGGGCGAGAAGGGTCGTCGGCACCTGGGCGTAGGGGACGCCTCTCAGGTACGTCGCCGCGACGAAGCCCGCGGTGTCCCCGACGGTCCCTCCTCCAAAAGCGACCAGGGCGTCCTCTCGAGTGAACCCCTGGCCCACGAGCCGGTCGTAGAGCCGCGACACGGTTTCGAGCGCCTTCCGATCCTCCCCCTCCGGCATCTGGAGTCCGAACATGTCGACTCCCGCGCGGAGGAAGCTCGAGGCGAGCTCGCTTCCGTGGATCTTCCAGATCCTCGCCTGGCTCACGACGCCGATCCGCCGCCCGGGCCAGAGCTTTCTCACCTGAAAGCCCAGCTCGTGGAGGAGACCTTCCCCGAGGTAGACAGGGTAAGGGTCCCCACGGCGCTGCAGGCTTCGGATGCGCGGGGGCGAGCTCATGCGGCCGCAAGCTTAGCAAAAACCCGGGTCCGGTCCCGGACTAACGAACCCAGCCCGGCAAAGCGCCCTCTTTTCGCGCTCGCTCACGGAACCCTTCCTCGAGGCGCCGGCGCTCCTCGGACAGAGCGCGGATCGAATCCTCGAGAAGTCCGATCGCGGCGTCTTCCGTGAGCCATTCCCGGCTTCGACGCCGGGACCGCTTCTCGTTGAGGCGCCACTCGAGGCGTCTCAGGTTCGCTTCGATTTTCGCCACTTCCCGTTGGTGTTGTTGAGCTTCCTTTCGCCAGTAGACTCTTTCCCGCGTGAGGTCCCGCGGCGCGGCGACGGGCGGCGGTGCTGCCGTGGGCGTCGTCGGAACGGAGTCCGGAGCTCTCCCTCGACGGTATCGCTCGAGATCGTCATCGCTGAACGAGCGCGCCGGCTTTCCGGCGTGGGCGCTCCTCCGGGCCCTCTCCCGCCGAGCGAGCGAGGGAAGATCCAGGGCGTAGACCGCGGCCGAGGCCACGGTCAGACATAGAAAGAAAACCACCAGTCTCACGAGTCACCTCCTCAGGAGCCTTCGGCTCTCGATCGCGAAGGACGAGAAAGGAACCCCGAGACCTCCCTGTAAGGCCTGTGTTACGCTCTCGCGGATCTGGCCCGTGCGAGCGAGGGAAGCGAGCCAGGTTGAGAGAGGCAACGGGCCCGGAGGGCCCGTCCTCCCCGCGCGAGGAGCGCGGGGAGCGAGCGCGCCGAGGAGGCGCGTTCGCACAAAAAAAGAATGAACGGTTCCAACGGCCGCGGTGAAGACGTCGATATCGTCATGGCGGCGCGCCGGACGCGCATGGTGGAAGAGCAGCTCGTCCGGAGAGGGATCCAGGACTCGAGAGTGCTCGAATCGATGTCCCGTATCGAGCGCCACCGCTTCGTCCGCGAGCCCCACCTGGTGAACGCCTACGGCGACTTTCCCGTCCCCATCGGGAACGAACAAACGCTCTCCCAGCCCTATATCGTTGCCCTCATGACCGAAGCGCTCCATCTCGAAGGGCACGACAAGGTCCTCGAGATCGGCACGGGCTCGGGGTATCAGACGGCGGTCTTGGCGGAGCTCGCGCGAGTCGTCTACACCGTGGAGATCCTGGCGGAGCTTTCCGACCGGGCGCGCGAGACGCTTCTAAACCTGGGCTACGAGAACATCCACTATCGCGTCGGCGACGGAAGGCAAGGCTGGTCCGAGCAAGCGCCCTTCGACGGAATTCTGGTGGCGGCCGCCCCGCTCACGATGCCGCCGGTCCTGCGAGAGCAGCTCTCCCCGTCCGGTCGATTGGTGCTGCCGGTCGGGCCCTCGACCGAGCAGGAGCTCGAGCTCCACGTTCGCGATGCGAGTGAACCCGGAGGCTTCCGCGTCAGGAGCCTTGGGGCGGTGCGCTTCGTGCCGTTAATTTGAGGTTATTTCGGGGGCTTCTGCCGGTCCCGTCCCACGAGCCAGGCCACCCCTATCGAGAACAGATAGAGCGCGACCATCGGCGTTGCCATGAGAGTCTGAGTCACGACGTCCGGCGGGGTCAGGACGGCGGCGATGATAAAGATGATGAGGACCGCGTACTTGAAGTTTTTCCAGAGGAACGAGGCGCTCACGAGACCCATACGAGCGAGGAGGAAAATCACCGTTGGGATCTGGAAGACGAGGCCCGCGGCCAGAAGCACCTTGCTATAGAACGAGAACACCTCGGAGACCGTGAGCCGGATTTCGACGTCCTGGCTCCCGAACGTGGAAAAGAAGTGGACCGCGATGGGGAACATCACGTAATGGGCGAAGACCGCGCCGGCGATGAAAAAGAAAGACCCGAAAAGGATGAAGGGAACGGCGAACTTCTTCTCGTTCTCGTAGAGGCCGGGGGCGATGAACAGCCATACCTGGGAGAGCCAGATCGGCGACGACAGGAAAATGGCGACGAAGAACGACATCTTCAGATGGAGCACGAAGATCTCGGGGACTGCGGTCGCGATGAGCTCGCCGCCGGGGGGGAGCGCCGATTGCAGCGGCCCCATGAGGAAGTCGAAGATTTGCGTGGAGAAGGTGAAGCACAGGGCGAAGGTCGCGAAAAGGCCCAAAACGGCGCGGATGATGCGCCGCCGGAGCTCGTCGAGGTGCTCCAGAAACGTCATCTTTTCCGGAGACAACTCTTCGCGGGGCGGAGGCAAGGCCTGGGTGTCTGCCATGCGAACGAAGGGGGGAGGAGCCTAGGCTTTCTGCTGGGATGCCGCGGTCTCTTCGGACTCGGCCGGAGCCGGCTCGGGCTGGGCAACGGACGCTTCCGCTGCTTTCTCGGCTTTCTCGACGAGAGCTTTCGCCTCGCGCCCGATGCTCTCGATAGGCTCCATGATCTCGCGGCGGGTCTCCTCGACCCGAATCTCCTCTTCGAGGGTGCTGCGGAGCTCGTTGCTCGCCCTCTTGAACTCGGCGATGCTCTTCCCCAGGGATTTCCCGAGCTGGGGAAGCTTGCGAGGCCCGAAGACGATGAGGGCAATGACGAAGATGATGATGAGCTCTTGCATTCCAATCGGGCCCAACATGGCGCAGTATGCCTCCTGGCGGCCCTCATTATAGGCCGAAGGCGTCCGCCAAACCAATCAAGCGCTTCGGTTTTACACGCCCCGGCGCCTCTGCTAGGATGGAAAAAATGCCCTGCATCGTAAGAAAACCGTTCCACTCCACCGATCGAGGCGTTACTTCATGAAGAAATCAGCCCTCGCCGTCGCTTCCTCCCTGGTCATCGCCGGCGCCGTGGTAGGCGGCGTCTTTGGAAGCCGAGCCCAGGCCAAGGCCGATCGCTACACCGAGTTCCTGAGGCGCTACACCCACGTGCTCAAAGTGGTTGAGGACGAGTACGTCACCGAGGTCGACCCCAAGGAGCTGGTTCACGCCTCAATCCGGGGGATGCTCCGGACGCTGGACCCGCACTCCAACTTCCTTCCGAAGCAGGAGTACACCCAGCTCCAGGAACGCCAGCAGGGGAGCTATCACGGGCTTGGGATCTCGGTTCAGATGCGGGACGGAAGTCTCACGGTTATCTCGCCCTTCGAAGGGACGCCGGCGTATCGTCTGGGCATCCGCTCGGGAGATGTGATCTCGAAGATCGAAGGCGAGGCGACCCGCGGCATGGAGCTGGACGACGCGGTGAAGCGTCTTCGCGGCCCGAAGGGAAGCGAGGTCACCATCTCCGTCACCCGGGCCGGCTACGACCAGCCGCTCGATTTCACCATCGTTCGCGACAAGATCGATCTGAGAAGCGTCCTCTACGCGTTCCTCCTGAAGGACGACGTCGGCTATCTGCGCATTTCCGATTTCACCGAAACCACCGAGGACGAGCTTCACGAGAACCTGGTCGAGCTCCAGATGCAGGGCGCGAAGAAGCTGGTGCTGGACCTCCGGGACAACCCCGGCGGCCTCCTCGACCAGGCGGTCGCGGTCTCCAACAAGTTCCTGAAGAAGGGTGCGCTCATCGTCTACACCCGCGGCCGGACTGACGGCTCGGACTACGACTACGTTGCGAACCGCGCGAGCTCGCACCTCGACATGCCGCTCATCGTCCTCGTCAATCGCGGCAGCGCCTCCGCCTCCGAGATTGTCTCCGGAGCGATTCAGGACCACGACCGCGGGCTCATCGTCGGCGAGACCACGTTCGGCAAGGGACTGGTGCAGTCGATCTACCGGATCAGCGAAGGAAACGGGCTCGCGCTCACCACGGCCCAGTACTTCACCCCGAGCGGCCGCAGCATTCAGCGCGACTACTCGGGCTCGATCGACGACTACTACTACACCGCGCGCGCGGAAGAGCCTCCGCCGCCCCATGGCGAGGCGAAGCTCACCGACGCCGGCCGGAAGGTCTACAGCGGCGGCGGCATCTCGCCCGACATCCACGTGAGCTACCCGCGTTTGCCGCAGCCCATCCTCACGCTCAACAGCCGCAACGCGTTCTTCAAGTACGCCACGAGGTTCGCCGCTAAGGACGACAACCGGTCGGTCGAGGGCGCCGGGGTCCAGCCCAAGGAGATTCGTACGTCGAGACCGAAGAACGTTCGCCTGGTGGACGAGCGCTTCCGCGTGAACGACGAGATGCTCGAGGATTTCTTCGGCTTTCTCGACCAGGAGCAGGTTCCGTACTCGCGTGAGGAGCTTCTCGCGGCGCGCGAGCCGCTTTCCCTCCGCATCGAGGTCGAGATCTACAACGCGCTCTGGGGCTCGGAGGCGGCTCAAAAAATCGCGGTCACCTACGATCCTCAGATTCAGAAGGCCCTCGAGTCGCTTCCCGATGCCACCCAGCTTCTGACCGACCCGGCCGCCTACGCGAGGCGCGCCGCCGCCGAAGGTCAGGGGCGGGAGGCTCTGAAACAGCCGCAGCAGTGACGTACGGCACTAGATCCAGCGTTGGCTTTCTGTTAACATACAACCCGTTGCGATTCCGCCAAATGTTGTAACAGCTTCAGGAGGTTCATCCAATGGGACGCGTGCAGTTGGCCGTCCTGGCAACGGTTGTGTCCGCCATCATCCTTTCCTCTCCTGCGATAGCCGTCCAGAGCTCGTTTCAAGACGAGATCGCGAATCTCGAGAGCCCCAACGCCGCCACCCGCGTGAAGGCGGCGAAGGCTCTCGGACAGTCGAAGAGACCCGAAGCGATTCCGGCGCTCACCGAGGCGATGCGCGATCCGGAGCTGAAAGTCCGAAAGCAGACGGTCTTCAGTCTCCGCGGCTTCAACTCCACCGATGCCATCGACGGCCTTCTCGTCGGACTCGGGGACGAGGAGAAGGGCATCCGGAACGAGGCGATGGTGGCGCTTCTCGAAATCTACGTTGGCGCCGGAAACGCCGAGCTCGGCGGGCCGCTGTCGTTTTTCCTCGGTCCGAGATACAAGACCCCGAAGCTGAACGGCCTCATCCCCCTCTCCTCCGAAGTCGTGACCCCTCTCGAGGCCCGTCTCCAGGACGAGGAGCCGATGCTGCGGCGTCGTGCCGCTTATACCCTCGGGGTCCTGGGCGCCGCAGACGCGGTCGATTCCCTCGGCGCCGCTCTGAGCGATCCCCAGAATGACGTTCGCATGGAGGCCGTCTCCGCACTCGCGGCGATCGGAAACGACGCGGCGGGTGAGGCCCTGAGGGGCATCCTCTCGATCGCGGCCTCGGACGCGGCGTTCGCGGGGCACGTCGTCGACGCGCTCGGGCAGATGAAGTACCTCCCCGCGGGCCCGGAGCTCGTCTCTATCTACGACGGCAACGTGAACGACCTCGGGAACCGGGCGCTCCGGTCTCTCGCTCTGATGGGCGCCCCCGAGGCGCGCGGAGTCTTCTACTACCAGATGACGAGCAAGCAATCCGAGCAGAGGCGATGGGCGGCCGAGGGGCTGGGAAGGGTTTCCGACAAGAGCCTCATCCCGGGAATGATGAAGGATTTCTTGAGAGAGCCCGATCCGTCGGTGCAGCTCGCGTACTGCTTCGCGCTCGCGCGGCTGGGCCAGCCTGAGTTCGTGGACCGCATCGCTCTCTCGCTCGGAAACAAAAAACTCCAGGAACAGGCCCACGACTACGCCGTCGAGCTCGGAAGGCCGCTCCTGAACGAGCTCGTCACTTACTTGGCGGATCCGGTCCCGGAAGTCCGGAAGGAAATGGCGCAGGTCCTGATGGAGATCGGAGACCCGGCGGCTATCCCCTATCTGAAGCCGCTTCTCTCCGACCCCGATGTGGAGGTGGCGGATCGCGCGAACCGCGCGATCGCGAGACTCCAGCAAGGAGACCTGTCGGCGAGCTCGATCCCGTTTTAGCTGGCCTACGGAAGGCCGAGCCTGGCCGGTATTGGAAGGAGTGTGTTGGCGATGCGCGTACGCTTAACCCGTGTTCTCCTGGGTCTCGCCCTCGCGACCCTGGGCTGCGACCGCATCCAGGCTCTGAAGGACCAGCTGGTAGCGTCTCCGAAACCGCCGAATCAGGAAGGGGGTGCGGATCCGGAGCTCGAGGCGGTCAAGAACCTATACGAGGGCGGGCGGTACGACGAGGCCCTTTCGACGGTCGCCGCCGTGATTCAGGCGAACCCGGGCTCGGCCGAGGCCTTCTACTACAAGGGGCTTTGCCACCTCGCGCGGGCGGGCGAGGTCGATCCCAATGCGCCTCTCTCCGAAGAGGAGTCAGCGAGCCTCGAAGCCTTTGAACGGGCGCTCTCGACGAACCCGCGGCACGCGCCCTCCGCGATCGGCATCGGCGATCTCTATAGCCGACGGGTTCCGGCCAGGCGCCGTGCCCGAGCGGCGAGCGATGATCCCCAAGACCCCTACGTGCTCGCGTCCGCGGCCTATGAGAAGGCCGTCGGAATCGATCCCAAGCTTCCCGAGGCTCAGCAGCATTATGCCCGATTCCTGGAGCGCACCGGGCAGCTCGATCTGGCCGAGGGCGCCTACAAAGCGTCGGTCGAGGCGGCGGCGGTCGTCCCCGAGATCGCGCCCGACTATTATCTGGCGTATGGGCGCTTTCTCGCCGGTCCCCGCGACCGGCTCGACGCGGCGCTCGAGCAGTTTCAACTGGCGCAAGTGTTCCGAGCGGACGACCCGGGAATCCAGCAAGAGATCGCGATCGTCCACTCCCGCGTGGGAATTCGGCACTTCGAGAAACAGGAGTACCTCCTGGCCGAGGAGAAGTTGAAGAAAGCCGATTCCCTCTTCACCGACCGGTCGAGTCCGGACGCGCAGAAGACGACCGCGACCCTGAACGAGCTTCACTCCATTAGACGCCGCTGAACTGTAGTATCATCCTGCATTGGCCGCATAGGCCGCATAGACCGACATAGCCCCGGCAGCCCGACGGAGGGGACGCCGGAGGGGAGACGGACGGTGCTGAGAATTCTTTTCGCTCTGGTCCTTGCGTCGATTTTTGCTTCGGCCGCGCGCGCCGACAACCCCGACGACTCCGCCTCCTGGCGCGACCTCGTCTCCCAAGGCGAGTCGCTGGTCTTCGGACGGTTCGTGGGGAAGTTCGAGAGCGCGGAGTTTAGCTCGCGCCGCGTGCGAATCCGCGACTACGAGAGCGGAGAGGAGAAACTCCTGAACGTCGACGACGGCGTCGGTTATATCGCGGAGACCATTTCCCCCGGGACCTATAGCGTCGTCGGCATCGAGGCGGTCTACGTTCCCCGGACCCGCCCGTTCAAGCCCGACAAGTATCGGCCCATCCGGCAAAAATTCGGCGTGAGGCCCAAAACCGGCGATGTGAACGAAGCGCTCCTCATCGTTCCTTCCGACCGGCCGGTTTATATCGGCACCATCGAGGCCGCGGTCGCGGTCGACGGGGTCGTCTACCGCGGCCATCAGCTCCGGGTGTACGACGATTACGACGACGCCGTCGAGCGGCTCTCGAGTTTCTATCCGCGGCTCGCCCAGAGCCTCGAGAGAGACGGGATCGCGCCCGCGCGGCACTTTATCCTCAAGCCAACCCGGCGCGCGGACCCGCTCGAGAGCGTCGTGGGCGCCGAGGATCCGATCCGTCAGGCGCGGGAATACATCGCCGACCACAAGTTCAAGCAGGCGGTGGCCTGGCTCGAGACGTTCATGCCCACGAACGACAGCGAGCGCCACGAAGTGCGGCTTCTCGTGGGCGAGGCGCTTCTGGGCGACCGCCGCTACCCCGAGGCGATCGAGGAGCTCGGAGAAGTGCTTCTCGCCAATCCCAAGGAGCTCCGGGCGCTGCGCCTCTTGGCCCGGGCCCACGCCCACAACAAGAATCTACCCGACGCCCAGAACCTCTACGAGGCCCTGGCGGAGGCCGTCCCCGACGACACCGAAGCGCATCTTTATCTCGGCTACCTCTACGCGTTGAAAGACCAGAGGGAGAGGGCGCTTTCGGAGTTCGGGGCTGCATTTCAAACTGATTTCGATTACCTCCTTCACGATATCGCGCCGTTCGCCGTCGCCATGCGCGTGGTCTTCGATGACGAGGAAGGCACCTACCAGCCGCCGCGGATCGTGAAATTCGACGTCCCGCCGCCGAAGGAAATGGACTCTCGGCGCTCCGGTCGCTCGAGCTCCATCGCGGTCCTCGTCGATCACCGGGGGAAGGTGGTCGCCGCGACCCTCGGTGGGGATAGCGCGGGGTCGACGCCTTTGCTGATGGTCTCGCTCGTGAGGGCGACCTATTCTCCCGCGAGCCTGAACGGAATTCCCGTTCCCGCGGTCCTCTTCATGGGAGGAGACGAGCAGTCCGGGCAATAACCTTCCTTACCACCCTTACCACAGCCTTCCTTACCACAGGATGTAAGAAAGGGGGATGTGGAGATTTGGAGATAGGGAGATGAATGAAGACCGATTATCTCCCTATCCCCCCGGGCTCTCCTATCCCCCTAGCATTTGAATTTTTTCTGGCGTCTTGGCGTCTTAGCGCCTTTGCGTTTATTCCCATTCGTTAGCCTAATCAAGGAGCGAAGTCTTTAGCTCCAGGGAGTTCCCCTGGGGGGGACGCTCCCTACAAGGTGTATCGGCTTGACACACCTCGGCAGGCTTCGATAACATTAAAAAAAAGCGATTTTCTGCCGCTTCTTGGCGCGAGTAACGCCCAGTTACATATTCATTTCATTCCGTTCCGACCCTGGGACCCTCGTCGTTGTCGATCGATCCATAAGCCTTCGGTCCATTTCAGCCTAGTAAGGGGGAGAAACCGTGGACTCGGAACTGAAAGAGGGGGTCGACGCACCCGACAACGGGTCGTCTCTCTGGTTCGGGGGACCCGAGATTTCCGCCGCGGGCGCCGCCGTGGTCCTGGACGCTTCTATCGCTCCGCCGCTCCCGGCCCCGATTCCAGCGCCGGCCTCGAGGGGCGCCCGGCGAAAGGGACGGATCATCGCCGTCGGAGGGGGAAAAGGCGGGGTCGGAAAGAGCCTGGTCACGAGCAGCCTCGGGATCAGTCTGGCGCGCCACGGGCGCAAGGTCGTGGTGGTGGACGCCGATCTCGGAGGGGCGAATCTCCATACCTGCCTGGGCCTGAACAGTCCCGAGCGAACGCTCTCCGATTTCATCAACCGACGCGTCGCCAGGATCGAGGACGTGATCGCCGAGACGGGGGTTGCCAACCTCGGGCTCATCAGCGGAGCCCACGATCACCTGACCGCCTCGAACATGAAATACTTCCAGAAGACCCGTCTTCTTTCGCGAATCAGTCAGGTCGACGCCGACATCATCCTGCTCGACATCGGCGCGGGAATCTCGTTCAACATCGTCGACTTCTTCCTCCTGGCGGAGCAGGGAATCCTGGTGGTGATCCCCGAGCCGAGCTCGATCGAGAACGCCTACCGGTTCCTCAAGATGAGCTTCTACCGGCACCTGTGGCGCTCTCTCAAGGCGAGCCCGGCCCGGAAAGTCGTCGAGGAGGCGATGGATCAGAAGAACCAGGTGGGCATCCGTACTCCCTTCGATCTGCTGGAGGCGGTCGAGAGGATCGACGCCGCCTCCGGCCGTTTCCTGAAGGAGAAAGCGCTCGAGTTCCGGCCCCGGCTCCTGGTGAACCAGGTCCGCTATCCCGAAGACGAGCGACTGGGCCACTCCATGTCGGCGGTCTGCCGGAAGCACCTCGGCATCGACATCGACTCTATCGGCGCCGTCGGCTTCGACGAGAGCGTCTGGAGGGCGAACCGCAAGAAGCGGCCGTTCATGCTCGACTTCCCCGACTCCGCGGCCGGGCGCTCCCTGGAGCAGGTCGCGCGCGCCATCCTGTACGCGAAGGCGCCCCCGGCGGCGGCGAAGGAAGCACGGGCGAGTTGATGTTCCGCCGTCTTTCCGAGCAGGATTTCTACCAAGTCCTCGAGGTCGGTTACGACGCGAGCCCGGAGGAAATCCAATCCGCTTACGAAGACGCGCGCGAGATCTTCAGCCGCGAGGCGCTGGTCTCGGTCTCGATCCTGAGCGAGCCGGAGCGGCGGCGGACCTACGAGCGCATCGCGGAGGCCTACCAGACGCTCATTGCCGAGGAGAGCCGGAGGCTCTACGACGAGAGCCTCGGGATTCCTCGGAGGAGCCCGTCCCGTTCCCGGGTCGCGGTGGAAAGGCATGAGACCCCGCTCGTCCTCTCGAGTCCCTTGAATCCCCTCGACACCGAGGCACTGTCCCAGGCATCGAGCGAGGCCGAGGGAGCGCTGCCTTCGGGCGCTCCGACACCGCCGCCGCCCGAGAAGCCCTCTGCCGAGCTGTGGCGAAGCCCCCTTCAGCTCGGTTTGACCGAGGAAGCCACGGGCGAGTTCCTGCGCCTCGCGCGGGAAGCGCTCGGCCTCGACCTCGCCACCATTTCGGAGGAGACCAAGATCGGCTGCTCCATGCTGGAGTACATCGAAGCCGAGAGGCTCGACCGGCTTCCCGCTCCGATCTACCTCAAGAACTTCACCCTCCAGATCGCGCGCTGCCTGGGCCTCGACGAAGAGAAAGTCGCCCGCACGTACCTCTCTCGCATCCGCCGTCTCCAATCCCACGCCTGAGTTTTGATATAGTTACGCGCTCCGTGCCCGAGATCTCGGTCGTCATCCCCTGCTACAACGAAGTGAGCACCATCGAGGCCATCCTCGACGCGGTGCGCGCGAGCGAGATCCGGGACAAGGAGATCCTCATCGTCGACGACGCCTCCACCGACGGAACTCGAGAGAAGCTCCTTTCGCTTCCGGCAGAGGCCGGCCTCCGGGTGATCTTCCACGAGCGAAATCGAGGAAAGGGGGCGGCGCTCGCCACCGGGTTCCGGGCGGCCACGGGCGACGTGGTCATCGTCCAGGACGCCGACCTGGAGTACGACCCCAAGGAGTATCCCAAGCTCCTTGCCCCCATCCGCGCGGGGAAGGCGGACGTGGTCTACGGCTCGCGGTTCGCCGGAGGCGAGTCGCACCGTGTCCTCTACTTCTGGCACTACGCCGCGAACAAGCTCCTCACGCTCGTTTCCAACATGTTCACCAACCTGAATCTCACCGACATGGAAACCTGCTACAAGGCCTTCCGGCGGGACGTCATCCAGAAGATCGACTTCCGCGAGGAGCGCTTCGGCTTCGAGCCCGAAGTCACGGCGAAAGTCGCGCGGATGGGCTGCCGCATCTATGAGGTCGGCATCTCCTACTCGGGCCGGACCTACGCGGAAGGCAAGAAGATCGGCTGGCGAGACGGTCTACGGGCTCTCTGGTGCATCGTTCGGTACAATTTGCTGCCCTGAGAGCGGGCACTCCCGCCCGGTGTAGTGGTTCTCCCGGTTCGCGTGTGGGGAACCGCCGACGCGGTAGGGGCTTGTTCTCTAATCGGCGCAACGAGTTGGCCCAAAGCGACTTCGGCACAAACCTTGCAAACCTTGCAGATCGATAAGAGGGGTTTACCATGGGCCGAACTCGTCGAACCGCCTTCGTTCTGTTCGCCCTCGCGATCTCGACTGCCTCCGTTCGAGCCGGCTACGCGCCGGGCTGTACCGTCGCGCTCGAGATTCTCGGAGCCGTGGCTCACGAAGCCAACGCCGTGACCATTCAACCGGATGGAAAGATCGTCGTAGCGGGCTATGCGGATTTAGGGCTCGGGGCCGGCCGGGACTTTCTCGTCGCCCGATTCCATCCGGACTTGAGTCTCGACACTTCGTTCAACGGAACCGGCTATCGCGTCGACGATTTCCCCTATGTGCGCGATGACGAGGCCTTCGCGGTCGTGGTGCAGTTCGACCAGAAGATCGTCGTGGGA
>Ga0209521_10002358_pt1 | contig 15445 bp, 11 predicted proteins | sample Rifsed19ft4_FD_184016 | JGI IMG/M metagenome (GOLD analysis project Ga0209521, IMG submission 184016) | Soil microbial communities from Rifle, Colorado, USA - sediment 19ft 4 (version 2) | ecosystem: Environmental > Terrestrial > Deep subsurface > Rock core/Sediment | place: Rifle, Colorado...
CTCCGTGCCTGGTTTATTGTTGTCAAGCACTTTTTTAAAGTACTTTTTAAAACATATATAAATATAGCACCTTGCCCGATCCTGGTAATTAGAGGGTCTCAACAGAGCCCAAACCTTGCTTAATAGGGGCTAAGGTGCAAACGGGGAGTTATAAATGCTTTGTGTGAAGGTCGACTATGTCGCCTTAAATGGCACGAATGATAATCTCCCCGCTTACACATAATTATACAAGTTAAGCTGCCATTTTTAGTTCTTTTGGCTTTAAATAGCCAGTTACATATTCACTATGATTACGAACAAGAGCAAATATAATACGGAGAAGCTTACGAGATACAGCAACAAGGGCTTTTATCTTCTGCATCCCTCTCTTAAGAGACTCCTGATACCATTCGTGAAGGATGCCGCCTTTACGAACCACATTGATAGCCGCAAAGAACAGGAGTTTTCTCATCAATGGACGCCCCCTTTTGGAGATTCTACGCCTTCCCCTGTGTCTCCCGGAGCTAATCTCATAGAGGTCAAGTCCTGCAAGCTTTTCTATCTCAGGAATGGTGTCAAAGGAGCCAAAATCCCCAACCTCTCCTATGATACCGGCAGCGGTAATTTCACCTACTCCCTTAATAGAAAGGATATATCGGCTATATGGAATTTCTTTGAGATGATAGGATATCTCGGCTTCAAGTTTAGCAATAAAATGGTCAGTGGTCTCTATAATGGTCAGCATTTCCTTTATCTCAAGGAGAATGCTACTCTGTCCTTCCTTAATCCCTATAGATGTCTTAGCCGCCTTAAAAAGTTCTTCAGCACGGTCTTTACCCAATTTACCACGACTTACCCTTCTCAATGTATCAGTCAACCCGAGAAGTCCACATCCTACAATACTCTCGGGAGTTGGATAATGTCTCAAAAGGTATTTGGCAGTTTTACCTTTTATATCCTTCATAACCTGCAAAAACTCAGGAAATATAAGAAATACCATGTCTTGAAGCTGATTGAAAAGGGCTGTGCGTCTTTGTATAGCCCTCTCTCTTGCATGAATCAGTCTGCGAAGACAAGCCGCAGCGCCTTCCGGAATAATTACAGTAAGGGCATGACCAAGTTCTACAATATCTGCTATGACCTTTGGGTCTTTGTAATCCGTTTTGCTGGGAGAATTGCCATTAAGCTCCTTCAGTCTCTTGGTATGCATAGGATTTACCTGAACAAGTTTAACAGGTCTTTTCCTCAGATAGTGTATAAGTGGCTCTGCATAAGACCCTGTGGATTCAAAACCAATAACTATCTCCTCCATGTTATGAGCCTCCTTCATTCTTGTGATACACTCCCAAAATTCATTAAATCCATGAATATTGTTAGAAAAATCAAATGGCTTCGTCTCTGCTCCGTTAGAACATCTACAGTATCCAGTGTGTTTATCTTTACTGACATCAACTGTTACAATAAGGGTTTTTTCATTGACTACTTTAAGCTTTTTTGTTTGAATCTGTTTCATGGCTATGCTCCTTTCTCTGTTTTAGGTTTAAACCAACTCGTTATTCTAAAACAGAAAGAGTATAGCCTCTTTTTTAGAGCTTAACTACTTTCTATAATATAGCAAGCTTTGTGGCGAGTCTTTTAAGTTTTTATTCTTATGATTAAATATTATTTAGGATTGCTTAAAGATATACAAAGGATTGAGACATTCAGGGAGGCAATCTCCAAATCTGTCAGGTCAGGAGATGTTGTGCTTGATCTGGGGGCAGGGCTCGGGACATTTTCATTTTTTGCCGCAAAGGCAGGTGCGGGAAAGGTTTATGGCATAGACAAAAAGGATATTGTTGAAATGGCAAAGGAGCTTTGCAAAATTAATAACCTTCAGGAAAAGGTAATTTTTTATAAGGGATATTCGGATAAGATAAACCTGCCTGAGAAGGTTGACTTGATTATAACAGAGATGTTATGGTCGCTCTTTATAAGTAAAACCACAATGAATAGCATAAAGGGTGCAAAGGAGAAATTCTTGAAGGAGAACGGAAGGATAATGCCGGAATCTGTGAAGATATACCTTGCCCCGGTAAGCAATCAAAAAGTCTATAATGAAATAGTATCAGTTAATGAATATGGGATAGACTTTACACCTGCCCGTAAAATGATGATTAATAATTTTCATCAGAAACTCTTTAAAAAAGAAGACCTCCTTTCAGAGCCGAAGATAGTTAGAGAGATAAATCTGATGAATATTAATTTAGATGAACTGCCGATTGACTGGCACGGCAGTTTCCATTCATCGTATTCTGGAATTATACATGGCTTGGCAGGGTGGATGGACCTCAAGCTTACTGACGATATTATCCTCTCCAATTCTCCATCATCAAAACCAACAGTATGGGAGAACATTTTTCTCCCCATAGATAAACCTTTTAATGTTTCAGAGGGTGATACAATTGATGTAGCCTTAAAGACAATACCCTTTGAGGGTGATTATGAGTGGAACTGGGATATAATTCTTCAGGAGAAAGGAGAAAGCCGCAGCCACTCAACATTTAAAGGTTTTCCTGTGCCAAAGGATTTCTTCAGGAAAAAATCATTAGATTTTATTCCTGACATCTCACCCGAAGGTGAAATTATAAAGACAATATTAGAACTATTTAATGGCAAAAGGAAAGTTAGAGATATTGCAGAAGAGATTCAAAAGAGATTCCCCCATCAATTCAAGGATATAAAGGATGCGTTAGGGAGGGTGGAAAGAGTGATTGAAAGATATTCTAAATAGACAAATTAGATTCTTCGCTTCGCTCAGAATGACACTTCTACAATCTGTCATTCTGAACGGAGCAAAGCGGAGTGAAGAATCTAAACATTAAATTCCAATACATTGAATTACACAAAAGAAGAAGAACTTCTTATTGCAATATCCCGCCTTCATTTAGAAGATAAAGAGAAAGCTAAGATTATTGAACTCTGCAAAGAGCCGCTCAACTGGGGTTATCTGATTAAAAGGGCAGGGGATGAGGGTGTGGATTCTCTTTTGTATCATCATCTGAAAAGCCAGCAATTAGCCATCAGCAGTCAGCTTTCAGCCAAATATTATTATAATCTGACTTCAAATATTCACCTCATGGATGAATTTTATGATGTCCTAAAAAGGCTGAATAAAATTGGTATAGAGGTTATTGCCCTTAAAGGTATTTTACTTATTGAAAGAATTTATAAAAATATTGGCTTAAGGCCCATGTCGGATGTAGATGTTTTGGTAAGGAAAGAAGCCCTTCCCAAAGTTATGAAGGAGATGTCTGATTCAGGCTATCATATTACACCTCACGGCCATCTCGGATATTTAAAAGATGGAGAATTCCCGGCAGTTATAGATTTTCACTGGGATATATGGTTTCCAGAAACAGATGATATCTGGAAAAGATGTAAAATGGCGATGATAAAGGATATCGCTGTCCAATCTCTGGACAATGAAGATACTCTGATATACATGTCAACTCATCAATCAATAAATCATGGTATGCATAAATTAATATGGCTATGTGATATTCATGAATTTATCAGGCTATACAGGGATGATATTGACTGGAAAATTTTTATCAGGAGGGTGAAGGATTACAATATAGAGATGCCTCTATATTATACACTTTCACATACTGAAAAACTTTTAGGGACAGGAATTCCCTCTGATGTGTTAGAAGACCTTAAACCCTTAAAATCAAATTCCTTTAAGGGAAGGGTATTTGAAAAGACGACTACAAATCATTATACAGTTGATGTGGGGCACATACTTTATCTTATACTGCTTAAGGGTTTTAAAAGAAAGGTATTATATCTATTTCATTATATTTTCCCTGAAAAGGAATTTATAATCAAAAGATATTCTCTTCAATCAGAAAATATTAGTTATCTTTATTTTATAGTAAGGCCATTTCTTTTATTCTACAAGGGTCTTAAGGCAGTGTATCAGATTCTCTTTTAGATATATGCTATTATTTATAAGCCGGAGGTTAAAAATCTATTTTTTGTCTTTTCTCTTCTGCCTTCTATTTTTTAGCAATACTCTGGCTAATGATTCTGAAATTCTGATTGCAGCAGCATCTGACATGCAGTTTGTCATGGAGGATTTAATCAAAGCCTTTGAGTCAAAATATCCGGAGTTTAAAGTAAAGGTATCCTATGGTTCTTCAGGTAATTTCTTCAGCCAGATAAAGAATGGGGCACCATTTCATATATTTTTCTCGGCGGATATGAAATATCCTGAGAAATTAACAAGTGAAGGATTTGCTGAAGGTGCAAAACCGGTTATATATGGTGTTGGAAGGATTGTTATATGGGTTTCTGATAATTCGTCTGTTGATGTTAAAAAGATGAAGTTTGAGAGCCTTCTTCATCCCTCAATCAGAAAGATTGCTATTGCCAATCCTGAACATGCACCATATGGAACGGCTGCAAAGGAGTCCCTTCTAAAGGCAGGCATATTTGAAAAGGTAAAGGATAAGCTGGTGTTTGGTGAAAATATCTCACAGACTGCACAGTTTGTTCAGAGTAGTGCTGCGGATATCGGGATTATAGCATTATCTCTTGCAGCATCTGATGAGATGAAAGGAAAGGGGAAATACTGGATTATTCCAAAGAAATACCATAATCCTATAATTCAGGGGTTTGTTCTACTGAAAAGGCCTGAGATTGCTTCGGCTTCGTCTCGTACTGACAAGACAGCAAAACTTTTTGAAGATTTTGTAAAAGGGAAGGAAGGAATTTCAATCTTAAAACGATACGGATTTTCTGTTCCATAAAGGCAATTAAACTTGCCACAGAGTTCACAGAGAAAAACAAAGGAATTAAAATAAATGACATAGATTTTCACAAATTAAAAAATTAAGGTTTAAAAATCTGTGTTAATCTGTGCAATCTGTGGTTTCATTAAGGTTTTTGTTCTTTTATGAACTGGGAAGCTATAATACTCACAATAAAACTTGCATCTGTAGTCTCTGTAATCCTTGTAGTGATCGGTATTCCCATTGCCTACTGGCTCAGCTTTTCAAGGTGGCGGTGGAAATTCTTGATTGAGGCAGTGGTTGCCATGCCCCTCATACTCCCTCCGACTGTATTGGGATATTACATACTCATTGCAATAAGTCCCAATAATCCAATAGGAAAATTATGGGTGGATATTTTTGGCGCTTCTTTGCCCTTTTCCTTTCCGGGACTTGTCATTGCATCTGTATTTTACAGCCTTCCATTTGCAGTCCAGCCCTTTGCCACAGCCTTTGAATCTGTAGATTATAAACTTATTGAGGCTGCATTGGCATTGGGGGCATCCAGATTAAAGACCTTTTTGACCGTTATAATTCCAGTCTCTGTTAAGGGGATAATTACAGGCATAGTCCTCTCCTTTGCCCATACAGTGGGTGAATTCGGGGTTGTTCTTATGATTGGAGGGAATATAGAAGGGGTTACAAGGACAGTTTCAATTGATATTTATGATAATGTGCAGGCTATGAAATTTTCAGAGGCTGCAACAACCTCATTTTTCCTCCTCATATTTTCATTTTTAGTCCTCTCTATTGTTTATGCAATCAATAAAAGAGTCTGGTCTGCCTGGCCCCAAAAATACTAATAGTGTAATCATCCCCCAATCATTGACATTGGTTTTTCAATGGGTATGCACTTGCCTGAAGAGAAATTATGACCTGCCGGTTTATTCTGGATAGCCCCTACAATTATTTCCTGAAGGGTTTCATCGCTGGCTCCTGAATGGATATATTCCTTTAAATCAATTCTATCTTTCTGCCCGAGGCAAAGTTTTAAGATTCCATCGGCTGTCAATCTCACCCTGTTGCATGATTCACAGAAATGCTGTGTAACAGGTGTTATTAATCCTATTTTTGTCGGCTCGCCTTTTATTCTGAAATATAAGGCAGGGCCTCCTCCGAAAGAAGGCATCGGTTCTAATTTAAAATAATTTTCAATCTTAAGCTTTATTTCCTTTGCAGAGATAAATCTATCTTTCCCTAAATTACTATGGCGGCTTACAGGCATGCATTCTATGAATCTTATATTTACCATATTTTCTATTGCAAAATTTATCATATCTGTAAGCTCACCATCGTTTAACCCCTTCATTACTACAGTATTCAGATTAACGGGGGTAAGTCCTGCATCTATTGCAGTCCTGATACCATTTAATACATCTTCAAGTTTGCCGCCTCTGGAGATTATTTTGAAAGTTTCCGGTTTTAATGTATCAATACTTATATTAACCCTGTTTAATCCTGCCCCTTTTAAATCCATAGCATATTGTGAGAGTGTTGTGGCATTTGTTGTTATTGCAAGGTCATCTATCCCTTCAATAGAGGATAACTGTTTTATCAATAAAACTATGTCTTTTCTGAGTAAAGGCTCACCGCCTGTTATCCTTAAATGATTGACACCCAGATTGGCAAAACACCTTACAATTCTATAAATCTCCTCAAACTGCAGTAATTCCATTCGTTCCGAATGTATATCACTGTCTTTAGGGATACAGTAGATACATTTCAGGTCGCATCTGTCTGTAACAGAGATACGGATATAATCAATCTTTCTATTGTATCTATCAATAAGTGAATTCATAGGTAATCTGAAATTTTATAAAATTTGATAAAGTATAGCACAATTAAGGTTATACAGTAACACCTTCCAATCCTTCCTCTTTGTATCCTTTATGTTTTTATGTTAATATTGCAATCAGAGGATTTATAACTATTATGAAAATAATTGTATCATTTATGAAAAATATTTTATCTTTTTTGATGCCTGATTCATCCTCTAATGGGAAAGAGGATTATAAATCTATTTCCCCTGTGGAGATAATGAATCTTTTAAAAGGGGACTCATCTAAGGCAGAATATATCCTTCTGGATGTCAGGAGTGGAGACGGCTCAACTATAATCCCCAGAAGTGTTGAGATACCCCTTAAAGAAATAGAGAGGAAATTTGGTCAACTGGATTTTGATAAAACAATAATTGTTTATTGCCGTTCAGGGGTCAGGAGCCGTGAGGCTTCAAAAAAACTTTACAATCTTGGTGCTAAAAATGTTGTTAATATGGATGGCGGTATTTTGGCATGGGAGAGGGCAGGGGGCAGTGTTATAAATAAATTTCAATAATCTTTTCTTACAGAGATGCTCAGATGAAAAAAGAGATAACCTTAGTTTTTATATTGATATTTGTTTTAATAACAGGATGTGTGCAAACCCCTGTCAAAAAAGATACCCTTCAAAAGGATGTTCAAAATAATAATAAAGTTGCAGTTGAGCAAGTCAAAGGAAAAGATGCCCAGCCTTCAGCCCTCAGCCCTCAGCCTTCAGTCTCAAATGTAGAAATCAAGCCTTCTGAACCTATACCAACTTATACTGAAAACCGTGCATTCAGCGATATCCTGGGTTTTCCTGAGTATGTAGTGGGTCCATTGGATGTTCTTACAATAACATTCTGGAAGGGGACAACCCCTGAGACAGTTCCTATACTTGTAAGGCCTGATGGAAAGATTTCTTTCTCCTTCTTAGAAGATGTCCCTGTTGCAGGTCTGACACCAACCCAGATAGATAATCTTATTACTGAGAGGTTATCGGCTTATGTAAAAAAGCCGAGGATAGATGTTGTAGTAAAAGATTACAACAGTAAAAAAGTCTCCCTCTTTGGTGCCATTAACAGGCTGCAGACAGGTATATCAGGACCTGGAATATATCCGATTACAGGGAGGGTGACCATGCTTGACCTCATTCTTATAGCAGGCGGACATTCAGAGCAGGCAGAACTGACAAAGGTAGAATTGACAAGGAAGGGGAAGATTTATTCATTGAATCTGTATAATGCTCTATTTCAGGGGGAATCTTCCCAGAATATAGCAGTTGAGGCAGGTGATAGGATTGTAGTGCCTGAACTTTCCCAGTATCAGGAGGGTAAGATGCCTGACAGAAAGGTATTTGTGTTGGGGGAGGTCAGGTCTCCTGGTCTTTACAGGTTTAAAAAGACAATCCATGTTGTTGAGGCTATATCAATGGCAGGCGGGACCACAATCCATGCTGTAGAGGAGGATACTAAAATATTGAGGGGGGATGAAAAGAAGAGGGTGGTATTGGCGTCAGATATAAGAAAGTTTTTAAAGGAGATGGATATGAGCCAGAATATAGCAATAGAGGATGGGGATGTTATATTTGTGCCAAAATCAAAGATCAGCAATGTATCTGATTTCTTTAATAAGATATCTCCTATTCTTTCAGGACTCCTTTATCCGGGTTTATATAGGGATATTTACACTACAGGCGGCGGTCTTAGATTTGATACAGGTCCGCCGACAACGAGTTCGCAACCTACATCTGTCCCACAGGTTACACCGTAAAAGGCAAAAGATTAGGTCAAGGTTGAGGTTAAGGTTAAGAAGATTCTCAACCTCAGCCTCAGCCTTAACCTTATATTTTTATGGCAAGTAAATATGAACTTGATTTAAGGGATTATGTAAGAATCCTCCGCAAGAGGAAGGTAATAGTGATTTTTACCACTCTTATGCTGGGGATATTCAGCTTTGTCTTTGCCACACTCCAGAAGCCTGTCCCACTATACAAGGCATCATCCAGTGTCAAAATAGAAAAGAGCAGTACTATGGCAGGACTTTATCTACAGTCCGTCTCATACAGTGAATACGATACCCTTGAGACACAGGCAACTATAATTAGAAGCTATCCTGTTATGGAGATAGTCGCCAAAAAACTTGAACTCCTCGATAAAAATCTTTCTTCAGATGATATAAGGCAGAATAATAAATACCTGAATGTAGTTCTTGACCTCAAAGATAAGGTAACCACTGCCCAGGAGGGGAATACAAATATAATAAACATTACCATTACATCCGAAGAACCTGATTTCTGCCAGTTGGCTGCAACTACAATAGCTGAGGTCTTCAGGGAGCAGAATACATACGAGAAAAATAAGAGGGCGATATCTGGCAGAGAATTCATTGAAGGGCAGCTAAAGGTAATAAGTACAAAGCTGAAAGAGGCGGAGGAGAAGGTTAAAACTTTCAGAGAGGAAAATAAGCTGGTGTCATTGACCGACCAGTCAAGGATAGTGCTGGACCAACTGACAAGGGCGGAGGCACAATATAGTGAACTGATAAAGAGCCTTTCTGAGATGGAGCTTATGGCAAGGCAGTTGAAGGAGCAGAGGGCGATACCGAAACAGACATTGGAAGGCGTGGTGGCAGAGAGGGTGGGCCCTATATTCCAGAGATTGAACACCCAGCTCCTTGACCTGAATGTAAAGAAAGATTCCCTCCTTTTGGTATTTACAGATAAACACCCTGAGGTTCAGGATGTAAATGAACAGATAGCAAATATTACTAAAAACATGCTTAGCCAGTTGATGGCACAGAAGAATGCACTGCAGAGGGCTGCAGATTCTCTTAAGGTAGAGATTGAAAAACTTAGGGAGCAGTTGAAAGCCCTCCCCGAGAGCGGACTTCAATTGGCAAGGCTTGAGAGAGATGTAAAATTGAATATGGAAGTCTATACCATGCTTGAGCAGAAGCATCAGGAGGCACTCATACAGGAGGCGGAAAAGATAGAGGAGGTTACCATTGTAAAACCTGCCCTTAAACCGACCTCGCCGATTAATCCGCCTCAGACAGCATCTGTAACATTTGTCGGGACGGTACTCGGTATGATACTCGGACTTGTATTCGCCTTTATAATGGAGACTATGGATACATCCATAGGGACTATAGAGGATGTTGAGGCATATCTTGAGGTGCCTGTTGTTGGTATCATCCCGTTTATTGCACCTGAAGATATTAGGGATATTCTGCTTAAAAAGAGCCACATTGAGCAGAGTGATGAGATATTAGGCAGGAATGCTCGGCTTGTTACCCACTTTGCCCCAAAATCAACACTTGCAGAGAGTTACAGGGCTTTGAGGACAAATATACAGTTCTCCTGCCTTGAACGGGAGGCAAAGCTGCTCATATTTACATCATCATCTCCGGGTGAAGGGAAGAGCAGCACTACAATGAATCTTGCAATGGTTATGGCACAGGCAGGCAGTAAGGTGCTCCTTGTAGATGCTGACTTGAGAAAACCGATGGTCAATAAGGTCTTTGGCCTTGACAGGGAGCCGGGACTGTCAGATGTCATTCTTGGAAACTATGAGTTTGACGATGTTATAAGGACTGTAACAGATATTATGATGGGAAAGATGGGGATGGAGGATATAATGACTACCCCAGGCATAGACAATCTGAGTATCATAACATCGGGGACAGTTCCGCCAAACCCTTCTGAACTATTGAACTCACCGAGGATGCCTGCACTATTAGCCCAGCTTAAGGAAAAGTTTGACATTGTCCTTATAGATACTACACCTATACTGCCAGCCACCGATGCAGCAATATTAGGTTCAAAGGCTGACGGTGTCGTAATTGTCTATCAGGTTGGGAAGATAGCAAGAGGCTCTCTGAAAAGGGCGAAGGTTCAGATGGACAATGTGAAGGCAAAGGTTATAGGGATAGTCTTAAATGGCTTAAAACCTGAGGTAAGTCTTGACTATCAGGATTATAGATATGAGTCCTATTATGCCTATGGGGCGGAACATGCCGAGCCGAAGAAAAAATCATGGATACCGATTCCTGAATTTATAAAAAGACTTATACCTGAGAAAAAGGAGAAGGGTGAGAAGAAGAATAATATTGTAGCAGGGACTCTCAAGATGCTGACCGCCATAGCGGCTGTATCATTTATGCTCCTTGGATTATTTTATAAGGTGGATTATGAGTCGATTCGACAATCTCACGATGAAAGGGAAAAGGCAATACCGATTGCATCAATGGAAGGGACACCTCCATCAGCACCGACTGAAGGGGGACTTCCTCAGACAGGGGGTCCAGAGACAAAGAAAGGCGGAGGGGGAATAATCCCCCCATCCCCCCCTTTAGAAAAGGGGGGTGGAGGGGGATTTTTGAATAGAAATATCTATATAGCCTCAATTATTACAGCCACTCTTACAGTAATTGGTCTAATATCAGCTTATCTGGTTAGAAGGAGAGGTGAAGTAGTCGGGGTTGAAACAGAGGAAGAGGCTGAAACTCCATCAGAAGAAGAAGTTTCGGAAGCTGCTGTTAGTGAGGCGGTTGTGAAGGAAGAAAGGGGAGAGGAGACTCCAGTTGAGAGTTTTACTTTAACTGAAGAGCCGGTTAAAGAAGAATTAGGTATGCCGATTTCAGAAACAGCTGCCTCCTCTATTATTGAAGGAAAAGGTTTGTTTGAAGAATCTCTGCCTGATTTAGGTCTTGATATTAAGACTGAAGAACCGGTTCAAGAAGCACCTCCTATTGAAAGTGAGAAGAAGGAAGAAGAGTTGGGGAGTATCTTTGAAGAGTTTCCAGCAGAAGAATTAATTTCAGAGACAGGAGTAATAACAGAGCCTGAATCTGAGGCAAAACCTATATTGAGCAGCGGTATAATAACAGAGGAGGCTGAGACACCGTTAGAATCTGTCGCTGAGCAGATTTCTGAACTGCCGCATGAAGAACCTGAGGTTGAAGAAGCGGAAGATGTATTGGAAGGGATAATTGTTGGAGAGGAGATAGAAGGTATAAAAGATATACAAGAACCTGAGGTAAGTGAGTCGCAAATAGAAGAGAGGCAGGTTATTAAATCTGAAGATAATGGAGGGAAAAAAGAGACTCTTCTTGATTCTAATTTTAAGGGTTTTGATTTGGTAAAAGAAGATGAATCTGCTGTTAAAGAAAAGCCGGTAGATTTTTCAGATTTAGAGGGAGATGATATTTTTGAAGGTGTTACTGTTGAGGATTCATCAATTCTATCCACCGCTCCTGAAGCTAAAAATGAAACAAAGGGATTTTCTTCTTCCATAGAAAAGGATATGGTGAGCGAGAAAAGGGTGGAAGAGGGGAGTCTTAAACAGGAGATTAAAAATACAGAAGATGCGTATTTATCAAACGAATTTGAATCAAAAGAAGAAGCTTTTAAAGAAGAGATTACAGAAAAGAAAAAGTCGGCAGATGACCAGATAAAAGAGTGGGAGAAACTTTTACTAATTGATTAATTAAAAAAAATAATTGAACGCAGATTAACGCAGAAACTATGGATTTAAAAATAAAAGAATTAAGGAGAAAGGGGGAAATTAAAAATAGGAGAGAAAAAATTAAATTTCATACTTTTCTCCATTTCCCCCCTTCTTCTCCCTTTCTCCTTATATTTTTTATAATTTCATATACATGAACATATTGTGATTATTAATAATGATTTCCATACAGAAATACTCACCTTCGGTGGCGGGAAAGGGGGGATTGGGAAGAGTGTAATAGCCGCCAATATGGCTATAGCACTTGCCCTTTCAGGCAAGAAGGTGATTATTATGGATGCCGACCTTGGGGCTGCAAACCTTCATGCCATCCTCGGAATTAAATCGCCGCCGCTCGGACTCAAAGATTTTATCTTTAACGGCTATCCCCTTAAAGCCCTCCTGATGGATTCAGGCGTAAAAAATCTTAAATTTATAAGCGGTGCCGGTGATGTGCCTGGCATATCAAATATCCCGTATCGGGTAAAGCTGAAGCTAATCAATAATATTAAGGAATTAAAGGCAGATTATATTGTCATAGACCTTGCACCTGGAATCAGTTACAACACAATAGATTTTTTTAATATTACAGATAATGGGATAATTATAACCACCCCGGAGGTGACATCTGTAATGAGTATATTCAGTTATATGAAAGGTGCCTTCCACAGAAGAATTATGAATCTATTCAAGAATAATGATGATGTCATAGAAATAATTAAGACAACAAAAGGTCCGTATAATATAAACGAGTTTAAAGGCAGACTAAGTAAATTAAATAGCAGCTATGCAGAAATGCTTGACAGTATGCTGAATAACTTTCGTCCAATGCTTATAGTAAACAGGTTAAGGAAATCCACAGATACGGCTATAGGTGAAAGCATAATGAAGCTTGTGAAAAAAAATCTCTGTATTGAAATAAAAAATCTGGGGCATGTGGTTGAAAGTGAGGCTGTAAAAAAATCTGTTGAATATATGAAGCCGTTTCTAATTAAAACCCCACAGGATAAGGCATCTCTGTGCATAAATGAGATAATTTCTAAACTCACATATTCTTGTAAATTATAAAAACTTTTAAGGAGAGAGGGAGAATAAGATGGAGAAATGGAGAAAAAGATTTTAATGCTTTATTATTTTTCTCCCACATTCTCCATTTCCCCATTTCTCCTTAATTTTTTTCTTTCGTTCCATTATGAAATACGACACAATCCTCCTTGCAGGTGATAAGAAGGCAAGCAAAACTGTTTTCGGAATGAATAAATCGCTGATAGAGTTGGCTGGGACTCCTCTATTTATGCATGTGCTTTCTGCCCTTCAGGATGTGGATTATATTGGTAATATTTATGTAGTTGGCCCAAAGGATAAGATTGAAGAATTACTAAAAAAATACTCTGATAAGGTTATCTTAAGAAAAAATGTAATTACAGTTGAGCAGAAGGCTAATCTGTATGAAAATATATGGCATACATTTCTCGCTACACTACCACCCCCTTCCCCTCCTTCTGAAGGAGGGGATAAGGGGAGGTCTTTTGATGGTTATAGTGCAGGAGATGAATATAAGAACCCATCGTTGATGGATAAGGCAGTATTTGTAGTGGCAGGTGATATGCCGCTTGCCACATCTTTTGAGATTGGCGAATTTATATCAAAGAGTGACACTGCAAATTATGACTACTGTATTGGCATGACCCCTGAGGCTGTCTTAAGATATTATTATCCTTCCGATAAAAAGCCGGGAATAAAACTCGCCTATCTTAATCTGAAAGAAAGCAAATACAGGATAAGCAATCTCCACCTTGTAAAACCGTTTAAGATAGCAAACAGAGAGTATATTGAAAAGGTGTATGAATACCGCTATCAGAAGGATATAAGAAATATTGCTAAACTTACATTAGAGATTATAAGAAGGCATGCCGGTTTTAAGAGCCTTTTATTTTATATCTTTGTGCAGATGTCACTATTCCTCTCTCATATCCATCTGGAATTTCTAAGCCGTTTTTTCAGGCAGTTTGTTTCAATCAAAGTGGCAGAGTTGATTGTATCTAATGTTTTGAAAACACGATTGAAGCTGATTGAGACATCATTTGGCGGGGTGGCATTGGATGTGGACAATGAGAGGGATTTTAATACAATAAAGGTTATGTATAAAGAATGGATGGAACATCAGAACGGCAAAGGGCAAGGGGAAGAAGTTAGAAGCAAGAAGTTATTTTTATTCTGCCTACTGCCTGCTGCCTACTGCCTACTGTCTCCTGATAATGCCTATGCGTGGGGGTCGGGGCTTCATATAAAAGAGGGGGTATTCATACTTGATAACCTTAAACTTATATTGCCGCATATTGCAAATATCTTAAAGGCATTCCCCTATGACTATCTCTATGGCTGTATAAGTGCCGATATATTCATCGGTAAAGGGCATAAAAGGAGGGATGACCATTGTCATAACTGGTCAGTCGGGCAGAAGATGCTGAAACTTGCCAATGGAGGTGAAACGCTCGCCTTTTCCTATGGCTATCTCTCCCATCTTGCAGCAGATGTAATTGCACATAATTTTTATATTCCCAACCAGTTGTATCTTACATCATCTACAAAGAGGTTCGGGCATATATACTGGGAATTTCGTTCCGATGAGTATATTGAGAAGAAATACTGGAAGATTGCAAAGACAGTGATAAACAGGCATAATCACCATAATGATGAGTTTATGCAGGATATAATAAAGAAAAAGATAATCTCATTTAGGACAAAGAAAAGATTATATTCCCATTCTATCAATGTAAACGATATTATGCTCTGGCAGAAGGCTGTAACAATGGTATCAAAAAGCTCAAGATGGGATGTGGAAAAGAAATATATTGAATTCTTAAATAAGCTGTCTCTGAATATGATAATAAGCCTTTTGAAAAACCCTCATTCATCCTTATGCCTTAAATACGACCCTGTAGGGACGGATAATCTCTTATCCTCAAAGAGGAGAAGGAGAATAGCAATAGTGGTTAACGGGAGGTTCCCGGTTGAAAATGGATTCGATGTCCCTGATGAAATATTAAAATTGGATTATGTTTAAATCTGAAAGAACAAAGATTTGAACACGAATAACACGAATGGGACAAATTACACGAATAACTACTAATTACAGAAAATATTTTTACTTTTGATTTTAGTTTTTATTCGTGCCATTCGTATATTCGTGAAATTCGTGTTCCGGAATTTTATAATTATACAATGAAAAAGACGAAAGAATCGGCAAACGAGATGAATATTCATTATGAAGTCCTTTTTAATACCATACCGGATATAGTGTATTTCAAGGATAGGGAAGGGCATAATCTAATTGTTAATAAGGCAT
>Ga0209521_10002359_pt1 | contig 15443 bp, 20 predicted proteins | sample Rifsed19ft4_FD_184016 | JGI IMG/M metagenome (GOLD analysis project Ga0209521, IMG submission 184016) | Soil microbial communities from Rifle, Colorado, USA - sediment 19ft 4 (version 2) | ecosystem: Environmental > Terrestrial > Deep subsurface > Rock core/Sediment | place: Rifle, Colorado...
GCTCGGTGCCGTCGGTACTTTTGTCTTGAGCTTGATTATCGGTCTGGTGATGCTGATTTTAGGCGTCAACTTGCTGGATGTTTTTCCTTGGGCTAAAAAACTTCAGCCGTCCATGCCGAAGTTTATTTCCAAACATGCTCTGGGTATTTCCAAATTAAATCATACTTTGACTCCGATGTTAGTCGGTGTCGCAACATTTTTTCTGCCTTGTGGCTTTACGCAGTCAATGCAGATTTACACGCTTTCCACCGGCACATTCCTCCAAGGCGCCTTGACGATGTCGGCGTTCGCCTTGGGAACTTTGCCGGTGCTGGCTCTGCTGTCCTTCAGCTCGCTTTCCATTCATCAGAATAAAAACAAGGGCATCTTTTTCAAGACTGCCGGCCTGATCGTCATTCTTTTTGCCCTTTTTAACATCATCAACAGTTTGGTCATAATCGGGGTGATTCCGCCGATTTTTAATTTTTAATTTTTATGAAATTCACCATCTTTTCAATCTTGATCGCCACTATCCTTGTTGTCGGAGCCTTGATGTTTTCCAAAGACAATAAAATGGAAGACAATATTCCGGTTAATAATGTCTCGGTTGTGGACGGCAAACAAATTATAGGGATCCGGGCCAAGGGCGGGTATCAACCGAGAAAAAGTATTGCTCAGGCTGGCCTTCCGACTATCTTGCGGTTTGATACTAATGGCACATTTGATTGTTCGGCGGTAGTGCGAATTCCTAAACTTGGCATTTTACAGAACCTGCCCCTTTCCGGCGCGACTGATATAGAGCTTGGCGCGACGGAGGCCGGCACACTTCGAGGTTCTTGCGGTATGGGAATGTTCCCATTTGAAATAGTTTTTAATTGACAATGCGTTATTAACGCATTTTTGGTATAATACGCATATGACAAAATTTGAAAAAATCAGCCTATTTTTGCTCCGCATCAGCGCGGGTTGGCTCATGTTCCATGCGGGTATTACTAAAGTCTTGGACCCGGGCTGGTCGGCGGCCGGTTATCTGACGAATGCTAAGACATTTCCGCAGTTTTTCGCTTGGTTTGCCAGTCCTAATATTCTGCCAATTACCAATTTCCTGAATGAGTGGGGTTTGACCATTTTAGGCCTCTCATTAATTTTCGGCGTCTTTGTCCGACTTTCATCGTTGGCTGGCGTAGCGCTAATGATGCTTTATTATTTTCCAGTGCTCGAATTTCCCGTAATTGCCCCGCATTCTTACCTTGTTGATGAGCACATAATTTATGCATTCGTTTTGCTTTATTTTGCCGCCGCCCGAGCCGGCCGGGTTTATGGACTGGAGAAATGGTGCTCTAACCTGCCGATCTGCTCAAAATTTCCCAAATTAAGAAATTGGCTAGGTTAGAATAAAAAAACCCCCGCAATCACGGGGGGTTTTTTTATTGTTTTTATATTTTAACTTCTTTCGTTGACCTTTTGCCTGCCCAATTCCAGACCGAGGCAAAAATAAGTCCTATGATGTAGCCGCAGACAAACGCGGCGAGTATGCTGGCAATAGCGATGCTCAAGCTTACATTGCCCACTGTATATCCGAAGTTCATGTAGTGATTGGTCATCGACCAGTTAAGGAGAGACTGGCCGAAACCGACAGCTACGGCCAAAGTCCACAGGAAATGGCCGAGCGCGCCCATAACACCAAAAGTCAACGCAACCTGTTTTTTATTTAAATTCATTTGTTATTTTTTGATTAAGCCCCGACGATGCTGTCGGGGCCCCGACTTTACATCGGGGCTACTAATGCCTTCATTTTACCACCGCAATCAAAATCATCAAAAGGTTGGGAATGTGGACATTTTGCTTTTACGGGGGAGGACTGGTAGACTTAAAATATGACAAAAAACTTACAAGAATTGCCGGTTGAATTACTAAGCAAAAATAATCTTGAGGCGCTTAAGGATTCCTTGAAGGATTCCTTGAAGGATTCTATTACCGGAGAACTGATTTCTTTTGGGACTTTTGATCAGGCCAAAGTTGAACAAAAAATTATGGAGGCTATACCGGCTATGGATAAAACCATGCTCGGAGTTCGTCTGCCGATCTTTAAGGAACAAGTAGAGAATTATACCCAAGGCATGATGCCAGCTGAAAACAAAAAGGCATTTTCATCTTCCGTCTACGAGAAAGTAAGCTCATCTCTAGATTTTCTCCTTTCATAACTATCTATTCGCCTATTCGGGCGAATTAGCCCATAGATTGACAAAATGATAAATATTTGATAGTATTTGGGTAGATTTAAAAACTCAATATTCATCCGCCTGCGTAGGCAGGCTAAAACTCAAAAACATGGATTTCGGAACACACCTCATGGCGGGAGCAATTATTGCTTTTGCCATACCGGAAGCGACTCCGGAACAAAGAGCGCTGGTCATTGCTGGTTCAGTGCTTCCTGATTTTATTTGTCCTCTGTATTTCAAAGCTCTGGCCAAGAAAGTGGGCAAGAAATTGAAGAACCTTGTCGAGCAAGATGCCATAGATTTCGGAGACAAGATGAAACCCTGGATACCTATATATGAATTTTTCCACGGCCTCCCATTTTTTATCTTGCTTTCTCTTGTTGAATGGTATTTGACGGGAGGATTTTATTTCAGCGCAGGATGGCTGTCTCACTTGATTTATGATCTGGTGACTCATCATTATCCCGGCAAATTATCATTTTGCCCCAAGCCATTTTATCCAATACTCAATTGGACATGGAAATGGGGTCTGACAAACGGCTGGAAGCTGAAGCCAAAAGAAAGAGATTTTAATTTCCAAATTCTAATCTGGTTTTTCCATGCCGTCTTGCTTGGATTTATTTTTATCACTAAAGCCCTCCCTTGAGGGCTTTTTATTTTGCGTGCAGTGTTACATATATGTCTTCCACGGCTTTCACGGCGTCGCCGGCGGCGATATTGTTTTGGTGATATTTGATATTAGTTGCATCGCCGGCCGCCCAAATTCCCGGCAGGGAAGTTTTACCGGTCCACGGGTCTATTTCAATGCGGTTATAGTTATCTAATTTGACCAAACTATTGACGAAGGTTGTGTTGGGAACTTGGCCGATTTCAACGAAGATGCCGGCGACTTTCAGTTCATGCCGTTTGCCAGTTTTTATGTCTCTGTAAATTAAGCCCTCCACCATTTTGTCTCCCTTAATTTCAACAATTTCGATATTTTTTACGGCTTTTATTTTAGGATTTTTAAGTATTTTTTCCACCGTTATCGGATCAGCCTTGAACATATCGCTTCTGTTTAACAAGGTGACAGATTTGCAGTAAGCGAGCAATTGCGCTGCGGTTTCAAAGGCGGCGTTGCCTCCGCCGACGACTGCGACATCCTCGTTTGTAAAAAGCGGGCCGTCACAAGAGGCACAATAGGTCAGACCTTTATGTTCAAGTTCCAGCGCTTTTTTGGCTTCTAATTTCTTTCGACCGGAACCAGCGGCTAATAAAATAGTTTTGCCTTGATAGCTTGAATTATTGTCAGTTGTTACAACAAAAAAATTTTCCTCTTTCCTTATCGCAGTCACCTTTTCTCCTTCTTTGATTTCCACCACATCATTCTTGTAGGCTTCTATGTGTTTTTTAAAATTGCCCGCCAATTCGGCACCTGGAATATTAATAGTGCCAATCCAGTTTTGGATGTTTTCGGAAACATTGCTCTGTCCGCCGAAATCAAAAGTAATCAATAGAGTTTTTAGACGCTTGCGGGCAGCATAAACGGCGCCGGCGGCGCCGGCGGGGCCTCCCCCTATAATGATGAGATCATAGATCATTATTATTTTTTGTTTCTTCTTAAGAAGGCTGGAACTGCAGACCAGTCTTCAGGCTGATTTTCAAAGTCGTCGATTATTTCCACTTTTTTAACATATTCCGCCATGCCGGTATTATTAATTTCTTTTTTCGCCGGCTGAGCTTCTTCTTTCAGAAAGTTTGATTGAGCTTGAGATTGAAAAAGAGTTTTCTTGGGCGCGTCAGTAGGGAAGCCGGTTGCGATGACAGTGACTTTGACTTCACCTTTCTTAAGCCGTGGGTCATGAATGGCCCCGAAGATGACCTTAGCATCCTTGTCAGTCGATTCAGTAATGATTTTAGCAATTTCTTGAATTTCATGAAGCGCTAAATCTTCACCGCCGGAAACAGCGAATAGGACCCCCTTAGCCCCTAAGATAGAAAGCTCCAAGAGCGGAGAATTGGCCGCTTGGAAGGCAGCTCTTTCCGCCCGTCGTTCGCCGATAGCCGATCCGATGCCCATTAAGGCAGAGCCGGCATTTTGCATGACCGCTTTGATGTCGGCGAAGTCCACATTGATGATGCCGGGAGTAGTAATAAGGTCAGATATGCCCTCGACGGCTTGTCGCAGTACATCGTCACAGCTGGCAAAAGCAGTTTTGAAGCTGGTATCTTTTTCGGTAGTGGCGAGCAGTCGGTCGTTAGGAATAACGATGATCGCGTCTACTTCTTTGGAAAGCTCATCTAACCCCTTTTCGGCGATTTTCATCCTCTGGCTTCCTTCAAAGAAGAACGGCTTGGTCACTACGCCTACCGTGAGAATTCCTTGCTCCTTGGTCGCGCGGGCGACGATCGGCGCCGCTCCAGTACCGGTGCCACCACCTAATCCGCAAGCAATGAAGACCATGTCAGCGTTTTTGATGGCTTCGCCGATTTCGGCCTTGGTTTCTTCGGCGGCTTTTTTGCCGATTTCCGGGTTCATACCGGCGCCCAGCCCTTTGGTTAAATTCTTGCCCAAATGGACTTTTTTGGAAGCGAGGGATTTATGCAGATCTTGCGTATCAGTATTCATGCTGATAAATTCCACTCCTTTGACTTTGGAGTTGATCATGTGGTTGATAGCGTTTCCTCCCGATCCGCCTATTCCGATGACCTTGATTCTAGCAAATGTCTCAATATCTGGGTTTATTTTTGGCATATATCATCTATCATATCAAAATTTTAAGCTAGGGCAAGAGCTGGTTGCCGATCGATTTAAAGAAATTTTTCAAGCTGTTGCCGCCCTGATTTCTGTTGCCGGAATATGTCTCTACGGAATCTTTTTGTGCGAGGCATAGACCCAGGGCTACAAACCATGAAGAATCCCTAATCTTGATTTTACTATTATTGAATAGTTCAGCTACCCCTAGTTTGGAAGGTAATTTAAGGAAATTTTTGGAAAGCTCCTCGATGGTGGCGATGTTTGATCCACCACCAGTCATGATGATCCCGGCCGGCAAGAGTCCGTTCCTTTTTATTTTCTTGAGATAATTTTCAATAAGCTCAAAGACATCAGACAGCCTCGCCTCGATTATCTGATCCAGTTTCTTCTTAGGATAGTCGCGGATGATCGAGCCGATCTTCAATCCTTCGGCCTCCTCGAGAGGAATCTTTAATCCCAAGGCGATGTCATTGGTGATATCAGTTGAGCCGATGGAGAAAACATGAAGCGCCTGCGCGGCGCCGTTTTCAAAAACAGCGACCGAAACTGTCTCGGCGCCGATATCAACCAAGATGCAGCCGGCGGTTTTTTGCTTTTCGTTTAGCACTACTAAACTGTCAGCGAGAGGAGAAGCGATGACATCCGTCACCTCGATACCGGCTTGGGAGATAGTGGCAACCAGGTCGTCGAGATGTTGTTCAAGGCAGGTTACAAAAAGAGTTTTGACTTCCAGCTTGACACCTTTCATCCCTTCGGGTTTTCCCAAGACTTCTTTGCCGTCAAGTTTGTATAAAGTTGGAATAATATGAATAATTTTTTTATTAGTGATTTTTAAATTGATTTCGCTTTCTTCCAGCGCTTTATTTACGTCAAGAGCTGTTACTTCGCCATCGGCCCTAGAGATGACCGCAGAGCCTACTCCGCTCGAAGAGCCGAGGCTTATACCGCCTATAGAGATAAAAGCCCTTTTGATTTTAATTCCGGAACTCTTTTCCGCTTCGATTACCGCCCGCGTGATGCATTTCGTGGCTTCTTCGGTGTTCACTACATATCCATGCCGAAGACCTCTAGAAGAAGCCATTCCCGTGCCCAAAATCCTAGGAGTCGCCTCTCCTTTGTTGAATCCGCAAACTACGACTCTGGTCGTGTGCGTACCGATGTCTATGCCAACTGCAATATTTTTAATCATTGAATTTAATTGAAGCCGAAACGGGTAGAAATTGACTTCTCCTTACTCTCCATTTTACTACTATGTTGCATTCCTTTCAAATGAAGCATTCCGTGGATAATTAATAAGCCCAAGAATTTTTTATAGCTTCGGCCGAAACGAGGGGCTTCTATCTTGATTGTCGGGGCATGAATGACCAATTCACCGGAAGTAGGGCTTAAAGGGAAGGAAAGGATATTGGTCGCCCTGTTCTTGTTTCGGAAGCGCCGATTTAAAGTCCTTGAGGTCTTCTCCGTCGCGAAAACGATGGAGAGATCGAAATTTTTGCCTAAAACCGCATTTTTCAATAGTTGAAAAGGCAAGCTCGGGAGCTTGCCTTTTGTCTGCTGTTTTATGGCTATCTTGCTTTTCTTTAGCATTATCTCATTTGAGACCTGGTATTTACTATCAGGTGTTCTTTACCCATTTTTTTTAATTTGGCCACTTCGATTCGGCGGGACATTTTATTGAGGGCCATTTTCTTGTTGGAGAGTTTGGATTGCTTTCTCTTGCTGTAGCGATGCGCTTTGACAGTCGGGAGGATTTGAGAATCCATGACGCGCCTTGAAAAACGCTTTAAAAGACTGGAGTTGTTTTCATTGGTGTTCTTTTTGACTTCTATTACGATAATCATTTGTATTTGCCAGTTTAACATATTTAAATTTTCCCGCAACTTTAGCTAAAGAAGATTGTCGGGGTTGATTTGGACAGAGAGTGTCGGCGGCAAGGTTTGGAGCTTGCGCAGGAGCACCGGGTCCAGCCGTCCGTCCGGCGTCATTTCCGGCAGCGACCAATCCATCCTTTTGATTTTCATGACAGTATTTAATATATAGTCATTCTTGATTTTAGGAGTGAAAGCGCGGAAGATGGCCGGGTTGTAGTCTTTAAAGAGATTTTCGAGATAGGCGCCGGCTTTTTCCAGGTTCACTTTCGGTCCGCGGTAAGTGATCTTGATCGGGATGAAAAACGGCGGATAATTAAATTCTTCTCGAGATTTTAATTCTTGCCGGGCGAATTCACTCAAGTTGCCGGAGAGGAATTGAGCGAGTACTTCTTGATCGGCGGCTCGGGTCTGGATAATGAGCGATTCTTTGGTGTATCTTTCCAGTTCGACCAAGAGGCGGATTATTTTTTCATTAGCCTTGAAGTCCGGTATGGCAAAGAGTGAATCAAAGGAAACCACCGCGATATTTTCTATTGGATCTTTAAGATAGTGAAGCGCCAGTTCAGTGCCCAAGAGTATGGCACCCGGGGTTTTGTAAAATTCTTCTATCATTCGCTGTCCTTCCTTGGCTGTTTTGATCCGTTCTTTGTCGAGACGGAAGACGCTGGCCTCCGGGTACAGGCTAGCGATTTCGGCCTGGACGCGGCCGCAACCGATGCCCAGAGCTTTCAAATTCCAGCTTTGGCAGGTACCGCAAACTACCTGGGCGTCTTTTTTGTGTTGGCAATGATGACACATGAAAAATCTCTGTTTCATTTGATTTTCGTAGAGCGCTAGAGGCTTATCGCAGTATTCGCACAAGAGGGGAGTCTGACAGTCATTGCAGATCGTGATGCCCGAGAGCCCCTTGCGGTGGGCGAACAGAAATATTCTCTTTTTACTTTTGATAGTATCGCTTATCTTTTCCTTCAATTCTTCGCTTAAGACCGTAAAAGCGCCACCTGTCCCGACTTGTCCCGAGCCTTGTCGAGGGAGCGGAGAGGGATCTTTTTTCATATCAATGAACTCTTTTTTGATACTGGCCGATAGCCGATAGGAAGTCGGCATGATTTCTGCTAATTCAAAATTTTTTACTCGCCAGAGAGTTTCCACTCGGAGCATCGTGTCGCCGAAGATTAATTTGATATTATATTGCGCTGTGAGCAGTTCCGCCCAGATTCTCATATCCAAGTATGGCCGGCTGATCAATCGGTAGGCGCCGGCATTTTCGTGTTCCACAATGACAGCCGAAAAACTTTCATTCACCAGAAAGAGATAACCTGGAGTGGCGATGATGAGCGCGGGATGGTCATCGGTCAACAAGCTATTGTATTTGGCTACAAATTCTTTTTTGCCGATGTTAGAGCTTAGAGTAAAAACATAATCTTCTATGCCTTTGGAGAGATTTTGCCTGAAATATTCGATATTTTGGACGGTCGGCAGAGTCATAAAGACTGATTTTTTCTTGGCAAATGATTCGCGGATAAATGTCTTATAATATGAGACTCGTTCAATGAGTGAAGCTTGCAGAATTAATTTTTCCTGCTTCAAGTTATTTTTGTCGATTTGGCTTTCTGGTCTGGTTTTCAGCTTATCATAAGTTTCTAGGAAAATTTTAGGCAGAACCGAGGAAAGGACTGATGGGGAATTGGTCCCAAAGTAATCACGCATTTTAAAAGCCGCTCGGATGACTTTTCCCGGCAAGACCGAGACGCCTTTGACCTTGTCGGCTTTTTTTAGACTGAAGGCCGAACTCTTGATCATTGATTTAGAGGCAGCTAAATTTTCTGATTTGATGACCAGGGCATCAATCGTTTTTTTCCTGACCGGTACGGCAATCACCGAGCCGAGTGGAACATCAGCGGCCATAAAATAGGTCAGTGTTTCTTTAAAAATTCCCTTAGCTAGCGGGATGACCGTGATAATTTTCATTAATTGATTTTAGCATATCCTCGTGCTATTATTCCGTTATTCATGAGCTTATTTGTGAAAAAACTTGGGATTGATTTGGGCACGGCCAATACCTTGGTTTTTGTGCCGGGTAAAGGGATCATTTTAAATGAGCCTTCGGTTGTCGCCGTGTCTGAACAGGACAACAAGATCCTGGCCATCGGGGTCGAAGCCAAAGACATGATCGGCAAAACTCCGGACTCGATCATCGCTTACCGGCCAATGAAAGACGGCGTTATCGCCGACTACCGGGTGACCGAGGCCATGCTCCGCTATTTCATCAATAAGGCCTTGGGGCCGTTTAATATTTTTAAACCCGATGTCATGATCTCAGTACCGGCTGGAGTCACTTCCACCGAACGCCGCGCCGTTATCGAAGCCGCCATTAAAGCCGGTGCCAAGAACGCTTATGTGGTCAAAGAGCCGATCTTGGCCGCGATCGGCGCCGGTATTCCTATTCATGAATCGAGGGGGCAAATGGTGGTGGATATTGGCGGTGGCACGACCGATGTCGCGGTTATCTCTCTTTCAGGCATTGTCGCCTGTACCTCCGTCAAATGCGCCGGCAACAAGATCGATCAGGCCATTGCCGATTATATTAAAAAGACTTTCAATTTGGTGATCGGAGATAAAACGGCTGAAGAAGTCAAAATCAAAATTGGCGCCGCTATTCCCTTGGAAGAAGAGCTTCGAATGACCATTAAAGGCCGGGATTTCATTCAGGGGCTCCCGCGCTCGGTAGATATCTCTACCAACGAAATTGTCCGCGCGCTCGATCTTGAATTAAGCCAAATGATTAAAGCTATCAAAGAAGTGCTCGCTGAGACGCCCCCGGAACTGGCGTCAGATATTATTGATAACGGGATAATTATGACCGGCGGCTCATCGCTCTTGCGCAATTTTGCCGATTTGGTATTTCGCAAAACTGGCGTTAAGGCCAGAATCGCCGAAGACGCGCTTTTCTGCGTCGCTAAAGGCACGGGCATCGCACTCGATCACCTTGATGTTTACAAAAAAACAATTATTAGCAAAAGATAATCTCCACCATGCTTATCTGATCGAGGGGGAATATGACCAAGTCTTTCCCGAGCTTCTTTCCTATCTCAAGGAACATAAATTGATTGCCGGTCCGAACGATGTTTATCAGAATTCTTCAGAGACTCTGACGATCGACCTCTCTAGGCTGATCAAAGTCCAACAAGCAGAGAAGTCTGCTCATAAATTTTTTATTTTAGGCGCGAATTTTTTCACCCGCGAAGCGGCTAATTCATTATTAAAAGTCTTCGAAGAGCCGACGCCGGGCACGCATTTTTTCCTGATCATGCCAAATCCGCACCTCTTGCCGGCGACCCTGCGCTCGAGGATGCATTTCATCTCGGCCGAGAATAAAAAAGGCATCAAGCCGGAAGTTCTGGAAGAGGCCAAGAAATTCCTGGCCGCCAGTCATTCTCAAAGAATTAAAATAATAGAAGAGTTTTTGAAGAAGTTTGAAGATCTCGAAGTCGGCGAAAATAATATGAAAAGCCGGGCCCTAGCCTGGCTGAACGTCATTGAGACCATTTTGCACGATTCCGGAAAAGATACCAAAGAAAAAGTTTATGAATTCGAAGAACTGGCCAAAGTCCGCGATTACATCGCCGACCGCGGCGCCTCCGCCAAAATGCTCCTTGAACATCTGGCCCTCATCCTCCCAACCATAAAATAAAAACCCCTTCGATTTCTCGAGGGGTTTTTTTTAAATATCATTTCTTCTCAGTACCTTGAATCAAGACGGCAACAAAAATGCAAAATCCAGCAACGATATCTCCAGCATTATGAGTAAGAAACCCACCTGTTATCATTGCACCACTTGCAAAGCATAGAAAAAGAAAAGTTGCTATTTTCATATATTAATTTTTTAAGGAGTTGATGTTTGAATTCCGTTGTAATAGTATCACAAGTAAAGCCTTTTGTCAAGCTATAAAACCCTTATAAAATAAGGCCGAAATCAACCCCTCCTTAGGTCTTATTTATTCTATGTCCACCAGCTCAATAGGTGCGGAGATAGTAGACAAATAAAAAAGCCCTGAAATTTTCAGGGCTTTTGGATCTCCAGACAAAGGATTATCCTTTGTCCTGTTTATTCTTTAGAACTCGTTAATTCATGCTTTTTATAGAAGCTGTTTAACTCTTCTCCCGTGAAGTCCATTCTTTCATTCACATTTTTTAGCGCGCTATCTGTTTTCATGATTTCTGCTTTGATTCTCTTCAGTAAAGAAGTATCTTGGCCAATATTATCCATATTGAAAACGACAAATGCCCAATGTTTCCGGACCTCCCTGATTCCTAATTGCTCATTTGTCAGTCTTCCATGGAGTTTCATTAGTCCGCTTATTATTTCATCTTTTTTGTTGCAGTTACAATCTTTTGTCGGTTGGCTAAAAGAGAAGATTATCAGGAAAATAAACGGCCAGCAAATCTGTAAAAAAGAGAGAATGTTTTTCATGGTATAGAGTTTTTAAGATTTTGATTTCTACGCGGATAATACAGCAAAATTTTTGACAAGTCAAGGATTTGTGGTAATGTATGGAGTAGATAAGTTATTTAAAATAAAAGTCTCACCTAAACCTTTTTCACATGAAAACATATTTTTTGCTTCAAGTTGAAGGCGGTTTTTGTTTCGAAGACGAACACAAGGCCGCTAATGAAATTTTTTACTCCAAACAGCGTGGAATAGCGATTTTAATGGAAATGCTCATTAGTCGAGAGATTTCCGTGGATAATATTTTATCTTTGATTGAAGACATCATGGCACTGCCGCATTTGCCGATTGTCGATAGGGAAACTGCGGTTATGGATTGGCTTGTAGAGGATAAAGAAGAGCTCTGTCATATTGAATGCCTCAGATGTTTTTTGGCTTTAGTTAAAAAGTTGGGGGTTTTATCGGAGCCTAAGATTTTTTTATGCCCTCTTTGCGAGAGACACGCTTATATCATCGGGCTTCATATTTTTGAGACATTTTATTCTCAAGAGGAAGGCAGGGAAATAATAGAGCTTCTAAGGGATGATGATTTGATAGAACTGGCTGATGAATTTAATCTTTTAAAACAACTCGAAGCAATAAATTTGCCGGAGACTGCCCCCCGCGTTCATAATCCTGCCAAAGAGAATTAAAAGCCCCGAAAATTTTCGGGGCTTTTGTTTTTAAAACATAAATTTATCTTATCTTAAGAGCAATGATCCATTCAGCAAACTATCTCGATCGGCTAACAGGTCGGCAGATTCTTTGTTTTGGAGTTCTTCGTTGATAGCTTCTATCTCGTTGTTAAAAAACAGTTTTCGATATTCCAGATATTCATTTAACAGTCGCGGAGCAATGATATGATGGGCATCATATTCTATAGTTCCTGGTTGATGATATTCGACATCATAGGCTTTATCAGGCGGGCAGGCAGTCGCCAAAATTAAACAACCAGTCCTTAAAAATCCACAGATAGATCTGAATTCGAAACTAAAGGGACTTTCATAAAATTGTTCAGAGTGGGCTGCTTCAGCTAAATAAGAATAAAGGGAAATTTGATCTGGTTTTCCGCTATCTTCAAACGGAGTCAGCAACATTTCTGAAACCGGGTTGAAATGGTCTCTGTAATAAGCGAAGTAGCCGATTTTTATATTCGGATTGCCGTGCCGCAGATGGAAATTAATGACAAAATTTGAATCAACGGCATATTGGGCTGATTGATCGGGAAAAATTTTACAAACTAAGGCAGAATCAATTTTTCCGTCAAAGTTCATTCTAAAATCATCTGATCGAACAAGAAGCTCAACTTTTTCTCTGGTCGTCATGTTTTTGATGCCGTAAAGATGAAAGAGAATTTTTCTCGTTTTATCGTCTATGGTGCGGTGAGAGATATTTTGATATTTCATCTGCCACAATATCCATATGCCCAAGAAATTAAAGGCTGAACTTAATACAAAGAATACGAAAGCAAAAATCATGGCGATTTTGAATATTCTCTTCTTCATAAGCGGGAAGTTTAGTATTGTTAATGTATATTTTTCTGATTACAATTCTACATTAAAAAGAGCAATAAGTCAAGGTCTTATATTGTTATATTTTGTTATAATTAGCAAAATGCAATACAATTTTTCTCAATTCAAAACCGATCTGAAAAAAGTGGAAGATCATCTGTCCAAAGAGTACGGTCAGATCCATACGGGACGGGCCAGCCCGATGATTTTGGATTCCGTCTTAGTAGAGTCTTACGGTGGCCATCAACCGCTAAAAAATGTCGCTTCTATTTCTATTGAAGATGCGCGAACTTTGCGCGTCGCTCCTTGGGATAAAAGCCAGATTAAAGGGATAGAGAAAGCGATTATTGCCGCCAATTTGGGGTTATCGATTGCCGTCGATGATCAAGGTGCTCGGGTTATTTTTCCTCAGCTGACAACTGAAACCAGAACAGCTCTAGTTAAAGTCCTAAAGGAAAGACTAGAAGAGGCAAGGATTAAGGTACGCCAAGAAAGAGATAAAGCCTGGAACGATGTGCAGACCAAAGAGAAAGAAGGTAAATTGACGGAAGACGAGAAATTCCGCGCCAAAGATGAGCTTCAGGAAATTATTGATGAGATTAATAAAAAACTAGAAGGTCTTTTTGCTAAAAAAGAGAAAGAAATAATGAGCTAACCCCGTAAAGCTTCGCCACGGGGCAGGTGTCTTAAATTTTATGTCAATTATTTTATTTATAGTAATTTTATTAGTTTTGGTTATTGTCCACGAGTTTGGGCATTTTATCACGGCCAAAAAGTCCGGCATTCGGGTGGATGAATTCGGTTTCGGCTTTCCGCCGAAGCTTTTTTCCAAAAAGCTGGGCGAAACCACCTACTCTTTTAATGTCATTCCTTTCGGCGGATTCGTTAAAATTTTCGGCGAGAATCCTGACGAGGAATCTATTTCAGGCCCCGATAAAGACCGGAGTTTTGTGCACAAACCTAAATATATTCAAGCCATGGTGCTTTTTGCCGGGGTCTTCTTCAATTTTCTCTTGGCTTGGCTCCTGCTTTCTTTGGGCTTTATGTCCGGCCTTCCGACTTCTCAAACTTCAGAACCTCGGGGAACGATATTAAGTAATCAAAATTTGGTTATCACAGGCGTCACACCCAAAGCGCCGGCAGATCTATCTGGAATCAAAATCGGAGATAAGGTTATTTCTATTTCAGCGAGCGACGCTTCGCTTAATACAACTGAACTTAATCCAGAGGCGGTGCAGAAGTTTATCGGGGATCGATCAGGACGACCGTTAGAATTTTCCATTAGTCGTAGCGGTGAAATTCAGAACCTAGAGGTTATACCTAAAGCCGGCCTTTTAGAGGGACGGGCTGCCATTGGCGTCTCGTTAGACACGATTGGTATTATAAAATTACCAACTCACAAAGCGCTTTGGAGGGGATTAAAAGACACCAGTATTTTGACTGTCCGCACCGCGGTGTCTTTGGGCAAATTGGTTAAAGATTCGGTTTTAGGGCAAGCTGATTTTTCCGCCATCACCGGTCCGGTTGGCATCGTTGGCATCGTCGGCGACGCGTATCAGTTTGGCTTCATTTACCTTATATCTTTTGCCGCATTGATTTCAGTCAATTTGGCAGTCATCAATTTGATTCCATTTCCAGCGCTCGATGGCGGCCGATTGCTCTTTCTTTTGATAGAGACGATAAAAGGTTCGCCAATTAAACCCAAAATTGCCAATGCTTTGAATGCAGTCGGTTTTATCTTGTTGTTGCTCCTGATGGTAGTTGTGACTTATCATGATATTGCTAAACTATTATAATAGCGTTAATATGAATATATGCTTTGGGAAGGAATAAATATAAATGTTGAGGCGAAGAATATGGATCTAACTGATCCGATCAATGATTATGTCGTTAAGCGCGTTACTGATTTAGGTAAACTTTTAGCTAAGATCCAAAATGCAGGTGGCAAAATCAATGCTCATTTTGAAGTTGCCAAGTCCACCAATCATCATAAATCCGGCCTTGTCTATCACGCCGACTGCAGTATTACTATCGACGGCGCACAATTCTATTCTAGTTCTGACAAAGAAGATCTTTATGAGGCAATCGATGACTGCAAGAATCAAGTTTTTTCGGAAATCAAAAAGAAAAAAGAGAAGAAGCAAGCTCTATACAAAAGGGGCGCTCAAAAGTTTAAGGACATGGTGCGAGGAGTGCAGTTCTGGAAGAAATAACTATCGCCAAGAGATTTCCTTCTTGCCTTCCGGCAAGATTTTTTTTATTACTAAAATTCCATTCTCGAGTTTGGCGTCAGTAATAATAATTCTTTTTTTATCACGAAAGAAATATGACCGAGGCCATTCAAAGAAGGCTCGAAATTTATTGTAATTATTTATTGAGTTACCATTTAAATCTATCAAACCGTCTTCCTTCCTAATTTTTTTGCATAAGGTAGCTTGATTATCATCTTGTTTTCTGGGCATTGTTTTCCCGGCAAGATAATCAGGTAATGTTTTAACCAAAAGTTCACCGCCTATTTCTGTTAATTTTTTTAACAATTCCGGAGTTTTTTCATTCGGATCAATATCAACTTCCTCTTGGGCAATAATTGGCCCTGCGTCTAATTTGTTTTGCATTTGCTGGATAGTCACGCCA
>Ga0209521_10002364_pt1 | contig 15433 bp, 5 predicted proteins | sample Rifsed19ft4_FD_184016 | JGI IMG/M metagenome (GOLD analysis project Ga0209521, IMG submission 184016) | Soil microbial communities from Rifle, Colorado, USA - sediment 19ft 4 (version 2) | ecosystem: Environmental > Terrestrial > Deep subsurface > Rock core/Sediment | place: Rifle, Colorado...
AGCAAGAGGCTAGAAGTAAGAGGCAAGAAAATCCAATCTCCAGCCTCCAACCTAGCGCATATCAAGGGAACCCAATGAAATTTTCTGCATATTTCATTCTTATTTCTTATCTTATGGCTGGCACAGGGCTTGTTGCAGCCAGCCTAACCAATGCAATACGCCCTGTCTTCCTTGTAGGAGTAGGCGCCCTCACATTCTTAAGTTTTTTCTTAAACCTTCAGGGTAAAGCCATTAATATATCAAGATTTATTTGGAACAGCATCGCAGCAGTTATATTGGCTGCCGGCCTTATAGACTATCTTCTCATATCACAATCCCTTATAGATACATCAGTCCGTTTTCTTACTCTCTTGATGGTTGCTAAGCTTTTTGACCTCAAAACCAACAGGGATTATGCCATATTATATCTGCTGACATTTTTCCAACTTCTTGCAGCGGCTGCATCAACCGTAAATCTTTCGTTCTTATTTGCCCTGGCGTTATACATTCTGACAGGAATATGGGCTCTTATCATATTTAATCTTAAAAAAGAGTGGGAGGAAAGGTCAGCTCCTCATAAGGAAATGGCAAAAAATATCCTTGGCCCATATTTTTTCATTGTAACCGCAGGTCTGGCAGTTTTATCTCTTGTCATTACTCTTTCTCTGTTTTTTGTCATACCCAGGATGGGGGTAGGTTTCTTCCCAAAACAGACCGCTGACACCTTAAAGATATCAGGCTTTTCTGAAAAGATAGACCTGGGAGAGCTTGGGCCGGTTAAGCTGGATCCTGCTATAGTTATGAGGGTGGAGTTGTCTGGGTATAAAGCCTCCGTCATACCTCACCTGTATTTTAGAGGAATATCATTTGATACTTATAATGGGACTCAGTGGCTGCAGACGCTCAACAAAATGACGCCCTTAAAAAAAGCGCAGGACGGGGTATGGAGATTAGTGGATAGTATTAGTGGGTCGGAAGGCCGAGCTGTCATCCTGACACAGACAATCCTTTTAGAACCTCTCGAGACAAATGTCCTTTTTACAGCATGGGATGGTATTGGAATTTCCGGCAATTTCCGTAATGTCCTCACAGATAAGACGGGTGCATTTTACCTGCCAGCCACGCCTTATTCCAGAATTGAATATACTGCATATTCTCTATTGCCGGCGCCCCAAAAATCCATAGTGGCGAAACAGGATTATTGGAAAGAGGTGCCTCTGCAATATCTTCAGCTTCCCAGTGGGCTTGAAAGGGTTTCTGAACTTGCAATAAATATTACTTCGGATAAAAAAACACCGCTTGATAAAGCAACTGCAATAGAACAATATCTTAAAAGGAATTACCGCTATACCTTAAACCCCGGCAAAGGCATTGGCAAAAACCCTGTGGAAGATTTTCTATTTTTCACCAAAGAAGGATACTGCGAACAGTATGCAAATGCTATGGCGGTCATGCTGAGAACCATCGGTATACCCAGCAGGCTTGTGACGGGTTTTCTGCCGGGGGAATGGAACAAATTTGGAAATTACCTCATCATCCGTAAGAGGGATGCCCATTCATGGGTAGAGGCATATATGCCAGATGCAGGCTGGGTCATCTTTGATTCAACCCCTTCTGCTGAAGCGGTTGGGGAGATGCCCGCAGCAACATCTCTTATAACCCTCTATATTGATTCACTTAAGTGGAGATGGAATAGATATATAGTAAATTATTCTTTTCAAGATCAGCTGAATTTTGCAAAGGCGATAGAAACAAATATGCGCTCGCTTGTAACTCAAACCTTTAGGTTTGATTTTTTCAAGGCTAAAGCCTCGAGTTACCAATGGAAAGATATGCTCATATTTGTAACAGCAGCAGTAATAACAGCTATTATTCTCATAATCACAACAAGGATAGTTTGGAAACCAAAAGACAGGGCCAAGTGGCCGAAGGCCCCCTTTTTTTACAAAGACATGCTCCGACTTTTGGCACAAAAGGGTAGAATAAAAAAGCCGGGAGAAACTGCATTAGAGTTTGCTGACGCAGCAGATATGGAAGAGGTTAAGGCTATAACAGACATCTATTATAATATACGATTTGGCGGACACAAAGCAACGTATGAAGAACAATCCATAATATCGGCTTATTTGAAGGCCATAAAAAACTATAAACAGCAGGTTATTTAAAATCGGTTTTTCTTATATAAGAAGAAATAGCTTTTACAAATTTTTTCACTTCTATGGGTTTTGAAATATAACCGTCAAAACCCTCTGCAAGTATCCTTTCAACCTCCCCTTTCATTGCAGACGCAGTAAGCGCTATTACAGGTATGGCTCTACAATTATCGTCTGATTTAAGTATCTTCGTAGCCGTTATACCGTCCATCTCAGGGAGGTTCAGGTCCATAAGTATGATATCGGGTCTTTCTCCCATAACCTTTTTAATTGCACTACTACCTGTGTCGGCCTCCACAACCTCATAACCATTGGCAGTTAGTATCTCTCTGACAAGAATCTTATTCATGGGGTTATCTTCAACCACCAGCACCTTTTTCTTTGTCTCGGCTACCATTTATAAATCGCTCCCCTCCGTTGTGAAAATGTAAAGCAGTTGGAGATTAGAGGTTGGAGGGGAAAGGCTTTTTGCCTCAAACCTCAAGCCTCACACCTTAAACTGCATCTTTCATTTTTCATTTTCTCATTATGTTCTCTGCTTATATACAACGACTTTATTACCTCCGCTCTGAAAAGCAGACTGTACGGCTTTGTTTATATTGCGTATTAACTCCTTAGAATCCTTACCATCTACGGGAAAACCGACAACACCGATACTAACGGTTATCCTTCCATTTTTCTTCCCCTCAGAGGATGAAAATCCATGGTTTCCCACCCTGATTCCGAGCTTTTCAGCAACTGCCGATGCCGCCTCTTTATTGATATTTGGCAAGACAACCAGGAATTCATCTCCGCTATATCTAATCAGACAGTCAGCCTTCCGTATGTTACCCTCTATCAACCTGGCGAGGTCAACAAGCATCTCGTGCCCAAGGAGAAGGCCATGTTTTGTGTTATAGTCCTGCAGCCTGTCTACATCTATCATAATCATGGCAAATGATAACCCGTATCGTTTCCCTCTGGCAATTTCCTGCACTATCCAATAGTTGAAATATCTGTGGTTAAACACCCGGGTTAATGGGTCTATCATATTAGCTCTAATCGGATACATCATCTCAAGCTTTTTAATTTCATTCAACAGGTGGATCTTTGAGAAATCTGCTTTTCTAAGTATATTAGCTATACCATCTCCCAGTTCCGCCTTATCAGCTGCTGTTATATCCTTTGCAGTAAATATCACTATGGGGATATCCTTTGCCGTGGGGTGCTTTTTTAAATGATATACCACATCAAAACCACTTACCCGTGGCATCATCAAATCAAGTATTATGAGGTCTGGATCCCTTTCTATTGCAAGGGCAATGCCCTCTTCGCCATTTGTAGCCTTCAGCACGCCAAAACCTTCCTTCTCCAGGATATCACCTAAAAATTCCAATACCTGCGGCTCATCATCTATAACTAAGATGCTGAATGGATGCCTTTTTAGCTTTGTTGTAAAGCTCAGTTTATCTAATGTAGAAAGCAGCTTGTCCTTATTAACAGGCTTTACGAGATAATCTACAGCACCGAGACTGAAACCAAGCTCTTTGTTATTGGAAGAAGATACTATGACGGTAGGTATTTCGCATGTATCAGGCGATGCCTTTAATTCCCTTAACACCTCCCACCCATCCTTTTTTGGAAGCGCTATGCCAAGAATAATGGCAAATGGTTTTATCTGGTTGGCCTTTTTTATGAGGTCAACACCATCGACCGCAAGCTTCACATCGTAACCATTTTGAGTCAGATACGTTTTTATCAGCTCATTCATGTCTTGGCTTTCGCTGGCAACCAGTATTGCAGCAGACAGCGCTTCATGGCCGTAATAGTCTTTGGCAGTCGTATCCTTCAAAAAGTTTGTGTGCATGACCTCAGATTCTAAACCTGCCCCCCCTTGTGGAATTACAAAGTTGAATGTAGAACCCTTGCCATATTCGCTCTCCAGCCATATCCTTCCACTATGCAGCTCAACAAGTCTTTTGGTCAATGCCAGCCCAAGGCCGGTGCCGCCGTATTCTCTTGTTATAGACGGGTCAAGCTGTTCAAACTCCTTGAATACCCTAGGAATATCATTTCCCTGTATGCCAATACCTGTGTCTTTTACTGATATAGAAAGAGCTTTCTCCATACCAGTGCCTTTAGGCTCTTCTGAAATATTCCAGTCGACATGCACCCGCCCGCCTTCCCTATTGAACTTTACTGCATTTGAAAGAATGTTCAGCATGATTTGTTTAAATTTCTGCCTGTCCAGTTTAACAATCGGAGATATTGGAGTAGTTTTGCTTTCAACGACGACCCCTTTTTTATGTGCCAGAGGTCTAATACTACCCAGGACTTCGCCTATTACATCTGCAAGAGGGAATTCTTCTGGCTCCAGCTCCAGCCTGCCTGCCTCTATCTTAGAGAGATCAAGTATGTTATTTATGAGGTGCAATAGATGGCTTCCACTTGTGTGGATATAATTAACATACTGTGTCTGTTTTTCATTCAGTTCGCCAAACGACTTCTCCTTAAGCAATTCAGAAAAACCCATGATTGAATTAAGAGGGGTTCTGAGTTCATGGCTTATATTGGCAAGGAATTGAGACTTCATCTTGTTGGCCTTGATAAGCTCTTCATTCATTATTTCCATCTCCTGCTTTTTTCTAAACAATTCTTCGTTGGCAGCCATGATGGTCTCTGTTCTTTCTTCCACCTTTTTCTCAAGTGTGGCATAATAACCTTCAAGATACTCTGCCATCTTGTTAAACTCAGTGGCAAGATCTCCTATCTCATCCTCAGATAAAACAGACGCCCTCTCTTTTAAGTTGCCATCTGCTATCTTTTTGGCCGATTCCTCCAATACCTCTATAGGCTTTACAATTGAGCTTGTAAGTATCGACCAAAGCCCCACAGAAATAATTATGGCAGCAATAGTCAAACTAAGGGTCATCCATGTAATAATTTTAGAAAAATATCCCGCCCTTTGATATTTGCTGAACGCATCATTCTTTTCCTCAGCTAAAAGCGCATGCAGGGCCTCCATAGCATGCTTAAATCTTACTTGTAAATCGCCTTTTACTAAGGCAAGAGCCGCTGTATTGCTTTTGCTAGAAAGACTTATTGCGTTATCTTTCATCTCTTTATAATCAGACCATGCCTTTTCAAATGATATAAACAGCTCCCTCTCTCTCATACCCTGTGTTTCACTCTCCAGATGCTGTGCAAGAAGTTGTTTTATCTTTTTATCATGCGCGGCTAGGGAGGATTCGATATAGGACATGGATGCTGTATCATGAGCTATAGTGTATAAAAATACATCCTGTCTATCTGCCAACAGTTCCTTTTCTATTGAAGAGAGTGCTTCTATGCGCATGAAGTAGTCGGTATAAAGACCTTCTGTAACGCTTGCAATCTGCGTTGCATTGTAAAGCCCCACCGAGCCACCTATGCCCATCATGGCAAGGAGCGCCAAAAAGACCACACCAAGCTTTTTAGACATTCTGAAGGAACTAAACACATTGTTCATACATTACCTCTTTATTATACATAGCGTCATAACTTCGCATACCTGCGTTGCTCCTCTATTCTTCACCCCGTTAGAACGGTATTTTCTAACGGGGTTCATCGTGCAACAGATTCTCTTAGAACGGGGATTTCTATATCAAATGTTGTGGCAGATCCTACTTTGCTCTTCACATGGATTGTACCGCCATGTTCTTTTACAATGCCATAAGAAAGAGAAAGCCCAAGGCCTGTTCTGTTTACCTTTGTGGTAAAAAACGGTTCAAACAGCCTTTTCTGATTCTCCTCTGGTATGCCAGGACCGTTATCCGTAAACCTTATCATTATTCCCTCTCCACCCCACTGCTGACAGGTGGAGCACTCTATCTCTCCGCCTGGTTTACAATGCAATGTTTTAATTATGATCCTTCCTCTCCCTGCTTTGGCCTCCTGCCCTTTTATTGCATCCATTGCATTATTGATGATATTGAGAAACACCTGTTGGAGTTGAAACGGATCTGCCATTGTCCATGGGATGGAATCTTCAAATTCCTTTACCACCTCTATGTTACTTACCTTAAGGTCGTATGACATGGTCTCTAATACAGCAGACAATACATCATTGATATTTATATAGCTTTTCTGCAGTTTGTACTCTCTGGTAAAGACAAGAAGATTCTTGACTATCATGGAGATCCTTTCCGCCTCTCTGGTTATCCTTTCCAGAGCACCCTTTTGCGAAGCATCAACAGTCTTACCTATAAGCAGCTGAGTTTGCCCTACTATGCCAGTCAAAGGGTTATGAATATTACTAATAATACTTGTTACAAGCTGGCTAATAGCAGAAAGTTTATCTGACATGAGCGACTGCTTTTCTAACTGATCTTTATTGGTAACATCCTCGTACATAGCCACTATATTTGGTATAGAGCCATCATTGTCTATTATTGGGAACACCCTTATTCTGAGCTTCTTTGGCCTGCCTTTATCCGCCTGAGGTGGATGAATAGGCCCTACCTTGGATATATCATATTCGGTTTCCAGCTCAACCGGCTTGCCTTTCCAAACCTCCCGGATCATCTGGTTGTATCCCTTTTCCTCCAGCACATTATCCTTCAATATGTTATATTTCCCCAGAACATGGTCAGCGCTTTCTATTTCAAAAAGCCTCTTATACGCTGGATTGAGCATGGCGCATGTTCCTGTTTTATCAAACACTGCTATGCTGACCGGAGACTGGTATATAAGCCTCTCCATAAGCAGCCTGCTTTTGAATTCCTTTTGAAACAAACCTATATACTCAACTGCGTTTGCCAGCTCTTTTGCGATAGACTCTGCAAATATATAAGACCCTGCTTTATCATTGAAGAAGTAATCGGATTTCTTGCTGGCGAGGTTTATAAGACCAATAACACTATCAGTATGGATAAGGGGTAAAATGAATAACATCTGAAATCCCATATTCTCCAGATGTCTTCTGAACTTGATATCAACCTCTGAAATGCTTATCAATAGATGTTTCTTTTCTTTTATTGGCTTGCCTATTATACTCCCATCTTCCAGCCGCACTTCCTTCGCCTCTTTTAAAAAAGAAGGAGGCAGCCCTCTTTGAACCTCTAAATGCAGCTTTGTTTCAGAATCAGTATCATACTGCTTTATCAAATACACCCAGCCGGCATCGGCCTTTGTAGCAAATATCAGCTCATCAAGGGCGATGCCTGCTATTTCTTCTTTTGCCAATGTGCGGCCCATGGCGCTAGCAACCCTATTGATAGCTGCAAGCTCATTAGTTCTTTGTTCCAGTTCCATTGTTCTATTTGAAACATTTTTTTCCAGCGTGGCATGTGCCTCCTTCATGTCATCAGCCATTTTATTGAATGTGCTTGCTAAAACGCCTATCTCATCCTGAGAAACAGCCTTCAATCTCACCTTTAAATCGCCTGCTGCCATGTTTTTGGCTGTGCTTGCCATATAATTTATTGGACGTATGATGCTCCGGTAAAAAAGGTAAATGGCAATCAGGGTTATGGCTACTGAGATGAGAAGGCTGTAAGTAATCCTGATGTCCAGATTGGAAAATTCATTTGCTTTCCTGGCATCGAGAAATTGTGTTAGCCTTTCCAACTGCTCTATAATAAGAAATAATTTCAGATCAACATCGTTATGGATAAGAAAAACTTCCTCTTTTGAAGCGGCATTTTGAAGGCCACCTATTTTTTGTGCTGTAAATTTCCACTCATTTATAAGAGCCTTATAATCACCTGACAGCATCGGATTGCTGTTGAAGATTGTGGTATCAGGCAATCCTTTTAGCTGTTTGAGAACCTTATCTATATTGACGACTTGCTCGCTTAACCCCTCTGTACCATAATGTTTCTGAAAATCGCCGCCAATAACAAATATATCCAGCCTGTACTCAAGTATAACAATATCGCCTTTCATAGAGGTTAAGAGATTATTTATATCAGCATACTTATCCAATTCCTTTATACTGCTGACAAAAAACCACGAATGGGCAACAGCCAGAATAAAAAAGATTGAAATAAATATTAAAAATTTTTGTGTCACGGAAAGTGTCCGTTTCATCTTAATCTCCAAGGTAAAATATTTAGCTCCTATAATAACTTTTCGAATCTGTTTTTTCAAGATATTTGGAAAAACTGTCATTTAAAAATTAAAAGTGCACTGGTTTAAAGTTTATGTGGCGGCAGGAGTTTCCTCCTGCCGCCTTGCCTTGATTGCTGTCAGGATGAAACTCCTGACAGCACAGGTATTATCATTCCAACTCCCCCCAATTTCTGCCAATCTGGATATCAACCTTTACCGGCACAGACAGACTGCCAACCATTTCCATCTCTTTCCTTATCATTTCCTTGATCAATTCTATTTCATTCTCCGGTGCTTCAAAAATCAGTTCATCATGAATCTGCAGCAGCATCTTTGTATTGAAATTGCCGTCTTTCAACTTCCTGAAGATATTTATCATGGCAACTTTTATCATATCTGCTGCTGTTCCTTGAATAGGCGTGTTGATTGCTATCCTTTCGCCAAACCTTCTTACCTGTTCGCTTTCACTGCTCATCTCAGGTACATGCCTGCGTCTTCCAAACAGTGTTGTTACATAACCTTTTTCAACCACCTCGTTAATTGTCTTATCTATAAATCCCTTCACACCTTTATAGTGCATAAAATAATCATCTATATAACCAGCCGCCTCATCCTGCGATATGCCAAGTTCCGCAGATAAACCATAAGGCCCCATACCGTAGATAATGCCAAAGTTTATGGCCTTTGCCCTTGTCCTCATCTCTTCTGTAACAAGCTCCGGCGCAATGCTGAAGACCTCTGACGCTGTTTTTGTATGGATGTCCTCATCTTGTTTAAACGCCTCCAACAGAAGCGGGTCTTGTGAAAGATGCGCGACAATTCTGAGTTCTATCTGCGAATAGTCTGCGGATAAAAACAGGCAGCCTTTACCTGCAACAAATGCCTGTCGTATCCTCTTGCCGAATTCGGTCCTTATGGGAATATTCTGAAGGTTAGGCTCTGAACTCGAAAGCCTTCCTGTGGCTGTAACTGTCTGATTAAATGATGTGTGCACCTTATGGGTTGTTGGATTTATAAGTTCTAATAAGGCATCCACATAGGTAGATTTTAGTTTTGAAAGCTGTCTAAAGCTTAAAATCTCATTCGGAAGCTCATGCTGGGTTGAAAGCGTCCTTAATACCTCTTCGTCAGTAGAAAACCCTGTTTTTGTCTTTCTTACAGGCTTCAATTTCAGCCTCTCGAACAAAATCGAAGCCAGTTGTTTGGGAGAATTGATATTGAATTCTATGTCGGCAATTGCATAAATCTTTTTTTTAATATTTTCAATCTGACCTTCCAATTCCTTAGAAAGGTTTGATAGATAATCTTTGTCAATCATTATGCCATTAAGCTCCATTTCTGCCAGAACTTCGGCCAAGGGCATTTCTATTTCATCAAACAGCCTTAAAAGATTATCCCTGTCTAATTGAGGTAAGAGTTTTTTAGCCAGTTGAAAGATTGCATCAGCCTCGGCGCAACCTCTTGCAGAGGCAGCATTTATGTCAAGCGGTTCAAACGACACTGTCTTTAAGGATACCATGCTGTTATCTAAGTGTTCATGAGCTATATCTGCAAGAGCATGGCTTGGTTTGGAAGGATTGAGCAGATATGACGCTATGCCCGTATCCACAGCCGCGCCTTTCATCTGAATATTATGTCGCTTGAAAAATATATAAACTCCTTTTATATCATGTGCAAATTTTTTTATACCCTCATCTTCAATAATGGGTTTGAGCATATCAATGACAGACGATGCATCAAGCCCTCGGTTTTCGCCGGACTCAGATTTGCCCAAGACAAGCTGTTGAGAGGCGCCCTTATGACTGTGGCCAGCGTCTTCTCCTGAAGCATGACTATGGATATAAAATGCATAATTGGGTTTAGTGCAGATAGCAATCCCTGCTAATTCACCAAATAGAGAGTTCTTTTTCCTTTTTATTACAATTGCCATTTCTCCTGCCTCTTTTATTTCTATAATCATAGCATTCAGCGCTTCTGCGTCATTGATACAACTATATTCCCCCTTGCTCACAACAGGCTCTTCCTGAACAATCTCTTTCAATAATTTTGTAAATTCCAGCTCCTTGAGCAACTCTTTCAGTTTTAGATAATCAGGCGATTTAACAATAAGGTCTTCAAATTTATAATCCACAGGCGCATGAGTATCTATAGCAGCAAGCCTCCGGGAAAGCCTTGCGTCTTCTGCATTTTTTTTCAGTTTCTCCCGCACACCCTTTTCAGTAACCTTGTCAATATTCAGCAAAAGATTTTCAATAGTCCCAAATTCCTGTATAAGTTTTGCAGCAGTCTTTTCACCGATACCTTTGACCCCAGGTATATTGTCAGAGCTATCTCCTGCAAGGCCCATAATCTCTGTGATGAGGCTCGGCTCTATGCCAAATCTTTCCATGACTTCCTTGATGCCAAACCTCTTGCCTTTCATTGTGTCAACAATAGTGGTGTTTTTATCAATCAACTGCAGCATATCCTTATCTGCCGCAATGATTATCACCTCTATATTTTTTTCTTTCATGTGTCGGGATAGCGTGCCGATAATATCATCAGCCTCATACCCTTCAAGCTCCAGCACAGGGATATTAAACGCTTTAACCAACTTCTTTATAAACGGTATCTGCGGTTTCAGGCTGTCCGGCATTTCAGGCCTGTGCGCCTTATATTCCTCATACATCTTATGCCTGAAAGACGGCCCTTTTACATCAAAGGCAACTGCAATATGGTCTGTTTTAAAATCTTTTATGACCTTTAACAGCATTTGAGCAAAACCGTATACAGCATTTGTGGGAATGCCTTTGGAATTGGAGAGATAAGGAATGGCATGAAATGCCCTGTAGATGTAAGATGTTCCGTCTATGAGGAGGAGTTGTTTTTTCATACAACAGATTACACGGATTTAGAAAACAAGATTACGCAGATAAAAATCTGTGTAATCGTCTTTATAATCTGTGTAATCAGAGATTTTTATTACAAACAAAGTTCAAATGCGTTTTTTATCAATTCAATCTCAGTTTTGTTTTGTATCATACTAATTCCGACCACATCAAATCTTGCAGGCTGATTGGTAAGTTTGTTTTGAGCCAGGTAAGCCAGGGCTGTCTTGGATATTTGCCTCTGCTTTTTAAAATCCACTGCCAGTTTGGGAGGGCCAAATCTGTTGTTCGTCTTTGTCTTTACTTCTATAAATGCAAGGGTTTTTCCTTCCGTGGCAATGATATCTATTTCACCATATCTACACCTGAAATTATTTTCTAAAATTCTATAGCCGTTTTTCTTTAAAAATTGGGCAGCCAGACCCTCTCCACTCTTACCTGTATTTATTCTGGTAATGGTCATTTCTTTCTTGTTTCCTACATAAGGTTACAGTTGATATATTATAACAGAAAAAAAGAGAGGCGGTAAAAAAAGAACCCCGCCAGAAATGGAGAGGTTCTTTTCAGAAAAAAGCAGAGGAGAAGCACACTATATTATATTGAATCTCTATCAGCGGTGGCTGCCGCTTTTCCTATTTACACTCCACATCAACGATCATAGGATATTTGCCATCCCCGATAGCCAAACATGCTTTAGATGGTTTGTAGCTTATTACCAATGGCTGCAGGTTAGTCTGTTTGCTTGTATAGGGAAATTCTGATGTGATAACTACAACCCCTTCAAATCTATTTTCTGTCTGTAGTGCATATTTATTTATGGAGCTACTGCCTTCCTGTATTACATAATCATAGTTGGGAGGAGATGTTACCGTCAGAACGCCGTTCCTGTGCGTAATGGTATAGTTTGATGCTGCTGCACCTGATGCGGTAATAGCATATGTACCGACACCAGAGGCTGTTGTCGCCGGTGTGGCTAAGACAAGTCCGCTTACCACTGCCGATGTGTCGGCATTCTTAAATCCGCTGTAGGTTGCGGTAAGCGCCGGATTTATATCTCCGTATATCCTTATTTTGTCATCCGCTGTGATGGTGAGGGATGCAGGGGTGACAGTAAGTGTGCCGTTGGTTGTGGCGGCAATAATATAGTTGCTTCCTGCGCCTGCTCCGGTCGCATCTATGGTGTAAATGCCGACATTAGAGCCTAAAACTGCTGTTGTTGTGAGGCCGCTTATGATGGCATTGGTATCACCGTTTTTGAGCCCCAAAGCTGTTGCAGTCAGTACCGGGTTTGCATCTCCGTATACCTTTGCCTTGTCATCAGCCGTAACGGTAAGCAACGCCGGGTTTACTGTCAGCGCACCGTTGGCGTATGTGATGGCATAGTTGCCGGTATTGAATGTGCCGCCTGTTGCGCTGCTTGGTATGATTGTGTATGGGCTACCGCTTACGCTCGCTGTGGCTGGCGCTCCGGCGCTGGTCAGGGCGACACTTCCTACGGTCTCGCCGTTTTGCAGTGCGCTTGTGGTAAATTCGCTGCCGGTAAAGGTCGTAAGGGTGCCGTATGTCTTGCTGGCGTTGTTAGCGGTAACGGTAAGCAACGCCGGGTTTACTGTCAGCGCACCGTTGGTGTAACTTAGGTTATATCCAAGTCCGTTGGCAAGCCCGCTGGGAGTAATAGTATAGGGGCCAGCATTGATAGCGCCCTGCGAGGTACCGCCGTATGATAGCGTTCCGCTGAGGACGGCTGATGTGTCTCCATTAACAAAGCCTGAATAGATAACGCCGTTGCCCCCGCTGTAGGCCAGACCATTGTAGGTCTTTGTATCATTATTGGCAGTAACAATCACGGTAGGCTGTTCGCGGTAGACGGCATAGTTGCCGCTCCCCAGTGCGGTGGTAAAATTCGTGGTGGTTTCATCGCTGTTATAACGGAAGCGTCCTGTAGATGATCCGATTAATGAAGTCAGTCCGGTGCTGTCGCTGACACTGCCGGAATAGAGGGTTGCCCGCCCCCCGCCTCCGGTGTTTATGGTGGGGGAACCGCTGATAATGATATTTCCGCCTGTTGATGTTCCGGCAGAGGTGTCTTTGCCGGCATTTAGGATAACGGCGGACGCAGACGTATCAGTAGTAGAAATATTCCGGGAGAGGGTCAAGTCGCCGTTCCTCGTTGCCACGGAAACCGTTCCGGTTGCGGTGATACCATTGGTCGAGCCGACCGAGCCGATCGTGAGTATATCATTGTCAAGATAACTCACGGTACCGGTATTTCCCGCAAGGGTGGTTATTGCATTGCTGGTATTGGTCAGGGTATACGTGCCGCCGGTTCCAAGGAGTTCAAGACCTGCTGCGCTGATTGCCGCTGTCTGACTTACTGTTCCGGTGGTACTGAGGGTTGTGTTGCCGCTTGTTGTCAGACCTGCGGTATTTACCGTGCCGATGGCAAAACCGCTGTTTTCAACTAAGCTCACGCTGCCGGTATTTCCCGCAAGTGTGGTTATTGCATTGCCAGTATTGGTAAGGGTGTACGTGCCGCCGACTCCCAATAGCTCAAGGCCTGCTGCTGTGATTGCCGCTGTCTGGGTTACTGTACCGGTGGTATTGAAGGTTGTGTTGAAAAGCCCTGTGCTGAATGGGTCGGTAATGCTGATGTTGCTGCTTAATCCACGAATAGTAGTGTTTGCATTAAATGTGTATCCTGTGCCTGCACCTGCTCCATCGCCGAAGGTGATAGCGCCTGTGCCATCGCTTCTGCCAATAGTGATGCTGTTAAAACCGCTCTGAATAAGGGCAAGCTCCGCATTGGAAAGATTGAATGTGCCTGCGCCGCCTGCAATGCCGATGGTGGTTGATGTATTTAACGGTTGAAGCACGAGATTGCCTGAGCCTTGTATGGTTAAACCCGAAAGACTGATGCTGTCAGCTCCTGTTGCTGTGTTTGCTGTAAGGGTGATGGTGCCTGTGCTGGAAGCGCCACCAATGGTGTTGCTTGCACCTGTTGTCCCTGTGTAGATTCCCTCATAAGCTCCCGCTCCTCTGCCGTCAAGGGTAATTGGGGCGGAACCAGTGGTGCTTACACTAGCACCATCAATTATCCTTATGCCGTGATTGAATCCTCCTGTGCCTGCGCCTGTTCCTGTAATGGAGATAGCGCCGGTTATTGATGATACATTCGTGTCTACACTAGCAGAGCGAGAGAGATAAACGCCGTAGTTGTAATCCGTGCCTGCGCCGCCTGTGCCAGTCAGGGTGATTATACCAGACGTTGTGGTTACTGCAACGCCGCTATCCATCCTTACGCAGTAATTGAATTCTCCTGTGCCTGCGCCTGTTCCTGTAATAGAGATATCGCCGGTTGTTGATGATACATTCGTATTTGGGCCGTAGAGATAAACGCCATAGTTACGGTTTGTCCCTGCACCACCTGTGCCAAACAGGGTGATAGTGCCGCTTGTGGTCTGGATTTTGCTTCCGCCCATTGCTAAAATGCCAAAGCCTTCAAATGTTCCGGCTATGGCTGTGCCGCGCAAACTGATGTTGCCTGGACCCGCGTCCAGTGTTGCACCGTTAAGATAGATACCTGCCTTGTCAGCCCATGAGGATGTACCGCTTCCTATTCCTGCTGTGGTTAATGGATTCTCCCCGCCGCCGAATGTGATATTGCCACCGTTGGTTGTGATGCTTGAGCCTGTGTTCATTGCGATATTGCCAGCGCCGCTTGCGTCTCTGTTCGCATTGAACACAACATTGAGTTTGTCTGCGGTTCCCGTGTTGCTGTCTGATATGGTTCCATTATATATAATGTTGTTTGCCGCCTGAAGTGTAAGTGTTCTGTTTGTTACTGTGCCTATGTCGTTATAATCCAATGCTGCGCCGGAATTCCATGTGATGTTGCCTGCTTCTGCTCCGGCTCCGGTGGTGGTGATGGTTACATCGGCTGTCGCAAGGTTTGTTGCGATGTCGGTAACAAGGACATTAGAACCTGTATCTGATGGCGTCCATATATTGGGATTGCCGCCGCCGAATACGCCGAAGGCTGAAGCTGTTATGCCTATGGTTACATTCCACGGGTCCAAGAGCCATTGGCCTGTCTTGCCGTTTGCCGCTGATGCGTCTATGGCTGCCCCCGCTACATCAAGGTAATGGCCTGATGTCTCCACAAACCCGCCATCGCCTGATTGCGAGCCGCCCTTGGCTGTGATTGTGCCATAGAATCTTGTCGAATCGTTTGACCAGACAATGACCTTACCGCCATTGCCGCTGGTTATTGCATCGGCATTGATGACAGCATTTTTGTCTACATAGGTTGCGGTTGCGTTTTGTATGTTCGGGTTTTTTCCCTGGTAATCACCTCCAATGAGGATT
>Ga0209521_10002369_pt1 | contig 15418 bp, 13 predicted proteins | sample Rifsed19ft4_FD_184016 | JGI IMG/M metagenome (GOLD analysis project Ga0209521, IMG submission 184016) | Soil microbial communities from Rifle, Colorado, USA - sediment 19ft 4 (version 2) | ecosystem: Environmental > Terrestrial > Deep subsurface > Rock core/Sediment | place: Rifle, Colorado...
TTTTATTTGATTCAGAAGAAGTTGGCTGCCTCTTCAGAAATAATTCTATTAACCTTTACGAACAAGGCGGCGGAGGAAATGAAGACGCGGGTAACGAAGACTCTGAATGGTCCCTCGGGAATACTCGGGACGAGCTCCAACGGGGAGCTCGGTTTCGCCGGCACCTTTCACACTTTTGGGGCCAGGATGCTGAGGCATTATGGCCAGTTAGTAAATCTAGCGCCCAATTTCGTTATCTATGACACCGATGACAGCGAGGCGGTAATTAAGGGAGTGATCAAGGGTCTGGGGTTAGACCCAAAAAATAACCGGCCGGGAATGTATTTGCATTTGATCAGCCGGATGAAAAACGAGCTGCTGGCCCCAACAGATTTGGCCGAAACAGCCAAAGACGACTTCTACAAAAAGGTGGTGTCGGTGTGGCAGGAATACGAGAAGGTGCTGCGGAAAGCCAAGGCGGTCGATTTTGACGACCTTTTAATTTTTACGGTTCGCCTGCTGTCACTACCGGCGATGCAGGAGCGGATCAGAGAAAAGTACAAATACATTCTGGTCGACGAGTATCAGGACACCAACAAGGCCCAGTTTTTGCTGACAAGGCTGTTGGCGGTTCATCCGACCGGTTTGATGGTGGTTGGCGATGCCGCCCAGGCGATCTATTCTTTCCGGGGAGCGGATTTTCGCAACTTAACGCTACTGGAAAAAGAATATCCGGATCTGGTGACCCTGCGCTTACCCAAGAACTACCGAAGTACCCAAACTATTTTGGACGCTGCTTACGGCGTCATCGCTAACAACAAGAATCATCCGGTCTTGAAACTGGAGGCGATCAAGAGCTTTGGCGAAAAGATCGAGATGGTCGAGGTAGTTGATGAAAGAGAAGAAGCGGCCTACGTCGTTTCAATCGCCGAACGACTTTCGGCGGCTGGTGGTAGTCTGGCGGTTTTGTACCGAACCAATGCCCAGTCACGGGCAATTGAAGAAGCGCTGATTAGGAGAAAAATTGATTACAAACTGGTGGGCGGGATTCGCTTCTATGACCGGGCGGAAATAAAGGACTTGTTGGCCTACCTGCGGGTTATTTATAACAGTGAAGACTTGGTCAGTTGGCAAAGGGTCGAGGGGTTGGGCAAGAGAAACAAGGCCAAATTTGAGATCTGGCTGGCGAGCGAGCGGGGCAGGCTGTTGGAAAAGTACCCCCATGAATTGCTTTCTGAAATAATTGATCAGACCGCTTATCTCGCCCGTTTCAATGAGCGGGACGAGGACGATGCGGCCAGAGTGGAAAACATTAAGGAATTGTTAGCGGTCGCGAGCGAGCAGCCTGATTTGACCGCATTTCTCACCAGTGTCGCCCTAATCCAAAGTGAAGAGATTGCGGAGCGAAAAGCGGGCCAGGCGGTGGTAACGATGATGACGATTCACGCGGCCAAGGGCTTGGAGTTTGATGAGGTAATTATCGTCGGCTTAGAGGAGGGGCTGCTGCCCCATTCGCGAAGTCTCCTGGAGAGGGAGGACCTGGAGGAAGAGAGGCGGCTGATGTACGTGGCTATGACCCGGGCGCGGGCAAAGTTGCATCTGACTTTGACGAGAAGCCGGCTGGTCTATGGCGGCAGGCAGGTGGCAGCGCCATCGAGATTCTTAGCGGAAATACCCCAGGAGCTATTGAAAATCGCCAGTCGGAGTCTCTCTTACCGGGAACTGACTCCGAAGACGATAACGAATGAGGATTTTGTTGAGGAACGAAGAATTGTGTCCGACTGGGAGACCGAGGGAGTAATGGTCGGTCGACCCGATCAAAAAGTAATTAAGAGAGAAACTAAAAATGATTTTGATGAGATAGATGCCTGGTAAAATTTCACCTCGGAGGAATCCTGAATACAGTCCACCGTCCAAGCACTTAAGTACAGAAACAACCACTAAATTACACAAATGTGAGGAAAATTCAGTTAGTTCCATTTTGGAACATACTGCCCAAGACGGAAAGAAATACAAAACCAAATTCTATAATCTCGACGCTATTATCTCTGTTGGATACAGAGTTAATTCGGCAAAGGCCACCCATTTTCGTATTTGGGCCACAGAGCGCCTCAAGGAATATATCATCAAGGGTTTCACCATGGATGACGAACGGCTTAAGGATCCACGTCATATCTTTGGTAAAGATTATTTTGAAGAACAGCTGGCTAGGATTCGGGATATCCGTTCGAGCGAACGTCGATTCTATCAGAAAATTACCGATATTTACGCTCAGTGTAGCGCTGACTACAACCCAGACGAAGAAATTACTAAACAATTCTTCGCTACCGTGCAAAACAAATTACATTGGGCCGTGGCTCGCCAAACAGCGGCGGAAATTATTCATACGAGAGTTGATAGCGGTAAACCTAACATGGGTTTAGCTAACTGGAAGAATTCGCCCAAAGGCAAAATCAGAAAGACTGATGTTGTTGTCGCCAAAAATTACTTGAATGAGAAAGAACTTGATCATGCTGAGTTGCAAGCCTCCCGAGGGCAAATGATGTACATGAAGGACTGGGTCAAACGACTTGATGCGTTTTTGCAGTTTAATGAGCAGGAGATACTTCAGGATATGGGAAAAGTCTCTCACGAAGTGGCTGTCGCCTTAGCCGAAGAAGAGTTTGAAAAATACAGTGTCATGCAGGACAAACTGCTGATATCAGACTTTGATCAAATGGCCAAAAAACTAATTGAAGGTGAGAAGAAAAAATCTTGAGTTCTCAAAATCCAGGTATTTGTTTAGATTGTTGAGAAAAACAAGGTAACAACAATCAATTGTCCGAAAATCCCCCCATTTCTCGAGGGGAAATTTTGGTTGCTACCAGTCGATGGGGGCTTGATCGTGGGCTTCCAGATAATGATTCGTTTGGGAAAAGGGACGGCTGCCAAAGAAACCGTTGTGGGCGGAGAGGGGGGAGGGATGGGCGGACTTGATAACCAGATGTCTGCCGGTATCAATGAAAGCGCCTTTTCTTTGGGCATAGTTGCCCCAAAGAACGAAGACCAGGTGTTCTTTTTTTTCGGCCAGGCGGTGGATGATAGCGTCGGTAAAGAGCTCCCAGCCTTTATTTTGGTGAGAACCGGCTTGATGGGCCCTGACGGTGAGGGTGGCGTTTAAGAGCAAGACGCCTTGCTTGGCCCAAGGTTCGAGATTGCCGCTAGTAGTTCTCTTCTTTCCCAAATCCGCTTCCAGCTCTTTGTAGATGTTGACGAGGGAGGGGGGCAAGGGGACACCATCGGGAACCGAGAAGGAAAGTCCGTGGGCTTGGCCGGGGCCGTGATAGGGGTCCTGACCGAGAATGACCACTTTGACCTTGTCGACCGGGACGCTGTCGAGGGCGTTGAAAATAAACCGGGGGAGAGGATAGACGGCGCCGTTTTTGTATTCCTCTTTGACGAACTTGGCCAGGTCGGCAAAATACGGCTTATCAAACTCATCTTTGAGTAATACCTTCCAGGATTTTTCGAGTTTAACATCCATGGCTCTATTCTAGCCGGTAAAACTACCAAGCAAAAGATATTTCGCTTTTGGAGGGATAAAGCTACCAAATGGGTGTATTTCTAACATTCGTACTCCCAGCCGGGTTGCCAGGCTTTTCTTTTCCGCCAATCATCAGCAAATGCTTGTTCCCAAGTTTTTCCTTTTAATAGCACATCAAGGGCAAGTTGGGGTGCTTTATGAGCAACTATGGCTACCGACTTACCATCGTAATTTTTCCTTAAGAACTCAAGGAAGTCAGTAATTCTGGTTTTGACATCTTCATAACTTTCACCTGCGGGAAATCTTTTCGTAATGTTTTCTTCCTGCATTGGTTCAACTAACTCTGACGGTTTGGCGTTGTATTCTCCGTAATTACATTCTCTCAACCGAGCGTCGGTAATAATCGGAACAATACCCTTGAAAGTTAATTCTGCAGAATGAACAGCCCTAATGAGATCGGAGCAGAAAACGATATCAAATTTTTTATCTTTTGTTTGATCTTTTAGATCTACAGATTGCTTGATCCCCTTTTCCGAAAGATCGACATTGAACCAACCGGAAGAAATTCCTTTTTCATTGTCGGTGGTGGTGCCATGAACAAAGTAGGTTATTTTTACGCTCATATTGGAGATGATTTTATCACCGGCGGAGGGGGCGGGATTCGAACCCGCGGTGACCTTTCGGGCACGGAGGTTTAGTAAACCTCTGCACTAGACCACTATGCGACCCCTCCTTACAGGCGAATTATACCGCTTCGGGTGGTAGAATTGAGGCTAATGATTAAAGAGGTAGGGATTAGACAAAGAGCAAGTTTTGACCGGTTGGCGGCACACCCATTGCAAAGTTGGGCCTGGGGAGATTTTCGAGAGAAGACCGGAGTCGCAGTTTTACGCCTCGGTCGATACCAAAAAGGCAGATTGGTAGAAACGGCCCAGGTGACAATCCACCCGATTCCCCGCCTACCCTGGAAAATCGGCTACTGGCCAAAAGGAGTAGTACCGAGCAAGCTAATGGTGGAAGCGGTAAAGAAGGAACTGCGGAAGAGGAAGACGGTGCTGGTAAAACTAGAGCCGAATATTTTGGCTCGTGACGGGGCGGAAAGGATGGCTGGGTTTAAGGGGCGACCGGGGATGGTTCGGGGAAGACCTTTATTTACGCGGTGGTCATTCTGGCTGGACCTGAACAAGACGGAGGATGAGCTCCTGGCGGGGATGAAACAAAAGACGAGATACAATACCCGACTAGCGGAAAAGAAAGGGGTAACAATCATTGAGGATAATAGTCAGGCGGCATTTGATGAGTACTGGTGGCTGACCGAGGAGACGACTAAGAGGCAGGGGTTCTATGCTCACACCAGAAAGTATCACCAGGCAATGCTCCTGACGTTGAGACAGGCCGGGATGGCCCACTTATTCAAGGCGGTGCATGAGGGAAAGACGTTGGTTACCTGGATTGTTTTTATCCTGAACGGCATTATTTACTACCCATATGGGGCATCGACCAGAGACGACAGAAATGTTTTTGCCAGTAATTTGTTAATGTGGGAAGTAATCAAATTCGGCAAGAATAATGGTTGCAAACTATTTGATATGTGGGGGTCGCCGGGTCCCTCCCCCAAACCGTCTGACCCCTGGGCGGGCTTTCATCGTTTCAAAGAGGGATACGGGGCCAAACTAGTCGAGTTTGTGGGGACGTACGACCTGATTATTAACCCACTATTGTATTGGCCGTACAGAATCGGTGAGGAGGTTAGGTGGGTAATACTTCGATTATGGCGAAGGTTTTTCTAAATGGAAGATCTGCGACAGACAAAAGAGTGGTCAAGGTGGCTCTCGTCTACGGGTTGGGTAGTGGCTGCGATAAGAACCGGAAAGAAAGAGTCGCCGGTGTTTGTCCGAAAAATTCCTTTGTTGCCAATTTCATTTATGAAAATCCAAAGATATGAAGGACAACTTGACTGGAAGCAATTTAACGAACTAAGGAAAGTCCACCACGTCCTCTGGTCGGTATTGGAACCGACTACGGATGAGCAAGTTGCCGATACCAAAAAACGCGGTTACCGACTGATGCGGGATACTTATCTACCGGGAAAAACCAGAATTATTGACCTGACCAAAAGCGAGCCGGCCCTGCTTTCAGAAATGAGTGAAAATTTCAGGAGAATCATAAAAAAAGAGTCGGAAACAAAGACGAAACAAATCACAAGCGATGAATTCTACGCCGGCTGGCAAAAGTGGGCGAAGTCGCTGATCCTGACTCGCTTTCAGTTTGACAAATTGCTAGAAGCATTTGGAAAGAAAGTGGAGTTCTGGGCGGCGGAAAAAGACGGACATCTGCTGTCGGCGGTGATGCTGCTTTTTACTTCAGACGCCTGTTTTTATTACCAGACCTGGACGAGCGAGGCGGGGCGCCATGGCGGCGAACACGTAGTTTTGGTATTCGAGACAATGAAACGGGCGAAGAAGTTAGGAAAAAAGTTTTACAACTTTGAGGGAGTTTTTGATAAGCGCTTCCCGATGGCGAAGTGGGGTGGGTTTAGTGAGTTCAAAAGACGTTTCGGCGGCTATGAAGTCGAGTACCCCGGTTCGTTTATGAAGTGGTTTTGATACTTGACAAACCTTGACTGAAAAAATGCTAATATGTAATTATGGAACAATTAAACAAGACGCTCGAACTCTATCTGGTGAAGAAAGCCCCGGCCCTTCCCAAGAATATTAAGGAAATTTTAGTAAAGATCGCCCCGTGGCTTTCTATTATTGGGGTGGTGCTGAGTATCCCGGCGCTACTAGCTATCTTTGGGCTCTCGGCGATGATGTCCTCCATTCCTTATGCTGCTTATGGAATGATGAGGGCTGGCGGTGGATTTTCATTGGCGGCTTTGTTTTTGGTGGCGACGGCAGTTCTCGAAGCCCTGGCGATACCGGGACTAATGAAGAGAAAAATGGCGGGATGGAATTTTCTTTACTACGCCGTTTGGGTGGGTGCCGTTTCTTCGCTGTTTAACTACGATATTGTCGGGCTGATCGTCAGCGCCCTGATCTCGCTTTATTTACTCTTCCAGGTCAAGAGCTACTATAAATAGGTAGTTTTTACCCCACTGGCAACTTTTTTATTCTTGTCTTGGCCTTGTTGATACCGTCAGATACCGGAAGACTTTCGGGCATTGTTCCACCAATTTCTCTAATTGTTTGCCTGACCTTTTTTCCAACCTCGAAGTGGGTTTGATTTGCCCTTGCTTCACCCTTAATGTTTTCCCTTCTGATCTTGGCATCTGTCTGGGTGGCCCGAAATAAATTCGCGGCCAGCTCCTCACTACCCATGTGGTCTAGAATCAGTTGGTTCGTTTTCAATCCCTTGATCTGATGGATGTCCTGCATTGTCAGTCCACCATAAAGTCCCTTGTAACCGTAATTAGTAAAAACACCATAGTTTTTTACACCGGCCATACTTGCCGCTTCCGCCAAATGTTTGTTGTGAGCAGTAATTTCACCTCTTAGAAAAACTCTTTTTCTATCCTCCACAATTTGCTGTTGAACTTCTTGCCTTCTTGTTTGGATTGCAAAATATGTTTGACCAAGAGCGACAATCTCCTTGGATGGGTCTGCATTTTGCATTATAAGATAACAGGCGTATCTAGTGAGATACATATCATCAATATCCCGTGAAGCTCCTTTGCCCAACTTGATCATTTCGGTGACATCAACGAAATGATTTTTCGTTGACTGGCCGGCATTTTTACAAGACTCCTTGGCCTTTTTGATAACGGTTTCGAAATTCCGGTAATCAACATACTCTAAAACCGTTGCGAGTTCTCTGGCCGACCAGTATTCCTTTTGGGAATCTGTCAACCTCTTGATCTTTTCGAATACAACGATTGGTGCATTTACCATAATTTCATTTAATACCAAATAATACCCGAAGTCAAATATCGTTTTGTTGATTTTCTACCCCGCTTGGCCAACAGTGATTCTTGAAGTCGCAACGGGCGCAGATGGAAACGTCTTTGGTGCGGGAGAAGTTGAAGGCGCGAATTTCTTTGGCCGATTGGCGGATGGTTTGCTTTAGTTCCTCGACCTCGGCTGGCGTGATAGCAAAACGTTCGCGATGGAAGAGACCGGACTTGTCCGGCTCAATGAAGTCGAGTTCGGTTTCCCCGACCCGGTAATCAAAAGAGCGATCGAGTCCCGCCAACAGATTGTAAAAAACTAACTGGCGTTTGTAGTTACCGTCGGGACCAGCGGCTTCTTTTTCTAAGACACCTCTGGTTTTGGGAGCGCCGGTTTTGTAGTCGACGAAACGGACCCGTTTATTGTTGTATTGGGAATGGATTGCTTCGCTATCGCTCGCAATGACGGGGGGGGTGATAATGTCGACGCGGTCGGATTTGCCGGAGAGCGGGATATCGTCAAGAAGGATTTGGGAAGTGAGAGAGAGGCCGAAGTTTTTCTCGATAAAAAGGGCCGGTTTAAATTCGTTCCGGTAGTGATCGTAATAGGCGGAAAGAATTTTCCGGCCGTGAGCGAGGCGGTCTTTGAGCTCGCTCTCCGAAAGGACTTCGCGTTTCAATGCAGCTTCAAAATCAGAAAGGAATGCTTTTTGGGGAGTAGGTTGCCTGGTTTTGTTTAAGCGGCGATAGAGATGTTCGAGAGCAACGTGGACGGCGGTGCCAAAACACATAGCCGGCGCTTTGGCCCTGGGGATGCGGTAAAGATTATCGAGTTTGAATTTGTAATGGCATTGCAGATAGGTGTTGAGGGCGGTCGGTGAAAGTTTGAAGTTGGCAATTAGTTCCCGCAAATATTCTTCTTCACCGTCATGAACAGTCGGGGCGGCCGGGTATAGAAGATCAGCGAGGACCTGGGAGGCATTTTTCTCATACTTTTCGGTTTTGATTTTTTTAAGATGTCTTTCCGGTAAGTCGGAGAGAAACATGGCCGGGAAAATCATTTTTGTAGACTGGGTATAGGTGGTTGCTCCGGAGAGATAAACCTCTTGCTTGGCGCGGGTAAGGGCGACGTAGAAGAGGCGGCGCTCATCGGCATTTTTGTCTGCCTTACTTAGGTCGGACAAAATAATGCCGGCGGGGAGCTTGATCATTTGGCGGTTGGTTTTGTTGCCCCAGTGAGTGTCGGCAAAACGGTAGACGTAGACGATGAGCCACTCCAGTCCCTTGGCTTTGTGGGCGGTAGTGAGAGTCACCGCCTCCTTATCAGAAACCAAGGTTGACTCGGGTAGCTTGACCCCATGCGCCTGCATGAGATCAAGGTTCTTGACGTAGCCAGGCAGGTCGAGGGCGGGGTCGGCGGCGAGTTGGTTTTTGACGTCCTCGTAGAGAGTACTGAAGCGATTTAGTTCAGTAATCGGCTGGGGCAGTTTGAGGATATAGTCCATGAGCCCCGATTCCTGAAAGATCTTTTGGAAACTTTCGGAGAGGGTAAGCGAGGAGGCGTCTTGGCCCCAGGAAACAAAAAGGTCAAAGGCGGCTTTTACTTTCGGGTCGAGGGCGGGGTCGGCGCTGCCGAGGAGGTCAACGAGAGAAAGGCGTAAGGTATGGGCACGACGGGCGAGCTTAAGAACGGCGAGGGGCTGGTGGTGGAAATAGGGATAATTGAAAACGGTAAAGAGATCGAGATCGTCGCTGGGACCGGGGAGACTGGTCACAACGCGAAGGATTTTTAGGAACTGGCTGATGAGGGGGGTGGTGAGGATATTAGTGCCGCCTTCGAGGCGATACGGGATTCCTTTTTGTTTAAAGAGACTGACTAGGTGATCGAGGTCTTTGTTTTCTTTGACGATGACGGCGATATCCGACGGCGAGACGCCGTTTTTGATTTTGTCCTTGATGGAACTGGTCAAGAATTCGTCTTCAAAAACCGAGGAGTTGAATTTAGCGACCCGGACCGGTTTGGGGACATGAGTGACGTTGTGGTTTAGTGGTGAAGCGGCAATTAGGGCGGCAGCTAACGAAAGAATGATTGGAGTAGAGCGGTAATTTTGGTCGAGAGTAATTTTGATAGTGTTAGGAAAGGTTTTTTCAAACTGCTGGGTATTTTCCTGGCTGGCCCCCTGGAAACGAAAGATAGATTGGGCAGGATCACCAACGACAAAGATGTTGGCATTTTCGCCCCAGAAGCCGGCCAGGGCAAAGATGAGGCGGTTCTGGGCGGAGTTGGTATCCTGATACTCGTCGACCAGAAGGTAGTGAAATTTCTCCTGGTAAGTGAGGAGAAACTCTTCATCCGTTTCAAAGGCTTCGACGACCCAATTGATCATATCCTCGTAATCAAAGCGGCCGAGATGGGCTAGTTCTGCCTGATACTTTTTGTAGATAGTGAGGAGGTCGATGTTTTTGCTGACTAATTTTTCTTTTTCGGCAAAGGCAGTTTTGCCTAAATCTTTTTTTTCGACCTCGAAATCCTGCCCGAGGGAGTGGACCAGTTGGGCAAACTTTTTGACGGTGACGCCCTCACGTTTGAGATCGGAGAGACTGCTGATAATGTCGCGTAGATAAAGAGCGGGGTTGTTGATCGGCTTTAAGAGAAGAAAGGAACCGTCCTCAAGAATTTTGGTGATGATCTCGATTTTTTCCAAGTCGGTAGCGGCAACCAGGCCGGCCGGGCGGCTGAAACGCTCCGGATTTTCGGCAATGATGTCGTTACAAAAAGAATGGAAGGTGGTGACTTTGACATAGTAGCCGTCATGGCCAACGAGGTCGATCAGACGGGCGCGCATTTCCTTGGTGGCGCTTTCGGTAAAGGTGAGGGCCAGGATGGCGGAGGGATCGGTGTCGGTTTTGGCGAGGATGTTGGCGATACGGACTGTCAAAACTTGGGTTTTCCCGGTTCCCGGACCGGCCATGACCATAACCGGACCATCAATGGTAGCGACAGCTTTTTTTTGGAGATCGTTTAAGGATGAATAGGCCTTTTGGAAGGGGGTCGCCGACATGGGGCTAGTATACGTCACCCCTGTCGAGGGTTTTGGTGGAGGAGATTTTTTGGCCGAGGGTGGCGAAGGTTTGATTGGTATCCGACATTTGATTGGCGGCATTAGTGATATGGCGATTGAGGGTAGAGAGATTACCGTCTAGTTTTTCGTAGTCCTTGGCAATGGCGCGGAGCAGGCTGTAGATTTCTTTGGACTTGCTTTCAATTTTCTTACCCTCGAAGGAAAGGAGGATGGTTTGAAGATGGGCGTAAAGAGTGGTGGGTGAAACTGGATAGACACGCAGATCGCGGGCGTAATCCATCAGATCGGCAAGGCTGACGACTTCGTAATAGACCGATTCTGAAGGGAGGTACATCAGGGCGAAATCGACAGTACCTTCACTCGGAAGAATGTATTTGCTACTGATATCTTTGATGTGTTTTTTGACGTCGCGAATGAAAAGGTTTTTGAAGGCTTCCTTTTCTTTTTCATCTTCAGAGCGGAACATTTTCTGGAAATTCTCGAGGGGGAACTTGGAATCAATGGGGAGCAATCCCGCGTCGGTCTGGATGGCGACGTCAACGATTAAGCCAGATTTGAAAGCGTGTTGGAGAAAAAGTGACTTCTTTGGAAACATTTGACCGACGAGATCTTTGAGAACCTGTTCGCCAATGTTGCCGCGCAGCTTGGGGCTCTTGAGATAGTCCTGAAGATCTTTCATTGAACGGCCGACTTCGGAAAAAACGCCGGCTTCTTTTTTCAAATCGCCGATAACGGCGGTGGCGCGGTCGAGACGCTCGTGGAGTTCTTTGTAGCTACTCTGAAGAGTAGTGGTGAGGTGCTGGCTGTTGGTGTTTAAAGAGTTTTGAAGTGAGGAGAGCCACTTGACCAGAGTGGGGTCGCTTTTTGGTTCAAGTTTCTTGGCGAGGGCAAAGTAGAGAAAGAGGAAACAAAAGGCGATAAAAATGAGAGTCAAGAGTATTTCGGCAGACACAAGGTCATTATATGATGGAAGAGGATGAAAAGGAAAAAAATACCCGAAAGAAAAAAGCGGTTTGGCTGGTTGCTGTTTCTAACCCTTCTCGTTTGGTCCCTAATCGCGGCGACGATTATCTGGGTCGACCCGGAAAACATTGTCGATCTGGTGATTCCCGGGAGCTACTTCCTGTTTGGAGCCTTGCTTTTTGTCGGTATTTTTCTTTTCTTAACGATTGTCTTCCTATCGGCAAAAAGGGCGCTGTGGTGGGCCGGCGGAATAGTGCTGTTTCTTTATCTGCGACTGTGGGGGCTAGGGAGTCTTTTCAATGCTCTGCTGACCTTGGGGATAATTGTCTGCGGCGAGCTATATGCGCGATTTGGAGAAAAAGGGTAGAGTGCTATACTCTGGTCATGCAAATCTCGGCGAAGAAACTGAACAAGACTTTAGAGAATCAAATCAGACAAATGCTGGTCGGAGTTCTTTGTGAAGTTGATTCACCAAAGGTAATGGAAGAGATCCTGACTGACCTTTTGACCGAGACCGAACGGGTGGCGATGATGAAAAGAATGGGGATCGCGATCTACCTGGATAAGAGCCGGAGCTATGAGGATATAAAAAATAATTTGAAGGTCAGTTCGGCGACAATCGCGACGGTAGCCGAAGGGATGGGTAATCCGGGGGTAGGAGAAGTAATCAAGAGAATCAAAGCGGAAGAGTGGGCCAGCGACTGGACGGAGAAGATCAGCCGGGGGCTACGCCGGATTTTGCCGATCTAACTGGTACAATTTAGCCATGGGGAAGTTTTATATCACCACCACTTTGCCGTACGTAAATTCAAAACCGCACCTGGGTTTTGCAATGGAGATCGTGCGCGCAGACGCGATGGCCAGACTGCACCGCTTGATTGGCGACGAGGTTTTTTTTAATACCGGGACCGACGAGCATGGGCAGAAAATCTATAACGAGGCGCAGAAGGCGGGACAAACCCCAAAAGACTACACGGATGAATGGGCGGTCAAGTTTAGCTTGCTCAAGGATGCCTTGAACTTGAGTTACGACAACTTCATCAGGACAACGGACGAGCATCACATCAGGGCGGCGCAGGAAATATGGCGGAGGTGTAAAGCAAACGGCGATATTTACAAGAAAAAATATCAAATAAAATATTGTGTTGGCTGTGAATTGGAAAAGACGAACTCGGAACTGGTTGATGGTCGATGCCCCCTTCACCCCAAACTGGAGCTGGAAATCAGAGAAGAGGAGAATTACTTCTTCAGATTTTCGAAATATCAACAGGGGTTGCTAGATTTATACGAAAGCCAGCCTGATTTTGTGGTGCCAAGTTTTCGTCAGGAGGAAATCAAGGAATTCGTCGCTAATGGTTTGGCGGACTTTTCGATCTCCCGACTGAAGGCAAAAATGCCCTGGGGAGTCGATGTTCCTGATGATCCCGAGCAGACGATTTACGTTTGGTTCGATGCTTTGACTAACTATATTTCGGCAATCGGTTGGCCGGAAGATGAGAAAAGGTTTGGCGAGTGGTGGCCGGGATATCAAATTGCGGGGAAGGATAACCTGCGCCAGCAGGCGGCGATGTGGCAGGCGATGTTGATGAGCGCCGGACTGCCGACTTCCAAGCAAATCTTCGTCGAGGGTTTTGTTACCGCCGAGGGAGGAGTCAAGATGAGTAAGAGTCTGGGAAATGTAATTGACCCGATTGAGTATGTCGAAAGGTACGGAACCGAAGCGGTCAGATATTACATTCTGGCTAAATTCTCATCATTTGAAGATAGTTCAGTAAGTCAAAAGATGTTTGAGGAGGCTTTTAACAGTGACCTGGCGAACGGGATCGGTAATCTGGCGGCCCGGGTCTCGACCATGGCGGAACAAACAGGATTAGCGGTTGAGACGAAAGAAATGATGATTGATCCGGTGGTGGTTGAAGAGACAAAGGCGTGGCACTTCGACCAGGCGATGGCGGTGATTTGGCAGAAAGTGAAAGAGGCCGACACTCTAATCAATGAAAGGGAAGTTTGGAAACTGGCGGTGGCCGAAAAAGAAAACGCCCTCACTGATTTGGTCAACCGACTGAGACAGATCGGGACTGACTTGCGGCCGTTTTTGCCGGAAACGGCGGGGAAAATTTTGGAAATGTTTGCCGGGCCGGAGATAAAACGAGGTGAGAACTTGTTTAACCGGTTGGATCGAAAATGATCGATACCCATGCCCATCTGACTGACGAGCGGTTAGCTGGCCAGATCGATGACGTGTTGGCCCGGGCCAAAGAAGCCGGAGTGACGAAGATAATCGTACCAAGCACAAGTTTGGAGGATGCAGGGGTGGTGGTGGAGATAGCTGGTAAGTACAACGAAGTTTTTGGGTTGGTGGGGGTACATCCGGAAAGCGTTTTAGAGAAGGGGTTCCTCGACTTCTCTCGGAATGACGTGGAGGAGTTGGTGAGGAGATCGAACAGGGTAGTGGGGATTGGAGAGATCGGGTTGGACTTTCATTATGATAAAGAGAGGAGTAGCAAAGAACTCCAAATAAAAGTCTTTCGGGAACAAATGGAGTTGGCGAGAGAGTTGGAATTGCCGGTGGCAATCCATATGAGAGATGCCGAGGAAGAAATGAGAGGAATACTAAAAACTTCCAGCAGTTTGCCTGCTGGTCAGTTTCATTGTTGGTCCGGCAGTGATGAATTGCTAGGGCTGGTGTTAGAAAAAGGTTTTTACGTTAGTTTTTGCGGCAATATTACTTATAAATCGGCTGACTTGCTCCGGGAGCAGGCCAAAAAGGTGCCCCTAGACCGGCTGCTACTGGAGACCGATTCTCCCTATTTGGCGCCCGGGGAGCGGCGGGGTAGCCTAAATGAGCCCGCTAATGTTAAAATAATAGCCGAATACATCGCTGATTTACTCGGTGTGTCATCTGAGACTTTAATTAATCAAACAACAGCAAACACTCAATGTTTATACTTGCTTGGCTAGTAAAGAAGTTTCCAAACGCGTCGCAACGGTTCTTGGAAATTCTACCCGGATTTACCAGTTGGAGCTTGATCCTGTTTCCAATCTGGGGTTCGTTCCTGACTCCCCTGGCGGTAGCCTATTACATTATCGCTTTTGATGTTTACTGGCTCTATCGCTCCCTTACCCTAGCGGCGCTATCGCTTCTGGCTCACTTTCGGATCAGGGCGGGTGAAAATTACGACTGGATGGGTGATGTGGCAGGGTTTCCTGATTGGAAAAAGGTCTATCACGGGGTGATTGTTCCAAACTACAAAGAACCGGGGAAAACCTTGGCGCGAACTCTTCGTTCTCTGGCGAATCAAACGTTGGGGCCCAAGCAAATAATTCCAATTATCGCTTTTGAGGTGCGAGCGGGTGAAGAATTGAATCGAGAACGGGAGAGGGTGTTGCGAGAGGAGTTTGGGGGAGCTTTCGCCAAACTTATGTTTACTTATCACCCGACGAATATAAAGGGGGAGGTGGTGGGTAAATCGGCCAACTCGTCCTGGGGAGCATCACAACTGATGAAAGAAGTCCTTAAACACAAGAACTGGGATCCTGACATGATGACGGTTTCTTCGACCGACGCCGATGTCGTCTTTCACCCGAATCATTTTGCGGCGTTGACCTACAAATTCCTAGATAACCCGGCGCGGTACCGAAGAATCTGGCAGGGAGCGATCATGTTCTACAATAACATTGAGAAGATCGCCTGGCCGATGAGAGTTTTCAATCGTATCGCCAGCGTGGTCTATATGGGTTTATTGATGCGACCAGACAGGTTAATTAACTTTTCAACGTATTCCTTGAGCTTGAAACTGTTGGTGGAAATCGGTAATTGGGATACCGATGTTATTCCCGAGGACTATCGACTTTTCTTCAAAGCTTATTTCGCCACCGGCGGCGAAGTCGAAGTCGAACCGATTTTCTTACCGATTTTTGCCGACGCGGCCGAGTCGATCGGTTTCTGGAGTACCTTCGTTAATACCTATGAACAGGTGAAAC
>Ga0209521_10002370_pt1 | contig 15418 bp, 12 predicted proteins | sample Rifsed19ft4_FD_184016 | JGI IMG/M metagenome (GOLD analysis project Ga0209521, IMG submission 184016) | Soil microbial communities from Rifle, Colorado, USA - sediment 19ft 4 (version 2) | ecosystem: Environmental > Terrestrial > Deep subsurface > Rock core/Sediment | place: Rifle, Colorado...
GGGAACGAAATATACAACGACGGTGGGTTTCTATCGCGAGAACGGTAATTTGTGGGTTCTGACAAGTCGTAATCGCACCTGATGGCGGAATGTAAAAAATGGCACGTCTGTTTCTCTGTTGTTGAAAGGAAAGACCATTAACGGATTTGCTGAACCGGAGTTGGATGAATGTAAAGTTGAGAGGCACCTGGCCGAATATATTCAACATGTCCCAATGGCGGCAAAGCCGTCAGGGATCCGAATGGAAAATAAAATTCCAAGCGCGGAGGATATCGCGCGTATTGCGAAGGACAGTTTGTCCGTAAAGGTGAAACTGGACTAACATAAGTACAAAATTAGGAAAATTGTCACAAAGTACGGATGGGGGTAAAATGAATGTTGTACGGCCCGCCTGCCAAACGGTTGCCCCGGCGACCGTTTTTTGCTTGCCTCAACCATGTCACACCTGCCCCACCGCAGGTGCGGGTTGCCAAGGCACAAGGTGCCCGAAGCAATCTCTCATAAACCTGTAAATCTTTTGATGGATTCCTGCTCTTGAGTTGGGGATTGCCTTCCAAAGCCTTGCAACGACAGAATCAATTATGCCTGCCCAAGTTTTCACTCAACCCCTCATCGAAATGCGCGACGTGGTGAAAGTGTATTCAAGCGCGGCGGGTGAGTTCAATGCACTGAAAGGGATCAACATGCAGGTCGGAGCACGTGAATTCGTTGGCGTTGTCGGTAAATCGGGCGCGGGCAAATCCACCCTGCTCAACATGATCACAGGTGTGGATAATCTAACGTCTGGCGAAGTCATCATCCACTCGAATGGCTCTTCTGTTTCAATTCATAAGATGAGTGAAGACGAAGTCGCGTTATGGCGCGGGCAAACGCTGGGCGTGGTCTTCCAATCATTCCAGCTTTTGCCGATGCTCACGCTTGTGGAAAACATCACACTGCCGATGGATCTGTGCGGCCGGTTCAACCCGAAACAATCGCGTGAACGCGCGCTTGAATTGCTTCGTCTTGTGGAGATCGAAGAACACGCTGATAAACTGCCTGCGCACATATCGGGCGGGCAACAACAGCGCGTGGCGATTGCCCGCGCGCTTGCGAACGATCCGCCCATTCTGATTGCGGATGAACCAACAGGCAGTCTCGATTCAGTCACTGCGGAACATATCTTTGAAGTATTCGAGCACCTCGTTACCGATCAGGGAAAAACAATTGTCATGGTGACTCATGATGAGTCTCTTGCACCGCGCTTCACGCGGACGATCGGGATTGCGGATGGGGAATTGGGATCCATCACGCGGTCAGGTAATGGATTTTGGAAGAGGTGGAAGAAATGAACATGCCTCGCTCCAAATCGAAATCCGTTTCTGTTAAGCATGCGATGTCCACGCCTGAAGCAATGATCGACATGCATGGCATCGTCAAGACCTTCAAGAACGCGGCGGGTGAATTCACCGCTCTCAAAGGCATTGACCTGACCATTAACCGCGGTGAGTTTGTTTCTATTGTTGGGAAATCGGGGAGTGGAAAATCTACACTGCTGAACATGATCACTGGCATTGACCATCCCACAGAGGGAAGAATGGTCATCGGCGGCACGGATATTTACACAGGCGTGACGGAGAGTCAGCGTTCGCGATGGCGCGGAAGAAATTTGGGTATCGTTTTTCAGTTTTTTCAGCTCTTACCAATGCTAACGTTGCTCGAGAACGTAATGCTCTCGATGGACTTCGCTGAAATGTATGATTTCGATGAACGTCCTGAGCGTGCAATGGAAATGCTCAAGCTGGTTGGCCTGGAGAAATTCGCAAATAAATTACCTGTACTGGTTTCAACGGGACAACAGCAGCTCGCAGCCATTGCGCGCGCGCTGGCATGTGACCCACCCTTGCTGGTTGCCGATGAACCAACAGGCAACCTTGATTCAAAATCTGCCAGCACGATCATTGATCTGTTTGAAGAATTATCACGCCGCGGCAAGACGGTTGTGATGGTGACGCACGACCCATCGCTGACATCGCGCACTACGCGCAACCTCATCATCGCAGACGGCAAACTGACCGCAGATAGCACGAAAATCACTAGAAAAAAAGCGCTGGTTGAGTAGGCGAGTTCTTTCGCCGTATCGAAACCAGCCATAACATCCAGGCGAAATATGTGGTTTCGATACGCCCTTCGGAAACAGCGCTCAAGGCTACCCAAACACCGTTCGAGAATAAATTATGAAACCTCGTTGGCGAAAAGTATTTCATGATCTGATAGACAATAAAGGACGCACACTGCTGGTTGTTTTTTCCATTGCAGTAGGTGTGTTTTCCATTGGGGTGATCGCGGGTGCGTATCAGATTATTTCCAATGATATGAGCGCATCATATTCAGCGAACATGCCTGCGAACATCGAATTGCGCATGACGAACTTTGATGAAGATGTGCTGGCATTGATCCATAACCAACGCGGTGTAGAGGACGCGGAGGGACGGCGTGTCTTCAACGTCCGGGTGCGCGTGCCTGGCACCGAGAAATGGACCACGCTCGACATGATCGCGTTCGAGGATTTCGAGAAGAACGCGATCAACTTGCTGACTCCCATCGAAGGGCAGGTGATGCCAGAGAAGCGTGAAGTTTTATTGGAACTGGATGCGCTTCAACATATAGACACGGGCGTTGGTGAACTGCTTGAGTTTCAACTCCCTGACGGTTTTACTAAGACTCTTCCTGTCGTTGGAATTGTCCAGGATACCGCGGCAGGAGCGGGGGATTTCCTTGCCTCGCCGTACGGCTATATCACCATGGATACTTTGCAATCTCTGGGACAGCCGAAGCTTTTCAACCGCGCCCTAGTCATTGTTTCTGACGGTGGGGATGATATTTTCCACATCCGCGAAATGGGCGCAAAATTGAAAGATAAGCTTGAGAAGAATGACAACATTGTCATTCGTACGCGCTTTTCAGAAACCCATGAACATCCGCTGGCGGATACGGTTAATGCGATTTTGGGTATCTTGATGGCATTGGGAGTTTTGATCGTGTTCCTGTCCAGTTCGTTGATCGCAAACACTCTCAACGCGTTGCTCAATCAGCATTTGCGGTATATCGGTGTCATCAAACTCGTCGGCGGGCAAAGACGGCAGGTCTTCTTTATGTATCTTACCCTTATCATGGCGTTTGGTGTTTTGGCATTGATGATCGCGATTCCACTGGGTGGGCAAGGTGCCTATGGACTTGCGCTGTTTATTGCGGGTGAGATGAATTTCAACCTCTTGGGTTATCGTATTGTGCCAACTGCGTTGATCGTGCAGATTCTCGTTGGCTTACTTGTCCCACTCATCGCCGGACTTGCGCCGGTCATTAACGGGTCACGCATTACGGTCCTGCGCGCTCTCAGTGGAGGCTTGGCTGAGGACGAGAAGCATGCAAAGGGTGGAGAGAACCGGCTGCCATGGTTTGACTGGATGCAAGTCAAAGCCACGCGTATCCTTGCCAAGCGCGGAATTCATATCCCGCGTCCGTTTGTGATTTCGCTGCGGAATACATTCCGACGAAAGAGTCGTCTTGCATTGACATTGTTCACGCTCACAATGGGGGGGGCGATATTTATCGCCGTGTTCAACGTGCGCGTAACGTTGCATGACTACATCGGTCAGATCGGGAAATATTTCGTTGCGGATGTGTCGCTTGATTTTGACAGGCCCTATCGCTTACAAGAAATCGAACAGATGCTGATGAAAGTAGGTGGCATCCAGCATATGGAGGGTTGGCAGTTTGTGAGCGGTGAGTTGCTGGACGAGAAAGACGAAGTGCTGGAGAATATCAATGTTTTTGGTCCGCCTGCCGACAGTGAATTGATCGAGCCGATCCTTGTAGCGGGACGCTGGATCCATGCAGATGATGTGCGTGAGCTGGCGGTAAGTGAAGGTGCACTCAAGTATTTTCCAGATTTAAAACCAGGCGATAACATTAATTTGAAAATCGAAGGTCGCGCTGAGATTTGGAAAGTAGTTGGGATCTTTAAATTCGTCGATCGTGAAGGCGTGCTGGCTTACGCGCCTTACGAATATGTTTCGCGGGTGAATCATCTTGTAAACCGTGCGTATTCATTCAGGCTGGTCACTGACAGGCACGATCGTCTGTATCAGGATTCGAAAGCGGAAGAGCTGGACAAATACTTCCGTGACCTGGGATTTAAAGTGCGCATTGCAGAAGCGGGACGCGCCTCACTGGATACCGCGGTTGAAAGCCTGGATACGCTGGTCGTGTTCTTGCTCATCATGGCGATCTTGACGGCGCTTGTTGGTTCGATGGGTTTGACTGGAACGATGGGTATGAATGTCCTCGAGCGCACGCGTGAGATCGGGATCATGCGCGCCATCGGCGCGGATGACCGCGCTGTGATGCGGACAGTCATTGCAGAAGGCGTTGTGATTGGCATGATCTCTTTCGGGCTGGCTGTAATTCTTTCCATCCCGTTCACCTATTTGCTTTCAACAATTGTGAGCCTTGCGGTGTTTCAGACTCCGATCGATGTGGTGTTTACATATTTAGGGTATGCCATCTGGCTTGGGCTTGTATTGGCTTTATCTACAATCGCGAGCATTTTGCCGGCGCATAACGCCGCGCGGCTGACAATTCGGGAAGTATTAGCGTACGAATAAAGTAGAAGTGACCTTCGAAGCATTGGAAAATCAAACCCGGCATTCGTGAGCCAATTTTGGAACGATTTGCAGCTTGAAAGGAGGGCTTTGCCAGGCGAGGCACTCTCTGACTTAACAGCTTGAAGCTCATCGATGGAAATTGCCCGTTTTTCAGGAGATTGCTTCGCGGCGCCAAGGCGCCACTCGCAATGACATTTGAGGCAGTATAATCTCCCCATGAGCAAACCTCGTCCCTTGGACCCTGAATCCAAACCTGATGACCGCGTAGACCACGCGCTTCGACCGCAAAAATTATCTGACCTGATCGGGCAGGATCAGGTCAAAGAGAATCTTGCCATTCTTATTGCCGCGGCGCGCCAACGCGGTGAAGCGTTGGATCATGTTTTGTTTTATGGTCCTCCAGGTTTGGGAAAGACCACTCTTGCGCATGTCGTCGCGAATGAAATGGGAGTCAACATCAAGATCACAGCGGGTCCCGTGATTGAACGCGCGGGGGATTTAGCCGCCATTCTCACCAACCTGCGCGCGGGAGATGTGCTGTTCATTGACGAGGTTCATCGGCTGGGACGTGCGGTGGAGGAAGTGCTGTATCCCGCCATGGAAGATTACGCCCTCGATATTGTGATCGGTAAGGGACCTTCGGCGCGTTCGATACGATTGAAACTGCCGCGCTTTACAGTGGTCGGCGCGACGACAAGACTGGCTTTGGTAACGGCTCCGTTGCGCGCGAGATTCGGCGCGGTCTATCGGCTGGACTACTATGAGTTGAACGCGATGCAGGCCATCGTCTCGCGTGCGGCGGGGATGTTGAAAGTCGAGGTCGCAAAGGATGGTATTGAAGAAATTGCCAGGCGCGCCCGTGGAACTCCGCGCGTCGCATTGCGTCTGTTGCGCCGGGTCCGCGATTATGCCCAGGTCCGCGCGGATGGGACGGTCACATCCAAAGTCGCGCAGGAAGCGTTGGACTTGTTGCAGGTCGACCCGCTTGGATTGGATGACTTGGATCGCCGCGTGCTCAAGACGATCATTGAAAAATATGCTGGCGGACCCGTAGGCTTGAATACGATTGCCGCTTCCATCAGCGAAGAGCAGGATACGATCATGGACGTGGTCGAGCCGTATCTGCTGCAACTCGGATTTTTAGATCGCACAGCGCAGGGACGCATTGCGACCAGGTCCGCGTATGAGCATTTGAAATTGGAGTACCGTGAAGAGGGTCAGCCGCGACTGCTATAATGTCATTGCGAGCCGCCTTCGCGCTGAGCGGAGGACGAAGTCTGAAGACGAAGCGTAGCCGACGAAGCAATCTCCTCGTTAGTCGCGGATTGCTTCGCTCACTAACGGTCGCTCGCAATGACAGGATGAAGCTATGGAAAATATTGCTCGTTTCCTGGTAATGGGTGGAATTATATTAATCCTGATCGGTGGAGGAGTGTATCTCGCCGCGAAGTTTGGAATTCCGCTGGGAAGTTTGCCTGGGGATATTCGTATTGAGGGCAAAAATGGATCGTTTTATTTTCCAATTATGAGTTCGATTCTGGTTTCGATTTTGCTCACTATTATTTTGAATGTGATTTCTAGATTGCTCAATAAATAACGTTTGAACGTTGAAACGTTAAAACGTTCGAACGCAATGCAAACCTCCGACTTCGACTACAACCTCCCCGAATCCTCCATTGCGCAGATTCCTGCTGAGCCGCGCGATTCTTCTCGTTTGCTCGTCTTGCACCGCGAGACGGGTGAAATAGAACATCGCATCTTTCGCGATGCCGGTGATTATTTGCGCGTGGGAGATTTACTTGTACTCAATCAAACGCGCGTCATCCCGGCGCGGATCTATGCTCGCAAAGAAACCGGCGGACGCGTTGAACTGCTCCTCTTGCGCCGCCGCGATGAATTGACCTGGGAAGCGTTGGTTGGTGGAAGAGGTCTGCGTGTAGGCAAGATCGCGCGGGTTGAAGATGGACCGGAAGTTGAGATCATCGAAGAATTGGAAGGCTCCGAACGACTCATCAAATTTTCCGAACCTATCGAACCATATTTTTCCAAAGTGGGGAATATGCCGTTACCCCCGTATATTCATGAGAAGTTGAATGATCCCGAACGCTATCAAACTGTGTACGCGCGTGAGCCGGGTTCTGCGGCCGCACCGACCGCGGGTCTGCACTTCACGCCGCGTTTGCTGGAGGAATTGCAGATCAAAGGCGTGAAGATTGCTTATGTCACTTTGCACGTAGGGCTGGACACTTTTGCGCCTGTCACAGAAGATGATCCGCAAGAACATAGAATTCATTCCGAGTGGTGTCAACTTCCTCAGGAAATCGCAGACTTGATCAATCAAACCAGGCAAAATGGCGGGCGTGTGGTTGCAGTAGGGACAACATCCGTGAGAACGCTTGAATCGGCGGGAATGGGGAATCGAGAATTGGGAATTGGTTCTTCTGAATCACTACTCCCGAGTAACGATTCTCGAATATCGGCATTTGTCGGTCCAACCTCTTTGTTTATTCTTCCAGGCTACCAATTCCGGGTCGTCGACGCGATGATTACGAATTTCCACCTTCCCAGATCCACACTTATTATGCTTGTCAGTGCATTTGCAGGGCGGGAAAGAATTTTATCGACATATGAAATCGCGATCAAAGAAGGGTATCGCTTTTATTCCTTCGGCGATGCGATGCTGATTTTGTAATGTCATTGCGAGCGATGGTCGAGACGTTCGAGACCGAGCGAAGCAATCTCAAGTAACTAGCCAATCTAAGATTGCTACGCCACCTTGGTCTCGATACGTGGCGCCAAAGTGCCACACTCGACCAGCGGTTGCTCACACATCGTCCCCTTCAGGGGAATGACGGTACAATGTGGTGATGCAATCTCAACTGGATAAACATAACGAAGAAATCATCTCGTGCCGAAAATGCTCCCGACTCGTGCAATGGCGTGAGGAAGTCGCGCGCGTCAAACGAAAAGCGTACAAGGATCAGGAATATTGGGGCAAACCTGTGCCGGGATTTGGCGACGCCAAGGCGCGCGTCTTAGTTGTCGGGCTGGCGCCTGGCGCACACGGCTCGAACCGCATAGGGCGCGTGTTCACAGGTGATGCCTCAGGCGGGTTCTTATATCCGGCGTTGTACCGCGCCGGGTTCGCGAACCAACCGTCGGCTGAGTCAAGAAGCGATGGTCTCATCCTGAAAGACATATACATCGCTGCAGTCGCCCATTGTGCGCCGCCTGCCAATAAGCCCAGCCTCGAAGAGCTCAATAATTGCCAGCCATATCTTGAGCGGACCATCCAAATTTTAAAACCCAAAGTCATTGTATGCTTGGGCCGGATCGCTTTTGAGAGAATCCTGGGAATAGTTTCGGCCCGCAAACTGGGTTTCAAATTTGCTCATGGCGCTTGCTATCAGTTGGAGAGTGGTGGATGGATTCTGTGCTCCTACCACCCAAGCCAGCAAAATACATTGACAGGAAAATTGACCGTGAAGATGTTCGACGAAATTTGGGCGAAAACCAAAGAATTGCTCCAGCATGAGTAAACTTATCACTCCGGGGGAACTTGCTCCCGATTTCGAACTTGAGGATGTGCAGGGGAGTCACATTCGTTTTTCCAACTTTCGCGGTAAGCCTGTCGTGCTTTCATTCCTGCGCGGCTTTATGTGACCGTACTGCCGCGCGCAGTTGGCGCGCTTGCGTGATGAATACAAAAAGTTCAGCGACCGTGGTATCGTGATCCTGGCAGTTGGCCCAAATTCAGCATCGGCCTTCGAGCAGTATTGGAAGATTGAAAAAATTCCCTTCATCGGCTTGCCTGACCCCAAACATTCAGTTGCACGCATGTATAAGCAGGAAGTAAAACTTTTCAGGTTTGGACGCATGCCTCTGAATTGCATCGTGGATGGCAGGGGTTATGTGCGTTATGCTCATTATGGGAACTCGATGTCGGATATCCCATCGAATGATGAACTCCTGCAAGTAATAGATGAACTAAATGCGTCATCAAAATGACATGGCACTTGGACAAATCGCTTTTCTGGGTTCCGGTGAAACCTCTCTCGCGGGAGGTCGTATTTTTGAATCGCTTGCGCGTAAAATAGACGGACCACTCCGTATTGCCCTGCTCGAAACGCCGGCAGGTTTTGAATTGAATTCTGCACAGGTTGTGGGGAAGGTCGGCGATTTCATGAAAACCCGCCTTCAAAACCATAAACCTGTGGTGGATGCGATCCCGGCCCGCAAAAAAGGTTCGGCTTACAGCCCTGATGACCCCGAGATCGTCCAACCGCTGCTTTATGCAAATATGATCTTCATGGGCCCGGGCAGTCCGACGTATGCCATCCGGCATTTGAAGGACACGCTGACGTGGGACGTGGTCCGCGCGAGGCATCGCCTCGGCGCGACGCTCGTGTTTGCTTCCGCGGCGACAATTTCCATTGGCGCCCATGCATTGCCTGTTTATGAGATTTACAAAGTTGGGCAGGATGTTCATGTCGTGGATGGACTGAACTTGTTTGCCGATTTTGGTTTACATGTCTCCTTCATTCCGCACTGGAACAATGCCGACGGCGGCGTCGATCTCGATACCAGTCGTTGTTTCGTCGGGATGGATCGCTTCGCTGAATGGTGCAATCTCCTTCCATCTGACAACGAAACGATTGGCCTGGATGAGCACACGGGTCTGATCGTGGACTTTGACTCCGGTCTCTGTGAAGTGAACGGGGTCAGCTCTGTGTCCGTGATCCGCGAATGCGACCCTGAGATGTATCCGTCCGGCTCAAAATTCCCGATCACTGAGTTTGGTGAGTATCATATCCCTCACCCCATTGAAAAGGATATTCCCGCGCATGTCTGGGATATGGTGGTAAATGCTCCGCCGCTTCAAGACGATCAACCTTCAGAAGAGGCCGTTGCCCTCGCGGAAAAACGCCAGCAGGCGCGCGCGGCTAAAGATTGGGCCAGGTCAGATCAATTGCGCGCTGAGATCGACGCGCTGGGTTGGACCGTTCAGGATACCAAAGAGGGATATAAGTTGCTGAAGTCATGAGAGCCAATAAAATGAGATAAAATAACCGCGTGTTGACAAGGAGATCTTATGCGCGCGGTAGATATCATCATCAGGAAACGTGATAAAGGCGAGCTCACTCAAGGCGAGATCGAGTTCTTCATCAAGGGTTTTGTTTCGGGTGATGTGGCAGATTATCAAGCCTCTGCATTTGCCATGGCTGTACTTCTGAATGGAATGGTCCCGCGCGAGACCACCGATCTGACGCTGGCAATGGCTCATTCGGGACAGATGCTCGATCTCAGTGATGTGGTTGATCTCGCAGTGGATAAACATTCGTCAGGCGGTGTGGGGGATAAGACCAGTCTGGCTGTTCTCCCCATCGTTGCAGCTTGTGGACTTCCTGTCGGTAAAATGTCTGGCCGCGGACTCGGCTTCAGTGGCGGCACGCTCGACAAGCTGGAATCCATTCCCGGATATCGAGTCGACCTCACGACAGATGAATTCAAGAAACAACTCAAGGATAAAGGCATTGTGCTGACGGGCCAGTCACTTGACCTTGCTCCGGCGGACGGAAAATTGTACGCGCTGCGTGATGTCACAGGGACGGTGCAGTCCATTCCTTTGATCGCTTCGTCCATTATGTGCAAAAAACTCGCCGCGGGTGCGCAGGCCATCCTGCTTGATGTGAAAACCGGTCTCGGTGCATTTATGGAAACTCTCGATGAAGCGCGCCAGCTTGCAAACCTTATGGTGGATATCGGCAAACTGGCGGGGCGCGAAGTGGTAGCTTTGCTCTCTGACATGAACCAGCCGCTTGGGAATGCTGTTGGAAATTCACTCGAAGTCCTCGAAGCAATTGAGACCCTGCGCGGCGCTGGACCGCAGGATTTTCGCGAACACTGTTTGCACGTCAGCGCCCATTTGCTTGTTTTGGGAAAACGTGCGCAGGATCTGGCCGAAGGCCGCGCAATGGCCGAAAAATCCATTGCAGATGGGTCTGCCTTCGAGAAGTTCCGCGTACTCGTGCAGGCGCAGGGAGGGGATGTTTCCTATGTGGATGACCCGTCCAAATTCCCGCGCGCGGAATACGTTGAAGTGGTGGAGTCGCCGCGAAACGGTTACCTGGCTCAAATCCAGGCAAGAAGCGTGGGTGAGGCGGCGGTAACGCTCGGGGCGGGACGCGCGCAGAAATCCGATCCAATTGATCACGCCGTCGGTTTCGTTATCCACCACAAGGTTGGTGATAAGCTTGAAAAAGGCGAGCCGCTGTTCACCATCCATGCGAATGATGAATCGAAACTGGTCGAGGCGCGGGAAGCCGTTCTGGCCGCGCATTCGTTCACTTCTGAGAAGGTAACTCCATTGCCACTTTTTTACAATTGACCACAAAGTGCCAATTTAATTTATAATAGGATTGAGGAGCAAAGAGTTCCATGGCGAAAGTATCCCTGCGAGCTTACAACCGCGAAATCGAAACCATGACGGACCGCGGCCATCTGGACGAGGCGATTGCGAATTGTCGCCACATCCTGAAGACATTCCCCAAACACCTTGAAACCTACCGCCTGCTTGGCAAGGCTTACCTGGAATATAAGCGGTATCCTGATGCCGTGGATATATTCTCGCGTGTGCTTGCTGCGGTTCCGGATGATTTCGTTGCCAATGTGGGAATGAGCATTATCCGCGACGAGGAAAATAAACTCGATGATGCCATCTGGCACATGGAGCGCGCCTTTGAAACCCAGCCCTCGAATGCCGCGATCCAGGGTGAATTGCAGCGTTTATATGGCCGCCGGGATGGCGTTCAGCCCCCGCGCATCCGCATGACGCGCGGCGCGCTGGCACATATGTATGTGCGGGGTGAGTTATATCCACAGGCGATCTCCGAGATCAAGAGTGTCTTGAAGGAAGATGGCGGTCGCGTTGATATGCAGGCTCTTCTGGCGCGCGCCTGTTATCGGAGCGGACTGAAGAACGAGGCCGCGGATGCAGCTTCCTCGGTATTGCGTACGTATCCATATTGCCTGGATGCCAACCGCGTACTTATGGAAATCCTCGGCAGTGATCGTTCTGAAAACGCGCAGGCATACCGGCAACGCGTGGTCGAGCTCGATCCGTATGCGGCCCACGTCACGGGTACGGTTTTTCAATCCAATGAGGCCCCCGAGGCAGCTGTAAATGTGGAGCGGTTGGATTGGAACGGTCAGCCTGTTGACATGCAGCCTGATTGGGGGACGACTCAAGCAATCAGCCCGGATCAGGTTGGGGCGCGGGACGAGCAGCCGGACTGGCTTAGGAGCGCGTTCGACGAATCACCAACGCAGCCTCCTCCTCAGCCTTTTGGATCCGCTCAGGACCAGCCGAGGGTTGTTCCCGCTTTCGATACCTCCGCGCCGCCCGTGCCGGGCGCAGAACCTAAAGAGGATATCCCAGACTTCTTAAGCGCGGCCGGGTGGGGCCAATCCACCGGCACATTCGAAGAAAGCAAGACTCCGTCTGCGTACGAAGAACCTGAAACACAACCGCCTATTGCAAAAGGCGAACTGCCCGATTGGGTCAAAGCAATGGCTCCCGTTGAAGCGCAGGGATCCCCCGATGAAGAAGAGGAGCTCCGCGATTGGATCAACAAAATTGGTCCAGGAGTGGCGCCAGTCGCATCTGATTCAGACAATCAACTTGATTGGATAAGGCAGCTTGATCAACCCACGCCAGCGCAGCCCTCGGATGACCGACCTGATTGGCTGAAACAAATGGATCAATCCGAACAACCCGTTCCATCAGCATCAGACGACCAGCCGGCTTGGCTAAAGGGATTCGGCAGCGAATCCGAATCCGCGCCTGCGGCCGCGTCTGCCCCCGCGCCAACTGAAGGAGCTGATTGGATGGGCCCGCTCGATCAACCCACGCAAGCGCAACCCGAGTCGCAGCCATCAGATGATCAACTGGACTGGCTGAAACAACTGGATCAACCTGAGCAACCCGTTCCTTCGGCATCAGATGACCAGCCGGATTGGCTCAAAGGATTTGGCAGTGAGTCCGAATCCGCGCCTGTGGCTGCACCAAGTGAAGAACTTGATTGGCTTGGACAAATCGGAGAACAGGCTGAACCGGCACAGCCTGAACCTTCCTCAACTGAATTCAGTTTTCTCGCGGACACAGATGAAAAGGCAGAACCTGCTGCCTCCATAGCTGCGTCGAATGAGTTGGATTTTCTTGATCAAACCACAGAACAACCGGCTGCCCCGCTATCCCAGCCGAGTGAGCCCGGTTTTCCCGATGAACTGACCGAGGAACCTCAACAATCGGCTCCTACCAGTCCTGTCTCCGTGATGGATATGGATGGCCTCGGCACAAGCGAACAGGAGCGCGATGACTCGTTCGCATGGCTCGAGAATCTTGCCGCGAGGCAGGGCGCAAGCGAAGGCCTGTTGACCAAGCCCGAAGAGCGTTTGGAAGAGGAACCGGACTGGGTAAAACGGGCCAAAGGTCTAGGTACAGATCAGGCACCCATGCAGCCAACATCTGCTTCACAGCCTTCCGGGAATATCGAAGAGCTGGGAAAAAGCGAACAGGAGCGCGATGATTCGTTCGCCTGGCTCGAGAATCTTGCCGCGAGGCAGGGCGCAAGCGAAGGTATGCTGACCAAACCCGAAGATCGTTTGGAGCAGGAGCCTGACTGGATAAGACAAGCCAGAGATTTGGGCGCGGCTGCGGAGCAGCCTCCCATGCCACCGCTTCCGCCCGCGGCGGAAGAACCTGCTTCGACAGCGGATACTGCGGCCTGGCTGAGAAGCTTGGATGCGGAAGAACCAACTGCCATGCCTTCACTTGAAAAAGATTCGACAGGCATGTGGCTGAAGAGTCTGGATGAGGAGCCTGTCAAGGTCCAACCCGCACAGCCTGCCGAACAGCCAGAACCAGAGCTGCCAGCGTGGATGCAAATTACTGAGGAAGAGCAACCGGCTCAGGCGACTGCGCAATCCATTCCGGCAGAGGAAGTGACAGCTGAAGCATCCGATTGGATGCGTCCGATCGAGGAGCCTGTTGAAGTCCAACCCGTGCAGCCTGCCGGACAGCCAGAAGCAGAAATTCCAGCCTGGATAAAAAATGCTGAAGAGGAAAAAGCTCCTGAGGCAGAGCCAGCCGTCCCTGCCAGCGAGATGGCTGTTGGTATACATGAGATGGAAGCAGAAAAGCCGGCCCGGTTGGATGATCTGCCTGAGTGGATGCAATACATTGAAGATAAGGAACCTGCTGAAGAGAGTGCGCCAGCTACACGTGAGCAGGAAATGGCGGCCGAAGGTCCCGAATGGATGGGTTCAATCGAGGAGCCGGTCGCTGCATCTGAGTCTCTCGGTCTTGCTGAGGAGAAGCCGGCATCTGAGTCGGAGGAGATCCCGGCCTGGTTAAGCACCCTGGAACAGGAAGAAGCACAGGCAACGACACCCGCCGCGTCAGATGTTGACCTGCCTGCGTGGCTGCGAGGAGAAGAGGGAGCCGCGCCGCAACTGTCGGAACTCGAACCGACCCGCGCGGCCGACTGGCAGCCGGTGGAGGAAAAACTGCCTGAGCCGTCCGTGCCTGTAGCTGAGGCGATACCCGAGTCCTTCGATGTGGTTCAGGAAATTCCAGAACCTGTAACATCTTCTCTGGAAGAGGAAGAGGCAGCCACTCCGGTGTCCGAGCCACCCTCCGGACCTCATAAGGAACCTGCTGCACCGATAGAGGCCGCAATCTCGGCAATGCCTGTCGACCCAGTTCTTGCGAGGGCGCGCGCAGATCTCTCTCGCGCTGACATTCCCGGCGCACTCGATACCTACGGCAAGCTCATCAGGAAGACACGTCTGCTCGATGAGGTGATCTATGATCTGCGTGAGTCGCTGTATCGTTATCCCGTGGAGGTCAGCATCTGGCAGGCGCTTGGGGACGCGTATATGCGTGCCAACCGTTTGCAGGATGCTCTGGACGCGTATACAAAAGCGGAAGAATTACTTCGCTAAAAAGACCTGACAGGTTTTCACCTGCGCGTTTTCCAATTGGATTGCGCGTCAAAGGAAGCGTCTTTCACCGGACGTTTCTCTAAAAACCTGTCAGGTCTCATATTTATATCCCGGAGGAAATCTGTGGAAAGGTCGCTTGTGCTGGTAAAACCCGATGGTGTGCAACGCGCGCTGGTTGGGGAAATCATCTCACGTTTGGAACGCCGCGGGCTGCGTCTTGTGGCCGCCAAGTTCATTCAGGTGAGCAGGGAACTTGCAGAAACGCATTACGCCATTCACAAAGGCAAACTGTTCTATGGCGGCTTGATCTCGTACATCATCTCCGCGCCGGTCATGGCAATGGTCTGGGAAGGACCGAACGCGGTCGCCGCGATTCGCCAGACGATGGGAGCGACGCGTCCCACCGAAGCCGCGCCCGGTTCGCTTCGCCATGACTTTGCCCTCGAAGTCGGGCGGAATCTCACCCACGCCTCCGACACCGTCGAGAACGGCGCGAACGAAGTGGCGCTCTGGTTCAAAAAGGAAGAACTCGTGGATTGGAAACGTGAAGTGGATAGATGGGTGTTCGAGAAATAGTTGGAAGTGAGAAGTGAAACATCCCGTTGGCTGAAATGCCTGCGGGATGAAATTTTTAAGCAGCGAGAACTGAACTCAAGGTGCCCGGGCGCTCACTGAAGGTGTTGTGTATTTCGCCTTAGTGCAATTTAGAACGGATGGAGTGGCTGTAGTATATGTGACCACGCACGCGCGGTAATAATATGTTGAAC
>Ga0209521_10002373_pt1 | contig 15415 bp, 11 predicted proteins | sample Rifsed19ft4_FD_184016 | JGI IMG/M metagenome (GOLD analysis project Ga0209521, IMG submission 184016) | Soil microbial communities from Rifle, Colorado, USA - sediment 19ft 4 (version 2) | ecosystem: Environmental > Terrestrial > Deep subsurface > Rock core/Sediment | place: Rifle, Colorado...
AAAACAATGAATCCGAAGTCGGAGCGAGAGGTTTCGGTCATGAGCTCCGAGATGGCGAGTCTCAAGCACAAATTAACCAGATCCTTTTCTCCGCCCGAGAATCTCTCAAGGGGAAACTTTTGGCCCTGATCGTACAGGAGAACCTCGTAATCCTCGGTGAGTTCCAGCTCGGCATACTTGGAGTCGGTGAGCTCAGCCAAAAGACTGGCCGCTTTCTCGGAGAGAACCGGTCTTATTCTTCCAATGAGGTTTTTCCTAAAGAGCCCAAGAATTTCCTGAAGTCTTTCTAAATTTTCCTGGTCTTTGGAAAGCTCTTCGATCTCCCTTTTCTTTTCTCGGTATTCCTTAAGCTCTCTTTCTAAGTGTTGAAGATTCATCTCAATCAGCTTGACCTCGTGTAGGGCATCTTTTGCCCGGTTTGTCGCTTGATGATATCCTTCTTGAGCAGACTCGCAATTTTTCTTGGTTTCCTTAAATTTTTCTAAAGAAAACTTAAGGGCTTTCCCCTCCTCTTTAATGACGGCTATAGCCTTCGCTTTCTCAGCGAGCTCCTTTTTGGTTTTTTCGATATGGACCTCAATTTTCTCTAGGTGTTTGACTTGAGTTTCTATTTTAAGGAGCCTTTCCTGTTCTCGTCTTAGAGAGACAAGCTCCTTTTCTTTTTGCTCCTCCTTTTTCTTAAAGCCCGCCACCTCTTTTTTTAATCCATCTATTTTTTGTTCTCTAGCTATAATTTCGGCGTTGAAGTGGTCTCTTATTTTATCGATGTCTGTACCAAGAGGGCGAAGGCACGTGGGGCACGAGCTTTTTTTGCCTAATTGGTCCACATTTTCACGGTTCTTAGTCAGTTTATCCCGCTCATCTCTTAAGTAACTAATTTTGCTCTGGAGGTGGATTTTCTTTTCCCTTAAAGATGTGAGCTCCCTTTCGGTCGCGGTTAAATTAGTTTGGGGTTTTTGCCTAAGCTCATTTTTTAGAAACTTGAAGATTTGAAACTCCTCCTCATCCGTTTTTAAGCTTTGCTTCTTTTCCTTCATTCCTTCGAGAGCAACTTTATACTGTTGGCTCAGGCTGTTATGCTCCTCTTTCTTTTTCTCTTGGCTTTCGAGGGTTTTTTTAAGCTCAAGAAATTTTTCCTGGGATTTTTTTTCTTGCGTTTTTCTCGAGGCCAGAATCTCCTTAGCGCCGGTTATTCTTTTCTTTTCCTTAAGTTTTTGTTCCTTAAGCTTCTTGGGATCCTGGAGGGCCATTCTTAAAGTGTTTACCTTGACGGTTAAGTCTCTTAAGTCTTTTTTGAGCAGGTCTATAGCGTTATCAACTCGATTTATGCCCAGCATTTTTATGATCGAGGTTTTTCTCTCAGCGGGGGTAAGCTCAGAGAGTGTGTTCAGTTCCTTCTGTTTAGCGAAAAAACTTGTGAAGAAAGCTTCCCGGTCCATACCGAGCATTTTATTTACATATTCCAGGGTGGAACGGGCGCCTCGGGCCAGTAGCTCCTTTTGGGTGTAAACGGCCGCGTCAGAACTAGCATCTTTTCCGCGCGTTTCTCTTACGATCTGATACGTTGTTCCCCCGAGCTCCAATTCTAAGACAGCTTCACAAATGTCTCCTGGCAAAGCCCCTTGTCTTTTTATCTCTTCTTTGGCGGTTCGGGCGGCGGCATTGCCAAAAAGAGCCCAGCCAACGGCTTCCATAAGGCTTGATTTTCCGGAGCCGTTGGGTCCCAAAATCCCTACTAACCCATCGGGAAAGTCCACTCTTTCATCAGCGTATTTTCGATAGTTTTTGAGATTTATACTGATCAGTCTCATTATTCTTAACTGTCGGCGGATTCCAGGTAATTTATCCCCAATTTTAAGACTTCATCTTGCTCTTTCCCTAAGTCCCTTTCGGCCATGAAGTCGGCAAATTCGTTAACTAAACCTCCGATTGTGCCGCTTCGGGTATCAAGAGTCTCGTCTGTTAGGCGGTTATACCGAAACTCGAAATGGAGAGCGGAGGCGGCTAAATTTCTTAAAAGATGAAAGTCCAGGGAGTTATAAGCTGGGGAGGAGAGATTGTTAAGAGTTAAACGAACTATCTTCTTGGCGTAGTCGGTAGAGGCAAGAGCCTCTTCAATTTTTTTCATTACCATCTCGGCCGAGAGGCCCCCGGCGTCAATATCGGGCAGATCAACCATTTCTCTGATGTCTAAAGCGTGAAAGGAAACTTTTAATTTTTTTTGGTCTTTGGAAGATAAATCCACTTCAACAATTCCCTTTTCTTGGCCGGCTTCGTTGAACGAAAGTCTTTCTGTCGAGCCCGAGTAGTAGGCGTTTTCCGTAACCTTTTCAAATTGGTGATAGTGGCCTAATCCAATATAATCAAACTCTTCTTTTAGGGCCTCGAGGGGAACAATTTGTTCGTTGAATTCATCCATGGAGAATTTCTCAATTTCGGCTTGCCTGCCGGCAGGCATGGCCACCCCGGCATGGAGAGCCAAAACATTAAGTGGCGCGTTGAAGTTTTTGACCGAAGCGTTCATCTTTTGAACGTTTTGGTGAAAGTCTTCTTGAAGAGGGCACTGGGGAACGGCGTGGATAGTTAGGTCTTCAAAGGAAACATTTTCGTATTTTCCTTGGTAAATAGGATAAATATTTTCAAAAAGCTCAAAGAGGCGAAAGATCGAGCCGGTATCTTTCATCCTAGGGGAAGAATGGTTACCGGCAATTATCACCACCGGGATGTTGGCTCTGGTAAGCCGCAAAAGCTGTTCCAGACAGAAAGAGATGGTTCTATTGTTCGGCCTCACCGTGTCGAAAAGGTCGCCTGTGTGTAGGAGGACATCCGGCTTAAGGCTTAAGCTTTTTTCAATTGCCTGGGCGAAGGCCAGATTTATATCAGCTTCCCGCTGATTGATGCCCTGCTCTTCATCTAAAGCGCGATAAGCGGAAAATCCTAAATGAGTGTCGGAAAGGTGAACAAGTTTCAAAACAGACCCCCAAACATCCGTTAATAGTTAGTTTATATAAGTTTAAGCAAATTTTTTCTTCCAACTTGTTATCTCTTACTCTAACATCCGGTAATTAATAGATTTTAGCATCTTTAAATACTATCCCAAAAGCCAAAAGGGGAAGTTGTCTTCAATCTATAAAAACGATAAAGTTGTTTTGGCAAGCAACAACCGGAAGGGAAAAAATGATTACTCCCGGACAAGTGATTGGTCTTTTAGATTTGATTGTACGGCTCGTGTTGGCGACTCTCTTTGGAGCGGTCGTCGGTTATCAAAGAGAACTGGCGGACAGGCCCGCAGGTTTAAGAACTCACGTTCTGGTCTGTCTGGGTTCGGCCCTTATTATGATTGTCTCAATTTATCCCTTTAGCGCCCTTGCTCAAGCCGATCCCTCAAGGATTGCCGCTGGGGCCATCACCGGAATCGGGTTTTTGGGAGCGGGAACGATTATCCGTCAGGGGAATATCGTAAGAGGCTTAACCACCGCTGCTAGTCTATGGACGGTCTCCGGCATAGGACTGGCGATAGGAAGCGGTTTTTATATTCCAGCTCTTTTAGGCACGGCGATAGTTTTTCTGGTTCTGGCCGGACTAAAAAGGGTCGAACAAACTATGATTGGCACTAAAGAAGGCTCAGTGCTCAGGGTTATGATTAAAGACCGCCCGGGCCAGCTCGGAAAAATCGGAGAAGCCCTAGGTAAGCTAGAAATAAACATTCGAGGAATCGAATTTGAAGCGGATGAAGAGCGAGAGGAAGCGGTTTTGCACTTGTCGCTTGATGTTCCTTCGACTGTCGCGCCGGCAAAAGTTCTCGAGGAGGTTTCGATTCTTACGGGAGTGCACAAGGCAGAATGGCTGAGCGAACCTCACAGCGAGGTCAGAAGGGCCCGTCTTTTCTAAATGTAAAGGATAAAGGATGGAGGAAAGAGGATAGAGGTCAAAAACCTATCCTAAAATCGACCTACTTAATCCTGAAACCTAGATCCTAAATCCTGAATCCAAAGACGGGATGTAGCGCAGTTTGGTTAGCGCGCCGCGTTCGGGACGCGGAGGTCGCCCCGCAAGTGCGGGGCCATCCCAGCAGTATTTTAGAGACGCTTGAATCTTTTTGAGAATATGAAAGGGAAAAAGGTTTTCGGGATGTAGCGCAGTTTGGTTAGCGCGCCGCGTTCGGGACGCGGAGGTCGGCGGTTCAAGTCCGCCCATCCCGACCCGTTTGTTAGGCGGAGGTCGCCCCGCAAGGGCGGGGCTATCCCGACCCTTCAGTAGCGGTGTTGTGCCGCAAGGCGGCGTATTCCCCCGACAGCGTCCGATTCTCAGAGGTTCCCGTTTTCTTTAGAAGGATTTTGAGGTCCAATTTAGAAATCTTTAAGCAGAGGGCAAGAGACGCATTTTTTGGTTTAACTTTTAAAATCGGGAACGTTACGAGACAGGGGGATGAAATGGCTGAAGGAACAACTCCAGAAGGGCCGAAAGCACCAACTCCACCACCGACTCCACCGGTGGCTGCGCCCGTTGAAAAAGCCAGCGGCAAAGCGGTGGCCTCTTTGGTCCTAGGGATCATTGGTGTTTTGTGTTGCGGTCTGCTGGCCCCAGTGGCTTGGATTTTAGCGGCTCAGGAGCGAAAAGCGATCGAAGAAGGAAAATCACCCGCCGCAGGTAGCGGCTTGGCCACAGCCGGTTTTATCTTGGGAATAATTGGAACCGCTCTTCTTATTTTGGTTATAGTGATTTTTTTCATTCAGTTGTTAATCGGGGGATTAAGCATTTTGCCGGCCATTTTAAATCCATAAGCTCTAATAAAAGCCCAGGATTAACTTATAGATCCAAGCACCCAGCACAAGCAGAATGCCGGAAAAGTACGCTGTTTTTAAGCCGGCTTTACTCCAGGAAACGCGAACTCTCCTTTTACCTCCCAAAAAACGATAGGTGTAGTAGAAAACAGCCATCAAGAGGGCACCGAACAAGAGAGGCCCCAAAAAATGGGCGCGGAAGGCATCTCCGAATTGGAGACGAACCATATTAACAAAACTTCTGGTTAAACCACAGGTTGGGCCGGGAATTTTGGTAATGAAGTGAATTGGCGAAAATGATTGAACGGCTTGACCGTTGGGAAGTGTCACCGCCTGCCAACCAGCGGGTTTTAAAACATAAGAAGCAATTAAGATTGACCAAGAGGTTAACAGGAGCCAAACCTCCCCTTTTGGCCTGTGGTTAATATTTTCCCGGACGAATGATAATTTCATCTCGCCTTTAACCAAACAGTTTTGGTAATCCTGTCTCTCGAAAAAATCAAAAATCAAGTCAAAATCGAGAAACTCTAAACTTAATTATCGCACGCCTTCCGAATTATGTGAAAGAGAAATATTGGTGAGCCTTCATTTGGAGCAATCTATTCAAAAATACCCCCTTAATTTGCTATTATAAAAGAAGAGGTCTTGTAAAATGACAACTTTTTTGAAGAAAAAAATTCTCCCTCACTATCACGCGATAATTCGAAGAAAAAGCTCTCCCTATCATCAGGTCACCAAGAAGATCGAGGTAGAAGCAGAGGGTCTCTCGGCTCTCAACGTCGATGAACTGTGGGCACTCCACAAAGAGGGAATGGCGAAGTATCGCAAACTTTTGAATCAACCTTCAGAGCAGCGCGAAAAAAGCGAGAAGGCCGGTCCAAACTCCTCCCTCTTCGACGTAAAAGTGGCGCTAGCCGAAAGAATCTTAGAAAACTGCCATTTTTGCGAGCGGAGGTGCTACAAAAACCGAAAGATTGGAGAGCTCGGGACTTGCGGCGTGGGGGCGAAGTCCTTTTACGCCTCGGAGTTTTTGCATTTGGGAGAGGAGCCTGAGCTTGTTCCTTCCCATACCATCTTTTTTTCCGGTTGCAACTTTTCCTGCTGTTACTGCCAGAACTGGGATATCGCGACAGCTCCCCGTCTTGGGAAAGTCGTCGTTCCTAAAGACATGGCCCGGCTCATCCACGTGCGGCACCGTGAGGGTTCCAAAAATGTTAACTTTGTTGGCGGAAATCCCGACCCACACCTTTTAACTATCTTAAAAATCATCAATGAAGTAAAAATAGGGGTTCCTATGATCTGGAACTCCAATATGTACAGTTCCCGGGAGACAATGAGCCTTCTTGAGGGGGTAATCGACCTTTATTTAGCCGATTTTCGCTACGGCAACGACCAGTGCGCCAAAACTTACTCAAAAGTTTCCAACTATTTTGAGGTAGTTTCTCGAAACTTCAAGCTCGCTCACGACCAAGCAGATGTTATCCTCAGGCACCTGGTTCTTCCGGGACACCTAGAGTGCTGCACCAAGCCTATCATGGAGTGGATGGCCCAAAACATCCCCGGTGTCTATTTCAATCTAATGTTTCAGTATTATCCCTGTTATCGGGCAAGTTCGTATCCTGAAATAAATCGTCGTCTCACCTTGGAAGAGAGAAGAAGAGCCCTGGAATTGGCCACCGAAACGGGGATCAAAACCGAGTAGCCATAATTTCAGGGATACCAGGTATTACCATGAAATTCCAAGCACCAAATCCCTGCCTACCGGCAGGCAGGCCAAGCACCAAACAAGCACCAATGACCGAAATTCAAATGACCAAAATTTTAAAAAGTTCAGGTTTATTTTTGAATTTAGATATTGAATATTTGAATTTGTTTAGGATTTGGAATTTGTTATTTGGGATTTAACTTTTCCTTGATTTCCGTGATTTCCTTGAATTCCATATGTTTATTCTTGACAACCCGACCTTAAAAACAGTCTATACCTTAAAACATTCTATAGTTACAGCGGCGTATTTTTAAGCTAAAATTAAGCTACTTAAAAGGAATAAACTTCACTATTTTTCTGAGGTGGTAGGAATTAATATCGCCATTACCCTTTTTCTACTCATTTTAATCGCGTTCACGCTCCTAACCTTAATTTATTTGGTTTCCAAGGAGCTACTATCCCTACTATTTTCCGGCTATATTCAGAGAAAAAAAACAAGACTGCGGTCACTCATTTGGCAGCTCGATATGGCTGGAGAGGAAAAAGAAAAGAAAGTCCTCAGAGAGTCGATCGAAAAATCCAAGTTGGGGTCGACCAAGGTTATTTTAGAGATGATTCCTCAAACCGCCAGGGAGACGAAAAATTTCTTAGTAGCCATTCTCGAGGAAAGAGGTTTAGTTAAGAAATACGTTCGAAGTTTAGGGGAAAAAAACAGCAAGCGGGCCGAAGCCGTTGAAGTCTTAGGGTTAATCGGGGCGGCCGTGGCTGTTCCTTCCCTTTTTAAACTGCTCAACAACTCTAATCCAGCGGTACGCCAAAAAGTCGCCAAAGCTCTGGCGGAAATTGGAGACGAGCGGGCTATTGCTCCCCTCCTCTCTCAACTCAGAGAACCCCAGTGGGGCGAACTCTCCGAAATCGCCACCGCGGTCTTGAGTTTTGGCAAAAAGGCGGAGAGCCAGGTGTTGGAGCTGTTAGACGACTCTTCTTCCACTGCCCGTTACTGGGCGGCCGAGATTCTGGGCAAGCTAAGGTCAAAACGGGCGGTCGAAGGTCTCATGAAGAGCTTAAAAGATGAGAAAGCTAATATCAGAGCAAAGTCAGCCAACGCGCTTGGTGAAATTAAAGACCTTAGAGTCTTGGACGCACTGGCCAAAGCCTGCAGCGACAAGAGCTGGTTTGTTCGGGAAAACGCCGTCGAGGCGCTGGGAAATATTTTGGAGGAGCCTCAGTCCCCGAGTGACACATCCTTCATCGTTTCAATTCTCGTTTTTCTTCTGGGAGACCGGGAATGGGTTGTTAGAGAGAAAGCGGCCGAAGCCTTATTAAGAGGTGACCGCTTTCTGGTGGTGCCCTCTTTAACAAAATCCCTGTCGCAGGATGACCGGAAAGTAGCCTATGAAGCAGCCGAGATGCTTGGACGGCTACGGGCCAAAGCCGCCTTCGGAGCCCTTGTCACTTCCCTGGAGGCCGATGACCCAAACTTAAGAGCAGCAGCGGCCGAAGCATTAGGAAAACTAGAGGAACTTAAGGCCACTTTCTACCTCATCCCCCTTTTGGACGATGGTGAGTGGTTTGTTCAAGAAAGAGTAGCAAAAGCCCTGGGGGAATTGGGAGACAGAAAAGCCCTCGACGCTCTATATAAGGCCACGACTTCGAAGAATTGGTGGGTGAGGTCCCGAGCAAAACAGGCAGTTAAGATTATCCTCCAAAAGACTGAAATGAAAAGCCAGCCGGTTTCTTAAGTACCAACCGTCAAGCCCCGTTTAAATTGCTAGTTTCTTAGCTTCCTGGTATCTAGTAAAATACCTGTTAGACGCCTCATCAATCTTTAAAAGCGACGTTAAAGGCGTTTGACGGAAAAAAAATTTTGTGTTAATCTAACACTGAAAGAGGTTATCAATATCATATTAGTGGCGGAAGGGTGCCGTTATGAAGAGCGTTGGATCTCTTTTTGCTTCTCAAAAATATATAGCGGTGGCTATTCCGGCATATAACGAAGAAAAAACTCTCGCCGGAACTTTAAAGAGTCTGCCGGTTTCAGCCGAGGACGTTTACGTCGTAGATGACGGCTCCACCGACAAGACGTCTGAGACGGCCTCCCTTTTTACTCGAAATGTTTTATCCCTTAAGACAAACAAGGGAAAAGCCAAAGCGACTGAGCTTCTCCTGCATGAGTTCGGCTTGCTCGATCGGTACAAATTTGTAGTTTTTAGCGACGCCGACACGCAACTAGATCGAAAATTCATTCTGGAAACCATTGCGGCTTTTGATAAAAAAACAGCGGTTGTAGTCGGGCAGGTGAGCAACAGATCGCGAGGCTTGGTCTCCGCTTTTCGGGCTTTTGAATACACACTTTGGCAGGCAATCTACAAAAACGCCCAATCAACGATGAAGGTGATTTTTATTGCTCCCGGATGCGCGAGCATCTACCGGACCGAGACACTAAAAAGACTGAGCTTCGATTCGGATACTCTGGCTGAAGATGCCGATCTTACGCTTCAGGTTCACCGGCGAAAAGCCGGCTGGATTAAATATGCCTCTCGAGCTGTAGTCTACACACAAGACCCCCCGACAGTTAAAGCCTATTTTAACCAGATAGTTCGGTGGCACTCAGGGATCTGGCAAAATATCAAGAAGCATCGCGTTCCTTTTGGCGGACAAAAGGTAGACTTTGAATTTGGATATTTGACGCTGGAGGCCTTATTTTATCCAGTTTTTCTGCTCTTAGCTTTAGTGCTATCCGGCTTTTATTTGAAGATTTTTCTCCTAACCCTGATCGCAGAGGTTATCATGACGGCGGTCTTAGCTTTTCTCGTAGCCGTGAGAAAAAGAAGGGGAGATCAGCTGAAATATTTTCTCTTTTTCCCCCTTTTGAGATGGGTAAGTAGCGCGGTTTTTTTTGTAACTTTTGTTTTGGTGATTTTGTTAAGACGATCCGGGCATAAATGGAAAATGGCCCCAAGATATTCGGACTAAAGAGAGGGGTATTGCTAAGGAAGGCGCCCATGTACTTGCCTCAAACCGGACTGAGCATGACGCTACATTTAGTTGTTTCTGGCGTATCCTTTGTCCTAGCCGGCATGCTTAAGCTGGTACAAAAACTGGGTCTCATTGAAAAATAATTAGAGGAAATCTTTCCTTGCTCGTTTGCCATCGCCGGTTGTTGATCTAGCTTCGGAAGGGTCGACGATTGGTGCATGGCAATGATACACTTATTATCAGGCATTTTCATAACTCCCCGAGCCAACCGGTTCAATGCCTTCATGGTAGTGTTTGCTTGAGGGTGACTTAAGTGGCCAAAATAAATTTAAACCGAACCATTAATATACTAAGTTGGATTTTAGTTCTTTTCGCCATTGGTTTTTTGGTTTCTCCTCTTTTAACCAATGTAACCACCTATTTCAAGCAAAAAGAACTCCAAGAGGAGCTGGAAGAAGCAAAAGTTAGCAAAATCTCGGCTATTAAGAGCACAAAAGAGGAGAAAAAAGCCCCTACAGCCGCTGAGGTTAGAATACCAGAGTTAAAACTGGGGGATCCGATCGGCATAATTGTCATTCCCAAGATTGGACTGCGGACTATTTTCGTGGAAGGAACCACTAAGGAGCTGCTAAAAGGGGCACCTGGTCACATTCAAGGAACGGCCTTCCCGGGAACAAACGGAAACAGCGTGATTTCCGGCCACCGCACGACCTATGGGGCTTTCTTCTATCGCTTGGACGAATTGGCAGCCGGTGACATTGTAGAGATTATTTTGTCCGATCAAAAAATTACTTACAAAGTTGCGGCCCAAGAGATTGTCCTGCCCAACAATACCGAGGTTCTGAAAAATACCGACCAACCAATGCTTACCCTAACAACCTGCTACCCAAAGTACAGCGCTAAAAAAAGACTGATTGTAAAAGCCCTTTTGGCCCAGGAAAGCTAGTTGGAAAGAGCCTCTTTTAAGTCCGTCTTTTCCTCGACTAGGATCCGTTTAAGAAGGAAAGGGTTTTCCTCTTGGCGATTGACTCCCGCGCGTCCTGTGAAAGCGCCTCCAAAGCCTGTTTTCTTAAGGGAAGCGATGACGTCGTTATTCCAGATCCCGTAGGGATAAGCGACATACTCCGGCACGATCCCCGCCTCATTTTTAAATACCTCTCTTGATTTTTTAAAGTCTTTGGCAAGGCGGAGGCGGTAAGCTTTTTTGCCCTCAAGAGAGCCATCCCGCGGCTGGGGGAGGATCAGAAATCGGCCCTCAACATCTTCTATGAGAGTAATGGGCAGCCCCGAGGAAGAAACGTAATCAACGATTCGGGAGAACAACTCCGGAGAGGTCGCGTACTCCCGTTGGGCAGTGTCAACTTGATGAAACTGGAGAAGCAACCATTTTTTGTCTCTTCTGGCCTCATCCACCCACGAAGTCACTTCTTCGAAGGTGGTCGTGTTGGTAAGAAATTGAGATTTGAGCGGAAAAGTTAGGGGAAAAGAATTAAACCCTTTTTCACTGCCGCGGATATAAGTATAATATCGCTTTGCTTCGGCCAAAACCTGCTCGTTGTGGGCGCCTTCAGGAAGAGCCAAATTTTCTGCGGAAAATCCTTGGGCAACGAGATATTTTTGGGATTCGACAAGTTCTTCTTTCATCTCTTCGGGGCTCAGGGTGTTCAGGTCGCGATGAGTTATTCCGTGCGAGCCTATCTCCCAGCCGGCTTCGTTCAGCTCATTGACCTGAGCTAGAGTCATATAATTGTCCATCGATTCTTTCAGCACTTTGACGAGGGGAAACACCGTAGCCTTTAGGCCTTTTTTTTGAAGCACGGGAAAGGCTTCGGTATAGACCGAGGCCCAACCATCATCAAAAGTGAAACTAACGCCGCCTGTGGCCCAAATACCGGGGCTCTTTTGACCAAGGGCGAAACTTTTAGAGCCCAATTCAAAATAATGAGAATCAAGCATTTCCCTTAATTGGGTCCAGGTGAGGTAGCCAGATTCTCCAATTTGACCGGCAAAGGGAAACAAGGCCGCTTGCATCTTGTACTTGCGCAAAATGGGCCTAGCGACAACGTATTGGCTTTCCCAGCCGTCATCAAAGGTGATCAAAATAGGCTTAGGGGGAAGCCTTTTTTTCTTGTTTAAAAAATCTTTAAGATCTTTTAAGGAGACGGCGGTGTATCCCCGGCTTTTTAAGAATTTCATGTCCCGTTCAAACTTGGCCGGAGTTACTATCGTCTTGGCCAGGGAATCATTCGAAAACTGGTGATAAAGTAGGACCGGAATCTTGGTTTCCTTGGTTTCAGGTTTTTCGCAACCAATCAGGGTGGTTATCAGGATAGAAGTTAACAGAAGCAGAAAAAAAAGGGTGAAAAAATAGTTTCTTTTACGTTTCCGCATAGACAACTTCTTATTGGCCTTCATTATGATTCTTCCAATTTTAGCATAAAATCTTTAGCCTGAGAATCACGAGGAACAGGATAAGTGGAAGCAAAAAGTGGGTTCGGGGACCGGGCTCTTTGCTTTCTTTGATTCCGCCAGTGAGGCCTGTTTTTGGGGGTGCGGTACGCTCCGGGGCTGAAGTTGGCTTCTGATAATCGCCTGCCGTTTTTCCTCTCGCATTTTTCCCGTCAGCACCGCTGTTTGGTTGAGGGTTCGCAGAGCCGGTTTCACTGGAGACCGAATCCCCAGCCAGGACCGGCCCCGGGGAGTTGCTGATCTCCGTGGTTAAACTGTTATCCTGGGGGTAAAAGAGGTCAGGATTAGGCGCGGCGGCCGGTTTTTGGTAATAGAAGGTAATTATTTCCTTGTAAACATTTTGATTCGGACCAGTAGCTTCCGCTACAAGTTGGTGGTATCCCTCGCTAAGACCAAGAGCGTTCCAGGTAATATAGTAGGGTGGCGAACCAAGGATTGCTATCAGTACTTGGTCCACATAAAGCTTGACCTCGGTTGCTTGAATTTCCCCTTCGGTCGTTACCTCAATTGTAAGGGGGCTGCTCACGTTTGCGCCGGCGTTGGGAGAGATTATTTTGATGCCCGGGCCCGCGTTTGGGGGCGAGGAATTTTTGGGCAAGACGTTCCAAACCTCAGGATCCTCAAAACCTAAAACAAACGCTCCGCTACCAAGTCCGCTGTTCGCGATCACCTCGTATTTCTCTCTAAAGCTTTGGGCGTTTTCGAACCAAACTTGATGGTTCTGCCCGTTTTGAGTGTAGAGAAAATAAGGAACGCGGAATGAAGAGTGATAGCTCACGGCTGCTCCAACTCTTTTGCTAAGATCCAAGATTTCGAGGTAGCTTAAGGAATTTTTGGATACCGGCGGTGAAGTTTTGAAGTCGTAGCCGTAAAAAGGAAGACCCATTACGAGCTTGGAGGGCGGGATGACATTTTTGGCATAGGATGATACTTGTTGAATGAAGCCGAGCGAGGCCACTGGTCCGGGGTCGGCCGCGGTCCAGTGTTCATCATAGGCCATGATAAAGATAATGTCGGCATAATTGCCCAAGGACGGGTAGTCAAATGGGTATCCCCAGTCATTATCAGGGCTGTCGCTTGTTTTGGCCGGCACCGCCAGGGCGAGCATTTTACCGCTTGAGTGAAGTTTTCGGGCTAAATCCCTAACCAAAGCGGTGTAATTGTCACGGTCGGTTGCTGAGAGGTTCTCAAGGTCTAAGGTAATGCCCTCAAAGGCGTTTCCTGTCACCAAGTTATAGACATTATTGATAAAATTATCTCGATAGGAAGGAGTGCTCAGAAGGGAGTGAACTTTTTCCTGGTCCCATCCCTCTTCCGACCAGTTATACAGGTTGGGAAGGACTTTCACCCCTTTGGATCGAGCTAGCTCAAGCATGTTGTAGTCACCGACTTCGCCTTGAATGGTTCCTCGACCGTCATTTGACAGGTACCACATGGGCGAGATATACCTAATCTTGTCCGTATTGTTAGCGAAAGATTGATACTGGTTAGCCTCGGCTCCAGTCCAAGGATAAAAGGCAAAAAATCCGGCCCGCTCCGCCATTGCCATAGGGATAAAAATCACGACTAGAAAAATCGCGGCTAAAAAAGCGATAAAAAATAGGCGATTTAAAGCCTTAAAATGGCTTAAGCCCATTTCTCTTCTCCTTCGACCAGTTTTTTGATTCACTATATCTATCGGCAAAAAACCGACGTATTTTAATGTTTAAGCACAAAGGAGCAGCTGCTAATCTTGAGAGAAAACAATAAAAAGGAAAAAAAGAAGTTATTTGGCTTAGGCCCCAATGTTATTATTTTAGGCGTGGTCAGTTTTTTTCAAGACGTGGCTTCCGAAATGATATACCCCCTTCTTCCGTTCTTCCTCGCCGACGTTTTGAGAGCAAACAAGGCTTTGATTGGCCTAATAGAAGGTATAGCCGAATCCTCGGCCAGCGTCTTCAAAACCCTTTCGGGGTGGCTGTCCGATAGATTTAAGAGGAGAAAAGGACTTATACTAGGCGGTTACTCTATTTCGTCCGCCAACAAGCCACTGCTTTCGCTTACCGTGTCGTGGTGGCAAGTTCTGGCCTTAAGATTTTCCGACCGGGTGGGAAAGGGATTAAGAACCGCTCCTCGAGATGCCTTAATTGCTGATGTAACACCGGTTGATCAGCGGGGAAGGGCCTTCGGTTTTCACCGCGCGGCCGATACCTTAGGGGCAGTAGTAGGGCCCCTATTAGCCTTTTTGCTTCTGCCGCTTTTGAACAACAACTATCGAATAATTTTTTTGATCTCTTTTCTGCCCGCTCTCGCCTCTGTTTTATTGATTTTCCTGGTGCGAGAGAAAAAAACTTTGCACAGCGAGAAAAAGGTTACTCTCAAATTCCTCTTTGACAGGAAATTTACCTTTTTTTTGCTGGTAGTGACCATTTTTGCTTTGGGTAACTCGAGCGATGTCTTTCTACTGCTTCGGGCCCAAAATTTAGGAATGGTTTTAAAATATGTCCCCCTGGCGTATCTTATCTTCAATCTTGTCTACACCCTAGTTTCGCTACCGGCCGGCATCATCTCCGACAAAATTGGCCGGAAGCCGCTCTTAATTATGGGTTATCTAATTTTCGCACTTACTTACCTTGCTTTTGCCGCTTCCCCCTCCATTTTTTATCTTTGGATTTTATTTGTCTTCTACGGGATTTACCGGGGCGTTACCGATGCTTTGGAAAGAGCCCTGGTGGTGGATTTAGTCCCCCAGGAAAAAAGAGGGACGGCTTTGGGTATTTACCACACCGCGGTCGGTTTGGCGCTGCTCCCGGCTAGTATTATGGGAGGCGTTCTCTGGGAGGTTCTTTCGCCCTCGGCCACCTTTCTTTACGGAACAGTCACCGCCTTTCTCTCGGCCGTACTTTTACTTTTTTTAAAGACGAGGTAAAAAGGCATAAAAAAAGTGCTCGCCCTTTAAATCTAAAACTTGACAACATTAGACTTAGATTTTATAATACAACTAGACTAAGGATATTTAACAGCCGATAGACGATGCTTGAGCGGGAGTTGCTCGCATTTACGCTGGCTTAGTTATCGGCAAAATAGGAGGTTTAAGATGGCTAAGGTTATCGGGATTGATTTAGGAACAACCAATTCCTGCATGGCGGTTTTAGAAGGTGGTGATCCCAAGGTAGTCGCCAATGCCGAAGGGGGTCGAGTTACTCCTTCCGTTGTGGCATTTACTAAGAGCGGTGAGCGTCTCGTGGGCGAGGTGGCTAAGAGACAAGCAGTGACCAATCCCGATCGAACTGTTCACTCAATCAAGCGGAAGATGGGCACGTCTGAAAAGATCAAGATCGGAAACAAAGATTATTCACCCCAAGAAATGTCGGCTATGATTCTTCAGAAGTTAAAAGCCGATGCCGAGGCCTATCTCGGAGAAAAGATTACCAAGGCTGTAATCACGGTGCCTGCCTACTTTGGCGATAGCCAACGGACCGCTACTAAAGAGGCGGGG
>Ga0209521_10002374_pt1 | contig 15405 bp, 14 predicted proteins | sample Rifsed19ft4_FD_184016 | JGI IMG/M metagenome (GOLD analysis project Ga0209521, IMG submission 184016) | Soil microbial communities from Rifle, Colorado, USA - sediment 19ft 4 (version 2) | ecosystem: Environmental > Terrestrial > Deep subsurface > Rock core/Sediment | place: Rifle, Colorado...
ATTCGCCCTTTTTTTTACACGGTCGTTTCCAAATCGCAGCGCGGGCTCCTCGGGGCGCGCATCGCAAATCCCCTCGTTGACTTCCAGCAGCTGCTGGGTGAAGAATGCTCGACGATAGCCGCCTCACATGCGTCGCCAGGCTTTCGCCATCCTCCTGTTCTCGGCAATCTCGTGCCACGACGCGATCGACGTGGGTGTGCGCGCCGTTAGCGACAAGAGGACACGGGACGATCTCTTCTTCATATCGTCGTTTCTCCTCGAGCTCGAGCCCGCGCCGTCGCCAAGCCTCGAGGAGGGCAAGCGGGTCTTTATCCAGGTGAGGGCAGTTTTCAAGTCCGGCGAGGTCTGCCGCTTTTGCGAGGCAAGCTGGAGCTCGAGCGCGCCGGAGGTGGCCGCGTTCTCCGAGCCAAACCTCCGCTGCGCCGGCGGACGCTGCATATTCCTGGATGGAGTGAGCCCCGGAACGGCCGCCTTGTCCGTGCAGGTCTGCCAGCCTTACGAACGCGATTGCGTTCGTAAGGAGTTCCACGTACGAGTCGTGCATTGATGCACTACTTGAGAACGACGCCGCCGAGCTACCGCTGCTAAGATAGCGGAATGGCGTCGGTCGGCACGAGCTTCCGCCGCAAGGAAGGCCCCGAGAAGCTCACGGGCGAGGCCAGGTACATCGACGACTACCCTCTCGAGGGGGCGCTCCACGGGGTCACGCTCCGCTCGAAGGTCGCCCGGGGCATCCTCAGAAAGATCCGCTTCGATCCCGCGTTCGACTGGAGCTCCGTCGTCGTCGCGACGGCCGCCGACATCCCCGGCGAGAACGCAGTCCTTCTCATCGAAAAAGACCAGCCGCTTCTCGCCTCCCGCGAGCTCAACCACCTCGAGGAGCCGATCCTGATCCTCGGCCATTCCAATCGAGCGAAGGCCTACGAGGCGCTCGAGCACATCGAAGTCGTCTGCGACGAAGAGGAGCCGGTCCTCACGATGGAGGAAGCTCTCGCGGACGGCGCCGTCTTCAAGCGATTCGAGATCGTCAAGGGAGACCTCGACGCGGGTTTTTGCGACGCCGACGTCATCGTGGAGGAGGAGTATCGCGTTCCGCACCAGGAGCAGGCCTACATCGAGACCAACGGCGTCGCCGCCTGGGAGGAGGAAGATGGGACCCTGGTCGTCACGGGCTCGATGCAGTGTCCTTATTACGTGCACAAGGCGATGCTCGGGCTCTTCCCCAGGGCTCCGGAGAAGATTCGGGTCATCCAGACCACGACCGGAGGAGGCTTCGGGGGAAAAGAGGAGTACCCGAACCTCATCGCCGGCCACGCCGCCGTTCTCTCGCTGAAAGCGAAACGGCCGGTGAAGATCGTCTACGACCGCGCCGAGGACATGAGAGCCACGACCAAGAGGCACCCGGCCCGCATCCGACATCGTACCGGCGTCAAGAAGGACGGGACCCTCGTGGCTCAGGATATCGACGTCCTCATGGACGGCGGCGCCTACGTGACTCTATCTCCCGTGGTCCTCTCCCGCGGCATCCTCCACGCGACCGGACCCTACGAATGCCCGAACGTGCGCGTCGTCGGACAGGTCGTCAAAACCAACACCCCTCCGAACGGGGCCTTCCGAGGTTTCGGAGCTCCGCAGACGCTCTTCGCCGCGGAGATGCACGTGGAAAAGATCGCCGCCCGCCTCGGACTCGACGCTCTCGCCGTTCGCCGGAAGAACCTCTTTCGCGAGGGCTCGGTCACCGCCACGGGCCAGGTGCTGAACGAGAGCGTCGGGGCGAAAGAGGTGCTCGACCGCGCCGTTGCCGTGAGCCGCTATCTCCCGCGGAAGAAAGAGTGCGAGCGCTGGAACCGAAGGAAGTCGGCCCCGAGCTGGCGCGGGGTCGGCCTCGCCGCGGTGTTCCATGGGGCCGGCTTCACCGGAAGCGGCGAGGTCTACCTCCAGAGCCGCGCCACGGTGTCGCTCCTTCCGAACGGCGATATCGAGGTCGAAGCGGCCTCGACCGAGATCGGCCAGGGGACGACGAGCATCCTCGCTTCGATCGTGGCGGATGCGCTCGAGGTCCCTTACGACTGGATCCGGGTCTCCACGCCTGACACCGCGCGGGTTCCCAACAGCGGACCCACGGTCGCGAGCCGGACGTGCATGATCGTGGGCGGGCTCCTGAAGCGCTCGGCGGACGAGCTGAGGCGCGCCCTCGAGAGGGAAGGGGTCGATTGGCCTCCGAAGCCGAGCTCATTGAAGCGCGCCGCGCGGAAGCTCTGCGCGAACGGACGTCCCTTCGGCTTCGTCCAGGAGTACGAGAGGCCGCGCGAGATCCGGTGGGACGACGCAACCTATCGCGGCGATGCCTACGGCGTCTACGGCTACGCGGCGATGGTGGTCGAGCTCGAGATCGACAAGATCACGTACGAGGTGACGGTCAAAGACGTGGTCACGGCCCAGGACGTCGGGCGGGCCATCAACCCGCTCCTGGTGGAGGGGCAGATCGTCGGAGGCACGGCGCAGGGCCTCGGCTATGCCCTTCTCGAGAACGTCATCTTCGACAAGGGCGTCATGGCGAACGCGAACTTCACTAACTACGCGATCCCGACGACTCTCGATACGCCACCGATGCGGGTCGAGATCGTAGAAATACCCTACTCCCTCGGGCCCTTCGGCGCCAAGGGAGTGGGTGAGCTTCCGATGGACGTTCCCGCGCCCGCGGTCGCCGCCGCGATCCACCAGGCGACGGGGCTCTTCCTGACCGAGCTTCCTCTTCTTCCCGAGCGTATCTCGAAGGCGCTGCATGATCGAGCTCACCGTCAATCGTAAGAAGCGCCGCTATCGCGGGCCCTCGTTCAAACGGCTCCTCGATGTCCTTCGAGAGGACTTCGAGCTCACGGGAACGAAGGAGGGCTGCGGCGAGGGCGAGTGCGGCGCCTGCACCGTGCTTCTCGACGGTGAGCCCGTGAACTCGTGCCTCGTCCCCGTGGCGCAGGCGGAGGGCTCTCGCGTCGAGACCGTCGAGTCGCTGGGGGCATCGTCCCGGCTCTCGCCGCTCCAGCAGTCGTTTCTCGAAGAGGGCGCAGCGCAGTGCGGTATCTGCACGCCGGGGATGCTCATGACCGCATGGGCCTACGTGCGCGGAGGCGGGCCCGCGGATCCAGAGTCGGTGAGGACCGCTCTCGCGGGGAATCTCTGCCGGTGCACCGGCTATCAGCACATCGTGGCCGCGGTGGTGGAAACGGCCAAGCGAGAGAAAAGGAAGCGCGCCCGTGCGCGGTGACCCGGGGAGCATGACGCTCCTTCGACCCCGGAGCGTCGAGGAAGCCCTCGGTCTTTATGCCGCGAATCCCGGCGCCGTACCCCTCGCGGGGGGCACGGACTTCATGGTCGCCTGGAACGCGGGCGAGGCGAACGGACGAACCATTTTGGATTTGTCGCGTCTCGGGGCTTGGAAACGAATCGCGGTGACGGCGACCGGCGTCCGCGTCGGCTCTCTCGTCACCCACCGGGAGCTGCAGCGGCACCCTTTGGTTCGAAGGCGGCTCCCGCTCCTCGCCGAGGCCTGCGGCACCATCGGCGGGCATCAGATCCAGGCTCGAGGCACCCTCGGGGGGAACATCGCCAACGCCTCGCCCGCGGGGGACACCTTTCCCCCCCTCGCGGTCTACGAGGCCCGCGTGCGGCTCCGGTCGGCGGGAGAATCTCGAACCCTCCCGTTTCTCGAGGTCTTCACCGGCGTGAAGAAGACCGCGCTCGCCGACGGTGAGCTCATCGATTCGATCGAGATCGACTTTCCCCGCCGCCCCGCCCGCGAGAGCTTCCGCAAGGTGGGAACGAGGGCGGCGTCGGCGATCGCAAAGACGGTGGCCGCGGGTCTTCTCTGGCTATCGAGCGATGGACGGATCCGGGAAGTTCGGTACGCTCTCGGAAGCATGGCCCCCACGGTGCGCCGGCTCCATTCGGTCGAATCTCTCCTCGCGGGAAAGAGGCCAACCTCGCGTCTCGTCGAGCAGGCGGCCGATCTTCTGGAGAACGACGTTTCCCCCATCGACGACCTGCGGTCGACGCGGGCCTATCGCCTCGAGGTCTCGCGCAACCTGCTCCGCGCTTTCCTAAGGGCTTAGGGGCCTCGCGACGAGGACGCCGCGGCGCTCGGGCCGCCTCAGCAGATAGCTCGCGACGTCGTCGCTCGTGAGGACCACGCGCCGGTGATAGCTCGACGCGTGGAGCAGCCGCGGCTTTCCCCGGACGCGGTAAACGAAGCCGGCGTGGTGGATCAAGAGACCCGCCCGCTCGCGGACGAACGCGACCAGGTCGCCGTCTTCGAGCTGGCCGAGGACCGGGGGAGCTCTTTCGCGGGAGAGCACCAGGTGAGGGACCCGGCTGAGCCGCGATTCGGTCGCCGCGACCTCGCGAGTCAGCACCGCGAGCGAATCCTTCGAGACATCCGAGCGGGGCAATACGCGCGAGCTGATGTGGAAGTAGCTTCGAGTCAGAGGCTCGCCGCCGAGCTCGGGAGTCAGGTTCCGGAGCCGCTTCCGCGCCTCGTTGTCGTCGATCCAATCGTCGAAGTAGTGGAGGCGGGAGGCGTAGTCGGAGACGGCGCCCCCGCGATATCGGGAGGCTGTGACCTCCCGCTCGAAGCAGGAAGCGGTGGGCTCTCCCCGAAACCCGCAGCGGGCCACGGCAAGGCTCGACTCGATGAAGGTCACGCATTCGAATCGAGAGAGCTCGACTCGGAGTTTCTCCGGAGTCGTCGGCGTTTGTACCGATTCGTAGCCGACCCCGTGCTGAAAGAATGCGGTTCGCGCGAGGTAAGAGCCGAACGTCTCGCGGGCGAGAGGGGCTCCTACGCCGTCATACCACTCCTGAAGCTTCGCCCGGGTCTTCGTTGTGAGCGTTCCGTGATCCGAAGCGGAGGCCGAGAGAGAAAAGAAGAACGGTGAGAGTGCGAGGAGACCAACGCGTCTCGACATGGGCTTTTAAGAACGCGGTCCCACCCAGCCTAACGGCGGCGCGGCTCCTCCTGCAAGTCGCCTCCGGCCGCAATTTGCCAGCGGGAGGAGAACGGAGGTACATTCACGGCCGCTCGTGGTCCGCGGCAGGGGACCCGTTTCCGGGGTTGGTGGGACGGGGGCGAAGGCTATTTGGGGGGTAGGGCATGGATGATTATGTCGGACATCTTCGGGAGTTCCGGCGGATTCTCCGAAACCTGGAGAGTCAGGCCACCCATCCGCTGAACCGCGAGACCATCGTCGCCCTCACCAAGAAGCTCGACCGCGACGAATCGCAGCTCAACGCCGACCGGCTCGAGCGATCCATCCGGGCGACCGTCGAGGCCACCCGCAGCGTCGAGGACCTGGAGCACTACCAGCAAGACATCCTCGCGGTCTTTCATGAGATCATCTGCCGCAAGAGACGGGAGCTCGAGCGGGAGCGATTTCGCAACCTGCTGGATCAATCGGGCGAGGCGATCTTCGTCATCCACCCCGCGAGCGGGCGCTTTCTCGACGTCAACCAGACCGCCACCCGGGTCCTCGGCTACTCCCGGGAAGACGTGTTGGAGCTCTCGCTGAACCATATCGAGGTGGCCCTCCCGCTCACCCCGCCTTTGGCATGGCACGACTGGGTGGAGAGCATCCGGAACGCTCCCGACGTCCTCTATCTCGAGGGCATCCATCGCCGCAAGGACGGAACCCGTTTCCCCGTCGAGGTCTCGGTAGGGCTCGCCACGTCCGATAGCCAGGAGCTTCTCCTTCTCGTCTCCCGCGACGTCACCGAGCGGAAGCGGTCCGAAGCCCGCCTACGACGCCAGTGGGCGTTCTTCAGCCGGCTCACCCATCGGAGCGTCGATGGGATCATGGCTTTCGACCGCAGCTTCAACCTGACCTACTGGAATCCGGCCATGGAGCGGATCCTGGGAGAGCGAAAGAGCAAGGTCCTGGGAAAGAACGCGCTTCAGGTGCTGCCCCAATTGAAGGATCTCGGCGAGGATCGCTACTTCCGCGACGCGCTCGCGGGAACCACGTCGATTTCGAGAAACCGCGCCTACACCCACGGAGACACCGCTCGCCAGGTCTACTTCGACGGCTACTACTCTCCGCTCACCGAGGACTCGGGCGAGATCCTGGGCGGCGTCGGCATTCTGCGCGACGTCACCGAAAGGCGCGAGACCCAGCTCCTCCAGGCGCGGGAGACCACGGCCCGCGTCGACGAGCAGCGTCTCGAGCTCGAGACCCACCGGCGACTCGAGAGCGAGCTCTCCAATTTGAAGCGGGAGAACGAGAAGCTCGCGCGCGATCGAAAGCGATCGGCGGTCGAGCGCGAAGAGCACCTCCGGACGGGAAAGGTCGAGGGGCTCGAGGTCCTGGCGAGCGGTCTCGCCCGGGAGGTGGAGCCTCTCCTCGCGGGAATCCTGAGCCAGACCGGGGTCGCGCTCTCGGAGCTCGCTCTGGACTCGCCGCTGCGGCGGGGAGTGGAGGAGATCGAAGAGGCGGCCCTCTCCGCCAACGATCTCACCAGCGCCCTTTCCGCCCTCTCGAAGAACGGGCGCACCGACGTCCAGCGCCTCCACCTTGGCGATCTTCTCAAGGACGGCGAGCACAGCCTCCGGGCAGCGGTGAAGCCGGGGGTGACGCTCGAACTGCCTTCGACAGAAAAGGGTGAGGGAAGCCCACTCCCCTCCTTCCGAGGAGATGCGCGTCAGCTCGCGGATCTGGTCCTCGCTCTCGTGGTGAACGCCTCCGACGCGGCCTCCAACGAGAACGGCTGGATCCGCGTCGCCACCGGAACGACCGAAGTCGATTCCGACCTCTTGAACCGCGCGTACCTCGGCAAGGGCAAGACCCCGGGGAGCTACCTATTCCTCGAAGTCTCCGACAACGGAAGCGGAATGGACGAGGAGACGCTGTCCCAGATCTTCGTCCCCTTCTTCACCACCAAGCCGCACCGCCGTGGGCTCGGTCTCACCACGGTGCTCGTGGGGGTTCGAGCGCACGGGGGCATCCTCACCGTCGATACCGTTCCGGGGAAAGGGTCGACGTTCCGGGCTCTTTTTCCCACGTCCTGACTTTCCTGGCGCCTCCGCGGAGGCACGGCGAGGCCGGCCGCCTCCGCGAAGCTACGGCGCGCCTAGCCGAAGCCCGGAGGGCGAAGGCTGGAATATTCGAGATTGAAAACGCCGGTTCCGGATACAATGACGGTCCATGGCCGACCCGGATCTCGTGGACGTCCTCTGTCGAGGGACCGAAGCGTGGAACCGGTTCCGCGACGAGCATCCCGAGTCCCAGTCTCCCAACCTGTCCCGAGCGGACCTCCAGGGAATGAATCTCACAGACGCGGATCTCCACGGGGCGAACCTGACCGGCGCCAATCTTGCGGACGCCACGCTTTCCCGCGCCCGTCTCACCGAAGCGCAGCTCTCGCAGGTGAAGGCCGAAAGGGCCCGGTTCGACGGGGCGATCCTGCAACGGGCGAGGCTCACCGGCGCTGACCTTTCGCATGCGTCGCTCGTCGAGGCCGATTTGACGGGCGCCGATCTGACGAGGGCCCACCTCGTCGAGGCCCGCCTCTCCCGAGCGAATCTATCGGGCGTCCAGCTCCAGATGGCGAACGCCTCTCGCGCGGTAATGGACAAGGCCCAGCTCCCCGTCGCCAACCTGAAGCGCGCCATCCTCTCGGCGGCGAACCTCGAGGGAGCGAAGCTTCCAGGGGCGATGCTCGAAGACGCGCGGCTTCCCATGGCGAACCTGCGTCAAGCCGATCTCACCCGGGCCGAGGCGGCGGGGGCTCATCTCTGGAAGGCGGTGCTCTATGAAGCCAACCTCACCGGGGCGAGCCTGAGCGGGGTGGAGATGGCGGAGGCCGACCTGGGCCGGGCGCAGCTTCCCCTCGCGAACCTCACCGAGGCGCGACTCTCGAAGAGCCGCCTGAGCGGCGCGGACATGAACCAGGTGAACCTGAGCCGCGCGTGCCTCAAAGGCGCCGATCTCTCGAAGGCGGACCTCACCGGCGCCCGTCTGGTCGAAGCGGAGTTGGTGCATACGAACCTCGGTGGAGCCAAGCTCAGCCATTGCGAGCTTTCCCGGGCGCTGGTCCTGAACTGCAATCTCGCCCAGGCCATCCTGACGGAGAGCCGGCTTGATGAGACAGTTTTCGCCGGTTCGAAGCACGAGGGGATCGTCACCTCGAACCTCGCGCTCACGCCGGCGGACGAGGCCGCGGTCCTGGTCGACGATCTCGAGATGGTCCACCTCATGGAGGCCCTCCTGCGGGAGCCCCGCTGGAGGGAGCTCATCGCCCGGAGCTCGCTTCGGATCGCGCTCATCATCGGCCGTTTTCCCCAATGGCGCCGGCCACACCTCGACGCAATTCGCGAAGAGGTCCGCCGGTCGCAATACGCGCCCCTCGCGATCGATCTCGAGAAGCCCGTCGGCCCGAAGCTTCGCTCGGTCATCGCGAACCTGGCGCATCTGGCGAGGTTCGTCATCGCGGACCTCGCGGGGAGCCGCGCCTTCGCGAAGGAGCTCCAGCCCTTCACCTTCACCCTCAGAGACCTGCCGCTTCAAGTCATCATGCCCGACGGGGAGGAGCCGCCGGAGCTTCCGGGCCTCTGGGCGACCGAGCCCTACCGCTATCGGGACACGGAGCATCTTGTCGAGGTCTTCGAAAAGGAGATCCTGCAGCCGCTCGAGCGGAAGCTCGCGGCGGTGCCATGAAGTATCGGCTCCTCACGAGCCCTCTCGGAAATGTCATCGTGGCCGGCGATCGAGAGGGGCTCCGGAGGCTGGACTTCCAGCTCGGCCGCTACGGCGCGATATCGATTCTGCGGGAGTGGGAGGAAGACCCGTCGTTTCCCCTCTTGCGGCGGGCGGGAGAGCAGCTGACCGCCTATTTCGAGGGAAGGCGACGGTCGTTCTCGCTCCCTCTCGCCCCGGTGGGAACCCCGTTTCAGCAGCGGGTCTGGGCGGAGCTCCAGCGGATTCCCTATGGCGAGACCCTCTCTTACAGCCAGCTCGCGAAGCGCGCTGGAAGGCCGAGGGCGATCCGCGCGGCGGGGGCGGCAAACGGCAGGAACCCCATCTCGATCGTGATCCCTTGCCATCGAGTCGTGGGGAAGGATGGGTCCTTGACCGGTTACGGAGGCGGCCTCGAGACGAAGCGGGCCCTCCTCGATCTCGAGGGAGCGCATGTCCTCGCACACTTGCGGACAGGCCCCCCTTGCGCGCATCCTGGCGCCATCGCGCGGGCGCCATGAAGGACGAAAAGTCGAAGAATCAGCGCCGGTGGGCCGTCGCCTCCCTCCTCCTCCTGATGACGGTTGCCTGCGACCAGGCGACGAAACATGTGGCTGCCGCGAGCTTCATCGACGTGATCCCCTACACGCTCGTCGGCGGTTTCATCGAGCTCCTCTATTCCGAGAACCAGGGAGCGTTCCTCGGTCTCGGCTCGGACTTTCATCACTCGACCCGGTTTTGGCTCTTTACCGTGGGAGTCGGGGGGTTGCTCCTGGTCTTCAGCGCGCGGTTGTTTCAGGCGACGAAGCCGGTGGAGCTCGTAGGCTGGTCGTTGGTGATAGGCGGCGGAGCGTCGAACCTCATCGATCGCCTCGTGCGCGACGGCCGGGTCGTGGACTTCATGCAGATCGGCATCGGGGAGCTCCGGACGGGGATCTTCAACGTCGCGGATGCCGCGATCGTCCTGGGGCTCTCCTGCCTCTTCGCTTCCGCCCTCTGGCTTCGAAGCGATTGTTTGCGCTCCCGTTAGGCGATTTCCTCCAGACAATTCCTCCTCCACCCCGGGATGGCGTACAATTCCCCGAAGGAGTCGCGATGGGCATGGGGCGTGTCACGTGGGTCTTCAAGGCGGTGCTCCTGTTGAGCTTGCCGTTCGCGCTTATGCGGCTTCCCGCCTTGTCGGACGTTCCTTACGTCTGGTTGACGGGCTATACCCATCACGAGCTCGAGGAGCTCTCGTACCTGGACCGAAATCGTCTCGAGGCCCGCATCGGGATCGCCGAGGTCCCGGGTGGCTACGACCGGGATCGGTCCTATCGCGGGCGAGCGGCCCATGCCATCGCGAGCTATCTGGGAACTCGAAGGTGGGGGCCCGACGTCACCCTGGCTCTCGGCTACCTCAAGGAGTACCTGCCGGCGCTCGTCGGCCAGGGAGAGGTCGACCCGGCTGATATCGCCGCGAACTATGCCGGAGTGACCTACGCGCTCGAGGAAGTCGGGAGATCTTATGAGTGAGGGCGTTCGCGAGATCGGCACCTCCTGCGTCCTCGACTGCCCCGACGCCTGCTCCCTCGAAGTCAGCGTCGAGGAGGGACGGGTCACGAAGATCGGACCCGGGGCCGGAAACGACGTCACCCGGAATTTCATCTGCTCCAAGGTAGGCCGATTCGCGGACCGGCTGTACCATCCCGATCGGCTTCTCTACCCCATGCGCCGCCTCGGGAAGAAAGACTCCAAGGGCGAGGCCCGTTTCGAGCGCATCGATTGGGACTCCGCCCTCGGGACCATCGCCGAAAGGTTCCGCGAGATCGGGGATACCGAAGGCGGCGAAGCGATCCTTCCCTACAACTACGGCGGCTCGAACGGATTCTTGACCGACGATCTCGTCGACAGCGCGTACTTCGCCCGCCTTCAGGCATCGCGGCTCGGAAAGACGATCTGCGCCGCCCCCACATCCGAGGTCGCGAAAGGCATGTACGGGAAGATGGCAGGCGTAGGCTTTCCCGACTACCCCGAGGCCGAGCTCATCCTGATTTGGGGTGCGAATCCCAGGGCCTCCAACATCCACCTCGTGCCGTTCCTCCAGGACGCGAAGGAGCGTGGAGCCTTCATCGCGCTCGTCGATCCGATACGGACGCTCTCTACCGATCTCATCGATCTGCATCTTCCCGTCTATCCCGGCGCGGACCTCCCACTCGCGCTTGGAATCATCCACTACTGGGCGGAGACGGGTCGTCTCGACCGCGCGTTTCTGGACGGGAAGGCGGTCGAGCTCGAGATGCTACTCGAGGCGGCATCGGAGTGGAGCCTCGATCGGGCCGCGAAAGAGGCGAGGGTGGACCGCGAGAGCGTTCGTCTGCTCGCGGATCGCTACGCGGAGGCGTCGCCGGCGATTCTGCGCTGCGGCTGGGGCCTGGAGCGAAACCGGAACGGAGGCCAGGCGGCGGCCGCGATCCTGGCGATGCCGGCGCTTCTGGGGAAGTTCGGGCGGCGCGGCGGCGGGTACACTCTCAGCAACAGCGGCGCGGGGAAGCTCGACGCCTCGAAGCTCTGGGATACCTCCTCGTGGACGACGCGGGTCATCAACATGACCGAGCTCGCCCGAGTGTTGAACGAGCCTCTCTCGCCGCCGATACGGGGGCTTTTCGTCTACAACTGCAATCCGGTGGCGACGGTCCCGGATCAAAACGGAATTCTCCGGGGTCTCATGCGCGAGGACCTCTTCACCGTGGTCTTCGAGCAGGTGATGACCGACACCGCGCGCTACGCGGACATTCTCCTGCCGGCGACGACGTTTCTCGAGCACTACGACTTCAAGCGCTCCTATGGAAGCTACGTCGTGGGCGCGACGAAGCCGGTCGTCGAGGCCGAAGGCGAAGCGCGCAGCAACGCCTCGGTCTTCGCCGAGCTCGGCCGCGCCGCGGGATTCGAGGACGAGATCTTCCATTGGACGGAGGCGGAGCTGCGGGAGAGGGCGGTCGCGGCCATCGAGCTCCAGGGAAAACCGGTCTCCCCCGAGCCGTTCACGCTCGGAGGGATCCACCGCTACGACTTCGACGGTTCCCCGAACCCCGTGCAGTTCGAGACCGTCTTTCCCCAGACCGAGGATGGAAAGATCCACCTCGCGCCCGCCTGTCTCGGCCCCAAGCCCTACGCCTACGAAGAGATTCGCTCGGAGTCGTTCCCCCTTTGTCTCATCACCCCGGCGAGCGCGAAGCTCGTGAGCAGCACGTTCGGAGAGTTCAACCTGAGAGAGCTCCATCTCACGATTCACCCCGACGACGCGCGTACGCGCGGGATCGCGTCAGGCGATCGGGTGCGGGTCTGGAACGACCTTGGCGAGGTGGAGTGCGTCGCCCGCGTCGACGCCCACCTGCGTGAGGGGGTCGTCGCTCTCCCCAAGGGCGCGTGGATGAAGTCCTCTCTGAACGGAAGGACTTCGACCGCGCTCACCCCATCGAACGTGAACCTCGTCGGTGGCGGCGCCTGCTTCAACGACGCCCGGGTCGAGGTCGCGGCCCTGCGCTGAGGCCTCTACTTCAACGTCAACCGGTGCTGGACCATGGTCTGGGCGCCCGTGAGCCGGCTGATCTTTCGATTGCGCTGCTGCTGAGCCTGGACGTCGTCCAGAGGCGGCTGGTTGCCCCGGGCCTCGGTCAGGACCCGGTTGATCTCGTGCTGGAGCGAGGAGAGATCCGCCCTGCTCAGCTTCTTCAGATGGGTGTGGTTCAAGAGCAGATAGCCTTCGGCGATCTGGCTCGCCATGGCGTACGCGCTGCCGCCGATGAAGCTGCTCATGGTTGTCTCAATATTGTTCCATGATTTCGGGGCGGCCACAATAGAATGACCGTCCGATGACGGTCCCGGCGGCTCTCGTTCTTGCCCTGGGAGCGCTCGCGAAGAATCTCCTCAGGAGCGCTCTCGCCATGGTGGGTCTCGTGATCGGGGTGGGGGCGGTGGTCACCATGGTCGCGCTCGGCCGCGGGGCCCAGGAGCAGGTCGCGAGCGAGGTCTCGTCGGCGGGCACGAATCTGATTTACGTGCGCGCCGGGAACTACGTGCGCGGCGGCGATGCCGTCGCCATCCCCTCGGGATTCGGAAGGGCGACGACGCTTACCGAAGGCGATGCCGCCGCGATTGCCGGCATCACCGGCGTGAGCGAAGTGACGCCGGTGGTCGAGGACCGAGCGCCTCTTGCGGCGGGGGAGAAGAAGGGCTTCGCGCCCCTCGTCGGATGCGGGCCTTCGTTCGCTTCGATCCACGGGCTCGAGACGAGTCGAGGACGCTTCTTCACCGAGGACGAGACCGGAGTCGCGGTGCTTGGAAGCCCTGTGGGCGATGCCCTTTTCGGAAAGGGCGTCGATCCTGTGGGACGGGAGATCCTCGTTCGCGGCGGTGCGTTCACGGTCATCGGAGTCGTGAGCGGTGACGACCGGGTGTTGGTGCCGTTCAAGAGCCTCCAGAAGATTCTCGACGTCGACCATCTCGACGGCGTCACTGCCGCAGCCGCCACCGCAGGCGAGGCGACGCGGATCGCGGGCGAGGCGCGGCTTCTCCTGCGGGCGCGGCACGGCCTCGACGATCCGGAGAAGGCGAAGAGCCTTCCCCGAGCGAGGGGTCCCTTCGCGATGAGAGGCTCGGAGCTCGTCCCCGATGACTTCACCATCCGGACCGAGGCGGCGCGGGCGCTCACCGCGGGACTCTACACCCCGGCCGCGGCCCTGGTGCTCGCGAGCATGCCGAGGCTCGACGAGGTGACTTCCGAAGAAATGGTCTCGACCCTGGCGCGGGCGAACGCGACGATGACCCTTCTTCTCGCGAGCATCGCTTCGGTGTCGCTGGTGGTGGGAGGGATCGGGATCATGAACGTGATGCTCCTCTCGGTGACCGAGCGCACGAGGGAGGTGGGCCTTCGCCTGTCCGTCGGGGCGAGAACCCGGGACGTCCTTTTCCAGTTCCTGCTGGAAGCGGTCGCTCTCAGCCTTGCGGGCGGCGCTCTCGGAATCCTCTTCGGCTTCGGGAGCGCCCACGCGGTGACGGAGATCCTCGAGTGGCCGACACGGGTCTCCGCGAACGCGGTGGCGCTCGCCTTCGGGCTCGCGTTCGCGGTCGGTGTGGTCTTCGGCTACTACCCCGCTTACCGGGCCTCGAGGCTCGATCCCATCGACGCGCTGCGCTTCGAATGAATCAAGGCTGGTGCGTCTGGTGCGGATCGGGTGCATCGGGATCGAGGGGCTCCGGTAGGAACGGGAGCTCGATCTCGTAGCGTTCGCCCTCATGAACGAGCGCAACGACGGCGCGGCTGTCTTCCGCGGTCACCGGTCTTCCGTGCGCGATCCAGCTCTCCCCGAACTCGTCGATCTCGAGAACCAGCGCCTCCGGGTCCTTCTCTCCAGAACGAAGCACGGTGATCGTCACCTCGGACGCGGCGGACGCGGGAAGCTCGTTTCGGACGGCGTCGGTCAGATAGATACGATGACGTCCTTCGGGATCGAGCAGCACCTCGAAATGGAGGTCACCGTGCATCAGCACCATTCCTCCATGGTGGGGCGAATGATCTCCATGAGCGGCGACTGCCGGAGGGGGGACCTTCGGAGGAGAAGGCTCGCTCGAGCAGGAGACGAGCAGGAGGAGCGACAACGCCGATTCAGGTTTCATCATTCGGTTCCGTCGCAAGAGCGAGATACTCCCGCCATGCATTCGAAGTGCCGCCCTCGATCCGACGGCGCACCCGCTCGGGACCCAGAGTGTAGGCGACGACATAGGTGCGGTAGCGGTCCACGAAACGGAGGAAGGCCCAGGGCGCGGGCACGAGCGCCTCGTTCTCGAGCCAGAGGACGCTCTGGACCCGGTCGCGCCTTCCGTCGAGGTACGCCCTTGCCCCCTCGACGCGGAGCGGTGCGAGGCGGCGAATCTCTCGCTCGACGCGGGAGTAGAGCTCGGCCTCCGCGGGGTCAAGGCCCGCGAGCGGAAAGAGCACCTCTCTCTCGAATCGGAACCGTTCCTCGCCGGGAAACGCGAGCTCGAGGCCATAGCTCGCGAGGCCCTCGTGCAGAAGAGCTTCGCGGCCAACGGCGAAATCAAGGCTGCGCTCTCGCCCGAACGAACGCTCGCGAAGAACGTTCAGAACGTGATGGCCCGGGTAAGCCTCGTGGCACGCGATCTCGAGGAGGTTTGAGGCGGCGAGAGGGAAGTCGCGGTTCACCTGCACCACGCTCCGATAGTCCCCGAGGTAGCTGGCGAAAGCCGGCCAGGGAGCTCCGGAGACGAGCTCGATTCGAACGCTCTCTTCCGCCGGAAGATCGAGGTGCTCGAGCGTGCGGCGGCGGCTTTCTCGGAGGGCTCGAGTGAGCGCCTCGTCGAGCGTCTCAGGAGGGACCAGAAAACGCCTTTGGAACCGGGCGTAGCGCGGAAGAAGGGGGCCTTGGCCCGGGAGCAAGCGATCGAGCTCCGCGCGAGCGCGAGACATCTCGCTCTCGTCCACCGGGGGAGCCGCGACACCATAGATGAGCCGCGACTCCTCGTCGAACGTGCTCGCAGCCGTCACCGGCCGCTCGGTCGTGGGATCTGACCGGCAGGCGAGGATCGGAATCGAGAAGGCCGCGAGGGCGAGGACGCGCATCGAGTGCGAACGTACCATCGCGCCGCGATTCGGGTCAAAGAGTTGACACTCTGTGAGCCCGGG
>Ga0209521_10002377_pt1 | contig 15397 bp, 22 predicted proteins | sample Rifsed19ft4_FD_184016 | JGI IMG/M metagenome (GOLD analysis project Ga0209521, IMG submission 184016) | Soil microbial communities from Rifle, Colorado, USA - sediment 19ft 4 (version 2) | ecosystem: Environmental > Terrestrial > Deep subsurface > Rock core/Sediment | place: Rifle, Colorado...
CTTCCTCTGTGAGTCGCAGGAAAACCTGCTCGAGCGTTGCGTCTGCTCCCGCCTGCGCGGTGAATCGGAGATCGGCGAGTGTCCCCAACGCCACGAGCCGACCGTGGTGTACGACGCCGAGTCGATCGCATAGCTTCTCCGCGGTGTCCAGCATGTGCGTGGAGACAATCACGGACCCGCGGCGCCGGGTGACCTTACGCACTTCCTCTTTGATTTCGTACTGCCCCGCAGGATCCACGCCAATGAGGGGCTCGTCGAGAATGAGGAGGCGAGGCCCATGGACGACGGAGGCAGCGAACGCGATCTTCTGCCGCATCCCTTTGGAGTACGTCACAATCATGTCTCTCGCGACGGACTCGAGCACGAGTTGTTTCAAGAGCGCGTGAATCCTCGCCTCTAAAGTGCCCTGCGGAACCTCGCGAAGGCGGCCCACGAACGTGAGGAACTCGAGTCCAGTCAAGTAATCCGGTAAGTTCGAGGTCTCCGGTAGGTAGCCGACCGCCGCCTTGTAATCGTACGGGTTCGCGAGTACGTCATGGCCATCGACGATCACCCGACCGTAGTCCGGCCTCAGGAGTCCGACGATCACCTTGAGAGTCGTCGTCTTTCCCGCCCCGTTCGGACCGATGAGGCCAAACACCTCGCCCGATACGACGGAGAGGCTGAGCCCCTCGACCGCGGGCTTCCCGTCGTATCGCTTGTACAGGTTCTCGATGACGAGCGCGGGAGACGCCACGGTCCGCGCCTAGCGACACGTGCGAGATAAAGATTCGCGACGGCCTCAACCGAGCGATTTCCGCAACTCGTGGACGGTCCCCGACATCGCATCGAGGACGCCCTTCAAATAGTCCAGAAATGACTCTAACCGGTCCGTGGTGATCGCACCCTCCGGGCTCGGCTTGATCAGGCCTTCCCCCTCGAGGATCCGGAGGCTGTACCGGACCTTGTGCTGTGGGACATCCATCATCTCGCTCAGTCGAATGATGCCAATCGGCTGGTTCTCGCTGATCGCTTTCAACATCTGGACGTGCCGTCCGAGGAGCTTCACCTCGGCCTCGATCTTGCTCGTAAGTGCGGACCTGCGGGACACAAACGAACCTCCTACCCGAAGTGGCACGGGACGATGCGACATTGTTATTAAACCATCCGGTCGCACCGTTCGGGTAGCGTCTTCAACGACTCCACGACTGCGATGCGACCCTTTACCAACCATACGCAGGAGGAACACAACGCTTTAATTCGTATCCTTCGGGAGACGCGCAATCAGGTCGAGGACGTGGCGCCGCACCTCCTCCCGAATCTCGCGGAGTTCCGCGTCCGTCTTCCCTGTCGCCCCGGGGATCGACCAGTCCTCATTCTTCGTCACCGCGCCGGCGGGACATCGATCGATGCAGTGGAATGTGACGACCCGCCATGCACGTCGGATCGCGTCGCGTGTCACCGCGCGCGGCTCTTTTTTCGAGACGTCGAGGCGCACTTCTGCCATCAGCGGAACGACCCGAGGGTTCAGCGACCCCCTCGGCTCGACGCCGGCGCTCTCCGCCCTCCAGCCCGCCGGCGCATTCGCGTTGAACAACGCTTCCGCCATCACGCTGCGAAAGGAATTCTCGATACAGACGAACAGGACGATGGGCACCTCAGTGCGTACGCCATCGCGGGCGATAAGCCCATCGTCGGTCGATCCCCATCCGGAACCGGAACCTAAGACGGCCCCGTCGCTTGTCGGAGACCGACCCTACCGCTTCGCCTTCCTCGCCCGATTTTTCGCGAGGGCTTTACGCCCGGCGAACACTTCGTGGATCTCGAGGACGTTCGACCCTGCAAAGGCCTCGCGCGGCGGCGGCTTTGCGTGCGCTTCCTGAAAGGCCGGGCTCTTCGCCCAGTGCTCGAAATCCTTCATCGATCGCCAATGGGTCTGCACGATGTACATGTCGCCCTTGACAGGCCGCAGAACTTCCGTCCCGAGGAATCCGGGAAGGTTCGCGATCGACCACGTCCGGTTCCGCCAACGCCGTTCGAACTCCTCCTCCCATCCCTTGGAAACAGGAATCCGGTTCGCCACGACAACAACCATGCCATCCTCGAGGCCCTCGAATCGCGGTTCCAGCCTTAACGATTCCCGCGGGGCATTCCTCGAGGCCCGACCATATCCTCAAATAACGGAGGCAAAATCGCTCGACCCATGAGGGAGGCAGATGTCCATGCGGTTGCGAAACGCCTCAGCCCGGCGGCCGTCGCGGACGCTCTGAACGAAGTGCCTGCGCCGCACTTGTTCCGTCGCTTGTTCCACCTGATTTCGCCGATTTTCCTCGGCTACTACGTGGTCCCAGAACAGTTTCCGAACGGCGTTACGCGCGAATCCCTGTTGATCCTCTTCTTCGGGACGGCGATGGCAATCGAGGTTGCGCGGATCGCACTCCGAATCCCCATCTTCGGAATGCGCGGGTACGAAGCGGAACGCCTCTCCGCCTACGCATGGGGTACCATCGGCCTCGTCATTGGGTTTCTGTTCTTTGACCCCGTCCTTGTAATCCCCGTGTTCTGCGGAATGGCGTGGATCGATCCACTCTGTGCGTGGTCAGCGAAAGCGAACGTGTACCCGTGGGTCCCGGCGATCGCATATGCCACCGTGTTCGCGGGTTGGCTCGTCCTCCTTCGTCCCCTTCACTCTCTCGACTTCCTCGAAATCGCCGCGCTCACGGCCATCGCCTTGCCCGTCGCGCTCCTCGCGGAATATCCGAACTTTCGTTGGATCGACGATGATTTCCTGATGACGATTGCACCGCTGCTCGTCCTCGCGCCCGTGCTGATCGCGTTCTCTGCGTTACCGTAAGACTTCAAGCTTCCCGTATCGGCCCGCGCTCACCTGCATATTCCCCCGCCATTCCCGCACCCAGCCGTTCGAGATCCGCACGCGATCGTTCGTTTTCACACGTTCGATTTCCTCGTTCCAGAGAGTAATCTGGACCTCGTCGCCATCCTCGTCCCGCGCTTTGCAGTCGCACACCTTGCCGGTTGCGCCAGAACGGCTCGTGAACTCGCGGACCTCTGCCTTCGAAACCACGGTGAGCTCGATGACATCGACCTTGCTTTCCGGGCGCAGGTCCCTTGCCTTCATCCGCCCGTCTGAACTCGAAAAACGCCATAAAGGTTTCCGCGCGGGCAGCCCCGCGACCCACCGCCGCCGAGAGCGGGGGGTACCGATGCAAACTCAAGACGTTCGTGTGGTAGCAGTTCCTATGGAAAGAGAACCGGTTCAAGTGAACGCGCCAACCCGCTCGCTCCATGGGCAGTCACGCGTTGGATTTCTTTCGAGGGACTAAATAAGATATTTATCGAGACGACTCCATACGGCACACGTTTGGGATGAACCGCATCAAGGTCGTCAGTGAGCCCGCGGACCTCGTCCCGATCCTTCGCGCCGTCGACACGGAGATGAAACGCGACGTGTTCAAGGAAGTTCTCAACAACTGGCGGACCGCGAAGGAGATCGAGGACAAGTTCGGGAAGGAAGGGGCCCAGGCCCTTCAGTTCTTCGAGAAGATGAAGCTCGTGGAGACGAAGTGGCAGACCTCCGCCACGATGCAGCCCGAGAAGGCGTACCACGCGTTCTACTCGAGTTTCCACATCAACGCGACGGCGCCCGTCCACGAGATCTCGGACGTCCTGTACGTCGCCATGATGACTGACAGGGACTATGTGAAGATCGAGAAGGTGATCCACGACATGGTCGGCGAAGAGGGCAGGTTCGCCGGTGAGGTCGCGGACACACTGAAGGTGTCTCAGACGATGCTGAAGTCCCTCGTCAAGCGCTCCACCCGCCTCGACTTTCGGGGCCATCGAATCCTGCGGTTCGAGGAGTAGCGGATGGCCGTTGGGGGCGAGTGGGCGGAGGGAACCCCAGAAGAGGAACCTGAGGTTGAGGTCGTCTACGATCGGACCACCGAACCCGAGGCGGAATACGAGGAGATGGAGCCCGAGGAGGCCCCTCCTGTGGAGGCCGTCGCCCGTCGAGACCGGAGCGTCTATGCGATGCTCTCCGGCCTCGGATTCTTCGTGGCCACCCTCCTCCTTCTGTTCCTGATCATCCCCGTGGGCGGAACGATCCTCGGTCTCACCGTCCTCGGGATGGGAATCGGCACCGCGATTCCCTACCTCTGGCTGGCAGGAGACCTCCGGATTCGTCCACGTCAACTGCGCCGGAGCCAGGCCCGGTTCCTCGCAGGTCCGATGATTGGGGTCCTCGCCGTTGTCCTGTACGGCCTCCTCTTGGTCGCAAGCCCGAACTGGCTCCTCCTCTCTGAGACCATCGGGGTCGTGGCAATCACGCTGGCCTCCGTCAGCATGTTCCTCTACTCGATGTTGTGGAAAGGATGATCACGGTCCTGCGGTTGGGCCATCGGCCCGTACGGGATCGTCGCGTCACGACCCACGTCGCGCTTGCAGCCCGCGCGTTCGGCGCGGACCGTGTCCTTGTCGCGACTCGGGACCCAGTACTGGAGCGCACCGTCCGAGGCGTCGTCGCGAAGTTCGGCGGGCCCTTCGAAATCGAAACTGGCGTTCCGTGGCGCCGCGTGATCGACGAGTGGCGTGGAACGATCGTCCACCTCACGATGTACGGCGAGCCGCTCGATGCCGCCCTTGAACGGATTCCACGGCACGAGGACCTCCTCATCGTCGTCGGCGCCACGAAAGTCCCGCGGCACATGTTCGAGCGCGCGACCCTGAATGTGTCGGTCGGGAACCAGCCGCACTCCGAGGTCGCAGCGCTCGCGGTGTTCCTCGATCGGTTCCTTGGCGGGCGTGGACTCTCCCGTTCCTTCCTCGGGAGGATCTCGATTGTCCCGGCGAAGCGGGGCAAGGTCGTTGTCGACCGGGAGTCGGCGCATCAAGATACATAGTGGCGGTTCTGTAACGTTAGGGTTGGTGCCTAACGCAACTCCACTCCGCTCGGCTCCTCCCGTGCGCCTGTCGGCAACGCCGACACGTCGTAGAGGGGACTCATCACATCACGGCGGAGGGCACCGGGCTGGAACCGTACAGCCCTTGCCAAGGCCTCGTTTGAGGCCAAGGCGGTCTTGAGGATGTTCAGGCCTGCGTTGATCTGCCGATCCATCTCCCAGTCGCACGTCTCGCAGACGAAATCCTTGCCCACCCTGTCTCGGCGCCGGGCGCCACACACGGGGCAGGTCTTCGACGTCCACTGTGGGTTGACTTTGATGACCGGAACGCCGGCGAGGGCGGCCTTGTACTCGATCTGGCGGTGGATTTCGCGGCGGGGCCACGAGGAGAGGCGGCGGTTCATCCGCCGGGAGCGGCCTCCGGCTCCGTGGAGCGTCAGGTCCTCGAGGACAATCGCCGCCCGGCGATCGTTGGCGAACTGCACGAGCCTTTTTGAGAGTCGGTGCAGCCTCTGGCGAACGCGACTCCTCTCCCTGCGTCCCTCCCGGTGGAGCAAGCTACGCATGACCCTCCGATCCTGGGCCTTCTTCCTCGCGAGTCTCCTCCGTCGTCGGAAGTGGGTTTCCTGGATGCGCCGAACCCCGCCGAACGGGAGGATCGTCGGGACCAGGCCTTCGTTGGAAGCGACGACCCCGTCCATGGAATCCTCGTTCGTGTCGAGGGCAATCGCCCCCTCCGGCTCATATGTCTTCGGGGCCTCCCTCCGGACGACGAGGATGATCTTGCCGGGTACCACGGTGAGAGAACCGAGACCCCAAGATGGATCGTTCAGAAAAGAGCGATGCCACTCGGAGAGTGACAGCCGAAGCTGCACGCCTTCCGTCCCTCGAATCGGAATGCGGAGGCGTCCCGTTTCCCTATCAAGCTGATAGGATTGATTCTCCGCCTTCAGCATGAGTCGCCGCATGTAGGGAACAGATGTTCGGTTCCCCCGTTTCAGTCGCCGCCGATGGGCCTTGAGCACAGCCAAGGCGACCTCGAAGGCGGACGGGATGTACTGCTTGTAGATCATGTGCCGACGGCCCAGGACTTGGTAGGCAGCACGGGCGAGTCGTGCGCGAGATCGGATGTCCTCTCGAAGGGCGATGCGGATTGATTCGTTTACGAGAAGTCGGAACTCGCCGAGGAGCCAGTTCAATGAAGGGCTCCGCCACGTGACTGGAAACACGAGGGCGCGGTGAGTGTCCACGACCTATTCCAAAGGGACGAACATCTGCTCAAGCCTTCCGGGAGAGAGATGCCCGAAAGTGAGACCAGAGAGAGAAGCTAATCTTGCTCACTAGAGAGAGCGTTCGAAGCACGTTGCACGACCATGAGGGACGGGTTTGTGGCGCCATGAACGACTGAGCCGCTGAGAAGCCGCCAACAACCGACGTTACAGGGCCGTAGTTGCGAAGCCTTATCTCCCCGCCAAAAATCTACACCGCGTGCGCATCCTCCCCGCCCTAGCCCTCGCGGCTCTGATCATCGGAGCTGGCCTCGCCCATGCGACGACCGGGACGTCCTTGGACGCCCCGAACTGGTCCATCGGCGATTTCTGGGAGTACGCGTTCAACACGACGTTCGAGGACACCGTCTCACTCGACGGTCGGGTCCGGGCGGACGTGACCGCCCTTCGGAATGCTTCGGTCGTTCGGGTTGGCCAGGACGTTTTCGTGGTCGACGCCGTGGGCTCCGGACTCCTCAAAGGCGTGTTCCCGTCCCCAGTCGGGGATCTTCCCGCAGACGGAACGTGGAACCTCACCGGGGAACAGTTCATCACCACCCGTTCCCGCAAGATCGTGCAGAGCCTCCTGGATATCCGCGCGAGCGGGGACGCGCAGGTCCCCCTCCTCGGGAACCGTCCGTTCACATTCCGGTGGCTGAACGCAACGACGAACCGCGTCGAGCTCGACGAGTGGACATACCCGGTCGCTGTCGGAACCCTGGCAGATATCGTCCTCAACTCCTCCTGGTCAGACGACGTGTCGATCACTCTCACCGGCTTCCCCCCGCTCACGTTCAATAACACTGCGATTGCGACGCACAGCCTCACGCTGACGCTCCTAAGGACGGACACATTATCGGTCCCCGCGGGGAACTTCGACGTATTCGTCATCGAGGAGCGTTGGCCTGACAACCGCCGCGAGGAATTCTACTATGCACCCTCCGTGGGCAACAATGCAAAGACGATCGAGTACAACGCGAGTAGCGGCGAGGTGAGCCGCACGGAACTCCTTCGATACCGGTACCAGGCCTCCGAGACCGGGCTCGATCCCATCGTGATCGGAGCCATCGTGGGCGGAGCGACTCTCGCGACTGTGGCCTCAATCATCGTCGCCAAGCGGTGGATGCGGAGACGGCGTGCCCGCGAAGAGCGGTACACACCGCCAAGCCTCCGTGAGCCTCCTACCTGAGGTCCGTCAATTCATAGGGAGCCTCGGCGAGCCGGACCTTCAGGATGTGACGGGTCGTCTTCGGCGGGAAGAGATTTCCGGTCCGGCCACGTTCGATGACTTCCTCCTTCGTCACGTGGTCGACAATCGCGCCCGGCCACGTCGTGAGCCCGATGTCCTCGGAGGAGTAGTCAACGACGTAGGAGGGCACGCGGACGCAACCAAGGGCCCGGAGAGCCTCGTACCGGTGGTGTCCGTCGAGAATCACGTGGTGATTTCGTTCGACGAGAATCGGAAGCTTCAGCCGGCCATCCCGTCGAATCATGCGTGTGAGTTTCTCGAGGAGATCGTGCCTCGTCCGCTCGTGCGGCCGGAGCTCGCGGATGTCGAGCAACTCGAGAGTCGGCTTCAACGACGCCGCCTCCGCGACGGCCGGCCGGACATCGGGCGGAAGAACAAAACGCCTTCGATAAACGTGTCGCCGCTATTTTACAGTGGGAACCGGCGGGGCCGTGGCGGGGACAGGGGCGGAACCCTTCTTCAGGCTCACGCGCTTCGGGAAGTAACGGAGAATCACGATGTCGCCGACACTCTGAATCCACCGGAATGGAATCGACACTGCGCGGCCGTTCTCGACGAGCAAGGGGTTCGTCTCCCCGACGAACACGCCGTCGACCTCACCCTTCTCCACATCCATGACGAGGTTGTTCACATTCCCCAGGAACACGCCGTGGTTCGTGTAAACTTGGAGACCGATGATTTCAGAAATCTCTTCGAGCGTGCAATCACCATCCCGTGGACTGGCATATTCGGCATCGCGGATATGAAATCTTCGGTGCCTGGTACAACATGGACGCTACGCTTATCACGGACGCGGTCGATAGGAAGGCGATGGCGCAACCGCCACCGCAGCAGCCACGAATCGGCGCGCCGCAGCAGCAGGCACCGTATCCGCCCTACCCATATCCGTATCCATATTGGCCGCCGCCTCCGAGGAGGGACAACACCCTCCTTATCGTCGTGATCATCGTGGTCGTCATGGTCGCCGGATCCGCCATCATGGCAGCGATCCTCCACGCAGTCGTTTCTGGGCTAGTCAGCGGTCCCATCACCCAACCGAAACTTCTCGGGCTCAGCGTGTCCCGGAACCCACCGCTCTGGATCATCACAATCACGCTCGTCCGGGGCGATTGGACAGTACCCGGGACGACCTTGACGATTTATCGCTCTGATGGCACCATGAATCTGACAGCGACGCCCCTCGTCGCCCTCGACCCGAGCCTACACGGGGCTTCCTTTAGCGGGAACGATAACTCTCTGATCGAAATCGGCGAACAAATCGTCCTCTCGACCGCGTGGTACGGAACCGGATCGAGGGTAGTCCTTGTCGGACAGAACGCAGTTGTAGAAACCGCGCTCGCGGCATACTAGTCGGGTTTGGCGTGCCGCCTCGCCGCGACCCCGTCGGGAGGGTATCAGACGATCGCGGCCGCGACATCCTCGAGAATACGGTCGCAGTACTTGCACCGCAGTCTCTGCGGGTCCTTCCCCACGACGACGAATTCCGACTCCACGGGTTCCCGCAGGTTCGTGATGCAATTCGGGTTCGCGCACGTCAGAATCCCGACCGCACGGTCGGGCATCCGAACCTTGTGCTTCTCTGCAACGTTGTAATTCCGGATCACGTTCACCGTCGCCTTCGGTGCGATGAGGGCAATCTTGTCGACCTCCTTTGCGCTCAGCTCGCGATCCTCGACCTTCACGATGTCCTTCCAGGCCATCGCCTTTGAGGGCACGTGCATCGCGACCGTCACAGTCGACGTGACGTCTCCGCCAATCCCGAGGATCTTGAGGACCTTCAGCGCCATCCCCGCGGGAATGTGGTCGATCACGGTCCCGTTCTTGATCGGAGTGACCCGAAGCTCCCTCACCCGCTGACCCCCAGGACCATCTCGAGGAGGGCCATCCGAACCGGCACGCCGTTGAACGCCTGCCGGAAGTACGCCGCATGCGGGGTTGCGTCGACCGCGGGGTCGATCTCGGACGTCCGCGGGAGGGGATGCATGATGATGAGGTCCTTCTTCGCTTCGCGAAGGGCGGGCGGGTCGACGCGGTAGGAGTCCACGACCTTCGCGTACTCCTGGGGGTCCGGAAAGCGCTCCTTCTGGATCCGCGTGACGTACAGAACGTCCGCGACCCGCACGACCTCTTCGAGCCGGTGCGTCGACTGGAGCGGGATGCCCGTCTCCTTCAGCTGCTCGACGATCTCCCAGGGCATTTCCAGGCCCGGTGGCGAGACGAGAACGAGGGACGCCCCGAACATCGCGAGCGCATATGCGAGGGAGTGTACCGTCCGACCGTACTTCAGATCCCCGACGAGCGCGATCGCCTGCCGTTCGATGGAGCCCTTGGTGTCCCAGATCGTGTACAGATCCTGGAGGGTCTGCGTGGGGTGTTGCCCCGCACCGTCGCCGGCGTTGATCACGGGACGAGAGCTGAATTCTGCCGCGAGACGGGCCGCGCCCTCCTGCGGATGCCGCAAAACAATCACATCACTATACGTTTCGACCATCCGCACGGTGTCCGCGAGGGATTCGCCCTTCTGGATTGACGTGCCCTCCGGACTCGCGAAGCCCAGGACGCGGCCGCCGAGGCGGAGCATCGCGCTCTCGAAGCTCAGCCGGGTCCGCGTCGATGGCTCGAAGAAGAGTGCGGACAAGACCTTTCCATCGAGCGAGCGAGAAGTTTTCGTCCCCTCCGCGATTGGGACCATCTTCCGCGCAGCCTTGAGGACCGCCTCCACGTCCGCCCGCGAAAGGTCGCGGATGGACAGGATGTCCCTCCCCTCCCAGGAGTCCATCAAAGCTGGGAGAAGAACGGAGTAGATAAAAGTGATGCGGTCCCTGGAACCCTACGATTTCGGTTTCCGACCCGTTTGCGTCACGCTGCTCGGAAGGAAGATCAGCCCACCCTCCTCGGCCATGTACCGCTTCCAGTCGCGGGAGTACCGGTCGACCTGCCGCGCCCGCTCGACGCTCACCTTCGCAACGACCTGCTTCACGATCCGGTCAACGTCGACGCCCAGGATTTCACGGAACAGGTACTTCATTCGATCCTTTTGCGACGGGTCCATTGCGATTCCTCGTCCACGAGGGTCGGACTATTAAACGAAATTGTCAATGCTATCGACCTTGAGAATACCTCGCGGTCGCCCGCGTCTCCCGGAGAAAGGTAATAAAATAGGACAGGTCGAGGGTAACTCGACCTGCCTGTGGGTTGTGGAGGAGGGGTCAGAGGGACTGGGTCGGAGGGGCTGGCTCCTCGACCTCGATGGCCTTCCAGTCGCCGCCGAAGTCTCGCGTAACGCCTGTCGATAGCTGGAATCGCACGCGCAACCTTCCGTTCTCGAAGAAGATGTACGCATTCTTGAGCTGGGACATGTAGAGAGAAATTCGCTTGCCCTTCTGCGTGAGAGCCCGCTCCGTGCATCGGACAAGGCCCGCCTTTTCGAGGGAATGAATGCGACGGTAGCAGGCCGCGATTGGGATGCCGTATTCGCGGCTCAGGTCAATCGCGGACCGGGGCCGCTTGAATGTGGCAACAAGGATCTTCGCGGAGTACTCGTCGGTGACGAGTCTCGATGCCTCAAGGGGATCCATCGGTCGCCTCCTCTTAACAGCATCGAGCGACTACTAGAGTATATGAGCGTCGTCCCGTGATTCCCTCGGCTGATTCTCAAGTGAGATATCAGGGACACTTAGCCGCCGCAGCACCCGCCGCCGTCCATGTCACCGCAATCGCAGTTGGATCCGCAGGCGCCGTCGTGCTCGTGCTCCTTCTTGAGAACAGGAAGAATTGTGAACGTTGAGACCGGCGCGGCCGTTTCCTTTTTCTTCGCAAGCCGCTCGATGAGTGACTCCATTGCGCCACACATCCCCCGCTCGGTATATCTAGCTGATGGCCCGGGTCTCACGTCATGTGAGCGAGCACGCGCTTCTCGAATGGTCCCCTTGGCATCGCTCCGATCACTTGGTCAACGAGCCGGCCACTTTTGAAGAACAGGAGCGTGGGGATTCCCATGACCCCATAGTCCTGGAACTTCCGCTGGTTCTCGTCGCTGTTCACCTTCGCGAACACGACCCTGCCCGCGTACTTCCTCGCGAGTTCCTCGATGGTCGGTTCGATCGCCTTGCACGGGGCGCACCAATCCGCCCAGAAGTCGACGATCACGTACGGGTTCTCCATGATCACGCGGTCGAAATCTGCATCCGTGATGTGAATTGGATGGTCCTGACCCATGCGTGTTTCACCTGTAAGCGCGCTCGATACTTGCCGGTTTGATATAAAGTTGACCTCCATTCTTCGAGGCGAGCGGCACAGGTCGTCAAGGTTCCGGCACAATCGCGTCCGCTTCGATCTCGACGAGCATGTCGGGATCGAGGAGGCGTCGCACTTCGACCATCGACGTGGTCGGCCGAATGTCACGAAACACCTCACGGTGCGCGCGACCGACTTCCTGCCAATGGTCGATGTTCGTCACGTACATCCTCGTGCGAACGACATCCGATAGGTGCGCCCCCGCCGCGCGCAGGGCCTCCTCGATATTGCGCAACGCTTGGACGGTTTGCGCATACGGGTCCCCACGGCCCGTGAGGTTGCCGCTCTCATCCGTCGCCGTGGTGCCGGAAACGTGGACGAACGGTCCAACGCGCACCGCACGCGAGTACCCGACAACCGGTTCCCATCGTGTGCCGCTTGCGACGCTTCTCCGTTCCAACGCCCCTCCCCCGCTGGACGTCGCCATCACCCCGCGGGGCTAAAACGCTTGGACGACAAGGCCGTGCCGGTCCAAGGACCGTGCGGGAATGGGGGGCGGCGATCTGCTCCGCAGCGTCGCCGGGCGCCCGCGTCGAAGCGGCGGGTCTGACGGCATCGCGGAGGCGCTTGCAACTGCGTCCCGCAGGTCCCTTCGTTCCTGTGAACCGCTCCCATAGGCTACAGGGACATAGCCCTTGCCGCGCCATCGCGTAGCATTCCGCAGGGCTTATATAGAAGCCCATACTTTGAGCGCCGATTTCCATGATGCAAGGGCAACCCGTCATTATTTTGAAAGAGGGAACGGAACGCTCGCGCGGTAAGGGCGCGCAGTCGAACAACATCCAAGCGGCAAAGGCGGTTTCGGACGCCGTCCGGTCGACGCTCGGACCGAAGGGCATGGACAAGATGCTCGTCGATTCGATGGGCGACGTGACGATTACGAACGATGGCGTCACGATCCTCAAAGAAATCGAGGTCGAACACCCCGCCGCCAAGATGATTGTCGAGGTCGCGAAGACCCAGGACGACGAGGTCGGTGACGGCACCACCACGGCGGTAATCCTGGCGGGAGAACTCCTGAAGAAGGCGGAAATCCTCATCGACCAGAACGTTCACCCAACGATCATCGTGAACGGTTACAAGATCGCGGCAACGAAGGCCGTCGAGCTGCTCGATGAACTCGCGTTCCCCGTGAAGCCGGAGGACACGGCACTCCTTCAGGAGATTGCCTCGACCGCAATGAGCGGACGAAGCGTTGGATCCTCGCGGAACTTCCTCGCGGAGATTGCCGTGAAGGCGGTCGGAGCGATCCTAGAGGAAATCGCTGGGAAGCGGGTCGCGGACGTCGACAACGTCCTCGTTGTGAAGAAGCATGGCGGGGCGCTCACGGACACCCAGCTCGTCGACGGGATCATCCTCGACAAGGAGCGGGTCCACCCGCGAATGCCGAATTTCGTTCGCGATGCGAAGATCGCGCTTCTCAATCGAGCCCTCGAGATCAAGAAGACCGAATTCTCCTCGGAGATCCGCATCCACGAAGCGGGCAAGATGCAAGCGTTCCTGTCTCAGGAGGAAGCGACCCTCAAGGGATACGCCGACTTGGTCAAGGGGTCGGGCGCGAACGTTGTCGTCTGCCAGAAGGGGATCGACGATCTCGTCCAGCACTACCTCGCGAAGGAAGGCATCTACGCGGTCCGCCGGGCCAAGGAGAGCGATATGAAGAAGCTCGCGAAGGCCACCGGGGGCCGAATCGTCGTGGACCTGAAGGACCTCGGGCCGAAGGACCTCGGCCACGCAAAGCTTGTCGAAGAACGGAAGATCGGAGGGGATGACATGACGTTCATCACGGGCTGCAAGAACGCGAAGGCGGTGTCGGTCCTGATTCGAGGCGGGACGGAGCATGTCGTCGACGAGGTCGAACGAATCACGCACGACGCCCTCCGGGTTGTGGCCGCCGCCATCGAGGACGGGAAGGCGATCGCGGGCGGTGGCGCGCCAGATATTGAACTCTCCCTCCGATTGAAGGAATTCGCCCCGACGGTTGGCGGGCGGGAACAGCTCGCAGTCGAAGCTTTCTCGCAGGCACTTGAAGTCGTACCCTGGACCCTCGCCGAGAACGCGGGCCTAGATGCGATTGATCTCCTGATCAAACTCCGGTCCGAGCACGAGGGCAAGAAGGGGAAGAACGTCGGGGTCGACCTCGAGCGCGGGAAGCCGGGCGACATGGTCAAAGCCCATGTGATCGAGCCCGTGCGAGTGAAACGCCAGGCGATTGAATCGGCATCGGAGGTCGCGGGCATGATCCTCCGAATCGACGACGTGATCGCGGCGAAGAAGCTCAGCGGAAAGGGGCCGCCGGGTGGCGAGGAAGGTCACGGCCCGCCTGGTATGGGCGGAATGGGTGGTATGCCTCCGGGCATGGGAATGTAAGGTCGAAGCGCCCTCACTCGGGGAGTACAGCCCCGAACTTGCCTCGGCTCATCTCCAGCCCGAAGTTCGTTCCTCGCACGAAGCAGTCGAGACACCGCACGACGGACCCGGTCCGAATCTTGCCCTGCTCCACGAGATCGACGTCCTCGTCCCAGAGGACGAGCCGACACGATCCGCTCGAGTCCTTGAGGGTCACGTTCGCAACACGGCCGTTCGTACCGTCTTGGCGGGTGAACGTGCGGGTTGGCGTAATCGCGACGACTTCCCCCCGAATCGAGACCTCGGCGTTCTCCTCGATCTTCGCGATTGGAGTCCATTCGGCTACGTCGATGCCGAGCCCTTCGAGGACGAGGAGGGCCGCCGCATCGGTGTCCAGGAGACCGCCCCACTCTGAGATTTTTTCCCGCACCTTCGCGTCGAATTCGTCGCGGGACATCCGGTCGCGCACTCGCGCATAACGCCGTTCGCTCACGCAGGATGGAAGGTAGGCCGCGGGCCTAAAGGTTCGGCCTCACCGGAGGCGGATTGTTTCGAGGTTCATCGGCGCACGCGTCTCCATGCCGAACTTCTTGTACAGGCTCGACGCGAGGTCCGAGCACTTGAACTCCTCGCCGTGGTTCACAATCACCCGCTCGGGGCGCGGCTCCATCGTGCCAACGTAGTTCAGGAGCTGCAGCCGGTCCGAGTGACCGGAGAAGCCGTCGATCGTCTCCATGTCGAGCTTGATTTGGAGCGTGAGCGGGTTCCCCTTGTCGTTCAGCGTGATCTCTCGGGACTCCCGCTGGATCCGCCGCCCGAGGGAGCCCTCGGATTGGAACCCGACGAAGAGCAGAGCGTGAAGCGGGTTGTCCGCCCAGCCTTTGAAGTACTCGAGGACCGGCCCGCCCGCCATCATCCCGCTCGTCGCGAGCACGACGCACGGCTCGACATCGTCCACGATGTTCGCCCGCATGTCCCCGGTCTCGACCCGCTTGTAGAACGGCGAGAGGAACGGGTTCTCCCCCGTCTGGAAAATCTGCGTCCGGAGCTGGGAGTTCAGGTACTCCGGGTACGCGGTATGAATTGCGGTCGCCTCCCAAATCATCCCATCGAGGTAGACGGGGGCCTCCGGGATCTGGCCCGTCCGCATCGCCTCCTCGAGGACGAGCATGACCTCCTGGGATCGGCCAACCGCGAACACCGGAACGACGACCTTTCCACCCCGGCGAAGCACGCGCCCGACGATATCCTTGAACTGGGCCGCCGCCTCGTGGCGGGACGGCTGGATGTCGTGATAACCGCCGTACGTCGACTCGATGACAAGGGTCTCGAGC
>Ga0209521_10002384_pt1 | contig 15366 bp, 8 predicted proteins | sample Rifsed19ft4_FD_184016 | JGI IMG/M metagenome (GOLD analysis project Ga0209521, IMG submission 184016) | Soil microbial communities from Rifle, Colorado, USA - sediment 19ft 4 (version 2) | ecosystem: Environmental > Terrestrial > Deep subsurface > Rock core/Sediment | place: Rifle, Colorado...
TCTGGAGGCGGATGTCGTCCTCGCCAACGCCGATTTGCCATACGTGTATCAGAATCTTCTGCCTCAGGATGGCATCACCAGACAGTTGGAGCGCAAGCGATTCTCCTGTTCTGTCATTAGTTTCTTCTGGGGGATTGATAAGACCTATGGGACACTCGGCCCTCATACTCTCTTCCTGGCAAGTGACTACCGCGAGAACTTTGAGCGCATCATTCGGGACCTGGGCCTGCCCGCCAACCCCAGTCTTTATGTTCACGCCCCGGCGCGGCTTGATCCCTCCATGTCGCCGCCCGGGCAGGATACCTTAATCGCGATTGTACCCGTAGGTCACATGAGCGAAAACGGAGAGCAGGATTGGGGAAAGATCCGGGATGCAGCCCGCCAGCACGTTTTCCGCCGCCTGGCGACTCTGGGTATCACCGATATCGAATCACACATCAAGTTCGAGATGAACTATAGTCCGCTCTCCTGGCGCAAACGTTACAACCTAGTGAAAGGTTCCACGCACGGGCTTTCTCACTCCTTGACCCAACTGGCATACTTCAGGCCGCACAACCGGCATCCGCGCTACAAAAACCTGTACTTTGTGGGGGCCAGCACACATCCAGGGACGGGAATGCCCACAGCAATGGTCTCCGGTCGTTTGGCTGCCAGGAGAATTATCGATGAACTTGGCATGGAAGAATAGAAGATGATCCCATCGTGGCTTTAGGCCCCGCGCTCCAACCCATTCGTGGCATTTTGTTCGCGCTGGCTTTTTATCCAGTACGCGAGATTTTGTTCCGCAGAAAGAACGGCTGGCTGGTTACGTGGCTCTTGCTGGTTTCACTGGGGATCTTCTCAACCTTCGGTCCTTCGCCTGGCTCTGTGGAAGGCATGATCTACACCAGCCTGCCCATTCGCGACCATCTCTCAGGCGGCTTGCTGGAAGTTTTATCGCAATCCTTCCTGCTTTCCGGCATTTTGTACTACTGGGTAAACCACCCTGAGAAACGCTGGTTAAGTTGGGGGATGGGCATCGTTTTTGTGCTGGCTGTGCTCATGTCATTCATGGGATTTTTGATGGCATAATGAAAGTCCTGGCGCTCGAACACGAACTGCCTGGAGCAACCGCCGATCAATTCCTGCTGGTTGATTCGATACAATGTCGAAGAACCTTCCGCCGGTCCAGCCGAGTTCGTCCCAGGTTGTAGCACGGCCCTTCGGGTCAGTAAACTCTGCTAATATTTGACTGTACGGTTTTTGGAGTACATGTGCAAGGACGTTCAAACGTCCGCGGTGCGCCATGCCTATCAAGATGGCACAGATCCTTTCGCGCGCCGACGAGTCGATGATCTCGTCCAGCATGGGGATGAGCATGTCCAGCCCCTCGATGGAGAACCGGGTTTTTCCGGGATAGAGCCGATGAAGAAAAACTTCGAAAGCTTCGATCTGAGCCAATCGTTCCAACAATTTTTTTTCATCCAATGTTTGTCCCGGCGGACGATAGCGACCGGATTCAGCAGCCTGGTATAACCAGTCTCTTTCTTCAGGGATACGGATGTGCCCGTAATCGTATCCAATTGTTCCACAATAGATGGACCGTAAAGATTCAATTGCCTGATAGGCATTCCCGCCCCGGCGGTCTGATAAATTCAAAATATCAGCGGGTAGATCAAGCAAATCTTCTTTCTGTAAACTGTAAAACTCAAGAGTCAATAACGGATTCTCCGCGGGCGCGTCACCCAGTGAATCCAGATTGGCTGAGAGATAGCCGTACAATCGGATCGCCTGGGCGAGGTTGGCGGCTCCGGTTAATGAGAGCAGGTTACCGGTCACCTCCTTGCCGGAGGCGGGAAGCGCAGATTCTGTCCCCGCGGGCGACCATTGCTCGAAGAGCTTCCGCGTCGCCTCATCCACAGCATTGGGATCATCCCGATACCGCTCATAGAGTTCCAGAACATATCCAAGGTTGGGGCCATGAAATTCTTTTTCCAAAGACATATCACAATTATCCTGACTGTCCCTGGCCGATTCCTTACTCGAGCCGCCATCACTTCGACACTCCCTTTGGTCGCAGTACAAGCCTCGGCGGTGGGACATTTCTCTTATCGCGATGGAGCGTTGATGTTTGTATCTGAAAATTCAACCATATGCGCAACCTTCCCACAGGTTGCTCAAATGCGGAAGAGTCTTCAAGATTTGATTACGCTGAAAAACAAATCCACGATCTGGGGCTCAAAATGTTTGCCGGATTGTTCCTTTATATAGGCCAGGGCATTTTCATTTGTCCAGGCGCCTCGATACGGGCGGTCGGATGTCAACGCGTCCCAAACATCTACGATTGCGAACAAACGCGCGGCCAAAGGAATCTCATCACCCTTTAAACCGCGCGGATAGCCGGAACCATCCCATTTCTCGTGATGACAATAAGGGATATCGAGAGCCGGATGCAGGTATTCAATGGGATGGAGCATATTATAGGCAAGCTGTGGGTGCTGGCGCATCAAGATCCACTCTTCATCGGTCAACTTATCAGGCTTGAGTAAAATGGAATCATGAACACCCAGTTTACCCATATCATGCAGGAGCGCGCCGCGGCGCACGTGGACCAATTCTTGAGGGTTCATGCCCATTGCCGTCGCCATCTGTACGGTCAATCCGGCTACACGTTGGCTGTGGCCTTCGGTTTCCCTGTCCCGCAAGTCCATTGCCCGAGACCAACCTTCAATCGTTGCTTCATAAGCCCCGAGGAGTTGCGAATGTGCTTCCTGAAGCTTGGTGCGTTCCTGCACGAGCTTATGATAGCGGTTGAGGCGTGTGATCCCAATCAATCGGGCGCGTAATTCGTAACGATCAAAAGGCTTGGATATGAAGTCATCCGCCCCGGCTTTCAATGAGTTAAGCAGGGATTCGCGATCATCCAGTGCGGTAAGAATAATAATGGGAATTTCCGCCACCTGGGGATCATTGCGAATACGCTGGCAAACTTCGAAACCGGTCATGCCTGGCATCATTACATCCAGCAGGATTACATCCGGCAAAAGGGCTTTGGCTTTTTCAATCGCCTGCCAGCCATTCTCTGCCATTTCGATGTGATAACCTTCCCCCTCCAGCACTGACTGGAGGGTTTGACGTCCGGCATATTCATCATCAACGATCAGGACTGTACTGGTCATAGGTTTCTCCTTTCAAGCTGTAATTTTTCGAGTTACTCATTCTAATGATACCCGCGCACCATGAAGAGTATTCGACCTTCGAGTGGCAGTCTCTCGATGCAATGAAAAGCCGGGCTACGTATCGCGGTCTACAAGGCGGTATTTCACTGCCAGGCGCACCAGGCCCGCAAGATTTCGGACGTTCAATTTTTCCATTAACCTGGCGCGGTGCTTCTCCACTGTTTTTTCGCTGATGACCAGCATCTTGGCAATCTCACCGCTCGTATGTTCCTCTGCGATCAATTGCAGAATTTGCTTTTCGCGCGGCGAGAGATTTGAAAGCGGATCGCCATCCTTCCCGGCGGGGTACGGATGTATGACACTTTCAACAATCTCTGAAATAGGGCTGCTCAAATAAGTCTGTCCATTTGACACTGCATGGACTGCCCGGATTAATTCCTCGCTCACTGAGGATTTCAGGACGTAGCCCTTCACGCCGCACTGAAGAGCCTGATGTACCAGTCCTTCGTCGGAATACATGGAGAGCAGCAAAATATTTGTGGGAAGTTTCATCTTTCGAATATTTTCGGCAGCCTGAATGCCATTCATACGCGGCATCATAATATCCATAATCAGGACGTCCGGTTTTAGATTTCTGGTCATTTCGACCGCCTCCTGCCCATTCGAGGCCTCATCCAGGACATTGATATCCCCTGCTTTTTCCAGCAAAGCGCGGATACCGGCTCTCACCAGCAAATGGTCTTCAGCGATCAGCACTCGGATCATGCCAGCTCTTGCGCCCCATGATCCTTGGATAATGGAAATTGTGCCGACAGGATGGTGCCTCGTTCGGGTGTAGAGCTCAGGTTGAGTTTTCCTCCTGCAACGGTCAACCTTTCCTGCAGGCCAGCCAGACCAATTCCATTGGAGGGTGATCCTCCTGTGATAAAACCGTGTCCGTCATCTTGAACCGTCAGGGTGATCATATTATCCTCCATACCTAAATCCACCCATACCTGGCCGGCCTGTGCATGCTTGAGGATATTGGTCAGAGCCTCCTGCAATACGCGGTAAAGCGTGATGTTGTACACATCAGGCAGCGCGGGCAGGGATGGATCCGTTTCGAACACCACCGGCAAATGGGTCCGGCGGGTAAACTCAGTGCAATATGTTTGCATGGCTAATTTCAATCCAAGTGTATCGAGAACAGGTGGGCGCAAGTCCCTGGCAAGCCTGCGAATTTTTGCCAATATTTCGTAGGATTGATCATAAAGAGCCTGAAGGTGCTCAAATAATTCTGTCGCCGGGCTGGATAGATCCTCCTGCAAAGTACGCAAGGCCAGCAGATGCGTGGTCAGCGCCTGACCGAGATCATCGTGCAGTTCGCGCGAAATGCGTTGACGTTCCTCCTCCTGTGCGGCAATCACACGCTCTGCCATCTTGCGCAGGTTTTCGCGCTGTTCCATCAAGGTGTGGTAACGGTTCAAGCGGGTGATGGTGCGCACCCGCGCCACCAGTTCCTGGCGATCCACTGGTTTGGTGAGAAAATCGTCAGCGCCAGCTTCGATGCCCTGCAGAAGGGAGCCGCGATCATCCAGGGCGGTGAGGATAAGAATTGGCACCTCAGCCAATTGAGGCGTGGAACGGATGCGGCGGCATACCTCGAATCCATCCATGCCGGGCATCATCACATCCAGCAGGATCAGATCCGGCTGGATATGACCGATCATTTGAAGCGCCTGGAAGCCATCCTTGGCGATTTCCAGACGGTAATTCTCGCTTTCCAGCATGGCTATCAGGGTTTCCCGGGCGCTGGGATCATCATCCACAATTAATACTGTACTCATCAGGAGTTTGCCTCCTCCTTGTTCACCAGGAAGCGTTGAATGGTTTTCACAAGCTCTTTCAGGTTGACGGGCTTGCTCATATAATCATTCATCCCGGCGCTAATACAGCGCTCCCGGTCACTCGGCATGGCAAGGGCTGTCAGTGCAATGATTGGGGTTCCTTCGAATTCGGGGTCACTTCTAAGCGTGCGCGTGGCTTCCAGACCATCCATACGCGGCATCATCACATCCATCAGGATCAGGTCGGGGTGAATGAGCTGGGCCTGGGTAATGCCCTCGACACCGTCCTTGGCGGTGACTACTCGATACCCGGCCAATTCCAGATAATCCCTGATCATCATAATCACTTCGTCGGTATCTTCAATCAAGAGAATGGTTGGTCTATTACTGGGATCAAGCTTCACGGCGCGGAATTTGCCAGTGACCTTCATCTTGGTTGCCGGGTCGATGGCCAATGCGGGTTCCCAGGGCAGGACGATGGTGAAGCGGCTCCCCTGTTCAGGATGACTGTTGACTCTCACACTGCCGCCATGCAGACGCACCATCTGTGCGACCAGCGCCAGGCCCAAACCTGTCCCGGTTGTTTCGCGGGCAAGGCCTGAATCCAATTGCACAAAGGGCTGGAACAAACGTGATAAATCCTTCTCTTTCATGCCGATCCCGTTATCCCAAACCGTGATCATCACCTCGTTTTCGTTCTTATTCCCATGAACTTCCAACCCGATCTTTCCATCCTCCGGTGTAAATTTAACCGCATTGCTCAACAGGTTAACTACCATTTGTTTGAGTCGGCGTTCGTCCGCCCAGATCAGGCCAATGTCATCATCGATCTCCAGCGTCACATCCTGACGCTTGCTCTGTGCCAGTTGTCTGATCATGCGCAGGCTGGCTTCGCAGACCGATTGAATATCGACCCTGTTAATATCAAGGGAAATCTGACCTGCTTCGATCTTTGCGAGATCCAGAATATCGTTAATCAGGGACAGCAGATGACGGCCGCTCTCACTGATAGTGGTAATGTATTTCTGCTGTTTTTCATTAAGCGGACCCGCGATCTGCTCTCCTAGGCTCTCGGAAAGGCCCAGGATGGCATTGAGCGGTGTACGAAGCTCGTGACTCATGTTGGCAAGGAACTCATCCTTCACACGCAAGGCGCGCGCCAGGTTCGTGTTCGCACGGATGAGATCGGCGGCACGTTCTTCCACACGCCTTGCCAGCTGGTTACGTTCGTCGGCAAGCGCCCTCTCCATTTGTTTGCGTTCGGTGATATCCCAGGCATAATCAGCAAATCGTTCGGCGACCTCCAGGTCGCGTCGTGTATAGTCCTTCGGCCTGTTGCCAAGCCCCAGGACGGCCACGGTCTTTTCGTTGCGGATGATGGGGATCACCATTTCACGAATGATCTTCACGTGACCCTCAGGCAGGCTCTTCTTGTTTGGCAGGGAGGCGTAATCATTATGGATCATCGAACGCCGCGCACGGACCGCATCCGCCCACACCCCGGCCTGATCCACTGGCAGATGCGTACCCTCGCTGGCAGGCACGCTGAATTGCTCGAGCGCGCTAGTGGACCACATTTGTACGCCCAGGGTAATTTGATCCGCTTCGACAAAGTGCAGGAAGCCGATCATACTGCCGGTCAATTGGCTCACTTCATCGATCGCTTTTTGCACGACCTCATTGAGCGAGTGATTTGCCGAATATTCCATCAACTCAAAACGCTTTTGCATGATGGTTTCCGACCTTTTGCGGTCAGTGACATCCTTGGCAACAACTGAAACACCGTGCGTGGATGGATAGGCATTGATCTCAAAAATGTAGTGGTGGTTCCCCAGGGTGAGACCTGTCTCAAAGGTTTTGGGCTGGCGATTCCTGAGAACATCCGTATAGATCTTCTCGATTCTATCCTGTTCTTCTGACTCTCCAAATATCTGGCGCATGGATTTGCCGATCGCATCCTTCGCCGTAATACCTGTTAGTGATTCGGAGCTCTTATTCCAATAAATATAGAGAAGATCACTATCCATTTCGAAGAAGACATCCGTGATACTGTCGGCCAGTTCGCGGTAGTGGGTTTCACTGGCTTGCAGGGCTTTCTCGGTGTTCACGCGTTGGCTGATGTCCGTACTGGCGATGATCACCCTCCCATAATCGGGCTTTCCGTTATTGACGGGAATGTAGACATGCCGGATTCCGGTGGTTAATGTGCCATCCAGCCTGCGGCTGGTCATCTCAAACTCGAAAGATGTTTTCCCTTTCCACAACAAATCCAGTTCATCCATCATTACGCCAGATGGAGCCTCCTCGCGAACCAGGTCGTGAAATTTTTCAAGCAGGTGCGCTTTGCTGTGCGCACCGTTCATCTCTACCGCCGCCTGATTCACGCTCAAGATACGGATCAATTCAAGACCTTGCTTGAGCCGGTCGGGATTCCGGGTGAGGTACTCCTTCAGGTCTGTCACGCCCTGTATCCTCAATTGTTCCATCCAGGCTGCCACAGCAGAAAAATCCTCCAGCCAGATGGCTACGGGAGTATTTTCGAACAAGTCAAGGAAGCGCTGCCGTTCCTCCTGAATGGCTTCCCGGGCAGTCTTGCTTTCGGTGATGTCGCGTATCTGCCCGATGATCCAACGCGGCTGGCCCGCTTTGTCCAGCGACAGGGAAGACCTTGCTTCGCCATAGAAGCGTGAGCGATCTTTGCGCACCATCCAGTATTCATCCAGCGATACCCTGTCAGGCATTGCCTCTTCCACCAGGTCTGTGATGCGCGGATGTTCCTCGGGGGCAATAAGAGAGAGGAAGTTTGTTCCAATGCAGTCAAATGGGTTTTTCATCCCAAACAGATCGGCCAATTGTTGATTCGCAAAAATGATCGTGCCATCGAGACCGAGTATGCCAATCCCATCCGGGGATGTTTCGACCAGCAGTCGGTAGAGTTCCTGACTCTCACGCAGTTCCTGCTGGGCGTTGTGCATGGCGGTAATATCATGGGAAATGCCGAGTACGCCGATCAAATTGCCTTTGTCATCATGCATGGGTGTCTTAACTGTTTCCATCAGTCGAGGTTGTTTATTGGGATAAGTTACCCATTCCTGATAGGTCATCGGAACATTTCTATTAATCGCTTCCTGGTCTTTTCCCTCGAAATCCTCTGCTAGTTCTTCATCGAAAAGGTCATGATCGGTTTTGCCAAGAATCTGCTCTTCGGGAATATCCAACAATTCCTCCAGGACCGGGTTGCAGGCGAGATACTTGCCTTGAGGATCCTTCAACCAGATGGGATCTGGAATGGTTTCAAAGAGCGCTTTCAGTTGAGCATGCTCGCGATCCAACTGCTCCTGCAGGCGTTTGCGTTCGGCCAGCTCCTGTTGAGCGGATTGATACAGACGTGCGTTCTCGAACGCGATCGCGGCCTGGTTCGATAGTGTCGCCAGCAGGCGCTCATCCTGTGCAGTAAAAGCATCAGCTATTTCACTCTCCACACTGATGGAACCGATAATGCGCCCGCCAATTTTGAGCGGCATATACAGCCCTGATTGGATGCCTTCCTGGGTACCCACGTATTGCGGATGGGTGTGCACATTGCCGGTGCGGATCGCCTGCCCGGTTTGAATAACCCGGCCACTTAATCCCTGATCCACTTTGCTGATCATGGAACTGAAATGGCGTTCCATCTCAGCTCTTTCCTGCTCATTCAGCCCCGGCTGGTTCAGGGCTATCAATTCCAATTCATCACTTTCAGGACGCTTCAAACGGATTGCCACGTGGTGCCAGGAGAGGTAGCGCGCAAACGTTTCTATGATCCGGTCGCCGATTTCGCCCGGCTTCAGCAGACGACCGACTGCCAGACCGTTTTCGTACAGGGCTTCCAGCTCAGCCAGGTGGCGGCGGGTTTCCACTTCGGCCTGTTTGCGGTCGTTAATATCGACAAAGGTAACAGCGAATTGGCCGTGCTTTGGTGAATAGGCACTGATTTCGTAATATTTGCCAAGGGGTGTGGAAAACTCTTCGATATGGACTGGCTCTCCAGTCAATGCGACTTGCCCATAAATTTGAATAAAGGGGTCATTTTCAGTACCTGGTAAAACTTCTGTGACTCGCCGGCCCACCGCCTCCCGGGCATTGATACCGGTCAATTTTTCGAACGCCGGGTTGATTTCAAGGAAGACATAATCCACTGGCTGGCCTTGATCGTTCGTGATAATCTCATGCAAGGCAAAACCATCAAGCAGGTTTTGAAACAGGCCGTGATAACGATCTTCACTCTCACGCAGTTTTTCTTCGGACTGCTTGCGCTCGGTGATGTCCATCAATACACCCTGAACGATGGGCGCGTCGTTGTTCTGAGGCGGCAGAATTTGGGCCGAGTCGCGAATCCAGAGCTGACGGCCATCGCGAGCGCATATCCGATATTCACCTACAAACGACTCGCCTCGCTGATAGGCCTGCTCTTCCAGCACTTCCTGCCGATCTCGGTCATCAGGATGAAGCTGTCGGTACCAGAGTCCGGGATCCGCCATCCATTCCTCTGGTGTGAAGCCGAGCAGGTGTTCAATCTCCGGGCTGACGTATGACCAGGTGCCTTCTGCACCCAATTCCGATGTGTAAATCACCACTGGCAGGCGTTCGACCAGCATACGGTATTTGATTTCCGCCTCTCGGAGCGCCCTATCTGCCGTCTTGCGCGCAGTGATGTCTTGAATTTGAGAAATGAAATGTTGTGGCTTGCCTTGATCATCTCTGACCAGGGAAACACTTAATAGAATCCAGACCACATACCCCAATTTGTGAACATACCGTTTCTCCATCTGATAGGAATTGATCTCTCCTGCCAGCACTTGGCGGACATAATCGAGATCGGTTTCCAGATCCTCGGGGTGCGTAATATCCTGAAAGGTTTTTTCTAATAATTCTCCTTCTGAATATCCTACCAGCTCACATAAGGCTTGATTGACTCTAAGCCAGCGACCATCAGGTGCTACCAACGCAATACCAATGGATGCATAGTCAAATGCACTGCTGAATCGTTCCTCGCTTTCCCGCAACAATTCTTCAGCTCGTTTGCGCTCAATGGCCAGCGCAACTTGCGCGGCAATGGATGAGAGGAAATCTTTATCGCGCTCGGTGTAGCGGTTTGGATTCTCATAGTCCTGGACTGCGATCACGCCAATCGTTCCATCAGGTATTTTGAGCGGCACTCCAAGCCAGGATGCTGAATTGGTTCCGACGAGTTCGACTTCAGCCTGTGTGACGAGTTCGTCGAACCGTGCTTGTGTTAACAAGAGCGGCTCACCGTTGCGGAAGACATGGGAAGTGATGCTTTTTTCAAGCTTGGATGGCGGCTGAGGCGGATCGTACTGATCCACGGAATAGACCTCTTCGAACAAGCCGCTGTTTTCATTATAAAGGGTCGCGAAGAAATTCTCAGCGTAGATCACGCTGGCAATCGAATGATGAATAAGTTCCAGGAATTCCTGCAGGTCATTCGTGTTGGCCAGACCCTGCATGATCTCCAAAAGCGCCTGGCGTTCCATCTCGGCCCGTTTGCGCTCGCTAATATCCCGATAATTAACAACAATTGCATTTACGCTTGGCTCATCCAGCATATTGGTAACTATGGCTTCTACCCAGCGCCATGTGCCGTTGGGTTGCCGCAGGCGGAACGAACCGCGCTGGCGATTCCCCGGCTCTTGAATGATCTTGGCAAAGAGGGCACGGGTCCAATCCAGGTCATCCGGGTGCATTAGTTTGAAGATGTTCTGTCCCAGAAACGTGTCCGGCGCATAGTCCAGGATGCGGAAGACGGCTGGGCTTTCCCATAGCAGCGTACCATCGACAGCCAGAAGCGAGATGCTGTCCAGTCCATTCTCGATCAGGGCGCGAAAACGCTTCTCATTATTTTCCAGGGCCCCTTCTGCCTGTTTGCGCTCGGTGATATCCTGCAAAAAACCCTCATAATAAAGAACATTTCCTTCAGCATCGCGAACGACCCGCGCAGATGTGGAAGTCCATAGGATACTCCCATCCTTGCGATAATTTTTCCGTTCAAAGTCTTCTATCGCACCGCGCGTTTGCAAAGGCCCGGTGAATAACTCTCGCTCGGCAGGATCGAGATATAGCTGGCGGCCAATGTCTGTAACGGATTCGATCATCTCCTGCGGCGAGTCATATCCATATATACGCGCCATAGCCGGGTTGACGCTGATAAATCGTCCTTCCGGCGTGGATTGGAAGATGCCTGCCGGCGAATTTTCAAAGATAGCCTGATATTTCTCCTCCGCCTGTTTATGCTCCAGCAACAATCGCCTTTCCTCCAGCGCGTGGATCACCGCGGGTCCAAGCCGCTTCATATTCTCTTTGATGATGTAATTGCTCGCTCCCGCTTTCATGCAATCCACGGCGATATCTTCGTTCAGCGAACCGGTCCAAATGATCAGCGGTGTGCGCGGAGAATGTTCCAAAGCCAGCCTCAAGGCTCTCATGCCATCCAGGTGGGGCAGGTGATAATCTGACAGGATGAGATCCGGTTGAAATGTTTCGAGCGCCTCCAAATAATCCTTACGAGTCTCCACACATTGAAACTCGCAATCTTTTACCACCTTGCGGATTTCACGCTTCGCCAGATCGGCGTCTGCTGCCAGGTCTTCAACGATCAGAATACGAATAGGCTCGCTCATCATCTTTTTCCTCTTGGGCATTGCATGCCGAAGTTTCGTGTCAATAAAGTGGAGAAAGGCTTTTCCATGTTTTCATTTCATTGGATCATTTACCATCAGCCACATGAAAAAGCTGGTTGGCAAGATTATGTTTTTTCAAGGCCCGGATCGTCAGCTCTGCATCCCGGGGGTCATCTTCCACGAGTAAAATTTCCACAGCATCCACGACGTTCATGTTCATTCTCTTTTCCGGGGAACAGAAAAATAGAAGGTCGCGCCCCTATCCACTGCACCTTCAGCCCAAACACGTCCACCATGCCGGCGGATAACCTGCTGCACAATTGCCAGGCCTACACCGGTCCCCTCGAATTCCTTTTCACTGTGCAGTCTTTGGAAGACGCCGAACAACTTGTCCACGTATTCCATGTCGAAGCCCGCGCCGCTATCGCGTACATAATAGACGTATTCATCCTCGCTGTGTTTGCTTCCCACTTCGATGACAGCCCGCTCCTTCCTGGACGAAAACTTGATCGCGTTGGAAAGAAGGTTCACCCACGCCTGACGGATCAAAGCCGCGTCTCCGGTGGCCAGAGGAAGCCTGTGGACACGGAAGTCAATTCGTCCCGGGTCTTCTTCCTCCACCAATTCATCGAACACCGAGCTTGCCATGGCTTTCATGTCGATTTTTGTGAAGTGCAATTCCTTGCGGCCCAGCCGGGAGAGGGCAAGCAGATCATCGATCAATTGTCCCATGTGTTGTGCCTCCCTGCTGATGACCGCACAAACACGTTTGCCTTCCTCATCCAGGGCTGGCTCGTAGTCTTCCAACAGGATGCGCGTGAACCCATCGATTGCCCGAAGCGGCGCACGCAGGTCATGCGAGACCGAATAAGAGAAAGCCTCCAGTTCCTTGTTGGCATTCTGTAGTTGTAAAGTTCTCTCGAGGACGCGTTCCTCCAGCTTTTCGTTCAACCAGCGTATTTCCTGCTCTGCCTGCTTGCGCTCAGTGACATCCTGAAAGATACCCTGTATCTTAACAACCCTGCCATCCTCCGTGACCGGCAGGGCCATCGTTCTCACCCACTTATGACTGCCTGTGGCGGTCACCATCTCCAATTCCAGATCATAAGGTTTGGCAAGCTCGATGGCTGCTTTGATTGCCTGTTCGATTTTCTGGCGTGACTCGCCTGAATAATAACTGAGTCCCAGCTCCACATTCGTTTCCTGCGCGGGGTCAAGATCGTGGATCCTGGCAACCTCGTCGGTCCATGTTCCTTTGAGCGTTGTCGCATCAAATTCCCAGCCGCCAACTTTAGCCATCTCACTGGTCATGTGAAGCAATTCATCTTTAAGCTGGAGCGTCTGTTCGGCGCGCTTGCGCTCGGTAATATCCTGCGCAATCACAAGTGCAGATTCGTGTCCGTCTGTTTTTATTGTGTGTGAGGTTATTTCCACATGGATGATCGTTCTGTCTTTCAGGCGATGTCTCCAGCCCTCGGAATGTTCCAAGGGCTGGCGCGGCCGGGCCAGATTATCCATCAGCCGTTTTACATCCTCAGGTGGGCGAATATCTGCAATGGTCATGTTCAGGAATTCCTGGCGTGAAAAACCGTACTTGGCGATGGCCGCTTCATTGACATCCAGGAAGGCCAATGTTTCCAGATCATACACCCACATCGGATAAGGATTGTTCTCGAATAGGTAGCGGTATCTTTCCTCGCTCTTTCTTAAGTCTTCCTCGGCCTGCTTACGGTCCGTGATATCGCGCAGGATGACCGTGTAGAGTTTTTTCCCGGCAATCTCAATTTGTGAAATCGAAGCCTCGCAGGGGAACTCATCGCCGTTGCTTCGCCGCCCGAAGACAACAGCAGACCCTCTCTTGGCGCGATTGGTGACGCCGGTCGCGCCGTAGCTCTGGACATGCCCATGGTGCGCGTCCCGGAAGCGCTCCGGGATGAAGTGTTCGAGCGTCTGGCCTATTGCCGAGTCTGCCGGGCAGCCAAACATCTTCTCAGCGGCAGCGTTGAAGAGCACGATCCGCTGCTCTGCATCCACCGAAATGATGGCATCCATCGCAGATTGGATCACGCCGATCCAGCGCGCCTCGCTCTCCATCAGCGCCTCTTCCGCCTGTTTGCGCTCGGTAATATCCACCGCAGTGAAGACACGGTGCAGCAAATCCCCATCATCGCCGAGCACGCTCACCACGTCCATTTGAACCGGGAAGATCGATCTGTCCCTGCGAACCATGCTGGCTTCGAAACGGGAATGCCCGATCTGGTCTGCCTTTTCGATGGAACGCCGCACGAGCTCATGATCCGCTGAGGTGTGCAGGCCCAAGATCGCCGTGCCAACGATATCTTCCACCCTGCATTTGTGCAGGCTCGCAAAAGCGGGATTGCAGACCACAATACGGTTTGTGTCCGGGTCACCTATGGCGATTCCATGTGCACAGCCTTCGAATGCGTCTGCCCATAGGCGGAGCTCTTCCTGGGCCTGTTTGCTGTCAGTAATATCCTGCACCAGTGCAAAGAAGCCTCTGACACGCCCGTTTGCGTCCCCATCGGGAACGTAGGTAGCATTTATAAAACGCGCTCCGCCGTCCTTATACGGTATTTCCGTTTCATAGGTCACGGTTTCCCCCGTCAGCACTCTATCAACGTAACCGGAAATTGTTTTGTAAGCCGCCGTACCCAGCACTTCTTCTATGTGTTTTCCCTGCGCCTCATGGCCAAACCATTCCTCATAAGCCTGATTACTGAACCGGTAGTGCCTGTCCACACCCACGTACGATATGAGCGCCGGGAGCGCATCGGTGATGAGGCGTAATTGCTCTTCACCGCTCCGCAAGGCGATGTTCTGACGCCTGATCAGCAAGTGGAGCAACAACGCCGTAACAAGGATATAGCCCCAGCCTTTATATAAACTGATCCTGGTAAGCAGCACCGGATCTGATGTGATCTTTGCAGCCAGTTGATCGGAGAATAAGATCCACAATCCCCCAATCAACAGATATAGCCCGGCAATTTTGAGAGGACCCGAGTTTCTGTCTGAAGGGACGGATGAGAGCAGATGATTGTTCATACGGGCTCCAAGTCTATCAATATTCGCCTGATTAATACTTTACACTCCAAAAACATTTTCGTAGCTCTCAATCACATTGCACATGGGGGGATTCCCTACCCTTGAAAAGGCAGTAAATCAGTACCTTTCCACAATCCTTGTGATCTCGCACAGTCTGACTATTCTTGATAAGTGCCTTCATGGGAAATCGGGTGAGAGGTAGATTACCAAGCAACCTCCCCTTTCACAAATGTGGGGTGTTCCGAACAAAGATGAAAACCTCAAATACGCAGATGCACGGTACAATTTGTAACACATGGATGAAACCAGGAGGAAAGCAGGACGATGAACGAGGCTTTACAAACACACCCATTTCCGATTGGGAGCCATTCCTCAGTGATCCAAATAAGAAAAAGCAGGGAGAGGTACAGGTTCAGTATGGGATCAGTATAGGATCAGTATGGGATGACTATAGGATAAGCGGAAGCATTCCCCGTTCACATTACATCTGCAGCAGGATTAGCCAAACCATCATCAGCGCCAAGCCGGTTTTTGCTCCGATTCGTTCACTGCCTCCTTTTTGCCTGAAAATTGCCTATGGCTTCCGGGATATAAAAACTGTATTATGATTACATCAAATGGATGAAACCAAGATTCCGCCCC
>Ga0209521_10002391_pt1 | contig 15352 bp, 13 predicted proteins | sample Rifsed19ft4_FD_184016 | JGI IMG/M metagenome (GOLD analysis project Ga0209521, IMG submission 184016) | Soil microbial communities from Rifle, Colorado, USA - sediment 19ft 4 (version 2) | ecosystem: Environmental > Terrestrial > Deep subsurface > Rock core/Sediment | place: Rifle, Colorado...
CCTTTCGCAAATGGCTTTGAAGCGGTTTGTAATTTGGTCTTCTCTTTGCTTGTATTTTGCCATTTCATGAAGTTCAACCAATAGTTTTGTGGCTTCATCGTAGGTCGAGCCGCGTTTTTGTCCGAGCAGGCTTTCAACATAAACCCAGGTGGAATCTTCATCTTGCGCGAGTTTTTCCAGTCTCTGGATTCTTTTGCGTTCGGCTTCCTCCCGCGCTTTGCGTTTCGCTTCTTTTTCGATTTTCTCGGCTTGTTCGAATAATTCACCCGTTGTGCGTGTTGATTGTGTTTGTGAGGACGGTTTTCCGCCACTCAGTTGCGTCAGGTGTTTTTTCAGGGATAAGGCCGCGCCAGGTTCGCCGCGCAGGATTTGCAGAAGGTGGGCGTCACATTCTTCCCGACTCAATTTCAGGATGGCAGATTCGAGATCAGGTTCAGGCGTGGATTCTGCTTTTTTGCTTGAGCCAGCCGCGGCTGAGATCAGATGCGGATCTATTTCGAAAAAATCCGCAAACGCTTGCAGGCCGGCGTTCAGTTTTTTCAATCCTGCTGGTACGGGCGGTTCGGGTTCGGCTCCTTCGGGATCGTCCATGGAGATGGCTTTGAGCCAGGCAAGATAGAGAATTCGAGTATCGCCTTGCAGGAGTTGTTCGCGCAGAGGCGTGAGTTGACCCAGGATGCCATTCGATTCGATCCATTCAAAGAAATCCGAGTCGTCATTGATTTGGATCTCGAGGACGAAATATTTTCCTTGTTCTTCGAGCATGATGCAATCATCGAGAAGGTAGGGTTGGAACAATTCGATATCAACAAGGTTTTTGGGCAAACGGAACATAAGCCTGCGCATGCCGAAATTTGAGTCGTATAGGAAGGCGTCGAAATAATCGAGCAAAACTTTTGTGGGGTCGTGTTTAAAATCACTCCAGGAGTAGGTGACGATTGCCTGCGTGGATGTGACCGTATCCATGTGGCTGGAGAGTCCGTCCACTTCCGTTTGTTCGCGGGCGCTGAGGGGACGATCTATGGTCTGCCATTCGTAGTATTGATATTCGCTCATAAGATTTTCTTTTCCAAACTAAAACATATATCCCATCGCCACCCAGTACTGCCAATCTTCAATGGCTTCTTTTGTGCCGGGATCAACTTTCACGGGTTTGATTTGCGCGAGCGGGATGCCCATCTCGCGTCCCTGCCATTTGATTTGGACGAACATTTCGTTCATGCAGTCATCTTCTTTGGACATGCCGATGACTTCCGCCTGTTCGCCCTTGCGTAACGGAGAGATGCCGCGTTTCTCGATGCACTCGCCTGTAAATGGGAAAGCGATTTTTTCTTCAAGGTAGTAATACCAGCCGAGGGCGCGTTCATCTTCCCCGTAGGCGTCTACTACAATGCTGTGAGTGATACGCTCCTCGCGCTTTTTGTCTTCCTTTGGTTTTTGCCTGGTCATGAGCAGACTATACAGGAAAACCGTTGAACGGACAAGGTAGCCGCGGGGTCTTGCAAAGGGAAGAGAGGGCCCCTCGAAATAGAATCAACCGTCGGCTTAGGAGGAGGCGGGAGCACAGTTCTTTTCGGAAAACTCTAGTTGTGTTAAGTCCAGCGCGCTTGTATAATTGAAGAAATACATAAATCCTTTCGTCCTGAGCGGAGCCGCGATAGCGGCGCAGTCGAAGGACTGTTGTGCGCTTCGACTGCGTTGCAAAACCGCAACTCCGCTCAGCGCGATAAACCAAAACGGAGGTAGCCATGCCCAACGGATATAACGGTAAGATCCTGCATGTTGATTTGACAAAAGGTGCATTGACAATTGAGGAGCCAAACGAGGCCTTCTACCGCAAGTACATGGGTGGGAGCGCCATGGGGATGTATTACATCCTGCGCGAGATGCCGCAGGGCGCTGATGCCCTTGGGCCCGAGAATGTGCTGACGCTGATGTGCAGTGTGACGACAGGCGCGGCAATCTCAGGTCAGAGTCGCATCAACGCGAACGCGAAATCGCCCATCAGCGGAGGTATCGGTGACTCGCAGGGCGGTGGTTTCTTTCCTGCCGAGATGAAGTTCGCGGGCATTGATGGCATTGTGATAAAAGGCAAGTCTGAGAAGCCTGTTTATCTTTGGATTAAAGACGGTGAACTTGAGCTGCGCGATGCCGCGCACTTGCTCGGTTTGAAGACGGGGGAAGTAGAGGAGATTTTGAAGGAAGAACTCGGCGACAAAAAAATTGAGGTTTTGCAACATGGCCCTGCGGCGGAAAAGGGCGTGATTTTCTCATCACTGGTCTCGATGGCGAATCGAAATAATGGGCGCACAGGTATGGGGCTGGTAATGGCATCCAAGAATCTCAAGGCTGTCGTGGTGCGCGGCAAAAAGAAACCAACTCTTGCTGATAGCAAGGCATTGGCCACGCTGAACAAAACTGGCCCCAAGATTCTGCCCGATAACCCCGATATGCCTGGCCTTGCGGCTGAGGGAACGGCAACAGTTGTGCTGTTCCAAAACACCACTGGCACTTTGCCGACTCGCAACTATAACGAAGGTCAGTTTGAAGGCTGTGAAGATATCAGCGGTCCGCGCATGGTCGAGACCATCTTGAAAGAGCGCGATACGTGCTTTGCCTGTGTCGTCCGTTGCAAGCGTGTAGTTGAAATCAAAGAAGGCGCATACAAAGTGGACGCGAAATATGGCGGTCCTGAATACGAAACGCTTGGAACGTTCGGCTCGTATTGCGGCGTGAATAACATGGCTGCGATCGCGGTCGCGAATCAAATGTGCAACGAATACGCTGTAGATACAATAGCCGCAGGCGCGACGATTGCCTTTGCCATGGAATGTTTTGAAAAAGGTGTCATCACCAAAGAACAAACCGGCGGACTCGAGCTCAAATTCGGCGATGCCGATGCGATGCTCAAGGCTCTCGAAATGATTCTGAAGGGTGAAGGTGAACTTGGCAAAACGCTTGGCATGGGTTCTGAGCGCGCCGCCAAGGTCTGGGGCAATGGCGCGGATGAGTATCTCATCACGGTCAAGGGTGCAGAAGCGCCCGCACACATGCCGCAGGCCAAACGTTCACTGGGTCTTATTTACGCGGTCAATCCCTTTGGCGCGGATCACCAATCATCCGAGCATGACCCATATTATGAAGAAGGCGTGGCTGACCTCAACCTCAACCGCCTCAAACTGATTGGGCTTGGCGCGCCGCAACCTGCCTACAGCCTGCAGGATGAAAAAGTCCGCTTCGCCTATCTCACCGAAGTTTTCTACTCCATGCTTGATTCGGTCGAACTCTGTCAATTTGTCTTTGGTCCCGCGTGGACGCTTTATGGCCCTGCTGAGACGGTCGAGATGATTCGCGCCGTCACCGGCTGGGATGTGACGCTGGAAGAGCTAATGGCGGTCGGTGAACGCCGTTTGAATCTCTTCAGGACATTCAACGCCCGCGAGGGACTCGACCGGAGCGCGGATAAACTGCCGAAGAAATTCTTCAAAGCATTGGGCGGAACCGGCCCCACTGCGGGCATCGCTCTGACTCACGAGGAAATCGAATCCGCGAAAGACGCGTATTACAAATTTGCAGGCTGGACTGCCAACGGCATCCCGACCAAGGACGCGCTAACCAAGCTCGATATCGGATGGGCGGCAGAGTATCTGCCTGCGTAAGATATATGGCAACCAACACTCTTTACGAACAAAACTTTCCGCACATGTCTCCTGTTTGGGGGCGGCTTTTCAGCTTTGTTGCCGAACGGGCTGAAGGTTCATACATCTACACAGTAGACGGCAAAAGACTGCTTGACTTCACGTGTGGGATTGGGGTGACGAATACAGGTCACTGCCACCCCAAAGTCGTCGAAGCGATTCGTGAGCAGGCGGGACTCTTTCTCCACGCGCAGGCGAATATCGTCATTCATCAGCCGATGCTGCAGTTGATCGAAGAACTGCGAAAAATTGTGCCTCCTTCGATCGATGGTTTTTTCTTTAGCAACTCCGGCGCAGAAGCGTTGGAAGGCGCGGTCAAATTAGCGCGCGTTGCGACGGGCAAACAAAATGTCATCGTGTTCAGCGGCTCCTTCCACGGGCGGACTGCCGGCACGATGGCGCTAACCACCTCAAAGACCATCTATCGCGCGGGATTTGGTCCTCTGCCATCTGGTGTGTTTGTGGCACCTTTCCCGTACGCCTTCCGTCTCGGCATGGCTGAAGAACAGGCAAGCCAGTATTCCCTGGAGCAACTCGAATACTTGCTCGCCTCACAGACCGCTCCAAAGGAGACAGCCGCTATTCTGATCGAAACAGTTTTGGGCGAGGGAGGTTACATCGTTCCGCCTGTCTCCTTCATGAAGGGTTTACGCGAGATCTGCGACAAGCACGGAATCCTGCTCATTTTTGATGAAGTGCAATCCGGGTTTGGTCGTACAGGCAAATGGTTTGCGCTTGAGCATTTCGACGTTGTGCCAGACATTATCACGGCTGCAAAAGGGATCGCCTCCGGCCTGCCGCTCTCGGGCGTGTTCAGCCCTCTTGACCTGATGAAGAAATGGGACGTCGGTTCCCATGGCGGCACGTATGGCGGTAATGCGGTCGCCTGCGCGGCGGGCGTTGCCACGATCCGTGCCATGCACGAGGAGAAGATGCTCGAGAATGCAAGTGAACGCGGCGTTCAATTAATGACAGGTTTGCGAAAACTCCAGGAGGAATATTCGCAGATCGGCGATGTGCGCGGCAAAGGCTTGATGATTGGAACAGAGTTTATCCTGGATGGCAGGCCGGACAAAGCCAAAACCCTTGTCAAAGATGTGATCCACTCCGCAGAAGGAAAGGGCCTGCTCCTGCTCTCCTGTGGAACATACGATAACACCATTCGCTGGATCCCGCCGCTGAATGTGACTTCTGAACAGATCAGCGATGGCTTGAGCATTTTCAGTGAATCGTTGAAGGAAGTAGTAAAGTAGACAGGAAAAAAGTACACACGTAGTAAGTACACAGGTGGATGGGTGAATGTGATGATAACTTTCCTCGTTTATCTGTGTACTTGTGTACCACTTATACAAACGTCATGCCCGCACTCAATCGCTCCAAACTAACAGAACTCCTTAAATCCGAAGAACGGTTCTTTCACAAAACTCATCCCAAATCCTACGATCTCTACCAGAGGGCACGTACATCCTTGCATGCTGGCGTGCCGATGTTATGGATGATTCGCTGGGCCGGGTCGTTCCCTGTCTTTGTGAGAGAAGCCAGAGGTGCGCGCTTCACAGATGTGGACGGCAACTTCTACATCGACTTCTGTCTCGGTGACACAGGCGCGATGACAGGCCACTCGCCTGATGCAACTGTCAAAGCGATCAATGAGCAGGTCCAAAAAGGCATCACGCTCATGCTGCCCTATGAAGATGTCATCTGGGTTGGCGAAGAACTGCAGCGCCGCTTTGGTCTTCCATATTGGCAGTTTGCCCTCACCGCCACCGACGCGAATCGTTTCGCACTCCGAATGGCGCGTCTCATCACGGGCCGCCCGAAGATTCTCGTCTTCAACTATTGCTATCATGGCTCTGTGGATGAGACCCTCATCGTGCTGGACGAAGAAGGCACGCCCATGTCGCGTCCCAACAACATGGGTCCGCAAGTGGATCCGAGTCTGACAACAAAAGTTATCGAGTTCAACGACATCGCCGCACTTGAAACTGCACTCTCTGCACGCGATGTTGCGGCAGTCCTTGCCGAGCCGGTGATGACGAACATTGGCATTATTCAGCCCGACCCTGGCTACCATGACGCGCTCCGTGAATTGACCCGCAAATATGGAACTTACCTCATCATTGATGAGACTCACACCATCTGCACGGGTCCCGGCGGATATACCGCTTCATTCGGACTTCAGCCGGATTTTCTGACGATCGGCAAGCCCCTCGCTGGAGGAGTGCCCGCGGCGGTCTACGGCTTTACTGCGGAAGTTTCCGAACAATTTGCGTCGCGGCTTGACATTGACGATGCGGACGTTGGCGGTATTGGCGGCACTCTGGCAGGCAACGCCCTGTCCATTGCGGCGATGAAAGCCACACTTCAAAATGTATTGACCGATGAGTTCTATGGCAAGGCGATTAAATTACAGGAATGCTTCACGGAGGGCGTTGAAGGGGTGATCAAGGAATTCAACCTGCCATGGATCGTTAAACGTCTTGGCAACCGTTCCGAATATTGGTTCCGTCCAACTCCCCCGAAGAATGGGGGTGAAGCTTTTGCTGCCATTGACCATGAACTTGACCGTTATATGCATCTGTTTGCCCTCAATCGCGGCATACTGATGACACCTTTTCACAATATGGCCTTGATCTCGCCTGATGCCACGCAGGAAGATGTGGATTATCACACGAAGGTATTCAGGGAAGCGGTGCAATCCTTGTTTGTGTAATCTTCCCCATTCTTTTGGGAGATGGCTGGAGATGTATAATGTGATGTATAGTCACGGGAGCATCCTATGTCACAGATGGTTCGCAAACAAATCTATATTCAGAAAAGCCAGGAAGAACGGCTCAAAAAGGTTGCTGAAGCGCGTGGGGTAAGTGAGGCTGAAATTATTCGCCGCGCATTGGAAAATGAGTTAAAGCGGGCCGGCTATCGCCGCGCATATGATAATGAAGCGTGGAAAAGGCTTGATGCCGCGATACAGGAAATGGATAAACTACCTCCTGTGCCTCAAGAAAAGCGTGATTGGAAACGTGAGGACCTCTACGAGGAACGAATGAAGCGCTATGACCGAAATACTGATTGATACCAATATTCTGGTTTACGTCTTTGACCTCACTGAACTAGGAAAACGTGCCCATGCCGTGACGATTGTTCGCGAGCTGCAAAACAGGTCGCTGGGTTGCCTGAGCATTCAATGTTTATCAGAGTTTTTCAACGCGACCACACGCGGCGACTCCCCCAAATTGACCATCAACAACGTGCTCCAGTATGTTCAAGATTATCTGCTCGCATTTCCAACGTTCCCGTTGACACAATCCATTGTCCTGGAGGCGGAACGTGGTGTGCGCGATCATTCATTTTCTTTCTATGACGCCCAGATTTGGGCCTCGGCGTTTGTCAACGATATCCAGATGGTATTCAGTGAGGATTTTTCTGATGGACAGGCTGTGGAGGGCGTGCGCTTTGTAAATCCTTTTGCCAAGACTTTTGAACTGGAGCGATGGATATGAGTAACGATCATCAAGTCTGGCGCGTAAATGTTCGTGAACAAACTCTGAAACATGAACCCGCTCCCGATTCGTGGAGGCGCCTCGGTGGTCGCGGATTGCTCGCGCGCATTCTGCTCGATGAAGTGGACGCGAAATGCGATCCGCTTGGCGCGGGAAATAAATTGATCTTCGCGCCGGGTCTTTTGGTGGGGCACATGCTCTCCTCAACGGATAGAATATCTGTTGGTGGAAAATCTCCGCTAACCGGCGGGATCAAGGAAGCCAACGCGGGCGGGCGGACTGGCTTGCATATGACTCACATGGGTATCCATGCGCTCATTATTGAAGATCAGCCAGCTGAGGACGGCTATTGGGTTTTGCACCTCTCATTGAACGGCGCGAAATGGGAAAAGGCTGATGACCCTTCGAATTTCGCAGGGCGGAGTCTGGCCGGCCTCGGCGTCTATGAGACCGCGCCAAAGTTGATCGAGAAATATGGTGACAAAGTCGCGATTGCGTTGATCGGGCCTGGCGGCGAGATGCGGATGAAAGCTGCGGGCATTCAAAATCTCGACAAAGACCGGGTTCCCTCGCGCATCGCGGCGCGTGGCGGGCTGGGCGCGCTCATGGGCTCGAAGGGTCTTAAAGCGATCGTGTTCGATCACGCAGGTGGGCAGAAACCATCCATTGCCGATCCTGAAGCGTTCAAGGTCGCACAGAAGGATTACACCAGGGCTGTGATGGAACATCCGCAGTCTATCACGTATCGTGATTATGGCACGGCCGCTATGACGCAGTTGACCCAACAGTTTGCTGCGATCCCCGTGCGTAATTTTTCGCTTGGCACATATGCGCAGGTGGAAAACATCAGCGGGGAGGCTCTGCGTGATTTTACTTTGGAGCGCGGCAAGCCATCCGATCCGTCACACGCCTGTATGGCGGGATGCACGATCAAATGCTCGAATATTTTTGGTGGGGAGGACGGCAAGGTGATCGTCTCGCCGCTTGAATATGAGACAATTGGCTTGATGGGATCGAACCTGGACATCGATTCGCTGGATACGATTGGGCATTTAAACTGGCAGGTGAATGACCTGGGACTAGACTCGATTGAAATTGGTGCGGCGCTTGGAGTTGCCTGTGAAGCGGGGCTAATGGAATGGGGTGATGGCGAACGCGCAATGGAATTGCTTAATGAGATCCGTAAAGGCACGCAATTGGGCCGTACACTCGGTGATGGCGCAGTCACAATGGGCAAAAAATATGGAATTGAGCGTGTGCCCGCGGTGAAGGGACAGGCTATGTCCGCATATGAGCCGCGCTCGATCAAAGGCACAGGCGTTACATATGCTGTCTCTCCTCAAGGTGCAGATCATACGGCTGGATTGACTATCCGTGCCAAAGTCAATCACCTTGACCCGAATGTACAGAAAGAGCCTTCGCTGACCGCACAGTTGAATATGGCGGGCTACGATACGATCGGCGCGTGCATCTTCGCGGGCTTTGGCTATGCCTCCACTCCCGATGGCGTGGTCAGGCGCCTGCTCAAGGCGCGCTACGGCTGGGATGACATGCCTGACAATATATTACAGGCTCTGGGAAAAGAAACGATCAAGATGGAACGGGAATTCAATCGCCGCGCCGGGTTTACCAAAGAGGATGATCGCCTGCCTGAATGGATGACCAGGGAAGCCCTGCCTGAAAATAATGCGGTGTTCGATGTGAGCGAGGAAGTGCTGGATCACATCTTTGATGGAATAGAATAAAAAGATAGGCGACAGTTCACGCCGCCTATCCCCTTTGAGCCACCGATGGGATTTGAACCCATGACCTGACGATTACGAATCAACACTTGAGATATGTGTTTCCAAGGGAACCGAGGCCGCATTCAGCAAAATTAAAAAAGTGCGTTACTTGCAGGACAATGTTATCGCCTTTAAAGATTACGCTTGGGGTGATGGCAATATCCTTTTGAACTAATCATCTATCGCTCCTCGGTGAGCCAATTGACCGCCTGAACCATCAAGCGTTGGTAAAGCGGGTGATTCCAGACTGCCGGGAAATGTCCAGGCGCAATGTGCGCCACGCGTCCGACGCCCTCCGGTTTGCTCCAAACCATTGGGTATGTTGTTGCCCCCTCATAAACCGCGGACATGCGAATCGCAACTGAAGGCTCGCAGCGCTCGACATAAAATTCGTCATACACGTCAAACGCTGGCACGTCGCCTGTAATAGGATGCCCATCAGAAACCGGGTACACAGTGAAGGTGAATGGCGCTGGATGGGAAATGAAGTTACCACCCAGAAGCCGCGCCAAGTCAGAATTGGATTCACCAATCACCGTGGCGCAGTGAACCGCCAACAGTCCACCACCATGTTGTACCCAGCCCGCCAATCCATGCACTTGTTCATCCGTCAATCTTTCGGGTGTGGGTGTTTCTTGTTCCGGGCTATTCTTCGATAGGCATGTATAACTCAGCACCACTTGACATTCTTTTTTGTCGAGGCGCGTCAAAACGTCCAGATCATAAGTGGCTTCGACCGACCAATCATCCGCTTCGAACAACAACTTCATGGCGCGTGCAAAACCATCGAAGTCGTGATACAGGCCGCCCAGGATAATCAGGATGTATTTCGCGCGCGTATTCATTCAGTCACCCATCTACCACGGCAAAGGGACGCCCTGATAATCCACGTAGATGGGATCATCCGCTTTCCATTCACTCAGCGCCAGTTGGAAAATACCCTCGGCCGACTCGTCAGGTGACAGGGTGGCATTCGGCCCACCCATGTTCGTTCGCATCCAGCCGGGGTGGACGGCCAGCACCTTGAAGCCGCGGGGCTTGAGATAATTTTGCAGGATTTTGGATTGCATATTGAGTGCCGCCTTGGACATGCAGTATGCAAATTGATTTTCCCGCCGACAATCGGCGATACTGCCCGCCTCCGATGAAATATTGATGATGAGCTTCCGTTCGCCGTTTTCCAACAAGGGTTGGAACTGCTGGACGACGCGCAATGGCCCAAAGGTGTTGACCTCCATCGTCTGTTGAAATTGCTGATTGTCAAAATCCAACTGCTCGAATGATTGCATGGAATCCTTGAGATGAATTCCGGCATTGTTGATAATGATATCCAAACCGTTTGTCCGCTCAGCAACTTGCCGCGCCGCCCCGCTCACAGAATCCATATCGGCTACATCCAGCGGAATGAGCGCAAGCGCGTCGCCATATTTGCTGACCAGCCCACGTAACTCCGCATCCGAGCGATAGACTCCAGCAAATACGGCAAACTCTCCCGGGAGAAATCGCTTCACCAGCGACAACCCCAGGCCTGCATCTGCACCCGTTACCAAGACTCCCTTTCTCATTCGTTCTTCCATTACCAATCACCTTTCCAATCGGATTACGGTGTTAGCCCCATCACGCTGATGAGGCAGGATGGTGAGAACTGTATTCTCACCTCGGTGCGTCAACTTCACCGGCGAACCGTCCTTCAACAGGACCGCCTTTGTCACATCCGCTGGCACATCGCGCAATGCGACAGAATCGCTGACATAATCCAACACGTGGATGTAGTGCGTCTTGCCGTTAGTGGTACTGACACTCGACCCATTGGTCGCAGGCGGGATGACCCCAGCACGCGTGCCATAGATGGAATCGCCGTGAACACTCAACCATTTGCCTATCGCCCGTAACCGTTCACCATGAAAGGGCAAAATTTCGCCGAGTGCGGTTGGACCAACATTGAGCAGATAATTGGCACCGACGCTGGAGGCTCTGGCCAAGGTCCGAATGAGATGTTGTGACGACTTGTGGTTCCCATCCTGGTCATTCACTCCCCAGCTATCATTGATGGTCATGCATACTTCCATCGGCAATTTGGAGATAGTCGTGGTGTTGAAGCCTGCCGTGTTCTGTCCCGGCAAATCCTGTTCGAAGCCCTGCACATCTTCCCCGGGCAGAGGTTCGGCGTGGCGATTGTTATGAACAATGGCGTTGGGTTGCAGCGTGTGGATCATATCGTACAACTTTTCATACTCGAACGATCCGCCCGGCGCAAAATAAGCCATGTCTCCTTCCAGTAAATGGTTGGGCCAATCGCCATCGAACCACAGGCAGGCAATCTGGCCGAACTGGGTGCAAAGCTCACGCACCTGTCGATGCAAGAACTCCAGATAGTCCTCCCACGCCAATCCGCTCTCGTTTCGAAAACGATACGCGGGATGGTGCCAATCGAGCAGGGAATTATAAAAACCCAGCTTCACGTCGTGGCGTCGGGCACAGGCATCAGCCAACTCACGCAGGGGATCGCGGCGAAATGGCGTATGGGTCACCTTGTAATCGCTCAGCGCGGTATCGTACATGCTGAAACCATCGTGATGACGGCTCGTGATGACAATATAGCGCTGGCCCGCGTCCGCCGCAATGCTCACCCATTCATCAGCATTGAACTTCACCGGGTTGAACTGTTGCACCAATGTTTCGTATTCTGGCACGGGAATCTTCTCGATGTGCATGATCCATTCACCGCGCGCCAAAATGGAGTACAGGCCCCAATGGATGAACATGCCAAACTTGGCATCTTGAAACCACTGTAGGCCTTCAGGAGATACTTGTTTCATAATGTTGACTGTTACAACCCATTCGGATTGGTAATCTGGCCATCCTTCAACAACACGACTTCGTCTGCGTACTTATCCACCAGCGGATCATGCGAAGACATCAGCACGGTGATCTGCTCAGTTTCAACAATTTCCCGAAATAGCTTGAGGATTTCGCGGGCGGTGTTACTGTCCAATTCGCCAGTCGGCTCATCGGCCAGGAGCAGGCGTGGATGATTCGCCAGCGCCCGCGCGATACCCACCCGCTGCTGCTGCCCACCCGACATTTCATGGGGACGATGATGCATCCATTTTGTCAGCCCCACCAGTTCAATACATCCCAGCGTTCTTTCACGGCGTTCCCTGCTGGGAACATCGACCAATCGCAACATCAAATCTACATTTTCATAGGCGGAGAGGGTCGGCAACAGGCCAAAGGACTGAAAGACAAAACCCAACTCATACCTGCGCCACAACGCCAATTCGTCTTCACCCAATTTCGAAAGGTCGCGCCCGAACACGCGCACAGAGCCGGATGTGGGACGATCCAGCCCGCCGATGAAATTCAAAAGAGTGGTCTTGCCGCTCCCAGAACGGCCTTTCAGCGCCACGAGGCGTTCCGGCATTACATTCAGGTCGACGCCGCGCAAAGCCTGGACAGTCCGGTCACCGATCTGGTACTCACGTTGCAGGCCCTGAGCCTGGATGATATATTCTCCGTCACCAACCCGGGATGCGGTCACCTGATTCATTGCGTAGTTCCCCCACTGCGTAAACGTTTCCACCAGCCGCGCAGCCCCGGTCTTTCGGTTTGATTGTTTTCTGGTGCTACCTCCTCAGCCTGAGCAGGCGACCGATGTTTCATTTCATCGATCGCCACCGGACGAATCAAAATCCCATCCTCCACCGCCTCGATATAGACCCGTCCCTGAATATTGAATTGCTCCAGGTACTCACGCGGCACCTGCAAACGACCAGCCAAGTCTAATAGAACAAATTCCTCGAAAGTCTCTCCTGATTTCTTAAGCACTGAGTCGACAGCAGCGTTCGGAGCTGACTGACGCACGGTCTCACTGGAGGTTGTTCCATCGCGAATGGCAACCACTCGATCCACGTGATGGGCAATCTCCAAATCGTGACTGACGATGACGGTGGTGAGTCCATATTGGCGGTTTAAGTCTTTGAGAATCTGGAAAATTCCGACAGCGGTGGCAGTGTCCACCTCCCCGGTCGGCTCATCCGCCAACAACAAAACAGGGTTATTGGCCAGGGCGACCGCGATAGCGACCCGTTGTTGTTCGCCTCCCGACAACTCCGAGAGGCGGTGATGCTTGCGCTCGCTTAAGCCGACGACATCCAGCAACGCCTCCACGCGAGGCCTCTCTTTGCTCCAACTCTGAGACTGGATGGTGATCGGCAGACGGACATTTTCGAGAGCGGTCAGGTAGGGTATCAGATTGCGGGCACCCTGCTGCCAGACAAAGCCGATCTTTGTCCGGCAGTATTCGCTAATGGCTTCATGGGACATCGTGAGCAGATCATTGCCATCCACCCATACCCGCCCGGCAGAGGGCCGGTCAAGGCCGCCAAGGATATTCATCAGAGTGGATTTGCCACTGCCGCTGGCACCCACAACTCCGAGCATTTCGCCGCGCGCCACCTCCAGGTCGAGCCCTTGTAACGCCATGACTTCCAGATTGGCGACCTTGTAGATTTTGACCAGAGCATCGCAACGAATGAGGACGTCAGTGGTCATGGCGCTACCACCACCTGACCCTCGGCAAGGCCCCCTGTGATTTCAATCCGATCATCATCGACGATGCCCACATTGACATCCACGCGGCGTTCCACATCGCCATCCTCAGCGATCACGAAATAGCGACCCTCGAATTCACGGACAACTTGTAATGGCAGCCAGAGAGCATCAGCCTTCTGCTCCAGAATGATGCTCATACTAACCATATCTCCGACATCGTAGCCCAACTGCACCGGGGCTTGATCCAGTGCCACTTGCACAGAACCGTCGGTTGATTCAGTATCCGCGTTTCCGTACGGATACGGCAGTGCCCGAATGGCCCCTTCCGCGACCGGAATATTTCGCCCAATCGAGCTGACAGTGACGTCCATCCCAATAACCAGGCGGGCCAGATCTTCTGAACCTACAGTTGCACTAACGACCAAATCGTCCAAATTGGCGACAACAATGACCGGCTTATTGGCTTCGCTTGTGGTGCCTTCGAGGATCGAGACCGAGAGGACAGTTCCATCGATCGGCGAAGTAAGGCGCAACCCATCATATGTGAAATTGATCTCATCCAGCGCGATTTGTGCCAATTCCACTTCCTGCTCCGGAATGGCAATGTTGATCCTGTTCACTTCGGATGTCTGCGGATTTTGCAGGCGCGCCAATTCCAGCCGGAGCTGGGCGATTTTCAAGTTGGTCTGGGCACGACGGAGTGCATACTCATCCTGGCCAATCTCCAGTTCTGCCAGGAGTTGGTCTTTTGTGGCCACATCGCCGCGCCGAACGTATATCTTGGCAACGCGCCCATCTGCGGCAAAGGCAAGTTCTTGTTTGTCAACCGGGGTTATCCGCCCGCTGAATATCAACTCACTGACCAGCTCACCACGTTGTACTTGATAGGTTGGTTTTTCGGCAATGACCGGCAGTGGAATGGCCGTTGGTGTAGCCTGAACCGTGTCCGCAGATGCTCCGGAACATGCGGCGAAAAACAAAGGAAGCAGCATGAAAACCAAGAGGACGCGCAGAGACCGAATGGGAAAGTTCGGGTGGGGCATGCAGGTCACATCCTTTTTTCGTCAGGGGTGAGGACCGCCACCGAATATGCCGCCAGATTGAAATCCGCGGCCAAGGGCACCCCACTCAAGTGTTCAAATGAAGGCCAGGGCGTATGAATGGCACATTCTGTGGGATTATGGTTGATCACAATATATACCTCGCCGCCCCCAGGTTGCACGCGTTTGCAAATCTCAATGCCGGGTGCTGTGGCATAAGTGGTGACTTTAGCAGTCTCAAGCACTTGTGTCAAAAGCGCTTGTTGGGCGGGCTCATCCAGGTAGGTCCCCACGTAATACACCAGCCCATCGCCATACTCATTCATGCTGATCGCGATCTGATCATCAAGCCAGCCGTTCGATTTGTCATACCGCGCGATGACTTGAGCATTTTTCTTCCCTGTCAGTGCAAGCCGTTCAGCCCAAAGGTCCGATTTGCCTTCGAACCAACTGGCTGTAACAGGCACCGAATCTTGAAGAGCGTAATAATCCTCCACCTCGACGCCAGCCATTTCCGATAACCCACCTGGCTGTCGTTGTGGCAGCAGTGCATTATATTGATCCTTCATCCCAGAGCGGATCGTCAGGACCAGGTGTCCTCCCTGCGCGACGTATGCTTGCAGCGCCTCAACCATCGTTTGATTCTGGATCGATAAGGCTGGGGCGATCACCAGCTTATAGCTTGTCAGGTTTTCAATACCCATCAGCCCATTAGCCGATACAACATCTACGGGTACATTCAGCAACGCCAACGGACGGTAGTAGTGAGTAAAGTG
>Ga0209521_10002398_pt1 | contig 15321 bp, 15 predicted proteins | sample Rifsed19ft4_FD_184016 | JGI IMG/M metagenome (GOLD analysis project Ga0209521, IMG submission 184016) | Soil microbial communities from Rifle, Colorado, USA - sediment 19ft 4 (version 2) | ecosystem: Environmental > Terrestrial > Deep subsurface > Rock core/Sediment | place: Rifle, Colorado...
CGAATGCCCCTCACCTCTTCTCCTCTCCCCACTGGGGAGAGGCAGGGTGAGGGGGAGAGGGATGATTGTCACGCCACCACGCGCGTGTCGCGGAGCTGCTTGATCTGGGCCTCGCTCATCCCGAGCTGACGCAACACCTCATCCGTGTGCTCCCCGCGGTACGGGCCGGCGTGCCGCACCGCCCCCGGCGTCTCCGACAGCTTGATGGCAACGCCGACCTCCTTGACCTTGCCGACCTCCGGGTGCTCGGTCTCCACGACCATCTGCCGGGCCCGGACCTGCGGATCGTCGAAGACCTCTTCGACGTCGTACACCTTCCCGACGCAGACGTCGTGCTTGACGAGGAAGTCGTACCACTCGTCGCGGGTCCGCGTCCGGATGATCGCCTCGACCTCCTCCCGCGCCTTGATTTCTTCCGCGTTGGCGGCGCGGACGAACTGGTCGGCCAGGCGGCTGTACTTGACGAAGTCGGGTCGCCCGATGGCCTTGCAGAAGTTCTCCCAGAGCCAGGGCTCGGTGCAGCCGATCGAGAGGAGCTTCTTGTCCTTGGTCTCGTAGATCGCGTAATAGGGGTAGGAGCCGCCGAGGAAGCCGGCGCCACGACGGGGGGCCAGGCCGTCGCTGAAGAAGAAGCGGAGGTTCGGCGTGGCCGCAAGCAGGGAGAGCGTGGTGTCGAGGTAGGCCACGTCCACGTGCTGGCCCTTCCCGGTGCGCTCGCGGGCGAAGAGCGCCAGCATGATCCCGAGCGCGCCGTGGAGGCTTGCCCCGCCGTAATCGGCGACGATGTTCAGGGGGATGGCGGGTTTGCGGTCGGGCTCCCCGATCAGTCCCAGAACGCCGGCGAGCGACAGGTAATTGATGTCGTGGGCCGGGTAGTCGCGGTAGGGGCCGTTCTGGCCGAAACCGGAAAGCGAGCAGTAGACGACGCGTGGATTGAGCTTCCGGATCGTCTCGTAATCGCCGCCGAGCCGCTTCATGACGCCGGGGCGGAAGCCTTCGATAATCACGTCTGCGCTGGTGGCAAGCTTCTGGAAGATCGCCTGGCCCTCGGGCGCCTTGAGGTTCAGCGCCAGGCTCCGCTTGTTCCGGTTGATGTAGGCGAAGGCCGCCCGGCGCTTGTCGTCCAGGAAGTCCGGCTTGCCGTCGGCCGGCGGGGTCTCGATTTTCAGGATGTCGGCCCCCATGTCGCCGAGCAGCATCGTGCAGAACTCGCCCGGCGCCACGCGCGCCAGCTCCAGGATCTTGATGCCATCCAGCGGTCTCATCGGTGGAACCTCTCGGGGTTCGGCTTCTCCTTGGCGTTGAACGCCCGGCCCAGCTCCTTGGACTCCTCGGTGTGGTAGTAGTTGGCGACCAGGTGGTCGATGGTGACGCGCGAGAGGCCGGTCGCGCCGTTGTGCCGCGCGTGGAAGGCCGCCTTGAGCGCCGCGAGCGCCTGGGGCCCGCGGGCCTTCAGCTCCTCGCAGAGCGCCTCGGTGCGCGCCCGCAGCTCGGCGGGGGGCGCCACCTCGTTGACGAGCCCCATGGCCTCCGCCTCCCGGGCCGAGTACTTGCGGTTCAGGTACCAGATCTCCCGCGCGCGCTTGCGCCCCACGGCGTCCTCCAGGTACCACGTGCCGAATCCGGCGTCGTAGGAGCCCATGGACGGTCCGACCTGGCGGAAGGCCGCCTGCTCGCTGGCCACCGTGAGGTCGCACATGTTGGCCAGCACGTTGCCGCCGCCGACGGCAAAGCCGTTGACCATCGCGACGACAGGCACGGGCATCATGTCGATCAGCGTGTAGAGGTCCACCACCGGCGGGACGTTATGGTAGTGGAGCATGCCGTCGGTGGGTTCCTTCTCGCCGCCGATGCAGAAGAAGCGGTCGCCGGCGCCTGTGAGCACGACGACCCTCACGTCGGGATCGTTGCGGGCCTCGTTGAGCGCCTGGATCAGCTCGAGGACCGTCTGGCGGCGGAAGGTATTGCCCTTATCGGGGCGGTTGATGGTGAGCCAGGCGATCTGGTTCTTGACCTCGTAGAGGATGTCGGCGTACGTCATGGCGTCCCCCCTGGGGTCAGGCATGCGTATTTGCGTTACGTGCCTGATCCCCGGCGTGAAGAGAATGGCGTTCGGCGAGACCGAGTGTAGGGCGCGCCAGGCAGGGGTGTCAACCGCCGGGGTCAGGCTTGCGTTTTTGCGTTATCGACTGTTCCCCGGCCGGCCCGTAACGCAAATACGCATGCCTGACCCCAGCCTACTTGGCGGTCTCCAGCGGGAGGCCGGCGTTGGCCCAGCCCCCGAGCCCGCCCTTGAGGATGCGCACGTCCTTGTAGCCGACGTTGCGGAGCTGCTGCGCCACACGGGCGCTCGTCGCCTCGTCCGTTCAGGTGCAGTAGGCGACGACGGTCCGGGCGGCGTCCACCTCCATGGGGGTCCTTCCCTGCTCCAGGGCGTCGGGCGAGATGTAGGTCGCGCCCGGGATCTTGAGCGGCGCCGTCTTGGCCGCGGATTCCTGTCGGACGTCGAGCAGGAGAGGGTTGACCCCGGCCTCCATCATCTTGACGACCTCGCCCGCCTTGACACGGAAGCGGTTCCGCTGCCAGCGGCGATACCACATGGCCCCGTACCCGCCGCCGCTCACCAGCGCGAGCCCCAGGGTGACCCAGGCCCACGGGAACGGGCGCGGGGGCGGGTTCTTCACCTTGAACTCGGCCTCGGCGAGCGCGCGCTTGACGTCCGGCAGATCGGGGAGGAGCTTGTTGGCCTCGCCAAACTTTGCCGCCGCGCTCTTGAAGCTCTCCTGGCCGAGGTCGCGGAGACCCGCGGCCCAGACCGGGTTGAACGGGCTCTCCCCCGGCTTCGTCACCTCGGTCCCCTGGAGGAACTTCTTGACGTCGCGCGCCGGGATGAGGAAGTTGAAGCCCTGGACGATGCTCCCACCGGAGGGCGAGAGCGAGACGAACGTCAGCACGCCCACCACGGCGCCGCCATGACCGACGGCGGGGCCGCCGCTGTTGCCGGGCGCCGCCGACGCGTCGGTCTGGATCACGTCCTGGCCGATGGCGTCCTGCTTGAGCCCCGAGACGGCGCCGGTCGTCACCGACGCCTCGAGCGCCGCGGTCTTGTTCAGGAGCTCGTGGCTCAGCACCACGCCCGGGAACCCCATGATGCGAACGGGATCCCCGATCTTCACGTTCTCGTCGAGGGCGAGCGCCGGGTAGACGCCGTCCTTGACGCGAATCAGCGCCAGATCGCGGCCGGAGTCGGCGACGGGCTTGCCCGCCGCGTCGAGCAGGAGCGGCGCGCTGAACTTCTTGACCTCGGCCGGCAGCATCGCGCCGTTGGAGAGGAGCACCGTCACCTGGGGGAGCGGCCTGAGCCGGATGCTCCCCATGTCCACCCGGCGGCGGATCTGGTCCTCGAGGTCGGGGCGCTGGCCGCGCATCAGCCCCTGCCGGGCCAGCACGGGGTTCACGCAGGCCTCGTCCACGGCGCTCTTCTTGAGCTCCTGGGTTACCCACGGAGGCAGCCGGTGGGCCGGGTCCACGACGTGGGCGTTGGTGATCAGGTAGCCGCGGCCGTCGATGAACCAGCCGGTGCCGGTCTCCACGAAGGGCGCGGGCTTGACCGTGATCGCGCCCGCGCCGCAGTTCACCGTGGCCTCGGCATCCACCCGCGCCGTCACGAGGGCCACGGCGGGCTTGGCCCGCAGCACCAGCTCCTGGACGGGAATCGGGTGATCGGCGAGGGCCGTCGGGGGAATCGAGAGCAGCGCCACGAGCGCCAGCAGTAGCACGTTGATCATTCAAAACCTCCTGCCTGATGAGAACCCCCTCACCTTCATCCTCTCCCCCGCTGGGGGAGAGGGTAGGGAGAGGGGGGTCAGCGAACTCCGGGGCCGGCCACGCTCTCTCGGACCGTTCCCAGATAGGTTCGAGCCACGCGCTGGACGTCGGCGGGCGTCACGGCCCTCACGGCGGCCACGTACCGGTCGAGAAACTCGTGGCCCACACCGGCCAGCTCGTAGGTGGCCAGGTACCAGGCCTGCCGCTCGTTGGTCCGCCGGTCCATGGCGAAGTTGCCCAGGAGGTACGCCTTGGCCACGCGGAGCTCATCGGCCGACGGCGGCTCCTCCCGGATCCGCTCCAGCTCCTTCTTTAGACTGGCCTGGGCGCGCGAAAGATTCTCCGGCCCCGTTCCCAGCTGGGTCACGAAGGACCCTGTGTCCGCCAGCGTAGGGTAAAGCGCCGCCGTCGAGTAGGCCAGCGCCTGCTTGTCCCGGATCTCCGAGAAGAAACGGCCGGCCATGCCGCCGCCCAGCACCGAGCTGAGGACCTTCACCGCTGGATAGTCGGGGTGGGTCATGGGAGGCGCGAGCGCTCCCACGAGAATCTGGGTTTGAGCTCCCGGCACATTGCTAAGGGAGCGGGAAGCGACCATCGCCGAAGGTCGCGCCGCTGTCGCGGCGGGCGGCTGTCCCGCCGGCATCGCGCCGAACAGCCGCTCGACCTGCCTCAGGACCGCGGGGGTGCTGACCTGGCCACTGACGGCCAGGACCATGCCTCCAGGAACATAGTGGCGACGGTAGTGGGCCAAGAGCGCAGCCCGGTCAAGGCGTTCCAAACTCTCTTTGCGACCCAACGGGTGCCAAGAGTACGGGTGCGGGCCGAAGAGGGACTGCATGAGCGTGTCGAAGGCGACGGGATAGGGCTGGTCGCCCCGGTTGCGGACCTGCCGGATCAGGAACTGCTTGACCCCCTCCACGACGCCTTCGGCGATCGAGGGATGGAGGGAGACGTCCGCGACCAGCTCGAGGAGGGGGATCCAGTTGCGCGCGAGGGCGGCGGCCTCGATGGCGGACCAGTCCTGGTCTCCCCTGGCGTCGATGCGACCGCCGAGCCGCTCGGCGTCCTCGACGATCTGCGTCCCGCTCCGCGAAGCCGTCCCACGCACGACCATGAGCTGGAGGAAGTTGGAGATGCCGGCCGTCTCCGGCGTCTCCCAGCGGGTTCCCATTTTCGCCGCGAGCGCGACCGCCACGACGGCGGAGGTGGGATTTTCCCTCACGAGAACCGTCAACCCGTTGCTCAGCTTGGCCCGGGTGACCGCGCCGGGCTCGGCGGCGAGCGCCGGGCACGCAAGCACCAGGAACGCAAGGCTCAGCAGGAGGGAGGCTCGGCGCCGCGTCATCAGCGGTCCTTCGGCTTCGGCACGAAGGCGAGCCGGGCGTAGTCGGTCCGCGAGAGGAATTTGCGCGCGGCCTCGCGGATCTGCTCCCGGGTCACCTGCCGGAGGCGGTCCACGTAGGTCAGCTCGGCCTCCAGGGTCCACGTCGTCTCGGCGATGCCGTAGGCGTTGGCCAGTCCCTCCGCGGTCTCCGTGTCGAAGGCGTGCTCGGATTCGAACTGGATGACGGCGAGCTGGCGCTCGTCCTCCGTCACCCCATCCGCCTGGATCCGCGCGATCTCCTCCAGGATCAGACGCTCCACCTTCTCGAGGTCGGGCGCCTCGAGCTCGGCCCTGAGGCTGACAATCCCGGCCCCCTGGAGGGCCGCATAACTCATCGTGATGCTCGAGACGAGCTGGTCACGGTCGCGGAGCGTCCGCGCCAGGCGGGAGCTCTCCGATCCCCCGACGATGGACGCCAGGAGGTCCACGGCGAAGCCGTCCGGGTCGTCGGCCCGCGGCGCGTGCCACGCCATCCCGAGGTAGGCCTGCTGCTCCGGGCGTTCCACTTGACGGCGGATCCCGCCCGTCAGCGGGGCGGGCGGCGGCACCGGGGCCCGGCGGGCGCCCGCGGCGGGAATCTTGGCGAACGCGTCGCGAACTGCCGCCGTGACCGACCGCTGAGAGACCGGGCCCACAACGACGAGCGTCATGTTCTCGGGGACGTAGTGGCGCTTGTAGTAGGAGAAGACGGTCTCGCGCGTGGCGGCGCCCAGCGTCGCGGGACTCCCCAGAATGGATCGGCCGTATGGGTGATCGCGGAAGACGAGCCCGTAGAGCCCGCGGATCAGCGCGGTGCGGGGGGTGTCCTGCTCGATGTTCCCCTCTTCCACGATGACCTCCCCTTCGCGCTTCAGCTCCACCGGATCGAACTTCGAGCGGAAGGCCATCTCCGCCAGGATCCTGATTCCATTGGCGGTCTCCTCGAGGGGGGCGAGGACCGAATAAAACGTGTAGTCGAGCGAGGTCTTGGCGTCGGACTTGCCCCCGACGCCCTCGACGGCGCGGTCCACCCACCCGGGCGGCTGGGTGTCCGTGCCCTTGAACAGCATGTGCTCCTGGAAGTGGGAGAAGCCGAGCTGATTCGGCGCCTCGTCGCGGCCGCCGACCCCGACGAACAGGTAGAGGGCCACGATGTTGGCCGCGCGGTGGTCCTGGATGATCAGGCGCAGGCCGTTCCCGAGCACCTGGCGCCTCGGGGGCGGGAGGCCCTGCTCGCCGGAAGACGACGCCGGGAGCGCGCCCTGGGCGGCGCACCCGGCGAGCCACGCTGACAGCGCGATGACGGCGAGAACGTGCCTCTTCACTCGACCCTCTCGTGGCCTCCCATCATACCTTACGCGCGAGTTTCCGCATATTACAGCGATGACAAATGTTGGTCAAATTGCGTCAGGCCGGCGGAGGCGCGATCCCCCATCAGCCCCTCCGTCGAAACGGGGTTGAACAGGGCCCAGCGACGCACGTGCTCTTCCGACCGGAAGAGGTTCATGCAGCTTCAGAGGAACGCCAGTTGGACTGGAAGGCTCGATCCAGCACCTTCGCGTCGGGCATCGGCTTTTTTCCTCCTCTTCTACCTGAAAAGGTCACGAGAGGGGTCGCGGAGGAGCGCCTTGGAGGTGTCCTCGCCCCGCTCGAAGGGGAGGCCGCGGATGATCGTGACGGGAACCCGGTTCAGCTTGCCCATGACGGGCTCCGCCGCCCCGGCCAGCTCGTCGGCCACGGCCAGGAGGGTAGCCTGGAGCGTGTGCCCCGCCGGGTCCTGGGCGCCGAGGTAGTTCCTGATCGGCGCGAGGCCGGCGACCCCGATCGCCACGTTCGTCAGCCCCTCGCGCCACGGCCTCCCGAACGTGTCGGAGATGATGACGGCCGCGTCCACACCGGTCAGCCCATGGATCCGCTCTCGGAGCGCCCGGGCGGAGCGGTCGGGGTCCTCCGGGAGCAGGGAGGCCGAGTCCAGGTCCACGTTGGACTGGTCCACGCCGCCGTTGGCGCAGATCCAGCCGTGGTGGGTCTCGACGATCAGGATCCCCTTGTCCATGCGCACGACGCGCCGCGACTCGCGGAGGATCAGCTCCACGAGCCGCGCGTCCTTGGCGAGCTCGCGCGCCATGGCCAGGGCCGCGGGGGAGGGCGTGACGTCGGCCAGGGGCACCACGCGCCCCTCGGACTTCGACACGACCTTCTGGCTGACCACGAGTAGATCGCCCTCGCGGAGCGCGGTTCCCTGGGAGGCGGCCGCCTCGACGATCAGGCGGCCCAGGTCGTCCCCGTTCCGGATCTCGGGGAGGCCCGTGATGCCGATGACCTCGTAGCGGGGTGGCGTCATGGCACCCTGTCCCCCCTCACCCTGCGCTTGCCCCCTCACCTTTTCCTCTCCCCCCCTCACCCTGCCCAACTCAAATGCCCCTCACCTCTTCTCCTCTCCCCGGTGGGGAGAGGTAGGGTGAGGGGGGAAACTCCAAGCGCGGAGCAAGCGAGCGCTCCGCGTCTGTGTGCCTTCCGCCACCAGCGCGGCCAGGTCGTCGGGGCCGTCGATATCGAGGCCCAGGCCCGGCAGCCTGAGCACCGTCGGCTCGACCCCCCGCTCGCGCGCAGCGGTGAGGTGGTTGGCGAACGACGGCTCGCCGAACTTGAGCGGCATGACGTCGGGCGGGGTCAGGAGCGCGGCGTTGGTGCCGAAGCCCGACCGCGAAGGGACGAACACGGCACCCGGTCGAGGCACCGCCGCGCCGGTCACAGCGCGGATTTCTTCCACGGTGACGAGCGGCACGTCCCCCGGGATCGTGAGGAAGACTTGCGCCCCCATCTTGACCGCTTCTCTTTGGGCCAGCGCCACCGCCTCGGTGTGGCCGCGATTCTCCACCTCTTCCAGGATCGCGACGGCGAAGCGGCGGGCCAGCTCGACGACCTCGGCGTCCCGGGTGACCACGAGAAGCGTGTCGAGGCCGGCCCCGCAGAGCGCCGCCAGCACATCCTCCAGCATGGCCCGCGCCAGGAGGTACCGCTCCGAGGGCGAGAGAACGGGGACCAGCCGCTGCTTGGCGTTGCTGAGGTCCTTCACCGGCACGGCAGCGACGATCATGATCGCGGCGCTTCTACCACCGCGCGCGCCAGCGCCACCTCCGCCTGGCGGTCGGTCATGATCGTGCCGGTGACCAGGGGCGCGATGCCAAGCGCCGCGATATCCGGCGCGAGCCCCTCATCCCGGCGGTCGAGCACGAGCACGTCGAGCCACGGGCGATAGAGCTGAGCCACACCGAGAGCGGACACGAGAAGCCCCTTGGCCGTCATCAGCTTCCCCGCGGGGCCACTCACCGGCGCGCCTCCCACGATGGGGCTGACGGCCAGGACTCTGGCCGGAGTGCTCGCCAGCGCCTCGGCGATTCCCGGGACGGCCAGGATCGGCCCGATCGAGGTGATCGGGTTCGACGGGCAGATGACGACGGCGGCAGCGGTGTGGATCGCCTCGAGGACTCCGGGCGCCGGGGAAGCCGTCTCGGCCCCCGCGTAGGCGACCTCCAGCACCTCGACCCGAGCCTTCTCCCTGACGAAGAACTCCTGAAAGCCGAGCCAGCCTCCGGGCGTGAGGACGCGGGTGGCCACGGAGGAGTCCGACGCGGGAAGGATCCGGCTCCTCACGCCGAGCGCCCTGCGGATCGAATCGGTGACCTCGGTGAGGCTCCGGCCCGTCCCCAGGCGCTCAGTCCGGAAGAGATGGGTGCCGAGGTCCCGGTCCCCCAGGTTGAACCACGTCTCGCGGCCGAGGGCCGCCATGGCGGCGAGACAGCGGAAGGTGTCGTCCCTGACTCCCCAGCCCTTCGTCTCGTCGAGGAGGCCGGCGAGGGCGTACGTCACGGTGTCGAGATCCGGGGAAATGCGGAGTCCCCAGATGACGGTGTCATCCCCGGTATTGACGATCACCGTGACCTGCTCCGGCGCAACGACCGCGGTGAGCCCTCTGAGGAACTTGGCGGCTCCGGTGCCGCCCGCCAGTGCCACTATCATGCTTCTCACCTCTTCTCCTCTCCCCGCTGGGGAGAGGTAGGGTGAGGGGCGTCTTCGTCAGCGGGGGGCTTACGCGTGGACCACAGCGCCGTCCCGCCGCGCCACGCAAAGAGGCCGGACCCCGGCCGGCCCTTGAACGCCCGCGGCAGGTCCGCTTCGGGAACCGGGATGAAGCCGAATCGGATCCAGACCCGGTCCAGCCCCTGAGGGCGGGCGAAGAGGGTTTCGATCCCGGTCCCCGTGGCGTGAGGCATGAGGGCGGCCAGGAGCCTGGCGGCCATCTCGACGGGCTCCCACGAGGCTCCCGCAGTGGGGACGACCACGGGCCCGTGGAGCATGCCGGCCGCGCCCTTCTTTTCGAGGAGAAGCGCGCCGATCAGCGTTCGCTCGGTCTCCCGCCCGACCCAGGCGCCCCAGGCGACCTCGCCCGCCGCCGGCGGCGGGGACCACGCCCCCACATAGCTGAAGAGGCGGCGGGCTTCGTCGGCCCGCTCGGTCAGGGGCTCAAACACAACCCCCTCGGGAGCCGGGGGGCTCACCAAGGGGGCAAACGGCGGCGCCGCCGGGGCGCGCACTCGCGGTGTTGCCGCGGGTACCCGGGCGGCCCGGGGGGTCTTACTTCTTCCCACCAAGCACGGCGTCCTTCAGGGCCTTGGCGACGCGGAACCGGACGACCCGCTTGGCGGGAATCTTGAGGGGCTCGCCCGTCTGAGGATTGCGGCCCATCCGCGCGGCGCGGTTGCGGAGGACTAGCTTGCCCAGGTCAGGAATCTGGAACCCATTCTTGGCTTCCTTGACGGCGAGCGTGGCGAGATTTTCGAGCACTCCCGCCACCTGCTTCTTCGACAGCGTCGTCTTGGCGGCGAGGTGAGAGATGATGGCTGACTTGGTCATCGACTTTGCCATGAGAGCGTCCTCCTCAGGGTTGGGGTGAACGGTGAACGACGAGACCAGAGACGTATTGTAATCGAGGGAGTGCCGAGCGCAAGGTCATTTTCTGAACCTGAACTCCGCCGACGCGGTGAGCCGGTGGTAGGACCCGAACCGGGCCTCCGGGTCCTGGATCGCGTCCAGCGGGCTCTCCTCGTCCTCGTCGCCGTAGATTTTCAGGAGTTCGTAGGTGGTGCTGCGCTGGGCCGGCACGCGCCCGGCGTCGCGGATCATCCGCCGGAGCTCGCGCGGCGGGACCAGCTGGCCGTAGGGCGCTCCCGCGGACGTCGAGATGCTCTCATTAATGAGCGTGCCCCCCAGGTCGTTGGCCCCGCAGGTGAGGAGGTGCTGGGCGAGCTTCGGTCCTTCCTTCACCCACGAGGCCTGGATGTTGCGGAAGCTCGGGCCGAGGATCAGCCGCGCCAGGGCGTGCATCTTCACGACCTCCGTCCCCGTGGCCCCCGGGCGGACTCCCGGCACGAGGCCCCGCCGGTACATGGGTGCCTCCGAGTGGATCAGGGAGAGGGGCACGAATTCGGTGAAGCCGCCGGTGTCGCGCTGGATGGAGCGGAGCAAGTCCATGTGCCGGACCCAGTGGAGGGGAGTCTCGATGTGGCCGTACATGATCGTGGAGGTGGTGCGGATGCCGAGGGCGTGGGCCGTCGTGACGACCTCGATCCACTGGCCCGTCGTGATGCGGCCCCGGGAGATCACGTCGCGGATCTCGTCGTCGAGGATCTCCGCCGAGGTGCCGGGGAGCGTGCCAAGCCCAGCCGCCTTGAGCTCGGCGAGGTACTCGCGGATCGGCAGCCCCGAGCGCACGGAGCCGTACAGGATCTCCTCCGGCGAGAAGGCGTGAAGGTGCATCCGGGGCAGCGCCTGCTTGATGGCCCGGCAGAGGTCGATGTAGTAGCGGCCGTCGAGCTTGGGAGGGAGCCCCGCCTGGATGCAGACCTCCGTGGCGCCCAGGTCCCACGCCTCCTGGGCGCGGCGGATCACCTCCGGGAGCGGCAGGAAATAGCCCTCCTCCTCCCGGTGGTCGCGGCTGAAGGCGCAGAAGGTGCAGTGCTTGATGCAGACGTTCGTGAAGTTGATGTTGCGGTTCACGACGTAGGTGGCGGTGTCGCCTACCTGCCGCCGCCGCAGCTCGTCGGCCGCGAGGCTGAGCGCGTGGAGCTCGCGGCCCTCGACCTCGGCGAGGCGATTTCCCTCCGCCACGGACAGTTCGGCGCCGTCGAGCGCGCGCGCCAGGATCCGGCGTACCTCCGGCTCCACCCAGTCGAGGGATGCGGCCAGCCCGTTCACCGCGGCTCTACCAGTGTCTCCAGCGCTCATATTCCATCCTCACGTATCCGCCGCCGTCTACGAGCGCCTCGACGCGGGGGCGCAGCCCCTCGGCCAGAAACTCGGGACGGGAAGCGTACTCGGGGTAGATGGCCAGGCGTTCGCGAAGCTCGAAGCCGGCCGCCTCCGTGGCCCGGCGCAGCGCGCCGATCAGGGGCCAGGGGGCTTCGGGGTTGATGTGGTCCACCGTGAGCGGCGAGATCCCGCCCCAGTCGTTCAGTCCCGCGGCGAGGAGCGCCGGGTAGTCATCGCCCGAGAGATTGGGGGGCGCCTGGACGTTGACGCTCCCTCCCAGGCAGAGCCGCGCCACCGCCACCGTCCTCAGCATCTCCCCCGCCGACGGCTCTGGATAATGCGCCATGGGGATGCGGGGCTTCGCCCTGAAATTCTGGACGATGACCTCCTGGATGTGGCCGAAGCTCTCGTGCAAGTCCTTGATCGCAAAAAGGGAGTCCACCCTCTCCTCGTGGGTTTCCCCGATGCCGATCAGGATACCGGTCGTAAAGGGGATCTGGAGCTTGCCGGCCAGCTCGAGGGTCCTGAGCCGGCGCGCCGGAACTTTGTCGGGCGCGCGGTGGTGCGCCATGGTCGGGCGGAGCAGGCGCTCGGAGGTGGTCTCGAGCATCAACCCCATGCTGACGTTGACCTCGCGGAGGAGGGCCAGGTCGCGCTCGCCCATCAGGCCGGGATTGGCGTGGGGGAGGAGGGGGGATTCTTTCAGGACCAACTCGCAGATCTGCCTGAGATAGCCCAGCGTGGTCCGATGGCCCATGAGCCTCAGGAAGGCGCGGTGCTCGGGGAAGAGCGCCTCGGGCCGATCGCCGAGGGAGAAGAGCGCCTCCTTGGCCCCCAGCCGGGCGCCGGCCTGGACGAGGGCGACGACTTCCTCCGGGGTGAGCGTATGGGCCCCGGGCTCGCCGGGGTCCCGCCGGAACGTGCAGTAGCCGCAGTAGTCGCGGCAGAGGGTGGTGAGCGGCACGAAGACCTTCTTGGAGAAGGTGATCCGGCGGCCCCTGCCGCGGTCCCTCACCGCCGACGCGGCCCCGAGGAGCTCGGGCAGGCGATCGTCGGGAACTCCCAGGAGGCTCACCGCCTCGTCCCGGCTGGGCGCCAGCCCGGAGTGGATTCGGTCGAGGGCGCGCTCGGCGCGCGTCACGCCGCGAAGCTCCACTGGATCACCCGCTCGGGAGTGATCTTGATCACCAGCCCCGAGCTGCGGTCGAGGCTCATGGCGCGATACTGGGCATACTTCTCGAGCAGGAGGTCCACAGCGTGCGTGAACTCGGCGCCTTCCGAGAGAAGGTCGGCCCGGCCCTGGAGGACGACGTACCGGAGCCGGCTCCACTCTTCGTCGTAGTGGTCCACGAGGAGCGAGACCCGGGAGTTCTCCCTGATGTTCCTCACCCGCCTCAGCCGGCCGGGGACCTGCCGCTTGGGCTTGGCGTCGATGGCCGAGTAGCAGTGGCGGCCGTCGAAGGCGTAGCAGATCGGGACGACCAGCGGCTGGCCGGCCGCGTCGGCCGTGCCGAGGCGCGCGACGCGGCCCGCCTTGAGGAAGTCGCTCACCTCCGGCGCAAGCGCCGCGGTCATACCTCGGAGGGGGGCTCCGCCCCCCTTCCGACACCTCCCCCCAGAGATTGCGCGGGCAAAGCCCGCGCTCGAAGAGGCGCGAATTCCTGCGATGGCGGCAGATCGGCCGAATTCGTAGCGGTCACGGGGCGCGCCTCACCTTGGGCCTTACCTCCTCGGCGAAGCGCTCCATGTTGGCCACGATGGCCTTGAGGTCGGTCGCGGTGTGATCGAAGACGAAGTGCGTCACGCCGAGCGCCTGGTACTGGCGGATGTCGGCGATCACCTGCTCGGCGGTGCCCCGCAGCAGCGGGCGGTCGCCGGCCGGGGGCTTGGCCCGCCTCGGCCACACCTCCATCGGCGCGCGGAGGGTCAGCGTGATCTGCTTCGGGTTTCGCCCGGCCCGCGCCGCCCACGCGTGGATCTTCTTCACCTTCTCGGCGTACTCGGGCGGATGCAGCAGCGCCGGAGGGCGGAGGCCGATCGGGTGCCAGCCGTCTCCCAGCTCCCCGGCGCGGCGCAGCGCGCCCTCCGTGTGGCCGCCGATCCAGATCGGGATCGCGGGCTTCTGGACGGGCTTGGGCAGGAACACGATGTCGCTCACCCGGTAATAGGTCCCCTGGAAGTCGATGCGGTCCTTGGTCCAGCACTCGCGCATCAGCCGGATGTACTCGTCCGTGACCCTGCCGCGCTCGCCGAACGGCGGCGCGCCCAGGGCGGCGAACTCCTCCTGGAGCCAGCCGACGCCCGCCCCCAGGATGATCCGTCCGCCCGAGAGCACGTCGAGGGTGGCCAGCATCTTGGCCGCGACGAGGGGGTTCCGGTACGGCACGATCAGCACGCTCGTTCCCAGGCGGATCTTCTTGGTGGCGGCCGCCAGGTAGCTCATGAGGGTGAGCGGCTCCAGATAATCCTGGTCGTAGCCGCCGGGAAACTGGCCCGACGGCTGGTACGGGTACACGGACCGGCTGGTGATCGGAAGGACCACGTGGTCGGTCACGAAGAGGGAGGAGTAGCCGAGCTGCTCCGCCTTGGGGGCGAGCTTGAGGATCAGGTCAGGGTCGGCAAGCGGCCCGCGACCCGGAATCGAAAAACCGAAGTTCACAGCCAAAGCCTCCTGGGGGATGCCCCATGCTAGGCCAGGCGGGACCGGATTGCAACCGGCACACCGGGGATGATAGGGTCAGGCTCTGCATGCGCCCATGGCTGATGTGGGGAGTCCCGTCCTTCATTTTCCTCATTGCCTTCTTCCATCGGGTCGCGCCCGGGACCGTCGCCAAGGAGCTCATGGCCGCTTTTCAGGGCGGCGGCGCACTGGTAGGCCTTCTCTCCTCGCTCTACTTCTACGCTTACGCTGGGCTCATGCTGCCGGCGGGACTCCTGGTGGACGCCTACGGACCGCGGCGCGTGGTGGCCGTCGGCGGCACACTGATGGGGCTCGGCACGCTTCTCATGGGATGGGCGTGGAGCGGCGGGCCGCTCTTCGCGGGGCGGTTCCTCATCGGCCTCGGCGCCTCGGTCACCTTCGTGGGGTCGCTCAAGGTGGCGGCGGTCTGGTTTCCCCCGCGGTGGTTCGGGACGCTGTCGGCGGTCACCTCCACGATGGGCGTGCTGGGCGCCCTGGCCGCCACCGCGCCGTTCGCGTTCCTGGCCGGCGCCGTCGGCTGGCGCTGGGGATTCGTCTGGGTGGGGCTGGTCTCCCTCGTCGCGTCCCTCCTCTGCTGGGCTCTCGTGCGCGACCGTCCCGGCGCCGCCGAGGCCGCCCCCTCCCAGACGTTCGCCCAGATCATGCAGGGGACGTGGCGCATCCTGAGCAACCCGCACACCTGGCCGCCCTTTCTGACGTTCTTCGGCCTCTACGCCGCCGCCAGCAACCTCATGCTCTGGGGGATTCCATTCTTCCGCGATGTCTACGGGCTTCCGATTGGCCTGGCGGCGACCTACGCCACCGCCACTTGGGTCGCCGTGCTCTTTTCGGGGCCGCTCACCGGGTATCTGTCCGACCGGATCCTCGGGCTTCGCCGTCTCCCCTATATCGTGCTCTGCTGGATCTACCTGCTCCTCTGGGGGGTGTTCGTCCTGACGCTCGGTCAACTCGCCCTGGGCAGCCTCTACGCGCTCCTCTTCACGCTGGGGCTGTTCGGCGGCGCGTTCGTCCTGACCTGGCCCATCGGGCGCGAGGTCAATCCCCCGCAGCTGGCGGGCGTGAGCGTGGCCGTGGTGAACCTCGGCGGTTTCCTCGGGGCGGCGCTGACCCAGGCGCC